>CENV01071237.1_pt1 | contig 116892 bp, 109 predicted proteins | sample 530231 | NCBI WGS metagenome assembly CENV01 (sample SAMEA2619815, study PRJEB7988) | marine metagenome | biome: marine biome (ENVO:00000447); feature: surface water layer (ENVO:00002042); material: "saline water (ENVO:00002010), including plankton (ENVO:xxxxxxxx)" | depth 5 m
GCCGGGTATTTCGAGCAGTGCCAGCGAAAGTGCTTTTGCGTCTGAAATACGGCCAAAAGATGCGTCCACTATGTAGTGTCCGCCGTCGGTAACGAAGGTTTCACCATCCGCTTTTTTCCGCAGCGCTTTCCCGCCCTCGGCGCCAAATCGGGCCATCACTGCGGCAATCGCCTTTTCGGTTGCAGTAAGGCCAAAAAGGTTGACCTCAATCGGCAGGGGGTACTTGCCCAGCGTGTCCACGAGTTTGGTTTGGTCGGCAATCACGATCATGCGCGTCGAAGCCGCGGCGACGATCTTTTCGCGCAGCAGTGCTCCCCCGCCGCCCTTGATGAGTTGAAAATCGCGGTCAATCTCGTCCGCGCCGTCGATCGTGACGTCGAGGCTATCGATGTCGTCGAGCGTGGTCAGCGGAATATTGAGCCCTCGCGCCTGCGCGGCAGTCGCCTCCGATGTCGGCACGCAAAGGCACTCGAATCCCTTTGCCACTTCCGCGCCGAGCAAATCGACAAAGTGCTTGGCCGTGGAGCCGGTACCGAGCCCGATCCGCATGCCTGAGCGGATTTCCGACATGGCCGCTTCGGCCGCCTTGCGCTTGAGGTCTTCACTCACGTTCTGCAATCTCCGGTTTTGTCTCTAGAACGGCAGTTCGGAGTGTCTGTCAACGCTACCAATGTCGATGCCCACATCCCAGCGATAGCACGCGGCTTTTCGCCAAGTGCAATTGCGCCTATATTCGCCCGATGACAAATCAAACGACCCAGCGCCCTCTCGTTGACAGTTTTGGCCGGCACGTCACCTATTTGAGGGTTTCGGTGACAGACCGCTGCGATTTTCGCTGCACCTATTGCATGGCCGAAGACATGGTCTTCCTGCCCAAGAGCGAGGTGCTCAGCTTCGAGGAAATCCAGGAGGTTATCGGCGCCTTCGTCCGGCGCGGAGTTCGTAAAGTCAGACTGACGGGCGGCGAGCCATTGGTGCGCCGCGACATTATCAAACTCATCGAGGCGCTTTCGGAACGCCATCTGGGCCAAGGTGAGCTCGACGAGTTGACCCTGACCACCAATGGCAGCCAGCTCGCAAAGCATGCAGCACGCCTCGTCGAACTGGGTATCCGCCGGGTCAATGTTTCCCTCGATACGCTCGACGGCGAAAAGTTTACGGCGATCACCCGGCGTGGGCGCTTGCCGCAAGTGCTCGACGGCATCTATGCGGCCCGCGACGCGGGGCTGTCGGTCAAGCTCAACATGGTGGCGATCAAGGACGTCAACGAAGACGAGATATTGCCCATGCTCGAGTGGGCCCATTCGGAAGGGTTCGAGTTGACCCTCATCGAGGAAATGCCACTTGGCGATGTCACTTTCGACCGCGCCGACACTCACCTGTCCCTGCGCACTGTTCGTGACCGGCTTGCCGAGCGTTTCACGCTCACGCCGATTGTCAAGCGCACGGGCGGGCCGGCCCGTTACATGCGGGTCGAACAGACCGGCGGCACCATCGGGTTCATCACGCCGCTCAGCCACAATTTCTGCGAGAGCTGCAATCGGGTACGACTGACCTGCACGGGCCAGCTCTATATGTGCCTGGGCCAGGAAGACCGCGTCGATCTGCGCGCCGCCTTGCGCGAGGGTGGTTCAGAAGGTCTGGATGCCGCACTCGACCGCGCGATGATCCTTAAACCCAAGGGCCATGATTTCGTGATCGAACGCCGCTCTGCTCCTGCTGTCGGGCGGCATATGTCGGTGACCGGCGGCTAGTCCCCGACTACCGCAAATTCGAGCGGCAGGGCCGTCGTATATTTGATCTGCTCCATGGCGAATGACGAGCTGACGTCGGACAGCGCGATCTTGGAGATCAGCTTCTTGTAAAATACGTCATAGGCTTGGATCGACGGGACGACCACGCGCAGCAGATAGTCGACATCTCCGCTCATGCGGTAAAACTCGACAACCTCAGTAAAATCCTCGACCACGGCGGCGAATTTACGCAGCCAGGCATCGTTATGCTCGTTGGTCTTGACCGCGACGAACACGGTGACGCCCGCATTGACCTTTTCGGGGTCGAGCACGGCAACGCGGCGCTTGATGACGCCTTCTTCCTCCATTTTCTGGATGCGGCGCCAGCATGGTGTTGTGGAAAGGCCGACCTTGCGACCGATTTCCGCCACTGGCATCGTGGCATCCTTTTGTAAAAGCTGGAGAATTTTGCGGTCGAGTTTGTCGAGCGCCATGGAAGCCCCTGAAATAGTATTCTTAAAATCAACGAAAATTTCCAGTATTCTGGAAAATCGTCCGCCTCGGCGTGGCATTTGACGTGCCCGCATTGCTGCTGTCAAGGCAGAGAGCGCAAGACTGATGCACAGTATTTTCCACACGGCCGAGTTCCGGAACCGGCCAGCCAGCGGGCCTCCCGCCAAGTATGGTGAAAATTGCGTCTAACTGTCGGGGGCCGTTCAACGTCCTGTTAACCACGCGTGGCTTAGCGTTACGGCTCGTGTACGGGCAGGCATGATTTTGCTGGCCCGATGAGCAGTTGAGTAGCGTAACGAGAGTTCGATGGCGTCCAGCCAGCCAAACCGTGCCACCGAAGCGCCGCGTCGGGGAGAATCGCGCCGTACGGTTCAGCGTGCTGTTCTCGACGCCCGCCAGAGGCTGACCTCCAGCTCAGGCACGCGGGCCACTTTCGATTACGAGTTGCTGGCCGAATATGCTGATGCCCGGCTCACCAGCCTCCTGCCCACCCTCATCTTGCTGAGCATCCTGTCGCTCGCCGCCGTTCTCTGGATCGATCCGGTAATTGCTGCGCTTTGGGCCAGTGTCGTTGGCGTTGCCAATCTGGGTGTCGCCATGATCTGCCGGCGGTTCCGCAAGCAGAGCTCGTCCAAGTTCAATCCCCGCCGCTGGACGCAGACCTTTATCATCGCGGAAACGATCACCGGGCTGTCATGGGCCACCCTGCCGGTTCTCACCATCGGTGGTGGCGGGCAGGACATCCAGATCATCATCTTTGCCATGCTGCTGGTCGGCGTCGCGGCGAACGCCGTTGCCACCCGCACGCTGCCCAGCGCCACGCTGGTTACGACTTTCCCGGGAACGGTGACAGTGGCCGCCATGCTCATCTGGAGCGGTGGCACGCTCAACTATGCGATGTCGGTCGTGACCATCGGCGCCTTCTTCTTTTTCCTGTTCCTCACCCGCCAGCTCTACAAGTCCGAAATCGGCAATCTCGAGCATCAGTGGGAAAAGGACGCGCTGATCCTCGAACTCGAAGAAGCCCGCACGATGTCGGACGAGGCCCGGCGGCACGCCGAGCAGGCCAATATCGCCAAGTCGCGCTTCCTCGCCACCATGAGCCACGAACTGCGCACACCGCTCAACGCCATTATCGGCTTTTCCGAGGTGCTCAAGTCCGAGTTGCTCGGCGCGCACGCCGTGCCGCAATACAAGGAATATGCTGGCGATATTCATGCCAGCGGACAGCACCTTTTGACGCTCATCAATGAACTACTCGACCTCTCACGCATCGAAGCCGGCAAGTACGACCTCAACGAAGAGGGCATTTCCCTTGTCGATATTTCCGACGATTGCCGCCGCATGCTCGAAATCCGGGCCCGGTCAAAGAATGTCGACCTCCAGTTCGAGGCCGGTGAAGGGCTCCCCAAAATCTGGGGCGACGAGCGCGCCGTGCGTCAGGTCGTGCTCAACCTGCTCTCGAACGCCATCAAGTTTACCCCGCAGTCGGGCAAGATCGTCCTGACTGTGGGACGGTCCACCGATGGCGGGCAATTCATCTCGGTAGTCGACAACGGCCCCGGTATCCCGGAAGAAGAAATCGAAACCGTCCTGTCGTCCTTTGGCCAGGGGTCATTGGCGCAAAAGACGGCCGAACAGGGCGCCGGACTTGGCCTGCCCATCGTGCAGAAGATCATGGACCTTCATCAGGGCCGGTTCGACCTGTTCTCCAAGCTGCGCTTCGGCACAGAAGTGATCGCCACCTTCCCCCGCGCCCGCGTCATGGAAGGCATCGCGCCCGTGGTCGAGCAGCGCAACAAGCTTGAGATCTACTCCGAAGCCTCCTAGACGGCCCGTAGATCCTCGACAAGCACTCCTGCCAGGGCGATTTCGGCGTCATGGGGTTCATCGCGGATGGTCTCGGCGAGCCCTGCTTCATACCACTCCTTCATGGCCGGCAGTGCCAGAAGCCTTTCGGCATAGGCCATGGAGGTATCGCTGAGCTTCAGTCCGTAGGTCTGCATGCGGAAGGCGACCGGACAAAAGAACGCGTCGACCGCCGTAAATGTCTCGCCGGCGAGAAACGGCCCGCCGAAGCGCGCAAGGCCCTCGCTCCAAAGTTCGTCCAACCGGTCGAGATTGGCTTGCAACGCTGCGCTGACTTCGTGCATGCGCACCCGGACGCCGATATTCATGCCGCAGATATTGCGCAGGGCCGATAACCCCGAATGCATCTCGGTCGTGGCCGATCGCGCCCAGGCGCGCGCTGCCCGATCCGCGGGCCAGACCTGGGGATGGTCTTCGGCTACATATTCGGTGATGGCCAGCGAATCCCAGACGGTCAGGTCGCCATCCACAAGGCATGGCACGAGGCCCGTCGGCGAAAACTTGCGGAATTCCTCATAGCTGGAGCCCTGCAGGAACGGCACGAAGCGCTCATCGAAATCGATGCCGAGCGTCGTGAGCAGAACCCAGGGCCGCAGCGACCACGAGGAATAATTCTTGTTGGCGATATAGAGCGCATACATGGCGTTTCTCCGTCAAAAGCAACTTCAATTTACCGGCGTCCCGACGGGTGCGAAAAGCACCAGTCGGACACGATTTCACAGTTCCGCTCAGGACGATTTTTCGTCCACGGCGGCTTCGGCGAAGGTTGCCATGTTCTTGTGGAGGTGCAGCGCCGTCTTGCACAGGACGGCTGCCATTGCGGCGCCACTCCCCTCCCCCAGCCGCATGCCGAGATCGAGCAACGGCTTGGCGGACATCCTTTCGAGCGCAAGTGCGTGACCGCCCTCAGCCGAGACATGCCCGAACAGGCAGTGATCGATCGAGGCTGGATTGACCGCGTGGGCAATGGCGGCCGCGGCAGTTGCCACGAACCCGTCGACGATTACCGGCACCTTCTGATGCCGGGTGGCGATGATCGCCCCGACCATGGCCGCTATTTCGCGCCCACCCAGATTGGCAAGAATTCCAAAAGGTGTGTTGAGGCGCCCTGCATGGCGGTCGAGTGCCCTGTCTACCGCGTCGGCCTTGCGTTCAAGTCCGGCATCGTCAACGCCCGTGCCACGTCCTACCCAGTCAGCGCCCGTCCCCCCATAGAGCGCAGCATAGATCGCTGCGGCGACGGTGGTGTTGCCGATCCCCATTTCGCCGATGCACAAAAGGTCGACGTCGCCTGCAATGGCCTCCATACCGTAGGCAATGGTTGCGGCGCAGGTCCGCTCGTCCATGGCCGGGACGACCGTGATGTCTCCCGTCGGCACCTCCAGCGCCAGTTCGAACACCCGCAAATTGATTTCGTGCAGGGCGCAAATCTGGGAGATTGCCGCCCCGCCCTTGGTAAAATTGTTGACCATCTGCTTGGTCACATCGCGCGGAAAGGCCGACACGCCCTGATCGGTCACGCCGTGATTGGCGGCAAAGATCGCCACCATGGGGTCTTCGAATGTGGGTTCGGCCTTGCCCTGCCAGCGCGCCATGTGCTCGACCAGAAATTCCATCTCGCCGAGCGCTCCGGCGGGTTTTGTCAATTGCGCGTCACGCGCCCTTACCGCCGCAACCGCCGCCTCGTCCCCGTCCGGCCCGAGCATCAGGAGATCATGGAAATCGGTGAAGGCTTGGGCAGACATGGTCGCTCCCGGATTCGAGTGGTATGAGGGGTGCTCTTTTGGGACGAAAAGAGGAAAAACGCAATTGAGCGATGCCGACAACCGCAACGGGACCCCGGGCGAAGACGATGCTCCTTCCAGGGCCGTTGATTTGGTCTCTGACCTCGTCATGGCACTGCGTTTTTTCTCGCGCTTGCCGACCGGAGCGCGGCCACACGCCGTCCCCAATCTCGATCGCATCGCCAGAGTGCTGCCGCTCGCCAGTCTCCTGATCGGGATTGGGCCGGCCTGCGTGCTCTTGCTGTCCGTTGCCGGTGGCATTCCGCTGCTGTTTGCGGCAATCGCCGCCGCTGCGTGTTCGGCCATCGTGACGGGTGCCATGAGTGAGGACGCCGCGGCGGATGCAGCCGATGGCTTGTTTGGTGGCCATACCGCAGAGCGCCGGCTGGAAATCCTCAAGGACAGCCGCCACGGCACCTATGGGGTGCTGACCATAGTCTTTGTCGTGGGATTGAAGGTTGCTGCACTTTCGGCGCTCTCGGCCTATGGTGGGTTGGCGGCAGCGCTGGTGTGGCTTGCCGCGGCGCTGCTCGCGCGCACGGGCGGTCTCTATATCGCAATGGCCTTGCCGCCGGCGCGCGCCAGTGGAGCCTCAGCCGCCGCCGGGCGACTTTCGCGGAACGCTTTCGGGTTCGGGCTCGTTTTCGCTCTCGGTATTGCAGCGGTGCTTGCCGTTCCGTTTGTTCCCCCCTTAGGATTTGTCGTTGCGGTCGTCATCGCTGCGCTCATCGCATTGGGATGGACACGGCTTTGTGACCGGCTGGTGGGTGGCCAAACGGGCGATCTTATCGGCGCTTTGCAGGCGCTGCTTGAAATTGCCCTATTGGCAACCTTTATGCGTATGATTGCCGGTTGAACCCATTTGGATCTTTCATGCTGTTTGTCGCTTTCGCCATCCTGATCGTGGTCGGTCTTGCCGTCGCCATCAGCGCCGACGCCGGCGCTGTTTTCGGACTGACGCAAGCCCAGACGGCGAGCGCCATTCCGCTCGTGGTGATAGGGACACTTGTAGCCAGTGCGCTTGTGGGTCGGCGGCACAGGCTGGGAGAAATCCTGTCGGGATTTGTCATCTGGATCGCCATTGGCGGCATTTTGGTGCTCGGCTACACCTATCGCGGCGATATTGAGCGGATGGGCCAACGGGTGTTCGGCGCCTTGCAGCCCGGAGCCGCCATCGTCGACCCGCAGTCCGGAAACGTCCATGTTTCCCGCTCGTTTGGCGGCAGTTTCAGCATCGATACACGAATCAACGGCACCAAGGTGCCAATGATCTTCGACACTGGCGCCAGCGCCGTTGTGCTCTCCCACGACGACGCAGATGCGGCCGGCATCGATACCGACAATCTGCGCTATACCATCCCCGTGCAGACCGCCAACGGTACAGGCGCTGCCGCGCCCATCCGGATCGAGCAAATCGAAGTGGGTAACATCGTGCGCCGCAATATCCGGGCCTTTGTGGTCGAGGACAATGCGCTCGAAACCTCGCTTTTGGGCATGACCTTCCTCGAAACGCTATCGCGTTACACGGTCAGCCAGGATTCTCTGGAACTTCATAATTAGCGCCCCCTCCAGGGCTGAACGCTTCAGCGAGCAGGTCGAAGACCACGCGTATACGCGGGCTGGTACGTAATTCGCGATGCACGGTGAGCCATATCGGTGCCGGCAGGGGCTCCATATCGGGCAGGATGCGTTCAAGGTCTGAGAACTGATCTGCTGCGTCGGCAAATGTCAGTCCGAATCCCAGCCCGCGCCGAATGAGCTCAAGCCCCACCAGCGAGCTGATGCACAGCCAGCGAAAGTTCGTGCGGGTCACGGGTATGCCGCGCTTGTTCAGCTCCTGATCCACGGAATCATCGGGTGCAAATCCGATAAATGGCGCTTGGGCCAGATCGCCCGGTTGGGCCGGGCGCCCGAACCTGTCCAGAAACGATTTAGCCGCATAAAGGCCCACTTCGGTGTCCCGGCACCGCCGCGCAATAAGGTCGTCATGCTCGGGCCTGACGTGGCGAATGGCAATGTCGGCCTCGCGGCGCATCAGGTCGTCGATCGAATTCGACGCGATGATTTCGACCTCGATCCCCGGCGCAACCGCATAGAGCTTTTCCAGGATGGCCGGCAAAACGTGGGCGGCCAGAATGTCCACCGCCGTGATCCGCACCCGCCCCTCCAGAGCCTGCGACTGGGAGGATGCCGTAATGGCGATCCGATCGGCTGCCGCGCCCATGGCCTGCACGTGCCCGGCCAACCGCCGCCCCGTCTCGGTCAGCGCCAGCCGCCGTCCCACCCGCTCGAACAGCAACAGGCCCAGATCGTCCTCAAGAGCAGCGATTTGCCGGCTCAATGTGGGTTGTGTCAGCCCCAAGGCCCTGGCCGCAGCCGAAAGCGAGCCTGCCTCGATGGTTGCGAGGAAGGCGCGCATCTGGTTCCAGTCAAAGCCAGGCGGCATCGCGTTCATGCAAGAATGTATAACACTCGTGCAAAATTGGGCAATTTCTCTATGAGCCGCTCTGGGATAATCTTTGTGCCGGTCAAACTGACCGGAGGGAGTTGCTATGGCTGCGACAAGCAGGTTCTGGGACAAGACAGCGGACAAATACGCCCGTCTGCCGATCACCCACGAGGATGACTACCAGACCAAGCTCAAGGTCACTCAGGGCTATCTGCGGCCTGACATGGAACTGCTCGAATTTGGCTGCGGCACCGGTGGCACGGCCATCGCGCACGCGGCCCACGTCTCGCAAATCCGGGCCATCGATTTTTCCGAGCGCATGCTCGAAAAGGCGCGTCAGCGTGCCGCCGAGGCGGGCGTCACCAACGTCGCTTTCGAGCGCGCCGACATCACAACCCTGCCGCTCCCCGACCAGCCATATGACATGATACTCGGTTTGAGCGTCCTGCATTTGCTCAAGGACCCCGATGCGGTAATTTCCAAGATCTACCGCATGCTCGCCCCGGGCGGATATTTCGTCTCAAGCACCGCGTGCCTGGGCGACACCATGGGCTATTTCAAGGTGCTTGCTCCCATCGGCCGCGCTGTGGGCCTGCTCCCGATCCTCAAGGTCATGAGCACCGACGAGGTCATTGCCAGTATCAAGCGTCCCGGTTTCGAGATCGCCCATCGCTGGAAACCGGGCGAGGATCGGGCGCTGTTCGTTGTGGCGCGCAAGCCGGAGTGATCTACGCTCAGGCGACGCGTACGGCCCCAGCGGCCTCGTTGATCTGGGCGAATGCGGCGGCGATCACCTCGGGCCCGGCACCGGGCTTGCAGGCTTCGACACTCAGAATCTGCCGGAAGCGCCGTGCACCGGGCAAGCCATTGGCCAGCCCGAGCATGTGGCGCGTGATCTGATTAAGGCGCGTGCCCTTGCTCAATTCGATTTCGGAATAGGCGGTCATGGCGGCTTGGATGTCGTCGAGCGTTTTGGGCGCGCGATCCTCGCCAAACACTTTGGCGTCGGCGACAGCCAGAATAATCGGATCGTGATACGCCGCGCGACCGAGCATCACACCATCGGTCTGCTTGAGGTGCATTTCGCATTCCTCGAGTGATTTGATGCCGCCATTTATCATCACCGGGAAATCGCCGAGCCGCTGTTTCAGCCGGTACACCCGATCATAATCGAGAGGCGGTATATCCCTGTTTTCCTTGGGCGAAAGTCCTTTGAGCCATGCTTTTCGCGCATGGACGTAGAGCGCTTCGATACCCGTGGGCAGTACGGCATCTACAAAACGATCGAGGTCGGCCTCGCTGTCCTGATCGTCGATCCCGATCCGGCATTTGACGGTGACCGGGATGTCGGTGGCCTCCGCCATGGCCATCAGGCACTGGGCGACGAGCCCCGGTTCGGCCATCAGGCACGCACCGAATTTTCCCGACTGCACCCGGTCGGACGGACAGCCGACATTGAGGTTGATTTCATCATATCCGAACCGGTCGCAAATCCGGACCGCCTCGGCCAACTCGAGCGGATCGGACCCGCCAAGCTGCACCGCGACCGGATGCTCACTGTCATCATACCCGAGCAACCGTTCCGCATCCCCATGCACCAGCGCCGCACTGGTCACCATCTCGGTGAACAAAAGCGCATGCGAGGTCAATTGCCGGTGAAGATACCGGCAATGCCGATCCGTCCAGTCCATCATAGGTGCGATGGAGAACCTACGTGATTGTTTTAACAAGGTTTCTTTAGTATCTTCAGTACGTTGCACGGCGGTAGAGGCACCCTAATTTTCGATCCGATACGACCCTTTCGCCGCGTTTCGATCCTTCATTGCACACACAGCGCACACGAAAAATGACGACGCTTACGAAACTCAAGTCCGGCTCATGGCCTGTCCAAATCAGACGTAAAGGAAAGGACCCAAGTGATACTTTCCTGCGTCGCGGCGATGCAGAGGTCTGGGCGCGCAAACTCGAACACAAGATCGATCGTGGCGATCCTATACTATGCGATCCCAAAACCACAAAATCCTTCGCAAGCCTTATTGATCTGCGCTGCAACATTGAGACCAAGGTAGGGTTGTTGGCTAGGAAGAGATCACTGGCCATTGCCATTAACGACTTCCGCAGCTGCTTTATCGACGTCGGCGCCAAACCTCGCGTCTTCGGGCCAGAGAGCAGATCTCGCTCTTCCGACCATGCGTTTCGACCGATTGCGCGGCTGTCGGAGACCTCCGACACGTTGAGAACGATTAGTTGCTGATGAAGTCTTGGCGCGCCGGAGCAAAGCTGTCGACAAGGCGGCCTTTTTCCAACGCCCGCACACCGTGCGTGAGACCGGAAGGGACAATAAAAGTGCCGCCCTGTTCAAGGGTTTGGCTTGTACCATCGATTGTGACCTCAAATCGGCCTTCGGCGACGAAGCTGGCCTGGACGTGGGGATGAGAATGCAGCGCCCCGATCGCGCCTTTTTCGAACGCGAATTCCACGAGCATCAACTCGGGTGTATGAAGCAGAACGCGCCGCTGGTTCCCATCGGGAGCGACCGTCCATGGCCTTTCGCCGTAATCAGAAAACAGCTTTATATCAGTCATTTAACCTCCTATCGCGCCAACCAGCCACCGTCGACGGGTATTGTGGTGCCGTGCATATAGTCGGATGCGGGGGCGAGGAGGAAAACGGCGGTATCGCCGATGTCTGAGGGTGCTCCCCAGCGCCCGGCGGGGATTCGGCCGAGGATTTGGGCGCTTCGATCAGGGTCTTGGCGCAGGGCTTTGGTGTTGTTGGTTTCGACGTAGCCTGGTGCTATGGCATTGACGTTGATGCCCTTTTCTGCCCACTCGCAGGCGAGCAGCCGAGTGAGTCCCATGACCCCGGATTTCGACGCTGTGTAGGAGGCAACCCGTATGCCACCCTGGAAGCTGAGCATCGAGGCGATGTTGACGATTTTCCCTTGTTTTTCAGATGCTTGCAAGACACGGCGCGCGAAGGCCTGGGAAAGAAAAAACACCGTCTTTAGGTTTATGTCCATAACCTCATCCCAGTCTTTTTCGGTGAAATCGAGGGCGTCGGCGCGGCGGATGATGCCGGCATTGTTGACGAGGCCGTGGATGGGGCCGTGCTCGTCCCATGCTTCGTCGAGCATCATTTTGGGGTCAACTTTGGCTCCAAAATCCATGGACTTGTGTGAAATTGAACCCGAGATTGCCGATGATTGGCGAAACAATGTTTCTGTCTCCTCCATCGAGGAGCGACCTACGGCAATGACGTTGCCGCCTGCCCTGCCGATGGCCAGCGCGATGCCCTGTCCGATGCCGGTGTTGGCGCCGGTGACCATCACGGACTTACCCTCAAGAGAAAATGCGGAAAGATCGGTCACAAGATGTCTCCCGGCTGGACGGGCTCGACATCGGTGTAATCGACGTTGTCGCCGGCCATGGCCCATATAAAGGTGTAGCTGGCAGTGCCGGCGCCCGAATGGATCGACCAGGGGGGCGAGAGAACGGCTTGCTGGTTTGCGACGATGAGGTGCCGGGTCTGTTTTGGCTCACCCATGAGATGAATGACGCGCTGGTCCTCGTCCATATCGAAATAGAGATAGGCTTCCATGCGGCGCGAGTGGATATGGGCGGGCATGGTGTTCCAGATCGAGCCGGGAGCCAGCGTGGTCATGCCGACAACAAGCTGGCAGGTTTTCACCGCATTGGTGAACTGGAAGATCGAGCGCTCGTTGCAGGTGTCTGACGAACCGAGGTCGACGCGTTTGGCATCTTCGATGCGGATATGGGTTGTGGGGTGGGTCGCATGGGCGGGGGCGCTGACCAGGTAGAATTTGGCCGGGTTGGCGGCGTCCGTAGAAACAAAGCTGACCGAGGCGCCACGGCCGACATAAATCATGTCACGGGTGCCGAGCGTGAAAGTCTCGTCTCCGGCCCTGACCCTGCCCTCACCGCCGATGTTGACGGCAATCAATTCGCGCCGGTCGAGGAAGCTTTCGGTGCCCGCGGGCTTGATCGCTCCGAGCGGCAACGGATCGGTGCCCGGGACGGCGCCGCCGACGACCATGCGATCGTAGTGGGTATAGGTGAGCGAGATTTCCCCCTGGGCGAAAAGATCATCGATCAGGAAGTGTTGGCGCAGACCGCCGGTGTCGAAAGTCCCGGCCTGGGACGGTGAAACGGCGTGGCGCTCGGTGAAAAACGTACTCATGTCAGCACCACATATTCTGTGAGTTGGGCAATGTCGGTATCGGCCTTGGCAACATCGAAGACCTTGGTGCCATGACTCATGATCACGAAGCGGTCGCACACCTGGTAGGCGTGGTAGATGTTGTGAGTCACAAGCACACTCGAGACGTTCTCGGATTTGAGCTTGAGCACCTGTCCCAGAAGCGCCTCGGTTTCCCGAACGGAAAGGGCCGAGGTGGGCTCGTCCAGCAGCAGGACGCGGCGTTTGAAATAAACGGCGCGCGCGATGGCCACTGCTTGTTTCTGTCCACCCGACAGATCGCCAACCAGCTTGTCGGGGCTGTCGATGCCCGAAATATGGACGGCGGATTTCAGGACATCCATGGCGATCTCACGCATCTCGGATTCTCTGAGAAAGCCCAGAGCGTTGGTGCGTTCGCGGCCCATGAAGATGTTGCGGGTGATCGAGAGGTCATCGACCAGGGCAGTGTTCTGGTAGATGGTCTCGATGCCCGCCTCTGCGGAGTCGGTGCGGCAGGTAAAAAGCGTCTGCTTGCCGTCAACCGCGAGGTGCCCTGAAGTGGGCTTGTGAATGCCCGAGATCAGATTGACCGTTGTCGATTTGCCGGCGCCATTGTCGCCCAGAAGTCCGATGACTTCACCTTCCCCGATATGAAAGCTCAGATCGGAAAGCGCAGTGAGGGCGCCGAAGCGTTTGGTAATGCCGTGAAGTTCAAGAAGCGGTACGGCGGTCATCATGCCCTCCCCCGGCCATCGATCAACTGGTTGAGGATCGACGCCCCCACGATCAAAACGGCGATGAACATTTCGAGATAAAAACCGGGTGCACGCAGCAACAGGAGCACATTGGTGATGGTATGGATGAGCAAGGCGCCCAGGAACACACCGATAATCGACCCGCGCCCGCCGCGCAGCGAAAGGCCGCCGATCACGCAGGCAGCAATCGCCTGGAGTTCGAGGCCAGTACCCTGTCCGGGCTGCACCGAGCCGACACGCGCAGTGGCGAGGATACCGGCCACAGCGGCCATGCCCCCGGCGATGGCAAACGCGATGATCTTGACCCGGCCGGTGTTGATACCGATAGCGGTTGCCGCGGGGCGGTTACCGCCAGTAGCAAAGACGTGATTGCCGAAGCGGTGGTGGTGGACCAGCATATAAAAGGCAAAGGTCAGCGCCAGAAACCACAAGAAGGCGGCGTTGAAACCGAGGAGCGTGCCGGCAAAGATTTCGGTGAAGATGGGTTCAGGGTCAAACCGCACCTGAACCGCCCCATTATAGAGCAGTACCGCTCCGCGCCAGAACAGCAGCCCGCCCAGCGTGACGATGAAGGAGGGCAAGTTGAAGCGCAGGGTGATGAGCCCGTTGAGCACGCCGATGGCGACGCCGAGCAGGACGGCCAGCGGCGCGGCGAGAAAACCGCTCATGCCGGCCGAGACCTGGACGGCCATGACGATGGCGGTGAGCGCATAGACGGAGCCGACCGAAAGATCGAACTCACCGGCAATCATCAGGATGCCGACGCCGAGGGCGAGGCAGCCGAGCACCGGTACGGCGCGCATCAGGATGGCAAGGTTCTGGGGCGAGAGATACCGGAAATCATCGGGATAAAGTAACGCCCAAACGATGCAGGCGATCTGGATGAGTGCGAAAACCAGCATTATGGAGCCGGCCGGATTGGCCAGCAGACGGCGGAGGTAATAGGCCGGGCCGTGGCGCGGTGGGGCCGACCCGCTGTCGGTGGTAACGGTCATGGGAGCAGGCTCCTGTGGCGGCGGTCTGATGTGCGTGTAGGCGGAAACAGCGTGTCGAGCACGAAACAACGGAGCGATGGGCCGATGCCCACCGCTCCGCCGATCTTGATTACCTGTAGGTACCGATCAGATCCTTGATCGCGGTGACCCGTGAGGCGTCGAGGAAGGCGCCCTGGCCCGTGTCGACATCGGTCGGGGTGAGACCAAAGCGTGCCGCCAAGGCGATCTGGGCGATCGGCTGGTATCCCTGCAGGTAGGGCTGCTGGTCCATGGTGGCGAACATCTCGCCCGATTCCACAGCGTTGGCGATCTCCACGGCGAGATCGAAGCCGGCGAAGGGCACATCGATGCCCGCATCACGAATGGCTGCAGCGCCAACGGTGGACGTGACAGAACCCGTGCCGAAGACGGCTTTCACATCAGGGTTAGCGATCAGGAACTGGGTCATGATGTTTTGTGCTTCGGCAGGATCGAGACCGGCCCTGACGGTTTCCACCGTGATGCCGACTTCGCCCATGGCCCGCTCGATTCCGCCACCACGGGCGACAGCGAAGGTGGCTTCAGGGATTTCGCGCGGGTTGAAGACGACGTCGCCTTCCTGAAGGTCGAATTCCTCGATCATGCGCTGACCCAGTTCGTAGCCCGAGGCCTCCTCGTCCATACCGACATAGGCCTGGCGGCAATTGCCGCTGGCGCCTTCGAGGTCGTCATTGTTGAAGCCAATGACGATGATGCCCTGGTCGACCGCCGAGCAAATGGCTTCGTCAAAAGCATCCGATGACGAAATCGCAACAGCGATGCCATCGACGCCTGCGGCGGCGGCGCTATCAATCAGATCATTCTGACGCACCGGATCGTTGTTGGCGTATTGCACGTCGAGGCTGACGTTGAAATCTTCGGCGGCGTCCTGTGCGCCGCGAACGACCGGATTGAAGAACTGCACGCTGGGGTCGAGATAGATGATCATGGTCGCCGTGACCTGCTCGTCTTCCCCGACGCTCTGGGCCAATGCGGTCGAACAGAGCAGCGAGGCTCCGGCCAGACCGGCGATTACAAATTTCAGTCCCTTGAATGACATGTGAGTTCCTCCCTAGGTGTCAAACAAACTTTTGCGGCCCCGGCGGTGTCTCCACGTACCGCCAAAGCCCCTCCCAAAGCTTTGGCTCAGCCGCCGAACCAGGCGGGCGGCTTGCCGAAAGTGACGTGGACGCCTTTGAATTGCGAATACTCGTCGAAGCCGTAGCGGCCGAGCTCCCGCCCCAGCCCGCTTTTCTTGTAGCCGCCGATCGGCAACTCGGCAGTGCCATCGATGACCGAGTTGATCCAGCACCGTCCCGCCTTGATGCGACGGATGGTCTGCATGGCGTTTTCGAGATTGGTGGACCAGACGCTGGCCGAAAGCCCGTACTCGCTGTCATTGGCCAGCGCCACAGCCTGTTCGGCAGTCTTAAAGCCGATGGTCGAAAGCACGGGGCCGAAAATCTCCTCGCGGGCAATCGCCATTTCCGGCCTGACGCCCTGAAAGACGGTGGGCTGGAAGAAGAGGCCGTGCTCGGCTTCGGCGGCGCCCCCGATCAGCACTTCGGCGCCATCGGCGCGTCCGGCTTTGACGTAGCCATCGACCTTTTCGAGATGCTGGCGCGAGATCATGGCGCCGATTTTCGTGCGCTCGTTGAGCGGATCACCGAATGGCACACGCCGGGAAATATCGAGAACCCGGGCCAGCAGGTCGTCGCGGATGTCCTCATGCACAAGAAGGCGGCTACCTGAAATGCAGCACTGACCAGCGTTGTGATAGACGCCATAGGCGATACCGTCGGCGGCGGCGTCGAGATCGGCATCGGCGAAAACGATCTGGGGGCCCTTGCCGCCCAGTTCGAGCCCGACGCGCTTGACCTGACGGGCGGCGATTTCGGCCAGCCTAGTGCCGACGCGCACCGAACCTGTGAACGCGACCATATCTGTGCGCGGATCTTCGGCCAACGTCTGGCCAGCGGGATCGCCATAGCCGGTGACAACGTTGAACACGCCATCGGGCAGCCCGGCTTTGCGGGCGATCTCGGCCATCATGATCGAGGTGCCCGAAGTGAGCTCGGACGGTTTGAGTACAACCGTGCAGCCCGCCCCAATGGACCAGGGCACGCGCTCGGATGCGATTATGAAGGGGAAATTCCACGGCGTAATGATGCCCACGACCCCGACGGGCTCGCGCAGAACAAGGCCGAGACGGTCATCGCCGATATTGTTGTGGCTTTGACCCTCAAGCGCCCGGGCCTGACCGGCGGCGTAGGTCCACAAATCGGCGCAATAGAGGATTTCGCCCTTGGCCTGGGAAATGGGCTTCCCAACTTCGAGGCACTCGGCGAGTGCTAGTTCATCGGCGTGATCGACGATCTTCTGCGCAATGTGCAACATTATGGTGGAGCGCTCGGCGCCCGACATGCGCGGCCATGGCCCTGTGTCAAACGCCTCTCGAGCTGCCCCGACGGCGAGCTTGACGTCCTCGGCCGACGCCTCTGGCCAAACGCCCACCGTCTTGCCGACGTGGCCGGGGCTCTGGCGCTCGATCACCTTGCCCGACTGCGCATCGACCGACTTGCCGCCGATGAGCATCTGGTAGCGGCGCGCTGTGGCGAGGCGGGCGTCGGAAAGATCAGGTTGGATGTAGCTCTGCATGTGGCTCATGGGCAAAAGGCTCTCGCCATCCTCCTCGTCTCTGTAGCCTTGGTGTCATTTTCTTTGTTGTATGGTACCGTATGGTAGTACATTCTAGTTGTCAACGAGTATGGTAGGCGCATGAACATCGAATCGCTGAAGATTGAGAAAAAATGGGCCGATAGCGGGTCCAGCACGGCCGCGCAGGTTGAGCGGGACCTGCGCGAAGCTATTATTCGGCTCGAGTTGCGACCGGGGACGAGACTGTCGGAGCAAGACATTGCCGACCGCCTCGGGGTGTCACGCCAGCCCGTGCGTGAGGCCCTGATCGCGCTGGGGAAATCCAAACTCGTCGAGGTGCGCTCCAAACGCGGCACATATGTCGTCAAGATTTCGGCGAGGGAGATGATGGAAGCCCGTTTCGTCCGCGAGGCGATCGAAACAGCAGTGGTCAGGCGCGCCTGCGCCACGTTCGATCCATGGAGCCGCACAGCGGTCGATGGGATATTGAAACGACAGGCGGCGGCTCGCGAGGCGCAAGACTATAATCGTTTTCGCCGCGAGGACGAGCAGTTCCACATGGCGTTGGCCAGCGGGGCCGGCTGCGCGATGGCCTGGAACGTGATTGCAGACATCAAGGCCCATATCGACAGGGTGTGCAATCTGCAGTTGCGCAAGCCCGATTCCATGGGCGCCCTGATCAGTGAACATCACGCCATCATGGAAGCGGTGGACGCTCACGACGCCGACCGGGCCGAGCGCGCAATGAAAGCCCACCTCGAAGGCATCATTTCCGACCTGCCCCAGATTGAATCGGAGAACCTGGATTTGTTCGAGTAGGAATAGACTGGCCCCTGTGCTGTTTAGCCGTGCCAAGCAGCAAAGGTGCAATAACATCGTTTTAAATCAATTCGGGGCCGTTTGCTGCCTGTCGGTTCTGGCAAGAGAACGATGACATTTGGCATCCGACCCCCTGCGCTGCAGCTTGAAGGCTATCCCGATGCTTGCCGATGATCTTGCGGCTGCATTTTCTGGCATCGCTGAGGTCGGGGCCGTCGCCCTTGGAGGATCGTGAGCGAGTGTTTTGAAGGACTCCTCCTCATTTGCGAATGTGCAACCGAACTTTCACACGACGCACAGTCGCGTCCAGCCTCGACACCTATCGTGCCGTCTCGTAGAGCAGAAGCGCCAGGGCCACGATGTGGCACACTCCCTCGCAGGCCTCTATGGCCCGTCGATCGAAATGCCCGGGTCCCGACAAGCAATTGAGAGTGCCGATAACCGCCCCTTTCACAACGATTGGAACATTGACAATTGATTCACACCCGAGCGACCGGATCAGCTCGTGATCAAACATCACCGCCGCAAGCTCGGAATAATCATTGGCAACGAAGGTCTGCTTCTGTTCGATGACGTGCTCGCTCCATGGCGTATCGTTGGGCGGCTTTCGCCCCGCCGCAGCGTAGGCGTCGGGCATTGAAGAATACAGCCGCAGAAATGAGCCATCTGCAATGTCGCGTTGGGTCACCGTCACCAGTTTGACCCCCCAGTCTTCACGAAGCCGGTTCGAAACCAGTCCCAAAATATCGGCCGGGGTGACGCCATCTTGAGCAAGTGCCTCGGAAACACGGGCGTTCAAATCCGGCGCTCGTTGGGCTGTCTCGGGCATGACCCTTCTCCTTGTTGCTGGAAGAAGGCGGGGCAATCCCTGCCCCGCGCTCATTTTACTGGGTGGCGCGCGCCGTGCTGGCCGTCTCATCTATCCGACCGTCCACTACAACGACCCCATAGTCGCTTTCAGCTGCTTGTGCCGATAGGTAGCCCCGATCGAGATCGCGCTGAATTTCCGCAAATGGGCGCTCAAGCGGATTTCCAAAGCCGCCCCCGCCGCCAGTACGGGTGATCACAAGAGTGCCCTTTGGCAGCACACGCGCTCGCATCTTGAGCGGCGTCTCTTGGGTGCCGTCAGGCAAGACCAGAGTATTTTCTGGCCCCTTAGCATCCTTACCCCCTTTAAGACCCCATGCGGGGGTTTTGCTGCGTTCAAACCACAGAGCCCCGCCGGCGTCTTCCATCATGCGATAGCTGCGAACAACGCCATTTCCACCCCGCCAGCGGCCTGCTCCGCCTGTATCGGGACGGATGGAAAACTCTTCGATTCGGACTGGGAACTTGGTCTCATAAACCTCGGCAGATAGATTGCGAAATCCGCCATTGACCAAATTGATGAGCGCGCTTTCCCCGTCTGATCCATTCGAGCCACCCCAGCCGCCCGCGGTCGCTTCCACCGAAAGCCATTGTTTCTTGCGCGGATCAATGCCGAAAAAGGAGGCCACCATGGAATCTCCATAATGAGCCGCCGTCGCCTGTTCCGGCATAGCCTCGGATAGACACGCGATCATAAGGTCAGCCAACAACCCCAGCCCGGTGAAATACCACGTACACGCATAGGGCTCTCTTGCATTGAACATGCAATCATCGGGAATATTGACGCTCATCGTTGAGAACGAGCCACCGGTGATCGCGCGATCAGGACTAATCATTGTCTTATATGCAAGACGCAAAAGCGATTGCGTCTGCACGGCCCCGCAATTGATCGAGCCCGCAACCGGAGGAGAAGACCCCTCAAGGTCAATGAGCATGTTCTCGCCCTCGATCGTGAGCTTGAGACGAACCTTCACCGGGTCGTCGGACTGCCCATCGTTGTCGAGATATCCTTCGCGTGACCAGGTCCCGTCGGCCAGAGCCGCTATCGCAGCCCGGTCCAAGGCGCGCGACTGCTCAAAGATGTTGAGGCAGCTCGCCCTGTAGGTGTCTCGGCCAATCCGGTCCAGCAATTGGCCCAGCCGACGCTCCCCGGTTCGGATCGAGCTGACCTGAGCCCGGAAATCGCCCAGAATTGCAGACCGCATACGGGTGTTGCGCTGAATAAGATCGATCCAGTCCTCAAGCTCCTCGCCGCCTTTGACGACCCGGGTAGGGCCAAGACGCCAGCCTTCCTGGAAAATCGAGCTCGACCCCATGGGCATGCCGGGATCCATCGCCCCCACATCGGACCAATGCGCTCGGGCTGCGCCAAACCCAACCAGAACACCCTCATGAAACAGTGGTCCCACAGCCGTAAAGTCATTGAGGTGGGTGCCCTGAAGGTAGCTGTCGTTCATCAAGAAGATGTCGCCAGGGCCAATGTCATCGCCATACTTGTCGATCACCAGATGCACACACGCATCAATGGCCCCCACAAAGAGCGGAACACCAGTCGATTGGCCCAGCATATTTCCTTCCGCGTCAAGGATGGCCACGGCGCTGTCGCGGCCCTCGTAAATGACTGGGGAATAGGCCGAGCGCCAAAGCGCAGCATTCATGTCCTGGGCGCATGAGATAACAAAATTTCGGACAACTTCGGTCGTAATCGGGTCACTTTTCATCGTCATTCCCCTCACTCCCCATCGATCTTGGTCATGGACAGATGACCACCGGTGATCACCTCGACCCGCCAGCCCGGCGGAACCAGAGTGGTCGTCGTTTCTTCTTCGATAATCGCGGGCCCGACGAGAGTGTCACCGAGCGCATAAGCCTCGCGCCGCACGACGTGTGTGTCGTGTTCGGCGCCGTCGAAATAGACCTTACGGGTGCGAATATCGTGGCTTTCGCGGTCTTTGGGACTGGGTAGCCCCGGACGCCGCAAACGCCCTAGCGCTGCAACGCGCAAGTTGGCCACTTCAACGCCGGCGGTCGCGCTCGAATGGCCGTATTGTGCCTGATAGGCGGCATCGAACCGGTCGCGCACCGCCTTGAGGTCAACCCTGCCCGTGCCTGCCGGTATGGTCAGTACATATTCTTGGCCCTCATAGCGAAGATCGACCGACCGCTCGAAACTGATGTCGGTCTCATCCATGCCCTCATGCTTGAGATGCTCGCGGCCCTGGTCCTCCAACCCTTCGAAAGCCTGTGTCAATTCTGGCGGCGACGCTGCACTCCAATCGCCATACCAGGTCATCTTAAAGTCGTGGCGCATATCGGTCTGGAGCATCCCGAATGCGGAAAATGCACCCGGATGGACGGGAATGATCACTTCCCCGATGTCGAGCTGTTCGGCGAGAGCAGCAGCCTGGCTTGGCCCAGCGCCACCATAGGCCAGGAGAGCAAAGTCTCGCGGATCGATCCCTCGTTGCACGGTGATGGTGCGGATGGCATCAGCCATCTTTGCGTTGATGATGTCGATAATGCCTTGAGCAAATGCTGCCGGTTCGAGTCCAAACGGGTCACCTAAAGATCTGACTGCTGTTTCCGCCGCTTGAGCATCAAGTGTCATCTCTCCGCCGGAAAAGTTCGAGCTATCAAGGCGTTTGAGCACCAAATTTGCATCCGACACCGTGGGTTCCACACCCCCACGGCCATAGCACGCTGGGCCAGGGACAGACCCAGCCGATTGCGGCCCCACACGCAGCGCATTTGCCTCCTCCCACGCGATCGAGCCGCCACCAGCACCAATCACATGGATGTCTACTACCGACATTTGGACCGGTAAGCCCTCCAGGGTGGTCTCGTTGGAGATCGAGGGCAGCCCATCGACAATCAAACTGGCATCAAACGAGGTGCCACCCATATCAACGCAAATCAGATTGGCTCGCCCGGTCTGTTCGGCCAGCGACCTACCCCCGATCGTGCCCCCCACTGGACCCGACAGCAATGTCTGAAGCGGACTACTGGCCGCAGCGTCAGCGGTCATAGCGCCGCCATTGGATTCCATGACATGAACCCGCCCGCCTTCAGGCAGCGTATCGGCCATCTGCTCGACCAATGTTGAAAGATAGCGGCGCACCACCGGTGCGGTGAAGGCGTCCATCACGGTGGTCGATATCCGGTTGAACTCTCGCCATTCCGGGGACACCCGATGCGAGAGCGCTATGTCGATATCAGGCAACCGCTCGCGCAGATACGCTTCAGCAGCAAGCTCATGTTGAGGATTGCGGAAGCCAAAAAGAAAACAGATGGCGATGGCATCATAGCTGCTTTCGCTCACCGCGCGGATAACAGCGTTGAGTTCTTCAAGAACAATCGGTGTTTCCACCGTTCCGTCAGCCGCAATCCGCTCGCGCACAGTAAAAGTGTCTTCTACCGAAACCAAGGGCTCCGGCTTGCGCCACCGGATCGAAAAGATTTCGCCTCGGTCATTGCCCTGAATGGTGTAGACATCGCGAAAGTTCTCGGTCGTAACCAGCGCCACCTTGGCGCCCTTTCGCGTCAGGACCGAATTGAGGCCCACTGTCGTGCCGTGCACGAAAAAATCGATGTGCTCACCCTCGCCCAACCCCTTCTTCACCCCATCAAGCACAGCAAGTGCCGGGTTTTGCGGGGTCGAGAGAACCTTAAGCGCTCGCACAGCCCCGGTCTGGGTGTTTTGAAATACGATATCGGTAAAGGTCCCGCCGATATCGGCCGAGACGCGGTATCCGGTTGAAGTCATCCTGCCAACCTCTCCTTTGATGATCCCATGCCCCGGTTGACCGGGGTCAAATCTCCAGATTCTGGCGCGCTGGCAACAGCGTGCACGCTGCGGAAACGCCCGGCTCAAAGGGGTCGTCCGCACTCTCATTGCCAAGATGCTAGGTTGCGTGCAAACTTTATGCAAGACAATAATGCAAACTTTATGCTAGCGTTCTTGAGTAGAAGAAGTGCCAGGGGAGAGGATCGGCCCGAATGTCAGAAATCGATGAGCCGGAAAAATCGGCAGCGGTACGACGCGAACGCGGCGCCACCACAGTCTATCAGGCCCTGCGCGAGGAGATCTTCACCCTCCAGCGCGAACCTGGTTCTGGGCTCGACGAAGTGGGAATCGCCAAAGAGTTCAACCTTTCGCGCACCCCCGTGCGCGAGGCGCTATTCATGCTTTCCGGAGAAGGCCTGGTTCACGTCCTTCCCAACCGCGCCTCGATCGTTGCTCCGCTCACAATGCACAGGCTCAATGATCTCCTCGATACCTGGCTGATCCTCACCCGGGCCGTGTGCGTTGATGCCGCCCATCGTCGCACGCCCGATGATCTGGTCGACCTTGAAGACCGCGTCGTGCAGTTCGAGGTGGCAATTGACGCTGGCGATGTATTGGGCATCGCAAGAGCCATGCTGCACCTTCAGCGCGGCTATGGTGAAGTGGCCCGCAATTTCTTTTTGGGCCGTTATTATCCCCTATGCCTAGACGCAGGGCGACGCACCCTGCTCTTGCATTATTTTCCCTACACCAGCGCTGCTTATCTTGCTGACCAGGTCAAGAACCATCGCGCCATGATCGGGGCGATAAGGGCCAATGATACGCGAGCCTGCAATCAGATCGCTGGCGAGATGCTGGCGGCTATCTTGACCGTGATCAAATCCTCGCTCGAACCTTCAATCGCCGACGAGGTGGACTTGGTCACCTCTCCGCTCTCGCGCGCCGCGACCCAAAAAAGATGAAAGACGCTCCGCTTATGGACAAGAGTCAACGGATCGCCAAACTCTCGAAACTGCTCAAGGCCGCAGACTGCCCCGCTATCGCCTTTGTGCCAGGTCCAAATTTTTACTATCTCACAGGTGTTAGCCTCGCGCTCATGGAGCGACCGACCATCCTTGTCGTTACCGCTGAGGGCGATGCACACGCAGCTATCCCCGCGCTTGAGCGTGATCGCTGGGCGGCAGACGTGCCACACGCGCGGACGGTCTATTGGCAAGATTCCGACGGATATTCCGATGCTCTTGCAAAGCTTGCCAAACAAGTCGGTGGCCAACAATTGGCCGTTGAGGGCAACCGAATGCGCCAATTTGAAGCTGCAGCGCTCAGCACCGCTTTCGGCAGCGCGGTGAGCGATGGCACCGCGATGCTGGCATCTCTGCGGTTGATCAAAGAGCCCGAAGAAGTCTCGGCGATCCAGCGAGCGATTGATGTAAGCGAGGCGGCCCTAGTGGCTACGCTAGCGCAAGTGCGCGCCGGGTTGAGCGAAACCGAAATCCGGGCTCGCTTGCAGGTCGAAATGCTTGAACGTGGGGCCGACGGGCCCGGCTTTGACCTTATCGTTCTGGCCGGCGGCGCGGCCGCCGATTGCCACGGAATTCCGTCCTCGGAACGCATATTAAAGCCAGGTGACGCCCTGCTGTTCGACTTCGGCGCCAAGCTGAACGGATATAGCGCGGATATCACCCGGACCTATTTCTGCAAGGAGGTGCCTGAACCCCATCGGCGCTTTTACGAGGTTGTCCTGGAAGCCAATCGCGTTGGACGCGACATGGTCGCGCCAGGGGTTGCCATCCATGATCTCGACCACGCTGTGCAATCGGTGCTGCGCGATGCCGGTTACGGCGCCAACATTCGACACAAGGTCGGCCATGGGCTCGGCCTCGACATTCACGAAGCCCCACAACTTATGGTGGGCAACCATGAAACGCTCCAAGAGGGCATGGTAATCACCATCGAACCGGGACTTTACGAACCCGGCGTTCTCGGCGTCCGGATCGAGGACGACGTTCTGGTGACCGAAAGTGGCGCCAAATCTCTGACCTCCCTGCCGCGGGAACTCCAGGTGATTGGCCGATGAAACATATGCCCAGCAGTGCTGATCTGGCGCTGGACAAACAAGATGCCAGGTCGGCGGGAAATCAACGTGTGGCGCTCACAGCCGATCCCATGGGGCCGATATGACCGCAACAGCCTATACCAACGCCCGATTGCTCGATTTGGAGCGCGAAGCGCTCACAGCGCCGACGACCGTAACAACTGACGGCGACACAATCGCGAGCATCGGCCAGCCTGCGCCGGCTAACGCTGAGGTCATCGATCTGGGTGGACAAACGCTCATGCCGGGTCTGATCGACAGTCATTTCCACGTCGTCGCCCACACCCTCAACCTCTGGAGCAATGCCATTGCTCCAGATTCCCTGGCTGCCTTTCGCGCCGGGGCGGTGATGGAAGAGCTTTTGACTCGCGGATTCACCACTGTGCGCGACCTGGGCGGCGCCGATCTGGGCCTCGTACGCGCCGTGGAAGAAGGATACATCGACGGCCCCAACCTCGTCATCTGTGGCAAGGGCCTCTCGATGACAGGCGGACACACCGATCTTCGTGAGCGCACCGATATCCGCCCCGACGCCCTGGGATGGCGGCTTGGGAATATGGGCATCCTGGTCGATGGTGTCGATAACGTTCGCGCCACGTGCCGCAAGATGCTCAAGGAAGGCGCCAAATTCATAAAAGTTATGGCCAATGGTGGGGTGTCCTCACCCAATGATCCCATCGACTCCATCCAGTATTCCGATGCGGAAATCCTGGCAATGGTCGAGGAAGCCAAGAATGCCAACACCTATGTTGCCGCCCATGTCTATAACGATGCCGCCATTCGCCGCTGTGTGGATCTCGGAGTGCATTCCCTTGAGCACTGCAACCTGATTACCCCCGAAACCGCCCGGCGCGCTGCAGATGCCGGGTGTATCGCCGTTCCGACCCTGGTCGCCTACGAGGGGCTCAAGCTCGAAGGGGCCGCACTTGGGCTTGGGCAAGCCGAACAGGCAAAGATTGATGTGGTGCGTGATCGGGGACTGGAGAGCCTTGCCATTATGCGCGACGCCGGCCTGTCCATGGCCTTTGGCACCGACCTCTTGGGTCAATTGCGCAAGTATGGCGGCATGGAATTTGACCTTCTGGCCAAAGTGCTCACGCCAGCACAGATCATTCGCAGCGCAACCGAGGTGGGTGCACGCCTGTGTGGATTGGATGGAAAAGTAGGGACCATTAGAGAGGGCGCCCGCGCCGACATGATCGTCGTCGATGCCGATCCATTCGCAGACGTCACCGTCCTGGGCAAGCCTCAAACCTATGTCACGCGCGTCATGAAATCCGGGCGCATCGTACGCGAAATGGCTCACCCAAGAGGCGGCCACCTATGAGTGATGGCACCTACAACGCAGCCAGGATTTGCCAGTTCCTGGCCCAACCGCAATCTGCGGTCTCCTTGTTTGGCTATGTGCGCGATGGTCTGATCCGCGAGATCGGATGCGGGCTGATGACCGCCTCACTTTACGACCTCCAGACAATGCGCACCCGGCGCGTCTTTACCGACAACGACGCTGCTTATGCCCTTGGCAACTTCAAAAGGCTCGACCGCAACCGGTTCTACCAATTGGTGGTTGAAGCCGCGAAGCCGTTTTCAAGCACAACAATTGAAGAACTCGCTGAGGTCTTTTTTGACTGGGAGCACATCCAGGCCCTGGGCTATGGATCCAATCTCAATGTGCCAGCCGTGGCGAACGGCAAGGTGCTGGGCACGATCAATCTTCTTGAAAAGACCGGCCACTACACGCCGGATCGCGTCGCCGCCGCCATGAAATGGCAGCCGCTTGTGACTTTAAGTTTTCTCTTACTCGTGGCTGAGGGGCCCGAGTCAGCGAACTTCCTTGGCCGTCCCACCTCGCAAGGGGCGATCACCGAAGGCGCGCGTCAAACTCATGAGGCGCGTCCACATATCTAAACCTCATAGTTCAAAGGGAGAATTTAGCTATGAAGACAATGACCAAACTCGCCGTTCTCGCAACGGTCCTAACGCCCGTGCCAGCGATGGCACAGGACGATGCAATTTCTATCGCGTACCTCGCATCGTCCAGCCAGAACGGGTTCAATCAAGCCATCTATGACGGCATCCAACGCGCCGCCGAGGAATACGACAACGTGTCGGTTGAGATCTTTGACGGCGAGTTCTCAGCGCCTGTCCAGTTCAGCCAGGTCGAAGATCTCGTTGCCGCCCAGCGTTTCGATGGCATGATCGTCACGCCCAACGACACCGTCGGTATTGCCACAGCACTCGAAACCGCAGCAGCGGCCGGTGTAAAAACAGCCGCAACCTTGTTCCCCATCGGTCCTGACCTCTCCAACATGGAGCCCCAGGTCGAAGGCCTCGTCACTACGGTGGCGTCCGATCCCTCGATCGGCGCGGCGCGTCAGGCAGAAGACGTGGTCGCCTATTGTGAGGACAAAGATCCCTGCAAGGTGGTTGTGCTGATCGGCCAACTGGTCTTCCCTTTCGACAATCTGCGCTACGAAACCTACCAGACGGTTCTGGGCGAACACGACAATATCGAGATCGTGGCCACCGGTGAGGGCAATTACAGCCCGGAAGCCTCGATGACGGCGATGCAAGATATTTTGCAGTCCAATCGCGATGTCGATGTCGTGCTCTCGAACGCTGACCAGCACCTGATGGGCGCAGAAATCGCCATTCAGGACGCGGGCCTGGATCTTGAAGAAATCTATCTCATCGGCGCCGGGCTAAACCAGATCGCTGTCGATGCCATTCGTTCTGGAATGTGGGATGCTTCACTCGCCCAGTTTCCGCGTTCGATGGGCGAAGCCGCGTTGCACTCGATGGTTGCCGCCATCAGAGGCGAAGAAGTCGAGACCTGGATCGATGAATCCAAGCTCGGCGAGTCCCCGGCCATCGTGACCCAGGAATGGCTCGAGGAAAATCCCGACTTCGAAGCAGAATGGCAGGGTTGATCTAGTCTGTTTTCGGGTCGGCGCGGTTTACGGCGCCGACCCGTAATCGAAAGCCGAAGGGATGGCCATGACCGCACCTGAAGTCGCCGTTCGTGTAAAGGGCGTTGCCAAGAGTTTTGGCGGCACCCGCATCCTCAACGATATCACGATCGATTTTTTCAAAGGCACCGTGCACGCACTTGTGGGCGAAAACGGCGCAGGCAAATCAAGCGTCGGCAAGATCATTGGCGGATACTATTCAGCCGATGAAGGAAACGTGGAAATCGAAGGAGACACCGTTACACGGTTCTCACCGCGCGATGCGCTCAAACGTGGCATCGCCATGATCCATCAAGAACTTCAACTCGTTCCCGAGTTGACGGTTCTCCAGAACGTGTTTCTTGGACAAGAAACCAATCGCGCCGGAGTGCTGGTCAAAGGCGATCTCGCGAGATTTAAAACCCTTGAACAGACCTGCGAATTTGGTCTCGACCCCAATGCGAAAGTGGCGTCGCTGCGTATTGCTGAGCGCCAAAAGGTCGAGATCATGCGTGCCGTCGCGCGAGAGGCCAATGTCATCATCATGGACGAGCCGACCTCCTCGCTGACCGAGGATGAGGCCGACCGCCTCCATAGCCTGATCGCCCGCCTCAAATCACGCGGCACAACCATTATCTATGTCAGCCACTTCCTCGACCACATCCTATCAACCTGTGATCGGGTCACCGTGATGCGCGACGGAGAAGTTATCCGCACAGACGCCATCGCGGGCGAGACGAAGCAGTCTTTGGTCGACTCAATGCTGGGCAAGGCGTCAGAAATTATCTGGCCCCAGCTTCCCCCTGCTCCAGCGAACTCCGTGTCACCAATCGCTGAAATGCGCGAGGTCGCGACCACAAGCGGGCTCAGCAATATCTCCCTCACCATTCGGCCAGGCGAGATAGTGGGCCTAATCGGTCTGGTAGGTGCCGGGCGCACCGAAGTGGGGCGCGCGCTCTTTGGAGCGGACCGCATATTGTGGGGCACCTACATCCTCGATGGAGACGTCCAGAAAAACCTCATGATCCACCAGGCTGTGAAGAAGGGGGTTGCCCTTGTGCCAGAAGACCGACGCAAGGAAGGTCTCGTTCTGAGCCAAACCACACGCCCCAATGTCAGTTTGGCCTCACTTGACCAGATCAGCCGACTGGGCATCGTCAACCGTCGCCGCGAACGCGATCGCGTTGCCAAAATGATTGAACATTTTGGCATCATTCCAGGCAAGGTTGACGGCGAGGTCGCATTCTACTCCGGCGGCAATCAGCAAAAGGTCCTCCTGTCAAAATGGGCAGTGGAACGGCCCAAGCTATTGATCCTCGATGAGCCAAGCCGCGGCGTCGATATCGGCGCCCGCCAGCGCATTCATGAGTTCATTGTGGAAATGGCAGCAGCCGGCGTTGGGGTATTGCTGATCTCCTCAGAGCTCGAAGAAGTCATCAACCTCTCCCATCGCGGGTATCTGATGAGCGAGGGCCGAATTTTTGCCCAAGCCGATTGCCGCGAGCTTACCGTCCAAGATGCGCTCAAACACATCTTTCGCCAACAGGGTCAGGAAAAACACCCAAAAGAAGGAATCGCCGTATGAGCGAAGCACATTTGCCAACAAGCAAAAGACAAGGCGTCAACTGGATTGCGGTCGGCGACTTTGCCCGCCAATACGGCGTGCTAATCATTATCGCCGCCCTTTTGATCGGGCTCAGTTTCGCTTCTGAAAATTTCCTCACCGCACGCAACCTGCTCAATATCCTCAATCAGAGCGCACCGCTGGCCATTATCGCTTGCGCTTTGACACTGGTTATCATTGGGGGCGGGTTCGACCTCTCTACCGGCGCAATATTTGGTGTGGCCTCGGTTTCTGCCGGCTGGCTAGCCATCAACGTGGATCCCTACCTTGCCATCGTCGCTGGCCCTGTTATCGGGCTGATGTTGGGCGGAATTAATGGAGTGATCATTACCGGATTTGGCGTCCACTCCTTCCTGGTCACTCTAGCAACCAGCCTGGTCTATCGCGGGGTCGCAATCTTGATTACCGGGGGCGCGCTTATCCCCGTTCGTACGCCTGAATTCTCATGGCTGGGCCGAGAGCGCATAGGAATGGTCAATGTCGCCGTGATTGTCCTGTTTGTGTTCATGGCCCTGATGACATTCCTGCTCAATCACACGACCTTTGGGCGCAAGGTCTTTGCCGTCGGAGGAAATGAGGAAGCAGCGCTCCTTTCGGGCATCCGCACGAAACTGATCAAGATCATGACGTTTTGCCTTTCCGGCGGTGCCGCTGGCCTCGCCGGCGTGATCAGCGTCTCGCGGATTTCGATGGCAGAACCGCAGGCCGGCGTGGGCATGGAGCTCGAGGCCATTGCGGCGGTGATCCTTGGCGGGACCTCGATCATGGGCGGCTCCGGTGCCGTCTGGCGGTCAGTCTCTGGCGTGTTGCTGATCGCCTTGATCGGCAACGGATTCAACATCCTGAACGTCAACCCGTTCTTTAAGGACCTAACCACCGGCGTGATCATCGTGATCGCTGTCGCATTGGCCGCATCTGCCTCTCGGCGCTGACAACCTTTGGGAGGCTTGGTCCAACGAGCCTCCCCAACCACACTATTTGCGGCGCCGGATGCATCCCGCTGCCCTCCCCGCCTTGCCAGGAGACCTGCGATGGCTGAGACAATTACCCGCGTTTCGACCGATGTCGGCGGCACCTTCACCGACCTCGTTTTTTTCGAAACAGACATTAATACCGGGACGCAAAAGGTGCGCACCGCAAAATCAGACACCACTCCGCCCAATTTCGAACAAGGCGTGCTCAACGTACTTGAACGCGCCAATATCGATATTGGCGCGATCGACATGTTCGCGCACGGCACCACAGTCGTCATCAATGCCCTCACCGAGCGCAAAGGGGCGAAAGTGGGCCTGATTACCACCAAGGGGTTCCGGGATTCCCTCGAGATTGGTCGGGGCAACCGGCCAGACTTTTTTAACTTGATGTACCAAAAGCCTGCCCCCTTCGTGGAGCGATATCTCCGCCGCGAAATCGTGGGGCGCATGGATTACCACGGCAATGAGGTAACTCCTCTCAGCTTCGACACGCTGGATGAGACACTTGAGCTCTTCCGGGCCGAGGACGTCCAAGCGGTCGCGATCTGCCTGCTCCATGCCTACGCCAACACCGCTCATGAAGCCGCACTCGCCGCAGAGGTGCAAAAGCGCTGGCCCGACGTCACCGTCGTCGCCTCCCACCAAATCACCCGCGAATGGCGCGAATACGAACGCACAAACACAACCGTTCTTTCAGCTTATGTGCAGCCCAAAGCTCAGCGCTACCTTGAAAAACTCGAGACCGGCCTCAAGGACAAGGGCTATCGCGGGCAGCTCTTTATCATGCAGTCCAATTGCGGCGTCGACTCCCTCCAGGCCACCAAGGCGGTCCCGATTACTATGGTCGAGAGCGGACCGGCCTCGGGCTTTTGGGGGGCAGCGGAACTGGGCCGGATCATTGGAGAACCCGATGTCCTGGCACTCGATATCGGCGGCACCACCGCCAAGTGCTCGCTGATCCTTAACGGCCAAGCCACGGTAAAGACCGATTATTGGATCGAGCGCGACAAGCGCTCGGCGGGTTACCCGATCATGGTTCCCGTTGTCGATCTGGTCGAAATCGGAAATGGCGGCGGGTCGATTGCATGGGTGGACGATTTTGGCAAAATGCACGTCGGGCCCCATTCCGCGGGTGCCGCGCCAGGCCCGGCTGCCTATGGGCGCGGCGGAACCGAAGCGACGACGACCGATGCCAATCTCGCATTGGGCCGCATCAACAAGGATTACTTCTGCGGCGGCACCGTAGAAGCAGATATGGAGGCCCTCGGACGCGCCTTTGAAGACCTGTCGGGCAAACTCGACATTTCACCGATTGAGGTCGCGCGCGGTATCGTCCGCATCGCCAATTCCAACATGGTCAACGCCCTGAAGCTCGTTTCGGTGAACCGGGGCTTTGATCCGCGTGACTTCACCCTTGTCGCCTTCGGCGGCGGCGGGCCAATGCACGGGGTGGCGCTGGGACAGGAGCTGGGGGTCAAGAAGGTCGTCATTCCGCGCGGCGCTCCTGTCTTTTCGGCCTGGGGCATGATGATGTCCGATCTGCGGCGAGACTATTTTGCGACCAAGCTCATGGACGCAGACGACGCACATTCGCTCGATACGCTTTTGCGCCACACAATGGAGCTGGCCCGCGACGAGTTTGCCGGCGAAGGCATCGCCCGCGACGCGGTCAAGCTCGTGCCCCAGGTCCGGTGTCGCTACCAAAACCAAGAATTCGGGGTCGAAATTCCGATCGCGGCCGGCCCTGTCACCGATGAAACGATCAAATCCATGATTGCCGATTTCCACGTCGCCTACGAGCGCGAATACACCTACAGGCTCGACGCCGCCGTCGAGGTGACGGGCATTCACTTGATCGCATCAAGCGAAGTGGGGAAACTCGACATCGTTCCGCTGCCCACAACCGGTGCGACGATAAGCGACGCCATCAAGGGCAAGCGCCAGGTTGATTACGCAACCGAGGGCGAGCACGAGGCAACCATCTACGATGGCGAAAAGCTCGAACCGGGCATGAGCTTTGCCGGTCCAGCGATCATCGAGGACCCGGGCACCACCGTCGTCATCCATCCCGGCAATCGCGTCACAATCGACGACTACGGCAACACGCACATCGAAATCCGGGGCTGAGACATGAACAAGCACGACCAGATGACCCACGACCCCGTCACCTTCGACATCATTCAAAACGCCCTTGAAGCTGTGGCAGACGAAATGTTCGTGGCCCAGCGCAAGGCTTCAATGAGCGCGATCATCTATGAGGTTCTCGACCTTTCGACGTCGATCCTCGACGCCAAAGGGGAAATCGCCGCCTCGGGCGCTGGCATTCCGGCCTTTATCGGTGTGCTCGATAAAGCGATCCACGGCATCTTTAAAAAGTTCCCGCTCGAAACGATCAAGCCGGGCGACGTCTTTGCCTCCAACGACCCCTATTACGGCGGCGTCACCCACCTCAACGACATGGTGCTCGCCGCGCCGATTTTTGCGGAGGGCAGATTGGTCTCCTGGGTGGCCAACATTGCGCACTGGAACGATGTCGGTGGCATGGTGCCAGGCTCGATGTCTTCAGACGCCACCGAGATTTTCCAAGAAGGCATTCGCGTGCCGGCTGTCAAACTCTTCGACGAGGGCCGCGAAAACACGGCGGTGTTCGACATTCTTTATACCAACACCCGCCTGCCCGAATATTTGCGGGGCGATCTTTGGGCCGGGATCGCGGGCCTGCGCATCGGCGAGCGACGCATCCATGAGTTGATCGCCAAGTATGGCACTTCGACGTTCGAAGCGGCCATATCGGACTATATGGACCTGGGCGAAACTCGCGCTCGTGCCGCATTGAAAGCACTGCCTCATGGCACCTATAGCTTTGAGGAAGAGCAGGACACCGGCCAGATTCACAAGGTGACGCTGACCATCACCGCAGAGGAGTTCATCGTCGACCTCACCGACAATCCCGGACAGGCCGGCTCGTCGAACTCCTCGCGCGAAGGTACCGAGATTGCGGTACAGCTCGCCTTTAAAGCCTTTGCCGACCCGGAGGCGCCTGGCAATGGCGGCTTTTTCCGGCCGCTCAACGTCAAGACAAAGCCCGGCACCATCTTCCACGTTCAAGAACCCGGGGCATTGGGCTATTATTCAGAAGTTGAAATCCGGCTCTTTGACATGCTGTTGCGCGCGCTGGCGCATCACTTCCCCGGTATCGTGCCGGCCGGCAATTTCGCCTCAATCTGCGGCACCGTAGTCGGTGGTCCTCACCCTGAGACCGGGCGCCACTACACCATCGTGGAACCACAAGTTGGTGGCTGGGGCGCATGGCCAGGTCACGACGGGCCATCGGGTCAGTTCTCGGGCTTTCACGGAGAAACGTTCAATTGCCCCGCCGAAGTGGCCGAGGCACGCTATGGACTCTGGGTCGATCAGGTCGCGCTCAATGCCGAGCCGGGCGGTGAAGGACAATGGAGGGGCGGCAAAGGCATTGACGTGCACTACCGCGTCCGCGCCGATCACAACTTCCTGTCTCTGGGCTACACCCGCTCTCGCATCCCGCCCTGGGGCATTGAAGGCGGTCTGGACGGCTCCCCCAACTATGTCGAAGTCATCCGTCGCCAGGGAGGCACCGAGCGCTTCAGCTTTGCCACAAATGTGGAGGTGAACGACGGTGATGTGATCCGGGTGGTCACCGGCAATGGTGGAGGATGCGGCGATGCCAAAAAGCGTGCCCCCCAAGACATCGCCCGCGACCTCAAGAACGGCTATTTGACCCCCGAGCGCGCCAGGGAAATCTATGGGTATGAGGGCTGATCATTCTATCTGATCTCGAGCCGTGACCATGTCACCAATTCCCGGAGAAACGCATATGTCACTGGACAAAACCGGACTGGCCGAGCAGTTGGACGGAGTTCTCTCTGACCTGCATGAAGCCCAGACCGACTGGCTGGCCCGTCTTGTGTCCTTTGACAGCGTCAGGGGTAACATCACGCCCTGCCAGACATGGCTGGCGGCCGAATTTGCCGCTCGTGGCTGGTCCGTGGACAGCTTCACTATCGATGAGGTGGACGTCGAGGGAAAACCTGGGTTCTCCCCCGTCGTCGAGGCCAATTACGCCGATGCTCTGATCGTGGTTGCGACCCATGATGTCACCGATCCTGGTGGTCGAAGCCTGATCCTTCAGGGGCACATTGATGTCGTTCCCCCTGGTGCGCCCGAGCTCTGGCCCCACCCGCCCTTCGAACCCCAGATAAAGGACGGTTGGATGTCGGGACGCGGCACAAACGACATGAAAGTCGGTGTCGCCGAAATGGTCTTTGCCCTCGATGCCCTTAAAGCCATCGGCTATGTTCCCGACGCCCGGGTTCACATCGAGACTGTGTGTGAAGAAGAATGCACGGGCAATGGCGCGCTTGCGACACTCGAGCGCGGATACCGGGCCGAAGCTGCCCTCATCCCGGAAAGTCTCAACGGCAAGCTTTTACGCGCCGAGTTGGGCTCGGTGTGGTTCCGGGTGCGCGTCTTTGGTAGGCCGGGCCATGTACTCTCAAGCGCAGGGCCAGGAGCCAATGCGATCCTGGCTGGATACGAGTATGCCCAGGATCTGACCGAGCTGACTGCCCAGATCAACACCGAGGCGCGCGATCACCCTTGGTTCGGCAACATCAAGAACCCGGTAAAGTTCAGCCTTGGCAAGATCCGCGGCGGAGACTGGCTCGGCTCAGTGCCCTCCTGGTGCGAGATCGAATGCCGAATTTCGGTGCTGCCGGGAACAAGCTTGCCCAAAATGCGTGAGCGTGTGAGCGCATGTATTGCCGAAGCGGCGAGACGATTGGATGCCTCGACAGAACCCGTGATCGACTGGATCGGGTTTCAAGCTGATGGCCACGTGTTCGAACCTGATACAGACGCCGAGGCAACGCTTTGCCTAGTCCACGAGCAGGTTACTGGCAAACCGCTCGAGACCTTTTGCCAGACAGCTACCTCGGATACCCGGCAGTACGACCTTTATTTTGATATCCCCACTCTGTGCTATGGCGGCCATGGTGAAGGGAGCCACTCCCCTTTCGAGCGAACCGACCTTGCCTCAATGCGTGAAACGACCAAGGTAATAGCGCTTTTTGTTGCCGAATGGTGCGGTCTGCGGCCCGTTGAGAGTGGTAAAGTTTAATAGAGGCCGAGTTGGGGTCGTTGGGGACCAACCTGCTTGCCCAACAGAACAATCTCCATTAGCGGACAACGCTATCGCGGTCGTGAGCCGTGTCCGGCAGATTTGGATATCTAACACGCCCGCAGCTACGTAAATGGCACAGTTTAATCCTTAGAAGCTCTTCGGGGCGCCGCCAAACCTCCGGGATGGACCCGCTTGCCCTTCAGAGCTGCAATATTCCAATGCCTGGAACAAGGGAAAGGCGCGTGCGGGCGTCAGTCCAAGTCTGGTAGGACAGCTAGAACCTGTATCTCGACCTTGATGTCGGGCAATGCGAGGCGTGACTCTACTGTGGCGCGCGCCGGTGCGGTGCCTGGAACGATCCATCGATCCCAGACCGCGTTCATCTCATCGAAAGTTGTGATGTCGCTGAGCCAGATGTTGACTTGGACGAGATGCTTCTTGTCGGTTCCCGCGTCGGCCAGCAACTCATCGATGCGCTTGAGAATGTCGGCTGTCTGCTCGCCAACGCTCCTGCCCTCGCGCTGGGCAGCCGTCATGCCCGAGAGATGAACGTTGTTGCCGTTGATCACTATGCCGCTCATGCGGGTTTTGATGTGAATGCGCTTTAGAGACATTGACTTATCCTTGATGGGTTGGGCACGCCGGCAATGGATTGGCGGCGGTTGGCCATGGAGTAACCTGCGCGCGGTTGCGGCGCTCGCGCTCGATGCCGGGATCAGGTATCGGCACGGCATCAAGCAGGATCTTGGTGTAGGGGTGGGCCGGTGCGGTGATGATCTTGCGGGTGGCGCCCAATTCGACCAACTGTCCCCCATACATCACACCGATCCGGTCGCTCAGTTCGGCCACGACCGCAAGATCGTGCGCCACAAGCAGATAAGCGATATCGAGTTCGCTCTTGAGTTCACCGAGGAGCCCAAGAATGTCCTGCTGGATCGAAACGTCCAGCGCCGAGACAGGTTCGTCGAGAATGACCAGCCGTGGATTGAGCATGAGGGCCCGTGCAATTGCTATGCGCTGCCTTTGCCCGCCTGAAAACTCATGCGGAAACCTGTCGAGCGATGCAACGGGCAAACGGACCTGTTCGAGCACTTGGCGCACCCGTGCATCGGCATTCTGTTCAAAGCCGTAGATATCCAGGGGCTCGCAAAGCAATTGTTGAACGGTCATGCGCGGGTCGAGCGAACTGTAGGGGTCCTGAAACACAACCGATATGTCGCGTCCTACAGCCCGGCGCGCTGAGCGCTCACGCAAATCGTGCCCGTCGAAGATAACCTTGCCATGGTCGGGCAGGTAAAGCCCCAGAATGGTGTTGAGCAGGGTCGTCTTCCCCGATCCCGATTCTCCGACAATCCCCAGCGTTTCGCCCGCCCGTAGCTCAAAGCTGACACCGCACAGGGCGTGAATGGTCCGGTCGCCCCCCTTTGGCGTGCCCGCACGGGGACGCTGGAAGTGTTTCGACACTGCATCCACCTGCAACAACACCGGCTGGTCGCCCCGATCGGCTTTCTCGTGGCAGAACTCCAACTGATCGAGCCGGGGCGCCAGAGAGAGCAACATTTTGGTGTAATCGGCCTGCGGGTCCGCAAACAGCTCGACAACATTGCGCTCTTCGACGATCTGCCCATGCCGCATTACGGCAACCCTGTCGGCCACCCCTGCCACCAGCGCCAAGTCGTGGGTGATGAACAGCATCGCCGCCCCGATCCGTTCTCGGGCAACCTTAAGGGCATCGAGAACCTGCGCTTGCACCGTTACATCGAGCGCAGTGGTGGGTTCATCTGCAATGATAAGGTCAGGCTTATGGATCATCGCCATGGCGATCACGATCCGCTGACGGATCCCCCCGGACATCTGATGTGGATATTGATCGAGCCGGCTTTCGGGATCGCGAATGGCCATGAGCTCAAGAAGCTCCACCGCGCGCTTGCGGCTTTCCGCCTTGGATATCGGGCCGGCAGTCGCGAAGGTTTCGTGGAACTGTGACTCGATGGTCAGAACTGGGTTAAGGCTCGTGGAGGGGTCCTGGAGAATGGTCGCGATGCGGCGGCCCCGGAAAGCGCGCCATTGATCGAAACTAAGATTATCGACCGGTTTGCCGCGAAAACTGATGTGCCCGGTCGCTCCGGCCCCGACCGGCAGCAGACCGGCGATGGCAAGGGATGTCAGCGATTTTCCCGAACCGGATTCTCCAACCAGTGCGAGCACTTCACCTTGCCGGATCGCAAGCGAAATCGCGTCGACGGCCGCCGCCCCCGACCCGGGGAACCGCACGGTATAGTCGCGAATAGAAATTAGCGCGTCTGGGTGCTGGACCGCCGACTGGGGTACCGACCCCACAGCCTTGCGGGTGATCAGCGGGTTTGTCAGCGCAGCCTTGGGATTGAAGGCATCGCGCAGCCCCTCCCCCACATAATTGATCGAGAGCACGATGAGGATGATGAGCAGGCCGGGAGCGTAGAAAAGCCAGGGGCGGGTCAGTACAGCCGTCTGCGCATTGGAAATGAGCAGGCCTAGAGAGGTATCGGGCGGACGCACCCCAAATCCGAGGAAGGACAGCGCGGTCTCGGACAGAATGGCGACCCCAATCAGCAGAGCTGTTGCAACGATGATATGGTCTGCAACATTGGGCACCATGTGCCTTGCCATGATCCGGATCGGTCCCGCTCCCATGACTTGGGCGGCCTTGATGAACTGCATTTCCCGCAGGCTCAGGGATACGCCACGCACCAGCCGGGCAACCGAAGTCCAAAACAGCGCCCCGAGCACCAGCGACAGCCCTATCCAGGAGACGCCAAAATTGCTCATGGCATTGCCTAGGAACGCCGCCAGCGCGATGGTGGGAATGGTCAACACCAGGTCCACCAACCGCATGACCGAAGCATCGACATAGCGCCCGAAGTATCCCGCAATGATCCCCAGCGTGGTTCCGATCACGCTTGCCATCAGCGCGACGGATCCCGCGATCAGCAACGACTGCTGCATGCCGCGCATGACAAGGGCCAACATGTCCCGGCCCAATGTGTCGGTGCCCAGGGGATGGGCAAATGAGGGCGGCTTGGATAGGTCCGGGGTGAGTTCTGTGTGTCCATAAGGCCAGATCATGGGACCGATTGCGGCCACCAGAACCAGGGCGATCAGCACTGCCAGACCGACCACAGCTGGTGTATTGGAGCGGAAACGTCCCAGGGCCATAACAAATCGCGATTGCGGCTTGAATGTGCTGGCGAGGTCAGGTTTCTCCATAACGTACCCTTGGATCGATGATTGCATAGAGAATGTCGGCAATAAGGTTGAACAGCACGACCGCGACGGCAGCCACGAGCAGCCAAGCCATGACAGCATTGGCGTCCCGATTGGCGATGGACTCGAGCAGAAAACCGCCCATGCCTCGCCATTGGAATACCGTCTCCGTAATCACCACGCCCGAGAGAAGCGCCGGAAGATCGAGGGCCACCACTGTGACGATGGGAATGAGCGCGGGCCGGACGACATGTGAGCGCACGATGCGGCCGCGCGGCAGGCCCCGCAGGACGGCAAACCGGACATGGTCGCTCGAAAGCGATTCAACGATCGCCGTGCGTTGATAACGGCTCCAGCTGGCAAAATGCACCATTGTCAGAACGATAGTGGGCAGCACCAGATGGCCGGCCATGTTGACCATCAGCGGCAGCCAGCCCTCGGGTGCAGGGATGGAGACATCCCCAACAGTATACAACAGGCGCTGGTCTGCGGTCCGATTGATGAAGATGCCACCCTGCTTAAGCAACACCGCTAGCCAGAACGAGGGCAGCGCAATCAGGATGAAGGCCGATGTGGAAATGATATGGTCGGCCAGCCGGTTGCGGTAGAGTGCAGCCATGGTGCCTGTTAAAAGCGCAAGCATCACAGCGACAATGATCGCCACTGAGACCAGCCGCAGGGTGACCCCAACCCGAGGCGCCAGTTCCGCCCCGATATTCTGCATGGGCTTGACCGAAGGTCCGAAATCGCCCTGCAGCACACCGCCAAGCCAGCGTACATAACGCACGGGCACCGGCTGATCGAGCCCCAGGCGCGCTTCTTCTGCGGCAAGCACATGTTCGGGCACCGGGGGCTGGCGATCGCGCATTTCGCCGAGCGGATCGCCTGCCAGAGCAACGAGAGAGAACACCACGACGGTGGAGGCCAACAGGATCAGTATACTATTGATGAGCCTGCGACCGATCAGGGCTATCATGGAAACCTTCTCCTTTTCTCTGGCAGGTCGACAGCTCAGCCCTGGCTCACGGGACGAATCCGACCCCAGTGCCACCACGGGATCGAATAGTCGAGTTGATCGGCCCATCCAAAGAACCGCTTTGAGCGCGCATAATAGGTGCCGTACCAGAACAGTGGCACGAACTCGCAGTCGCGGCGCCAGATTTCCTGCAAGCGCCGATAATGCGCCCCGCGCTCCTGACGGGTTACGGCGGTGCGCGCGGCCTCGTAGGCGGCGTCGGCATCCTTGTTGTGATGCAGACCCATATTGTTGAGCCCGTTCGAGGCGTATTTGGTAGCCGTGATTTCGATATCGGGCGCCATGGTTCCGCCCACAATAATCAGGTCGAAGTCGTGGTCCTTGCGGATCCGCTTTGACCATTCGACCGAGCTCAAGCCCTCATAGCTCACCGCAAAGCCAATCGCTTCAAGATTGCGCGCGACAATCGCTGCCAGGGCCCGGTGGCCATAAAAGCTCTCCATGAAATAGAGCCGTAGCGTGCCGCGGGAACCCGAGGCGTCACGGCTCGCTCCGCTTTCTTCAAGTAGCCTTTCGGCCGCCTGGGCATCGAAGCCGGGCGCCTTGGCATCGGGATTAAAGGCCCAATCCACGCTCTCGAGAAGATAGTGATCCCAGGCCGCGCTAGCGCCTGGATCTTCCACCTTGGCGACATCGGCACGATTGATAGCATGGGCGATAGCGTCGCGCCGGCGTTGGTCCTGCCAAAGCGGGCTTCCGTGATTGAAGTCGAGCAGAGCCATGCCGGGCCCCTTGCCTCGCATCAGCTCGACATTATCAGCTCCCTCGATCAGATGCAGCCGGTCATAGGTCAGTGTATCCTGGGGAAAAAAGTCGGCCTCGCCGCGAACAACCATATTCACGCATTCGTCCCGATCCGGCTCAATCTTGAGGATCAGCCTATCGATCTCGGGCTGGGGACCCCAGTGGTTCTCGACCTTTTCGAGAATGATGTGTTTGCCCTTTTCCCATTCGACGAGCCGGAATGGGCCCGAGCCGACGGGATTGAGATTGTAGGGGTTGGTGTCCCAGTCCGTGCCCTCATAGAGGTGACGGGGTAGAACGTGCGAGAAGATGAAATTGCCCAACTGAACCAGAAAGCCCGAGTTCGGTCCGGAAAGATGGTAGTCGACAGTGTGGTCGTTGACCGCGACGATATCGACAACGTCGGTCAGGAACATGGCACCGGTGTAGCCCATCTTCTTGGCGTGCATATGGGTATAGACGACATCGTAAGCGGTGAGCGGCGTGCCGTCCTGCCAGCGTGCCGCCTGGTTAAGATGAAAGCGCCAGCGGCGCGCCCCATCGAGCATTTCCCAATGCGTTGCAAGGTCAGGATAAGAGCCGTTGAAATTGTACCACTCAGTCAGCACCATCCGATTGTAGATATTGTTGCAGACCAGGTATCCGGCCGTGGCCGTATAGTTGCGGTGCACGTCATTGAAATGCACGGCATCGTGTGGCGTTGCCACCACGAAATCGATCGTCATGATCAACTCACTTGATAGGGGGAGCAAGGAGGCGGGCCAGGAAATGGCCCGCCCAGTGTGTGTGGATTATTCGGCTCGCAGGCCCCACTCTTCCACATTCATGGTGGTGCCGTACTTTGAAGGATTGACAAAGATGTTGGCAAACCGGTCCGAATACACCGCCATGTTGGTGATCGGGAACAGCGGCACCACAATGCCGTCTTCAAGCAGGGCCCGATCAAGCTCGTTTGTCAGCTCGACGGTGCGCGCGTCGTCCAACGTGACCGAGATTTCCGCGACCAGATCGTCGACAACCTCCGAGGAGTACCCAAAATAATTGCGCGCCGCGCCAGTTTGATACCACTGGGCGAGCGAGAGCGCACCCAGATCCAGGGCCGTGGCGGTCGTATAGATATCGAATGAACCCGCCTGGGCGTCCGGCGAATAACGCGACCGGTCGGCAACATCGATAAAGGCCGTAATCCCGATCTGGGCGAGCTGGGCCTGGGCTAGTTCGGCAAGTTGCACTCGGATCGGATCGATCGAATAGGTCAGGATCTCGATTTCGCGCAGCGGCCCGCCATCGGGGGAGTGCAAGGCGCCCTCGACCAGCGTGTACCCAGCATCCTCGAGCAAGGCAATTGCCCCCTCGATGTCGCCCGTCCCGACCCCAGTTGCGCCGGTGTTATCCTGCACTTCGGGCTGGCCAGGAATATATGCCGAGCTGGTCATGGGCTCTGCCGTCTCAACATATTGGCCTACCGTGCGGCGCGTCATGTCGGGAATATCGAGCGCCATGGTCATTGCCTGCCGCAGCGCCTTATCTCCCATGACCTCTCCGCTAGCCTTAAGGCTGAAGTGGTAATAGGTGAGCGTTGGCCCCACTTCTGAGCTAACGCCGAACATCTGACTAACCTGTTCGATCGTATCGAGCGTCGCGCCGCCATAGACGGCATCGAGCTCTCCGTTCTCGAGCGCCGTCATCTGTTCGCCGATCGAGGAGATATAGCGGAAGCGGATGGTGTCCAGATTTGCCGGACTGCCGTACCAGAGTGGGTTCTTGACCAGCGTCATTACCACGCCGTCCTGATAGCTCTCAACCATGTAGGGGCCGCCCGAAACTTCCAGGACGTTGTTGGATAGGCCCTCGTTGAAGGAGGTCGCGAGATCCCCATAGGTTTCCGCGACATGGGCGGGAAGAATGAACGGGAACAACGTCCGCCAAGGCGCAAAGGGCTCAGAGAATGTGACGCGAACCAGCTTGCCGCTATCATTGGTTTCTATCGCGGTCACCAGGTCATAGCCCTGGGTAAAGGCCGCCGCGCAATCGGCACAGGCGGCAGGGTCCTGAACCATTTGGGTGTACTCGAAATCGGCAACGGTGATCGGGGTGCCGTCTGACCACACGGCCTCGTCACGGATGACGTATTCCACGACCATTGGGTCGGTGCTCACCACTTCAGCAGATTCAAGAAACTGTGTGTTCACTGACACCACCGCATCGGTCCCCGTGAGGAACGGGTGGGGATAGAGCGGCCATTGCTGCTGGCGGTTAGTGGTGATGTCGCCGACGGCGGAGACCGGGTTCCAGTTGGGGGGAGAATTGGTCGAGCCGATGGTGAGCTCGCCTCCCGGGTGAACGGGAACGACATCTGCGGTTAATGCGGGTGCTGAAGGCCCGACGGCCAGCGCAACTCCCAATGCCGCAGCTGAGCATGATAAACGGATGGACACGCTAATTCCTTTCCAAAACACGAGAGTTCATGTGTGGTCTGGCGCGGCGGCGGGCCCTTTGTGACCGTCGCGTCACAAACGAAGACTAGACCTGCGCTTTTGTTTTGGTCAATATAACTATGTTCATAAACAAAAGACGGTACCCATGGATCTGATTGACCGCATCGTTCAGCGCGTGCCCATGCGCAATCCCCGGGCCCTGAGCCGTGCCATCATGGAAATGGTTGCCGACGGAGATCTCCCGCCCGACACACGCATGCCTACCGTACGCCAGATCGCGGCGGCCCTGGCCATGAGTCCGGCCAGCGTCGCCGCTGCTTGGCGCGAGCTGGTCGACTGGCGCGTGTTGGAAACCAAAAGGCGTGGCGGGACCAAGGTTCTGGGACAGGCCCTGGCGCCGCGTGCCACCCGGTTTTCGGTCATGATGAAGGCCTCTGAAGGCATTCCGCTCAACTTGGGACATTTGACGCCGGATCGCTCCATCCTCCCGCCCTTGGAAGACGCCCTGGCATTTGCGGCGACGTCCCCCGATTTGCATGTCACCACCCAGACACCGCTCACGCTTCAGCTTCGGGAAGTCATGGAGCCACTATGGCCCTTCCCTCCCCAGCAGATGATGGCGACCCACGGCAGCATCGCCGCGCTGCAACTGGCGCTTGAAACCAGTGTGCGCCCCGGAGACCGGGTCATCGTGGAAACGCCGACTGTTTCGCGGGTGCTCGACATTCTCGACGCCATCGGGGCCACCGCCATACCGGTGCGAGTACGCGAGAACGGTCCGGACCTTGAGGAGCTGAGGAAGGCCCTGCTCATGCGGCCCGCCGCCATGATTTACCAACCGGTGGGCAGTCATCCCACCGGTCGCTCGATCGATGCGGACTGGATCGAGCAGGCCGGAAAGCTACTCGCAGACAGCCGCATGCCAATCCTCGAACTGGTCCAGACGCCACTCTTGTGCCCCGCGCCATGGATGACGTTGGGCCGCCGGTTCCCTCAATTCGTCGTCCATATTCACGCCTACAACTTCTTTCTCGGCGGCGACATGCGCGTGGGCGTGGTGGGCGGAAGCGAATACTATATCGATCGCATGTGGCAGAAGCTGACATTCTCCTCGGGATGGGTCAGCCGGATTTTGCAGAACGCCCTGGCGTTTCAGTTGTCCGATCCAGGTGCCAAGGCGAAGCTCGACGCATTCATTGCCACCTGTAACCAACGGCAGGCCCAGATGGTTTGCGCACTGCGTCAATCGGGGTTTCCCCTGCCAAAGGGGCCGGGACCAACAATTTGGCTACCGGTTCACGACGAGTACATTGTCACCAACCAGCTTTCTAGCCGCGGCATCGTCGTGCACCCTGGCAGCTATTTCTGTCCCGTCTCCGATCCCCAGCACCATGTGCTGATCAACGGCACTACGCTCGGCCAGGATCACCTCGAAATCGCCAGAACCATCGCGCGCGCCGACCAAATTTGATCAACTTTGGCTCGCGACTGAAGAAGTTATCCTTCGGTAATCGTCGCCCCGGATCGGGGGCATACAACTCAAGCATTGGTTCTCGAGGCGACATGGCCCGCTGCGTTGAACCGCAAATGGTCGCTGACGCGTAGATTTATACTAGTTCGTTGAAAAGCGGCACGGTTGGAGCATGGCCTTCGATTGCCTTTACGACACTAGACGGGAGAGGAAGATGCCCCTCCTCGCCGGCGGCGCGCCAGCTTGAACTCATTCTGGCGAATGAACATGATAGGGCTCTGCGCCAGTCGATCCGGCATCTCGACCGCATTCAGATGCGTTTCAGAGTTACATCGTGGCGCTTGAGGTTGTCGATTTCTTGCGGCAGGTCGTGCTCGGATACCGACTTGTAGCGGACTCATTTACCCTTCGTCCTGCGCTGCCAACCGCCGTCCAAATACTGCTTCGGCGTTTGTACCGCGCACTTTCTCGCGCAAGGCCGGAACCAGTCCGGCGACGTCATATTCGGCCGATGGGGCACCCATGGGGAATGGCCAGTCGCTGCCCAAGAGCAGATGGTCTTCCCCGAAGAGTGCCACAAGAAAACCCAGGACGACGGGATGGTGCACGATGGTGTCGGCGTAGAACCACCGCAGGGCGCCGGTGGGGGAAAGACCCAGCGGCCCAATACCTGGCCGGGCTGTATCGGTACCGCGTTGCCACCGTCCAATAAGCGCCGCACTCGCGCCGCCGCCATGGGCAAGAATGACTTTCAACGCTGGAAAACGCGCCGGGATATCACCGAAGATCAATTGAGCGGCGGCCAGGGTGGTTTCGAATGGATTGCCCAACAGGTTGGAAAAGTAGAACGGCGCCATCCGTGGATCTGGAGACTCTGAAGGGTGTAAAAGCACCGGCAGCCCCGCGTCGCTCAACGTCTGCCAGAGCGGATGAAACGCCGGATCGGCATAGCTGTAGCCACCAAGCACCGTGCCTACCGTTACACCCGCCCAGCGGTGATCGAGCTTCCGCGCGACTTCTGCCGCCAGTTCGGGTTGCTCGGTTGGCAAATAAGCCAGCGGGCGCAGGCGAGGATAGGCAGCGACGGTCTCAAGCAGACCCGAATTCATCGCCTCCACGTAATAAGATCGCAAATCGACAGACAAATCCGCCCGAAACAGCGGGGGTGGAATGGCGACAATTGCCCCTTCCAGCCCGTCCCTGTCCAGCCGCGATAAGAGCGCCTCCGGATTGCCTATGGTGGCGAGGGAAAGTCTGGCGTCGTGGACACACACATTGCCGCCATCGACTGACATCCCATATCGGCCAGAAGCGGCAATATCTGCCAATCCCGCCGGCAACAGATGCGTATGTACGTCCCAGCCGGAGCGCTCCATCAGTGGGCGTCTTCCTCATTTGTGTACCAGGGCGGCTGCACCGGATAGTGCGGCCCATCGTAGATTTCGAGAAACACCGTAGTCTCATCGGCAACGGTTGGCCCATGCACGCTGCCGATGGGATTGCAGTAAAACGACCCAGCCACCAGCGTCGTGCCGGTCGGAATATAGCGGTACTGCCCCGACAGACAGAACATGAACTGGTTGGAAGCGTGGGAGTGGGCGTTGGGTATGCCGACGCCTTTTTCAAAACGGATCAGGGCGATCGACGCGCCAGTCTCTTCATTTCGCCACAGCATTTTCTGCGATAGTCCCGGCAGCGACTTGGGCGACCACGGCAGTGTGGCCGCGTGAATAAGAATTTCTTTGAAAGCCGCCTCGTAGCCCTCCGGTGCACCGCCACCTTCTGGCTGCTCTGGAACCGGGTTGGACGGGTCATCCTCATACACCCAGCGAACCGATTTGAACTCGATCAGTCGGGACAGATAGGTCTGGTCAGAGCGGTTCGTGAGCTTATGGATCGCCCGTGGGTCGTTGATAAAGGTGGTGTGACCCAGCGGCTCTTCGGTCGCGATCTTCTCGCCGAAGATCGTCTCGATCTCATTGGCACCACCGCCAAGTGAAACGACGTAATACGGGTGGTAGTGAATGTGGAAACCCAACTCCTCGCCCGGCTCAAGCCGCACTTCCCAAACCCGGGTCAGATCGTTTTCCTCGACAATACGATGGCCAATTTCGCCAAGCGTGATGCCGCGCTCTTGGGCAATGGCAAAACCGTTATCTTGCGTCATTCTTTCCTCCTTCGCGCGACCGAACCGCTATTGTCCCGACCAGGGTGAATGCAGGTCAGTCGCTGTCATTGTATTTCTCAGTTCCCCAAGGACGCTGCTCCGGCAAATCACTTCGTCGCCATCGTCGAGGAACAGTTGTGGGGTGCGCGCATTTCCAACGCCCGCGGGGGTTCCTGTCAGGACGATATCCCCTGCCCTCAGCGTCATTCCGGCCGACAGTTCAGCGATCAATTGCGCGACAGTGAACGCCATGAGTCGCGTGCTGGCCGACTGAACGACTTCGCCGTTTACACTGCACTCAAGGTCAACGTCCTGAGGGTCCAAGCCATGGGCGAGCGTTACATAGGGTCCCAAAGGCATCGTACCGTCAATCGATTTGCCCTTCAGCCATTGACCACCATGGGCTCGCTGCAAATCGCGCTGCGAAATGTCGTTGGCAAGACAATAGCCGAACACGTGAGCGAGCGCCGTTTCCACGGGAATGTTGCGGCCGTCCCGGCCGATGATCAACGCCATCTCGACTTCGTAATCCCACTTTGACGAGATCGTGTCGTCGAACGCTATGCCGTCATAGGGCCCAACGATTGTATCGGGGCCCTTGGTGAAGAACGTAGGATGCTCGGGGCGATCGACGTCCTGTCCGTCTCGCCGCCCCTTTCCTTCCTCGAAGTGATCCCAATAGTTCCAGCCGGCGCACAACACGTCACGGCGCAGCGTGGAACGCGGCGCGCGCAAGAGTGTTTGATCGAAGGCAATGACCTCCAGTGCGGGCTGGCTCGATAAGGCGGCAAGCGCCGCCTCACCTGCGTTGATTGCAGACTGCAACCCAACAAACTGCGTCGGCAATAGCCGAAGCCTCTTGCCCTCCACAAAAGCGAGCCTTTCGGCACCATGAAATTCAAGTACTGCGAGTTTCAACACAGTGCTCATGCGTCCGGAAGCACGGCAATAGCGCTGATTTCGATCAGGTATTCGGGGAACACCATCTTGCTCACTTCAACCATAGTGGACGCCGGAAGGGGGGATTGGAAGTACTCCCGACGCACGGCATGAATCTTGTCGAAGTCCTCAATGTTGCGGACATAGACATCCACCCTGCACACATCGGCCAGTGTGCCGCCGGCCATCTCGACCGCGGCTTTGATGTTCTCGCAAACCTGCCGGGTCTGTTCAGAGACATCGCCAATGCCCGCTATGGTGCCGTCGGGCTTACGTGCGGTCATGCCGGAAATGAACACGAGCTTTCCCTTGGCCTCGATGGTCGTGGCCTGGGAGAAGTGCCCATTGGGCGTGCGCAGGTTTGAGGTGGATATTTCCTGTTTAGCCATATTACGTCTCTTTCGTGATAGGTCGTGGCGTATTCACTCGCATTGGCTCAAGGCCGAGGCTGCCGGCCAGTTCAGCGAGATGATCGAGAACTGCATCATCGACAGTAACGGTATCGGCAGCACCGGCGCGCTTGAGCCACTCGGGTTCTCCGGGTGTATAAAGCCGCTCTACGCCGGGTGCGCGGGCGCCCGCACGTATACTTCTGGCCACAGCTTCAGCCTGCGCCCGCGCTGTCGCCGGATCGGTAAAGTGAGCGACATTAATGGCGATAAACAAATGGGCGCAGTCGTAAGGCTGCTCCATATCTCCGTATAACGGCTGAACGCCAACACCAAAGGCGCCACCCGAAAGCAACCCGCACATCAGATCAATCATCAGTGCCAAGCCATAACCCTTGGGACCGGCGCTGGGTAATAGCATGCCTGCAATAGCTGCCGTGGGATCTGTCGTGGGAGAGCCATCCGCCTGAACCGCCCAAGTGTGAGGGATTGCCTCACCACGCTTGGCGGCCATGCGAATCTTGCCCATGGCTGCCTCGCTGGTAGCCATGTCTAGCACCAGGGGGACGGAATCATCGGTCGGGATAGCAATGGCAATCGGGTTATTGCCAACCACCCGCTCCGCACCGCCCGGCGCGGGCATCAACGGTCGCGTGTTGCACATTGCGATGCCCACACAGTCGGCCCGCGCCGCCGCCACTGCAAAACGCCTTGCCGCGCCAAAATGGAAGGCATGACGGACCGCAACAATTCCTGAGCCCATCTCTTTTGCCTTTGCGATGGCCATGTCCATTGCATAATCCGCCACAAGCACGCCAAAAGCGTTTCGGCCATCGAGCACCACGCTAACGCCCTGCTCCGATACAAGCTCGGGCTTGGTATGCAACGATACCGACCCTGCCTGAAGCCGCTTGAGATACATATCGGCCAGCATCACGCCATGCGAATTCAGACCAAGCTGGTCGGAATCGACAAGGCTTTCCGCAACGGTTCCTGCCGCATCTGAATCCAGCCCCGCCGCCACGAACATGTCGGCGACATAGTCCCGCAGCGCGGCAGCCTCAACTGAAACTGGCATAGACAACTCCACTATAAAGCGACGGCAAAGCGAGCCGTCCATGCCTTTTGGGTAGCCGAGAGCATGCCGATAATCAACATTATTTTCGAAAATAATTTGACTAGTCGATTATTATCGGATTGGCTGCACATATTGCGCACGTACTCCCGAGAGGGCTGGGAGTGTGCGAAAACCGTTCAAAGGGAGAACGACCATGATTAAGGTTTGGTCAGGCTTGGGCCTGAGCATCGCAATGAGTCTGGCATCGGTAATCGTGCTGCCTTTGGCAGCTCAGGGGCAGGACGAGTTGACGCCCATCGTCTTCTCGCTCGACTTCATTCCGCTCGGTCGACACGCGGCATGGTATGCCGCGCTCGAAGAGGGGTATTTCGAAGAAGAAGGGCTCGATGTTTCCATAATTCCTGCCCAAGGCACTGCTCAGGTCATGCAGGCAATAGCGTCCAACACCGCTCAGTTCGGTTTTGTCGACTTGCCGGGGGTTGTGCTGGCCCATGCCGGTGGCACCGACATCAAAATGGTCACAGTCAACTACCAGAAAGCACCCTATGCCGTCTTCTCACTGGCGAATGGCGCGGATGTGACCGAAGCTTCGGGTCTCGAAGGTCTTTCATTAGGCAGCGGCGCGGGCAGCATTACCCCCCAGGTCATCGCCGGCTTCATGGCTCAGAATGGCCTCGACAGTTCCACGTTGCAGATCGTCAACGTCGCACCACCCGCGCGGGCAAGCACCCTTCTCAGCGGCCAGGTTCCGGCAATCGAATTCTTCGTGATGGCCCGTCCGGGTCTCGAAGCAGGCGCGGCCGACGCCGGCACAGAACTCAGGACGTTCCTGTTGGCCGATCACGGCCTTGAGCTGTATTCCAACGGCATCGGCGCGACCGGCGATTATCTCGAGCAGAACCCAGAAATCGCAGAAGGCTTCGTTCGCGCAGCACTCAGGGGCTGGGAGTTCACCTTGGCAAACCCGGACGCGGCGGCCGATCACATTCTCAGCAACGTGGATGGACTGGACAAGGCGGTGGTTCTCGCTGAAATCGACGTGGTTCGCGACCTTGCGCTAACCGACGATACGCTGGCAAACGGGCTTGGCTGGTTTGATCCTGGCAAGATGGCAGCGGGCGTGGATTTCGTCGTCGAACACATCGGCATAACCGGCACCGCGCCCATGGCAGAAGATATCTATGAAACCCGCTTTCTGCCTGACCCCCCGATCGTGCCCTAGAGATTCTATTCAATGGGCTGGGAATGGATGTTTCAAGCCTTTGATTTATTGGGTGTCCGCATAGCAGCAATAGAAGTCTGCGGGATACCGTCTGGACTGGTGAAGACGTGACAACATTCGACCCACATCATGAGCAAGCCTCCAGGAGGCTTGCTCATCCTTCTGAGCCCTTTGGGAAGTTCTCTTCTATCGGAAAGCGATACGACTTAGGCGGTGGCGAAAGCCTCACGGCCATCGAGGACGTTTCCCTCAATCTCGAAAAAGGTAAGTTGATCAGCCTTCTCGGACCGAGCGGCTGCGGCAAAACCACGTTCCTCCGAATCGTGGCAGGCTTGGAAAGTGCCACATCGGGCACGGTCGAGATCGAGGGAAACCTCATCTCTGGGCCCCACCCTGACTTCGCGTTCGTCTTCCAGCAGCCCAACCTGATGCCTTGGCGCACCGTGCTCAGGAATGTGCTTTTTCCGCTGGAAGTTCGTGGGGAAATGAACCAGAGCGGGCGCGAGCGCGCGCTTGATCTGCTCGATTTGGTGGGGCTCGCCGGGTTCGAAAGCCGATATCCATCCGAACTCTCGGGCGGCATGCAGCAACGCGTCGCCCTGTGCCGCGCGCTGGTCCATGACGCAAAGCTATTGCTGATGGATGAGCCGTTTGGCGCGCTGGACGAACTCAAGCGCATGGAAATGCACGACCTGTTGCTCTCCATACGCGAACGCACAAATGTCAGCGTCCTTTTTGTGACGCATTCAATTTCAGAGGCGATTTATCTTTCCGATACCGTGGCGGTCTTTTCAACACGCCCCTCCACCATCTGCGAAACGATCGAGGTAACGCTGCCTTACCCCCGTCAGAACCAGATGCGCTACGGACAACAGTTCAACGGTTACGAGCTTGCCGCCAGTCGAGCTCTGGGAATTGTAAGATGAACATGAGAAACGTCACGCAAACGATTTATCCGATTATCGGCCTGGCCGTAATTCTGCTGGTCTGGCAGGGGTACACCGACCTCTTCAATATCAACACGATCGTGCTTCCGAGCCCCATCGACATAAGTTATGCAACGATTGTCAATTTTCATATCCTTCTGCGCCACCTCTGGCCAACGCTGCTCGAATGCGTGCTGGGCTTTGCGCTAGCCATCGGAATCGGGATACCGATGGCCGTTGCGGTCAGCAATTCGCGCGCATTGAACCTGACTCTGTATCCAATCTTGATCGCCATGCAGTCTGTACCGAAAGTGGCAGTTGCACCGATCATCATCGTGTGGTTCGGGCTCGGTATCGAGTCCAAGCTGGCAATTGCCTTCCTCGTGGCATTCTTTCCCATAGTGGTGGATACGGCGACCGGCCTGCGCTCAACGCCCAAAGGATTGCTGGAATTGGCCAGATCGCTGCGGGCGTCTCGATGGCAGGTGTTCTATAAGGTCCAGCTGCCGGCAGCCCTGCCCTTCGTGTTTGCCGGCGCCAAGGTTGCGGTAACACTGACGGTCATCGGCGCGGTCATCGGGGAGTTCGTGGGATCAAGTGAGGGATTGGGCAATTTGCTGCTGACTGCCAACTCTCAACTCAACGGTGCTTTGGCCTGGGCTGCCCTCGTGTGGCTCAGCCTGCTTGGGATAGCGCTGTTCGGTGCCGTCGTTCTTGTCGAGCGTCTGGTCATGCCATGGGCGTCCCATGGTAGCGGGCACTAAACGATCTGGCTGGCGGCCCGATGGGTCGCCAGCCGACGTTATCGAAATCAGAATGAATATTGGTGCTTGAGCTTTTCCGTGGTGCGCTCGATATGCTCCCGGTTCAACCTGAGCGTGAGCTCCACATCACGATCAATGGCTGCCCCCATGATGCCCTGGTGTTCGGCGACATCGTCACGGATTTCACCCTTGGCTGAAATTGAAAGCGCCACATATCGTTCGGCCTGGTCAAACAGTCGCTGGCGAATCTCAATTAGCGTTTGCGATCCGCAGCCGGCAACGAGCGCACGATGAAAGTCGCGATGATAGTGCATCCAATCTGTGTTGCGCTCGTAGGGTTTGCCCGCCGCTCCCTTGGAAACACTCGCAAGCCGGTGCATTGCGCCGATAAGCTGCACCTCCCAGTCGACCTTGCCCCGCTCTACCGACCATCGCAAGGCAATTGCCTCGATTTCAATGCGTGAGGCTGTCAGATCCTCCAGATGGGCGAGCGAAACGCCTGCCACGCTAAACCCCTTGTTCTGCTCGAGAAGAACAAAACCCTCCGCTTCGAGCCGCATCAGCGCCTCGCGCACCGGGCTTCCGCCCACATCGTAGCGCTGCCTTAGCGTCTCGGTGCGGAGGCGCTCCCCCGGCTTGAGCTTGCCTGCAAGGATATCCTCGCGCAGCTGAGTGAACACCGTTGCATTGAGCGTGTTCTCAACATTCATCCACGCTTCCTCCCAGCCCTACTGTTTCCAAGTCTCTGCCCAGCGATTCGGTCCAATCAGAGCGTTTTATGTCACGACCAATGCTTCGAGCCAATCAGGAGTATCGCACACAATCGGCAAATACCATTATTTTCGATAATTTATTGACCTGTCGATACAAGTGTGATCAATCTTAAATCTCAGTATTCAACACTGAAAAGGGAACGAGCGATGGGTACGGGACGTAAAACGAAGGTGCATGCGGCATGTCTGGCCGCTGCATGCGTGCTGACAACTCCGGCCCTGGCCGCGGAGGCGACATTTGGCTTTTCCGGCTGGGCCGTGGGTTATCTGCCAACCGCCATAGCGATCGACCGGCTCAATGAGATGGGGCACGAGGTTGACGCCGTGGAGCTCGGCGGAAATAACAATCAGTTGCAAGCCGCAGCGACCGGAAATGTTGACATCACCGCTATCGCTCAAGTTATGGACGCGATTGATCAGGGCTTCGACACGCGGTTTTTTCTGGCCGGTAACTCCAACGAGTTTCTGCTCGTTGCCCGCTCGGGTCTCGACAGTTGCGAGTCTCTAGAGGGTCAGGCCCTGGGCATTCACTCTGTGGGATCATTCGTGGGGCAACTGGCGCTTCAATGGCTGGCAGCGACCTGCCCTGAAACCAACGCCAATATCACCGTGATCGAAGGCTCGGACAACCGATTGGCGGCGCTCGTCGCGGGCCAACTGGATGCCAGCGTCATCGATCTGCAGGATTGGGCGCTGCTGCAGCAGGCAATGCCCGGCGCATTTGAAGTGACCAGCGACTACACAAAAACGCTTCCGATCATGCGCGCTGCCTTTGCCGCGCCTCCTGCCTTTATCGAAGCCAATCCCGAACTCATCGAGGACTGGATCACCGTCCATCTGGATGTCTATCAGGAGATTTACGAGAACCCACAACTCCTCGTCGAAAAGGGCCTGGAGGTGCTCGGCGAAATCGATCCCGAGGTTCTGCCACAAATTGTCGATGCATTCGTCGCTGCCGAAATCTGGCCGGTGGACGGCGGCCTTACGGACGCCTCGGTGCAGGCCACCATCGACTTCTTTGACAATGATGGCGAGCCATTCGAGACGATCAGCGCCCCGGCGGACGTGGTGGATCGAACCATTCTGGATGCGGTTCTGTCTTCGAGATGAGTTCAGGTGTTAATGCGGGAAGGGCCGGAACTGATGGTTTCCGGTCCTTTCTCACCTCAAAAGCCGGTCGCTACACCATTCGCGGCACCATGCTCGTGCTGCTGATCGGGTTGTGGCAAATGGCAGGCGACGATAGCGTTGCCTTGCTGTTCCCCACATTCACGCGAACGTTTGGCGCCTTCGTCGACCTTATGGCAGATGGGCGGTTGCCGATGGCGCTGCTCATTACCGGTCAGTCGCTGGCCGTCGGGCTGGCGATTATGTTGGGAATTGGCATCCCGCTCGGCGTTGTTATTGCCCGAATTCCTTTGGTGGACCGGGCGGTTTCGCCTTACTTCACCTTCCTTGTCGCCATCCCCATCATAGCGCTTGTGCCCGTCGTCCAGGCTCTGCTTGGACTGACCTTCGCAGCAAGGGTGACCATTATCGTCCTGTTCGGCATTTCCTACGTCGTCATCAACAGCGCTATCGCGGTGCGCCGTGTTGACCCCGCACTCGTCGAAATGGCGAAAAGCTACGGCGCGAATAGACGAGATGTCATGTTCGGCGTCGTTCTGCCGGCAGCGGTGCCTGGCATAATGACGGGCGTTCGCATTGCACTTGGACAAGCCCTGATCGGCATGGTTGTCGCCGAGCTGACCATCGTCGGCGCGGGGATAGGCAGCCTGATTGCCGAATTGCAGGGACGCTTCCGCGTCGCGCCTGTTCTGGCCATCGCAATTACAATCGTTCTCGTCGGCGTCGTGCTCATGACGGCTGTTGAGCGACTTGAAAAACACTTGAGCCGTTGGAGTACCCCACGATGAACACCCCTGACGCATCGGCCATTGCTGTTCGCGATCTCTCAAAGTTCTTTGTCGCAGCCAACGGTCAGAAAACGCGCGCGCTGGAAAAGGTCAATCTGCACGTCAATCGCGGCGAATTCGTTTCGATCATCGGCCCAAGCGGCTGCGGCAAGACGACGATGCTCAAGATGGTTGGCGGAATTCTGGGCTGGGACGAAGGTGCAATCGAGGTTTTCGGTGAAACGGTGAACGGGCCGGGCCCCGAACGTGCGACCGTGTTCCAATCTTTCGCCTTGCTTCCCTGGATGACCGTACTGGACAACGCGGCGTTCGGGCTGAAAATGCGAGGGGAAGGCAGGGCCGAGCGAAATCGCAAGGCGCTCGAACTGCTCGAAGTGGTGGGGCTTGCCGACTTCGCCAATGCCTATCCGCGCGAACTTTCGGGCGGCATGCAGCAGCGGGTCGGTTTGGCGCGCGCCCTCGCGGTTGCACCACAGGTGCTGCTTATGGACGAACCCTTCTCGGCCATTGATGCGCAAACCCGGCTGATACTGCAGACCGAACTCCTCGACGTCTGGTCCAAGACGGATTTGTCGGTCCTGTTCATCACCCATGCGATGGATGAAGCCGTGTTCCTGTCCGATCGCGTTATCATAATGGGGGCACGCCCCGGACACGTCACCGATGTGATCGAGATCGATCTGCCACGCCCCCGCACCGAGGAAACCCGGCGCGATCCACGGTTTGTGGAACTTACGGGTTTTGTTTGGGATCGCCTGCGGGGAATGATTAAGGACGAGCGCACCGAGGGTCGCCAATGACCGGTTTTTTCGGACGCCTCAACTTTCCATTCCTTTTGACCCTCATCGGCCTGGCACTCGTATGGGAGATTGCCGGCCAGATGGCCAACATCCTCACGCTGCCCCCGTTGTCGAGTGTGTTTCAGGCATTTGGCCGGCTGTGGGCGCGTGGGGAACTGACAGCGCCATTGCTGGACAGCACCCTTGCGCTGCTCGTCGGCCTGGCCATTTCCCTTTCCGTCGGCAGCCTCGTCGGCATTGGGATCGGTCTGTCGCGCACCATTGACGTCGCCATGTCGCCTTATGTGAAGGCCGGCCTGTCGGCCCCGATGATCGCCTTCGTTCCCGTGTTCATGATGCTGTTCGGGATCGGGCCGGAAACCCGGATAGCCACCGTCATTGCGTTTTCCGTCTTCATCGTTGCGACGAACGCGGCGACCGCCGTGCGATCCGTCGACCCTGCACTTGTCGAAATGGCGCGGTCGTTTGGTGCAAAAGGTTGGCCGCTTCTGCGCGACCTTCAACTCCCCTCAGGAGCCCCCTACTTCGTTGCAGGCCTGAAACTGGGCGTTGCGCGTGGGGTCAAGGGCCTGATCAACGGCGAAGTGCTGATTGCGATCATCGGCCTAGGAGGGCTGGTCAAGAAATACGGCACAGTATTCTCGATGGACCAGCTTTACGCGGTGATCCTGCTGATTGTCCTTTACGCCGCTATAGCTGTTGGCCTGGTCTCACTCTTTGGCAAACTTGTCTTGCGGGGAACTCGATGAGCGCACCGACCATCGCACTTCTGGTGGGCAGCCTGAGTTCCCATTCGATCAACCACCGGCTCGCACTGGCCATCGGCAATACAGCGATGGGCCGTCTCGATTTCGATCCTATCAGCATTGGCGACCTGCCTCTGTACAATCGTGATCTTGACACCGAACTCCCAGGGACCGTCCTGCGGCTGAAAAGGCAGATCAAGGCCTGCGACGGCATTCTAATCGTAACGCCCGAGTACAATCGATCTTTGCCGTCCGCCCTTAAGAACGCACTGGACTGGGGATCGCGCCCCTATGGTGAGAGCGCATGGCAGGGCAAGGTAGCTGCAATAGCTGGAGCCTCGTCCGGCGCGATCGGAACGGCGATTGCACAGTCACACTTGCGTATCATTCTTACGCATCTGGACATTGTCACCCTTCCGCAGCCTGAGCTTTATCTGCGGGTGACCGATGAACTCATCGACGCAAATGGCAAAGTGCTTGACCAACAGTTTCAAGCGCTGCTGCACCGTTTCGTTGATAGGCTAGTCTCACTGGTTACCACGCCCGTCTGAACGCTATTCAACATCCCGCGAAGTGGTCACACAAATTTGGATCTCTTCAGGGATCGCTACCATTTTGGCCGCTGACCCATTCATCGAACGGCCCAACATGTGTTTCGAATTGCGAGCCAGGGGCTGATGGCGGCGATCTTGGTCTCCGACACGCCCTCTCCATAGAGAAGCTTTTTGGAAACCTACACCGCCTTAGGTGCGGCGCAGCATGAACCGCGCAGCGCGCTCCCCAATCATCATTGCGGGGGCGTTGGTGTTACCAGAGACCAAAGTGGGAAAGATCGATGTGTCCGCGACGCGTAGCCCTTCGACACCTCTTACGCTCAGTTTCTGATCAACAACGGCCAGTGGATCCCCATCCAAGCCCATCTTGCAAGTTCCCGAAGGATGAAACACGGTCTTTGCGACCGACCTCACATAACTCCCAAGCGCCGCAACGTCGTTCTCCAGCCCGATCTCGGGCATCACACGTCGCTTTATAAGAGCCTTGAGCGAGGGCGCGTCGAGGATTTTCATCGCCAGCCTGACCCCGCGCACAAGGGTATCGACATCTTCCTGGACAGCCAGGGAATTGGCCCGGAAATCGGCAGGATCGCGCGCATCTGACGAGCGTAGCTTGACGGTACCCCTCGACCTGGGCCGCAGAAAGCACGGATTGATGGAAATTCCATGCCCCGGCCTCGACTGACGGTCGGCGAACCCGGTGAACGATGGCAATACGTGGAACTGTACGTCCGGAATTCCATCGCCGTTGGTATCGGCAAAGCCGCCACTCTCGACAATTGTCGACGTCAACAACCCGGTCCGCGTCAGGAGGTATTGCAACATATGGCGGGCCGCTACCGCTCCCTTGTCCTGCCCCACCATGGCGATAGGGCCGATTGCCTCGCCCTGTACAGTGGCCTCCAGGTGATCCTGATAGTTCTCGCCTACCCCTGGCAGATGCGACACCACTTCGATGCCATGCGCCTTGAGATGTTTCGCATCGCCAATCCCGGAGAGTTGCAACAGCTTCGGGCTTGCAACGCCGCCGGCGGATAAGACGACTTCACGTCGCACCTTGACTTCCCTTCCGTCGACCAGAGCAACGCCGATGACCCTTCTGCCGTCGAACTTGATCCGCGCAACCTCGGCATTCGTCATCACCGCGAGATTCCTGCGCTTGCAGGCCTCAGTCAGGAAGGCACGCGCACTGCTCCACCGACGTCCTTCGAAAGTTGTCGTCTGATAGTAGCCAACGCCTTCCTGGTGCGGACCATTGAAGTCGTCATTGTGAGATAGGCCCGCTTCCTGGGCAGCTCTTATAAACGCCCAGCTTAAGGGGTGGCCGAACCGCCGGTCGGACACCTTCAATGGGCCGTGTGCCCCATGAAAACCGTTCGATAGGCGTTGATTGCCTTCGAGGTCGCGAAAGACCGGCAACACTTTGGCGTAGGACCATTCTGTGCAGCCTAGATCCGCCCAGTGGTCGTAGTCGGCTGCCGACCCGCGAATATAGACCATGGCGTTGAGAGAGCTGCCGCCGCCGATGACGTTTCCCTGAGGAACGATCGTCGACCGCCCGCCCAGTCCCTCGTCGGCGTCCGAGGTGTAGAAGTGAACGTCTCGCCCCTTGCCGATTACCTTGAAGAAGGTGGCGGGAATGTGGATCCAGGGACTGGTGTCTCTGCCGCCACGCTCTATGAGCAGAACGCTGTGGTCCGGGTTCTGCGAAAGCCGGTTCGCCAGTACGCACCCTGCCGACCCCCCGCCGACAATAACGTAGTCAAAGTCCATGATCGCCGCTCCGCTCAGGAAAAAACTGTTTGAACAACGGTGAACTCTTTCAGGCCCTCAGCGCCGAATTCCACACCAATACCGGACTGCTTGACGCCGCCGAACGGCGCGTTGGGCTGGATCGCCCCATGATTGTTTACCCAGGCCGATCCACATTCGAGCTTTGAGGCGAGAGCCTTGGCTGCTGCCAGGTCGCTCGACCACACCGACCCCCCAAGGCCGAATGGGCTCGCATTTGCTTTCTGCAGCGCCTCATCGACCGTGGCATATCGAATGATGGGGAGGACGGGGCCAAACTGCTCCTCATCCACCAGACGTACGCCGTTGTCGACATCAGCAACGAGCGTGATGGGATAGAAGTAGCCATCTCCGCCCAACGGATTGCCCCCTACCAGCACCCTGCCACCGTTCGCGCGCGCATCGTTGACCAGTTCCGACACATGATCGAACTGAGCCTTGTTCTGTACTGGACCAAAGACCGTATCGGCCTCCAGCCCGTTTCCGGTCTTCGCCGTTCCCGCGATGCGCACGAGTTCGTCGCACACATCGTCGTAAACGCATTCGTGGACGTAGAGACGCTTGAGCGCTGCGCAAGTCTGGCCATTGTTGAGAAACGCACCCCAGAAGATGCCCTCGGCAGCGGAGGCGATGTCAACGTCGGGCAATACGATGCCGGCATCGTTTCCACCAAGCTCCAGGGTCAGCCTCTTCAGAGTATCGACTGCCGAGGCCATAACCTTCTTGCCGGTCGCGGTGGACCCGGTGAACACCATCTTGTCAAAGCCTTGGTGACAGCTCATTTCGGCGGCGAGGTCGTCATCTCCGGTAATCACATTGACCACACCGCGAGGCAGGACGGTGTTCATGATCTCGACCATGCGGATCGTCGCCAAAGGCGTCAATGGAGATGGTTTGATAACGACCGTATTGCCGGCGCGGATAGCCGGGATAACGTGCCAGCAACCAATCATTACCGGGTAGTTCCAGGGCGTGATCGACCCGACGACCCCTATGGGTTTGCGGTGAACCTCAACCCGGCCATCCGCGCCCTCTTCGATCACTTCGATGGGGAGATTCAACTCGGCTGTCGCTCGGGTCCACCCGATTGCACCATCCATCTCAAATCTGGATCCGAGTTTGGCAAGCGGCTTGCCCTGTTCTGCTGTCAGCAGTCGGGCCAGTTCTTCCTTTTTTTCCTCAAGGGCGTCGGCGACCGCGCGGCAGAGAGCCTTACGCCGTTCATCACTTGTATCGCGCCATTCGGGGAAAGCGCGGCGCGCAGCGTCAACCACACGATCGAGTTCCGCCGCCGTCGCCAGCGGCATTTGACCAACCACCGATCCGTCGGCCGGATTGATGACCGCTCGATACTCCGGCGTCTCTACCTTACCACCGTCGATTATGAGCGCATAGCGATCCATCCCCTATCCCTCCTCAAGCTGGAACCCCGCGCGGAGCCGTCGCTGTGCGGCCCGCATCTCAAGTCCTAGTCCGCAAGGAACGCATGGTTTTCAACCCTCGCCCGGACGGGTGGGCATGAATTGCACGGTGGATCAACCTTGAGTTCCCGGGCAAGCGCGACAGCACGGTTCCCCGCTCTTAGGTTCTCAGAAAACGGGATGGGACAGAACATGACGGCACAACCGCGCCCCGCGGACTGGAAAAACTACGAAGATTTCGCAGACGGCATAGACCATAACAGACTCCCTCGAACCGATGCCCTTGTGGGCATGTCTTTCGCTCTGTCGTTTACGGATGGCCGTGAATTGAGCCTGCGGTTCGAAGCGTCGGACGCAGTCACCTGGACCGACGACGGCGCATCCGACACGGATTGGTGCGAAGTCATCGCGGTGGCCCAGGACACTTATTTCATAGATCTCGTCTTCAAATCGCGCCCGCGCGAGTCCGACACCCTTGTCGTCAACACCCGAACCGGACGCGTTCTATCGATCTACGCCACTATTCGCAGCGCGGAGGAGGCAAAGGGCGATCCTCGGGTCGATCAGGCGTTCCGGCCCGGCACCATTTCCGGCATTTCGCCTTCGGCACCGGAGCCGGCCGAGACACGCGATCTCATCGGCCTGCGGGCACATTTCACCTATAGTCCCAACCACGTCTACGAACACACCTATCTCTCTTCTAAGCGCTATGCCTGGCAGAACCTTGTCGGCGTTCAGCGCGGCCAGGGTGATGTGGACATGGCGACGACCTACAAGTTCGATGACAGTCTGTATGTCTTCACGTTCCGGGAATTTCTGATCCCGGTGGCATCCATCTTTTTCTATAATCTGATCGACAACCGTTCGACCGGAAAATTTCTCGGAATCACCGGAGATGGCGCCATAGCGAACAACCCTGCCGGTGCGTTCATTCGAAAGGCATCAATGACTTACTATTCGCCGGGCCAGGAACCAGTCTGAAGGAAGAAGATGACATGACCAAAGCATATGACGTTGTGAAGAGCCACTACGATGCAAGCGATCGCGGCGATCTTGACGGAATGCTCGCACCAATATCCCCACAGGCCCGTTGGACGGAAGCTGAGGGGTTTCCCTGCGCGGGAACCTATGTCGGGCCCGAGGCAATCAGGGACAACGTATTCGTAGCGCTCGGGAGGCTGTTTGACGGGTTCACTTTCACCCTCGACACACTTCTCGATGCAGGTTCCCACGCCGTCGGAGTCGGGAGCTATTCAGCGACCTCAAAAGCCACTGGCAAGTCATTCAACGCCCGTGTTGTGCATCTGTGGACCGTTGAGGACGGAAAAGTGGTTCGCTTCGAGCAGTTTGCGGATACAGCCATTGTCGCCCGAGCCATGCGTTGAACGGGGATATGCCCACGGTGGGGCTGCCTTGCAGCGGCCTCCTCATTTCGCCGACTTTACGAGACCGAACAATGCCGGATCTCGCTGGGCGAGCAATCGAAACGCTTGCGAACCGCACGGGAGAAGTGGGCGCTTGAGGAAAACCCGCACGAGAAGGCAATCTCCGAAATCGAACTGGCCCTGAACTGCGGAGACATCAGGCGTTCGCGGGCCTTGTCCAGACGCACACCCCAGAGGTACTCTGAAGGCGTAGTCTCGTCCTGCTCGAATGCGCGGAACAGATATCGCCGCGAGCATCCCATTTTTCGGGCGAGTTCAGCGATATCGAGATCACTGCGAGACAAATTCGCCTCAACATATGCCTTTACCCTCAAACGCAGGATCTTCAGGGATACCGCACTGCGCTCGAGCGCGTTGGGACCGGTCCTCATAATAAGCGTCTTTGCAAGGGTGAATAGCGTCTCTCCGACGCAGTTCTGTCCCTCTTCGTCAAACCCGTCGGCCTGTTGAAGGGCTTCTTCCATCATTGTGAACAGCACGCGATGCAGGCTTTGTTCGGCCGCGTCCATGACGCAGGGGCGAGTCAGTGCTTCCAGAACAGCCGCCGAGAAATTGTGCCGGGGCATCTGCAGGATCAATTGGCGCACCGGCGACAAGTTCGCGACGCTGTAGGGCCGGGTCGGGTCATAGGCGACCCAGTTCCCAGGCCCGATATCAATCGATATGTCGTTTTGTAGAATGCGCGATCGCCCGCCTGCCTGCAGAATGAGCTTTATTGCATCGGGATCGTGAGAATTCCGCACAACCCGCCCGCCGTCCACGGCATGACTGCTGGCTTCCACGCTGGACAAGCGGCACGGCCCCAGCGTGATTGTGCGAAGTTCCGCCGCGTTACCTTCATCGCTTGCGAAGTCGACACCGAGGTTTCCGAATATGTCGCGAGCAAGCGACTGGAATGCCGAGTCGGTTGCATACTGTAAGCGCGCTGAATGGTGGTTGAGCATGGCGATGTCCTCCTTGCACTGATCCCGCCAGCGTTTTCGGGAAATCGGCTAACCCTCCAGCTACACCCCTCCTCCGACGAGCACAGCTGCCAACCTTCCCTCTATTCTATTTAACGTGTTAATCAATTGGACGCAATAGTAAACTGGAATTTCAATATTAAAACTGCTTGAGGTTTTCAGCACACGCTGCGCCATCCGGGATGGGGCCTGCGCGGTCGATGTCGCTGAATGCGGCGGCCAAGACGGTCGTCGCTCTGGAAAACAGAATGGCGTCGGTTCCCACATTCGCAAATGTCTGATCTGCCGTGAGCATTCCAGTAGCCTTGCGGAGCGGCTTCTTTGACCTCCTGGCTCCGGGATCGAGCGACAGGCGAAGTGCGGCGTGGCGCGAAAAGGCCGGCAACGTAGGCACCTGCGATGGCGTGCAGCTCCGCATGCTTATTATTTAATATGTTAACTAATTAGGTTGCCACTGTCAACGACATCTGGCGGCTTGCCCTGTTGATGCTGAGGGGCAATAAGGTGTTGAGCCAGTTTGGAGGGAGGGCGCTATGTTTCCATTGAGTACGAAACGATCGCTGCCCATGGCCCTGCTCCGGGCAAGAGAGTCGGTCATGTCACATTTCCGTCCGATGCTGGCCGCTCACGAAGTTACCGAGCAACAATGGCGCGTGCTTCGTGTTCTGGACGAGAACGGACCTCTCGATGCGACGCAGGTTGCCAACCATGCCGCGGTCCTCGCCCCGAGCCTCACACGTATCATCAAGGCACTTGAGGATCGCCGTTTCGTCCAGCGGGCCAGGGCAGAGGACGATGGGCGCAAAGCGGTTCTCACGATCACCGAAGCGGGTTCGGCTTTCATCGACGAAATAGCCCCTGAGCAGAAGCGCATCTATTCCGAACTTGAAGGCCGGTACGGCACGGAAAAGATTGAGCGACTTCTCGATCTTCTCGAAGAGTTTAGCGAACGCTGACCCCGCACTTCGGTCGCGACACCCTAGAATCCGTTGGTTCACATCCCAGCCCTGTCACACGGCCCGGTGTGCCGCAGGTACGCGGCCGCCGCCATCGGCCACGAGGACTGCCCCCGTGACGAATGACGCTTCATCGCAAGCAAGAAACAGACAGCAGGATGCAATCTCTGCTGCATCGGCAATCCGCCCGAGACCAATTCCGCTTTCGAGCTTTGCGAACTCCACTTCGCGTGTCGTGCCGTTCAGACCCGCCGCTTCGTCCATCTCCGCCTCGCTCATCGGTGTGCGAACCCAGCCCGGCGCAACAACGTTGGCGCGAACACCATCTCTCCCATGCGCATTGGCAATAGAACGGGTGTAGGCAATGAGAGCGGCCTTGCTGGCCGAATAGCTGGCCATCCCGTTCCCACTGTTAAAGGCCGCCACGGAAGCGATGTTCACAATTGCCCCGCCGCGTTTGCCCAACATCGGTAGCGCAGCGCGGCACACCTTCATTGTGCCGGTTGCGTTAACGGCCAGGGAGCGCTCCCAGGCATCGTCATGAATGGTCGCAGGATTGTCAGTGGTGATAAAGCCGGCAGCATTGACCACGATGTCGAGCTCGCCCTGTAACGCATCGATTGCTGCATCGACATCTGCCTGTTTCGTCACATCGCCATGAATGGCAACACCGCCTGTGGCACGCGCGGCAGCAGTGAGCCGATCGTCACCAAGACCAAACAAAACCAGGTCCGCGTTCTCCGATGCGAAGCGTTCAGCCACCGCGCGCCCTATGCCTGTTGCCCCACCCACGATCAACGCTTTCCTGCCCGCCAGCCGCCCCGTCATTTCCGCCCCCAGCGGTCTTCAACGGCATATCCTGTTTCGGGAAGTGTGGCGCCGCCGTCCACGACTATCGTCTGTCCGGTGATGTACCGCGCTTCATCCGAGGCAAGGAACAGCATGGCATGGGCAATGTCATCGGCGTCTCCCATTCTTCCCATCGGAATGTGACGTCCCAAGGCAGCGATCGCGTGCTCGGAGCCCATCCGGCCCCGACCGGGTTTGGCAATAAAGCCCGGCTCGACTCCGTTGACCGTGATGTTGTCACGCGCCAGTTCGAACCCCGCGCCCCGAATGAAGGCGTTCACCCCTGCCTTCGCAGCCGAATAATGTGCGCCGCCCCCGAAGGCCACGCGTGCCGAGACGGAAGACGTTACCAGTATGCGCCCCTGTCCGTTCGCACGCATCGTGGGAATCGCCGCCTGCGCCAGCCAGAAGCAGGCCTTGAGATTAAGGTCGAGCACATCATCAAGCTGCCCATCCTCCAACATTTCCAGATCCGACCATGGGCACCCCCCGGCATTGTGAACAACGATGTCCAGGCGATTGGCGTGATCTCTGGCCACATCGGCAACAAGACCGGCGATTCCGCGCCTCGACAGATCGATGAAGGGATATGTCGTGGCCCGATGACCCTGCTGGCGCAGTTCCGCTGCCAACGCTTCTGAATAATCGTTCGTGCGATTGGCGAGCGCTACTGATGCTCCTGCGTCAGCAAAACGCCGCACAATGGCAGCCCCTATTCCACGTCCGGCCCCGGTAACAAGCGCGATCTTCCCTTTGAGACTGAACGACATCAATCAACCCCGGCTTCTTTCACCAATCGGGCAAACTTCCCGAAGACTGAGGCGTGATGATCTACCTGATCGGCACGTGTCGCGGGACACATCAGAAACATCGTATGGAACGGGGTCACGAGGATTCCTTCGTTCATATAGAACGCATGCAGGAGGACCTCGAGGTCTCCCCGGCGGGTAACGATAACGTCCGCGCCATTTCGCGGGGGCTCTGGCGAGAACATGATCTCGGCCCGCGCACCGACCTGGGAAACATGCCAGGGCAGACCTTCGCGCTCGATAATCGCCCGCGCGCCGACCGCAAGGCGTTCAGCGTTCTCAATCATCAGCGCATAGTTCTCGGGTATCAGGATGCTCGAAAGCACCGCCTTCATCGTGGCGACGGTCAGTGCATTGCCGGCCAACGTTCCACCAATACCGAGATGCGCGGATTGACGCTTGCGTGGATTGACATAAGGAACCTCGTCCCAGACTCGCCGCGCGATATCCTCGCTCACGCCGAAGACGCCAGCTGGGATACCACCGGCGATTGCTTTTCCGGCAACAAGAACATCAGGGTCCAGTCCGTGCGCTGCTGTGAAGCCGCCCGGACCGCTGGAGAGCGTATGCGTTTCGTCAATGATCAGCACGGTTCCCGTCCTGCGCGTCTCCTCCCGGACAAACTCGTTGAAGCCAGCGGCAACGGGGATCATCCCGAAATTGGTCATCATCGGCTCCATGAGGACACAGGCAACGTCCTTGTCCGCGAGGGCGGCACGCACCGCGTCGCGATCGTTGAACTCGACAACCTTGGAAACGCGGGAGTGATCGACACCATTGGGATGGATGCCGTTGCGCAATCCGATCGTGCCGTCGCGGATCTCGACATGCGCCTCCTCAACACCGCCGTGGTAGCAACCCGAAAAAACGAGAACCTTGTTGCGGCCAGTGACCATGCGTGACAAGCGGATGGCGCCGCGGTTGGCATCGGTCGCCGAAGTTGTCAGCGTCCAATAGGGCAGACCGAAGCGCCGCTCGAGTTCCTGCCCAACCCAGTTGGCGTCTTCGGTCGGCAGCATCGTTGTCGTGCCCCGTCCCAGCTGGGTTAAGGCCGCTTCGGTGATCGCTTCGTGTGCATGGCCGCACATTCCACCTGTGTCACCAAGGCAGAAGTCGGTATACGTGTTGCCATCGATATCCGTAAGTTCTGCGCCGCGCGCGTGGTCGACGTAAATGGGAAATCCACCTGCCCAGCGTCGCATCCAATGCGAAGGCCCACCATAGAGATAGTTCTTTCGTCCTTCTGCCCAGAACGAACGAGACTTTGGTCGCGCCGCGGCAAAACGCGCCTGCTCGATGTCCACGAGTTCGTCAATTTTTGCCGATTTTTGGGCGAATGCTGTTGTCACAACTGTATCCATGCGGTTTTGAGATCCGTGTACTTTTCAAGGGCGTGGAGCGACTTGTCGCGCCCGAACCCATATTGTTTGAACCCACCCAAAGGGACGGTGATTTCGGAAACGTGCACGACACCTGCACGAACGGCGCGGACCTTGCGGTGCGCGCGCGACTGGTCCTTTGCATCGATACCTGACTGATTCGGCATGAATTTTCCCCCCGCAATTCTTAGCCCTCAGGATCGATACTCGAACCACGATTTCAAAATCAGGGTTGCAAAACTTCCGCCTCACTGTCAATGTAATTCACACGTTAAGTATTTAATCACAGGAAGTGTCGATGAGCACTGTCGGTAAGGCGGCGGATATACTCGAGGTGTTCAGCATCGAACGGCCAGAGATAGGTCTTTCGGACGTTTCGCGCATGGCGGGTTTCGACAAGGCGACATGCCACCGCTTGCTCCTTGCACTTACACGGGGAGGCCTGGTAGAGCGCAACCCAGAGACCCGGCTCTACAGACTGGGGCCGGCGGTCGTGCGGCTCGCGCGCATTCGGGAAGCGCATTTCCCCTTCATGGAAAGTGCTCGCGAACCGATTGAGACGCTGTCCAAGTCGACAGGAGAAACCGCCCACCTGACAGAGTATGACAGCGGTGCGCTGACCTCTCTTCTTGTTTGTGAATCGAGCAGGGCCAACAGGATCAGCGTTGCGGTAGGCGATCGTCTGCCGCTCAATGCGACGGCCTCTGGATTGGCCTTTCTGGCCTTTGGGCCGTCAGCTGTACGCGAGAGGCTCCTTGGCTCGGCATTGAAGCGTTACACAGAGCACACAATCCATTCACCGGAAGATCTGAACCAAGAAATCGCAAACACCCTGGCGAGAGGATATTCGATAGGGCACCAGGGGCGTGAAGACGGCGTGTTCTCGGTGGGCGCTCCAGTGCTAAATGCCGAAGGCATTGCGATCGGCGCGGTCTCCTTGGCGGCACCGGTCTACCGGGTCGATGACGCAGCAATCGAGCACTTTGGGGGCGCAGTCATGAGCGCAGCCCAGGACATTTCCATCCGTCTTTTCGGCGCCCCAGAATCCCTTCGCCGGAGCGCCGTATGACCGTCCAAGCATTGGACGACACTCCCGCCGCCCCGCGTATCCTGGTCATCGGCACCGGTGACACGAAGGCCGATGAGATTCAGTTCCTCGCCAATACGATAACGAAGGCGAATGCCGTCCCCCTCTTGATGGACGTGAGCGTGCTGGGGGACCCGCCGTACATACCGGACTTCTCAAAACACGACGTAGCTGCTGCAGCCGGACACACACTCGAGCATATCCTGGAAAGTCCCGACGAGAATGTCGCCATGACGCTGATGGCGGAGGGTGCCTCCGCCTTGGCATTGTCGCTGCACGATGCTGGGCAGATCCACGGGTTCATCGCTCTCGGTGGCACCATGGGCACCGATCTCGCTCTCGATGTGGCACTGGCTCTGCCCTTGGGTGTTCCCAAGTTTGTTGTCTCGACAATCGCATACTCCCACCTCTTGCCACCCTCGCGGATCGCAACCGACCTGATGATGATCCTGTGGGCCGGAGGACTATTTGGCCTCAACGCAATTTGCCGCTCGGTATTGTCTCAAGCAGCGGGAGCAGTCGTGGGCGCGGCGCGCGCAACCCAAATTCCTCGGCCAGTCAAACCGCTGATCGGAATGAGTTCACTGGGCAAGTCGTGCCTGCGCTACATGGAAGATCTCAAGCCCGAGATCGAAAAGCGTGGTTACGAACTGGTGGTCTTTCACACCACCGGCATGGGAGGACGGGCGCTCGAAGCTATCGCAGCGAAAGAAGGCTTTGCCGCTGTTCTGGACTTTTCTCTTCAGGAACTGGCGAACGATTACAATGGCTCCGTTGTCTCATCAGGTCCCGACCGCCTCGAAAACGCGGGACGCGCCTGCGTTCCCCAGATCATCGCCCCCGGCGCAATCGACATGATCGACCTGCCAGCCTGGAAAGCTATTCCGGCCCACCTTTCCGATCGGACCTACTACGCCCATAACCGCCTCATTGGGATGGTTACGGCGAGTGCGGATCGACGGAGAGAAATTGCGCGGTACATCGGCGAGAAGATCAGCAGGCATAGCGGTCCAGTAGCCTTCGTGTTGCCGGAGCGCGGCATCCAGCAATGGGACCAGCCCGGTGAACCTTTCCATGATGCTGCTGCGCTAACTGCCTTCATTGATGAGATGAAAAGAGCAGTGCCGCCCAACGCCGAGTTGCATGTAATCGATGCTCATATCAACGATCGCGCATTCGTCGACCGTGTTCTGCGCATTCTGGACAATTGGATTGAGATGGGTGTTGTGCGCCCCGGCGTCATCCCTCCCCCTAGCGGCGGAGAATGTTGAATGAAGAAAGCCCTGGCGAAACTTGGACGGGGATGAAGACCTTCGTCCAACGTGCGCGAAAAACCGATCCGTCGGCCGCCGCACTTTCCAGCTAGTTCCTCCAGACAACCACGCTGGAAACGGACGGTCCGGGGGCTTACTTCCGGACCGTCTATTCTGAGGTGTGGGAACTCAAGCGGCCGCAGTATCTCCAGAGTCACCAAGGTACAGTTTATGGAGCCGGCCGGCGTCTTTTCGTAGCGGATCGCAGTCCCCTGCATAGACCATCGTGCCTCTGCGCAGAACGTAAGCCCGATCACCGATCGACAGAGCCAGGTTGGCGAACTGCTCGACTAACACCACCGCCAGACCTTCATCGGCGAGGCGGCGTACGGCGGTCATCAGGCGACCAACGACGACAGGCGCAAGTCCAGCCGACATCTCGTCAATCAGGATCACCTTGGGCCCGCCGAGCAGAGCTCTCCCTATTACGACCATCTGCTGCTCACCACCCGAGAGCAGACCTGACTTGATGTGTTTGCGGGTCTTGAGTTCAGGAAACAGCGCATACGCCTCATCGAGCTCGGCACCCGGATTTAGCGCCACCTTCAGGTTTTCCTCGGTGGTCATCTCGGCAAAGATCGCGCGCCCTTGTTCGACATGGGCGAGCCCGCTCCGGGCTCGCACCCCCGGGTTCGACCTCGACAGATCTTTTCCCTCAAGCGTCATTTTCCCCCTCGAAACCGGGATGATCCCGGATATGCCTTCCAGGAGGGTCGTCTTCCCGGCGCCGTTGGCGCCGAGCAGGACACTGATTTCACCGCTGTTTGCAACTAAGCTCGTTCCGCGAACAATCGGAATACCAGCGCGGGCGATCTCGATGTCCGCAATCTCCAACATGCTCATTCGGCCGCCTCCTGATCGGAATCTATACCCATGTACGCCTTCTGCACCTGGGGCGTTTCCAGAACAGTCCCCGGAGGACCGGAGGCGATCACGGTGCCAAAATCGAGCACTGTGACTTCCGAACACGCCGACCTCACCAAATCCATATCATGCTCAATCAGCAGCACCGCGGAACCGAATACCTCCGGGATGCTGGCGATGCGGGCTCCAAGCTTTACGGCTTCAGCGTAGGATTGACCTGCTGCGGGCTCATCGAGCAGGATAACCGGCGGCCGTGCGGCCGTCACGCCGGCCACGTCAAGCATGCGTCGGGTCCCGGCATCGACAGACGAGATTACGGTATCAGCGCCCGGACAGTCGAACCATTCGAGAACGGCAGATACTTCTCGGTCGGTGATCGCTGTTCCTGCGGCGAGCCGAATGTACTCACCGACGGACAGTTCCGGCGCAATCCGCGTCGTCTGCCATGTTCTGCGGACACCACGTCGGGCACGGTTTGTCGCTGAAAGCCTGTCAATCGTTGTTCCCTCAAGCGCGATCTGACCTTCGTAAGCGTGAAGGAATCCGGCTATCGCATCGACCAGAGTCGACTTACCGGCTCCATTCGGCCCAATCAGTCCGACAACTTTGCCGGCCGGAACGGAGAGCGAAACGCCGTTTACCGCAACGACGTTGCCGTAGCGCACGGTAACCTTGTCCACAGTGAGCGCCGGGACGTCGCTGCGAGAGATACGGGCCGCGGGAAGCCTCAGTCCTGCACTGGCTTGCCCGCGCTCGGCGGCACGGGGCCACGCCTTCGTGGCAAGGCGCGTGAGCGTCTCGCTGATGCTTTCCCCAGTGGAGAGGGCTTGAACGGCACCCGCGGCAAAAATCACGCTTCCAAAATCCTGCGGCAAGTTCAATCGGCGCAGGAGCTCGGGAAACAGCGAAACCAGAACACCGCCGATGATTGCGCCAAGCGTGAATTGTCCACCCGCCATTGTTGCAACGGCAAACACGGTAAGGGACTGCATCATTGAGAAGTTCTCGGAGACCAGAGTACCGAGATAGCCAGCGAACAATCCCCCGGCAATCCCGGCAATGAAGGCCGAAATGGCGAATGCACTGAGTTTTGCACGCGGTACCGACACCCCATGCGCCGCAGCGGCGCGTTCGGAATGCCGAATGGCAAGCCAAGTTGCTCCAAGTCGCGATCGATTTACGAATTCAAGTACGACGGCAATGATCGCATAGACCGCAATGACAAAGCCAAAATACCCCAGATCTCCTTCAAGACCTATCGGGCGGGCAACCATCTTGAACGACGTCTGACCTGGAAACGTGATGGTCGCGAGAACGACGTCGAAAGCGGCAGCGAAGCCAAGGGTGACTATGGCGAGGTTTATTCCGCGCAATCGGAGCGCAGGCAATCCAATTATGATTCCGAACGGCAGGGCTGCAAAGCCACCGATTAACAACCAAAATGGAAGTCCTCCGGGAAAGTCAATGAGGTTGAGGTAACCGACCGTCCACGCACCAACCCCCGCAAATGACATCTGGCAAAGCGAAATCATGCCGGTCCTACCGGTAACCAGCCCCAAGCTTTGTATTGAAATGCCGATGATGAAAACGGCCGTGACCAGGAAAATCCAGTAGGTTGGAAGTAATCCTGCGACCAAACCACCTACGGCGAGAATTGAAACTGCCGACGTGAAGGCGGCTCTAATACTAGCGCGCCTCATCCCAGCGAGCCCCCCTTTGCGACCACAGCAAAACAAGAAGAATGACAAGAAGCGGTACAGCCGCGCGATACTGATTGAGGCCGACGAGGCCGCTTGCCAAGCCCTCGACCACTCCGATGAGCAATCCACCGGCTAGAGCCGCGCGAAAGCTTCTGAACGCTCCGACCAAAGCGGCGGCAAGCGCCGGCACGACCAGAAGGCTGAGTGAGGCGAAATCCGGAGAGCGCAATGGGGCGATCAGCATCAGGGCGAACGACGTTACTGCCCCTGCGACTGCCCACACGCCTAGCGCGAGCAATCGTACGCGAATCCCAAGGAGTTCTGCTGCCATCGGCCGTTCGGAAAGCGCCCTTAGTTCCAGACCAGTTCGCGTTCTCGCCAAGAACAGCTCGGCAGCAACCGTCAGCACTACCGCCATGGCAATCGTGACCAGCGATGCGTTGGTAATCTGGACGTCGGCTACACGCAGCCAGGCGCCACCGACAAGATCAGGGAAGTGTTTTGGGTGCTGACCTCCGGTCAGGCGAAGCCCCATTGCAATGATCCCGACCAGCAATGCAGCCGTTACGGCAGCCTTTACGGAAGCGCTGGAACCTGAAAACCAGATCGTGGTCATGAAACCGACGGCGAGAGCCGCAAGGGCGCCGGCGAATACTCCAATCGCAACAGCCGGGAGAAGGGGCATGCCATGCTCGGTAAGCACGACCATTACGAAGGCACCACAGCCTCCTATGGCTGCGCCAGTGAAATTGACAACCGCCACCAGGCGGTAGGTGAAGATGGCGCATACCCCAAGGATGGCATATGCCCCGCCGGCAGACAGACCCGCCACCGCGGGTGTCAGGAGTGAATTCATGACATTGACCTTTCTGGGGCCCGCGCCCGGGTGTCCCCCAGGCGCGGGACATCCTCAGTTCACCTCGGGAAGGACCAGCCATTCTGTCAGAAGGACTTCCCAGGCCCCGGAATCAAGCGTCATGACCTTGGTTGCGCGCATCGGATTGTGTGCATCGGCGACACCGAAGACATAGGGCGACCCGGCTATGGGGTAAGCGATTGGGTCCATGCCCTGTAGCGCAGTCGTGACAGCCTCGCGCGTTACTGGACCGTCGATTGAGGAGATCACGTCGATGATGACCTGGGCGGCGAGGTATCCGCCTTGCGAGAACGCCGTGCGCGGCAATTGCGCCTCGTTCATGACATCGATCCAATCAGAATTGGCTTCGCTGGACTCGGTATAAGGCTCCCATTCGGTGCCGACATAGATCGGTTGGTCCGTGTCGGCCAGAGCGCTTGAAACTGCGTCGGCGTATCCCGGCGCCAGGAACAGCCAATTGATCCCCGTTATGCCCTGAGCGTCGGCGGTATTGACCCATTGCACGATACCGGGTTCAACCTGATTGGTCAGCAGCGCTTCGCATCCCGCATCGCGCGCACGGATCAGATATGGGGTCAGATCACCCTGGGCGGGCAGAGTGAGATCCATCAGGTGCAACTCTTTGCCGGTAATCGTCTCCCAGTTTTCAACGGCCTGCGTATAGGCTTCCTGGGTGCCGCCGATGATCATGAAAAACGCACACAGCTTCTCGTTTTCGAGCACTTCGCTTGCGTAGTAGAGCATCGCTGTTGACAGCATGAACGGGCCAACATTGACCGGAGCTATGGACGGTGCATTGAAGCAGGCTGCATCGACGCCGAGACCGGAGACATTCAAGACACCCGATCGGGCGTAGGTTCCCGCATTCACTGCACAATCGAGAAGACTGGCACCACCTACCAACGCGACCACGCCCTTGTTGTCGATGAGATCGCGCGCCGCCTGAGAGGCCACTTGCGGGTCGCCTCTGTCATCCGCGAGCTCATACTCAACCTCGCAGCCATTGATGCCGCCACGCGCATTGAGTTGTTCGAAAACGGCAGCGGCGGCTTTAGGGGCGTCCGAGAAATCGACAACCCCGGTTACTGTGGATACGGAACCCAGACTTATCGGGCCGTCTTCGCAAGTCGGCCCCTGTGCTGCGGCGGATGCCGCCGACAGTGCCAGTGCCACGCCTGCCAGACCGGCAGCGGCGAGAAAATTCTTGAATGTGTTCATGGTGGGTTCCTCTCCCTTTGCTTAGTTAAATTGGCGCTCGTGGGCGTGCATGCTCCTCAAATGCACGCCAGTCATTTGCCCTGGATCCAGCGCGACGAATTTCACGAGAGTGCGCTCGATAACCTCCCGATCGATGTTCTTGACGATGAAGACGAGGCGCGTCCTGCGATCGCTCGAGGGCCACGCTTCAAGCTGCCTGGGGCGATTGAAGACATGCTGGACACAGTGGATTACCATCGGTCGCTCCCGATCTTGAGCGATGTGGACGATACCCTTGAGGCGCAGAAGGTCCGGTCCCTTGAGCGCAGCAAGGTTGTCCAGCCACTCGCAGAACAGGCGCCAGTCGACGGGCTGCTCGAAAGTGAACGCGTACGTGGAAACGTCCGTATGCACGTGGTCGCAGTGCGCATCACACGTATGGCGCTCATGCCCGCCGCCAGGCTTGATCGCCCGCGCGATCAATCGCTCGACTTCAGAGGACCATTCGGCAAGAGCCTCCGCATCTTGCGCCCGACGCGAGAACGCACCCTGGAGAAGAAGATCAGCCGATATTTCGCCGGCGCTTACCTCCCGAACGCGAGCACTCGGATTCCCGGCGGTGATGGCATTTCGCGCCTCATCGTGCTCTGCAGCGCTCGCGATGTCACCTTTAGTGAGGATGACCTGATCAGCGTACGCCAACTGCTTTCGCGCCTCCTGAAAGGACGTCAGAGAAGCAGCGCCGGACACCGCATCTACAAGTGTAACGACCGTTTCAATGTCATAGGTTGCCTCAAGCCGATCATCGGCCATCAGCGCGTGCAGAATGGGCGCAGGATCGGCAAGACCCGTTGTCTCGATGATGACCCTGTCAACGTGAAGCGCCCCCGCCAGACGCCTGTTGTCGACATCGAGCAATGTCTGGACGAGATCGTCCCGCACCGTGCAGCAAATGCAACCGTTTTCGAGCAGAGCCATGCGCTCTTCGGTGACTTCGAGAAGCAGGTGATCAAGGCCGACCTCACCAAACTCGTTGATGATTGCCAGCGTACCGGCCATGCTGGGCTGGCTCAGCAGGCGATTGAGCAGCGTCGTCTTCCCGCTTCCAAGGAATCCCGTAACGATCAGGACCGGAATCTTGGTCCGGCTCATGGGGCGCTCCGAGTAAAAACGCTGCTGCCCTCAAAGTAGGTCTCTTCGACCTTGGTGTCCGAAATGGTGTCGACCGGAACCTCAAAGATGTTCTGGTTCAGGACGATCAGATCTGCGGACTTGCCAACGTCGAGGCTGCCGACATCGTCGCCGAGACCAATCGCCCGCGCCGAGTTGATCGTGAAGATTTCCACGGCTGACGCCAGATCCACAGCCTGCTCGGGCCACAGAGCTTTATCGGCAAAAGCACCAGCCGGGTTTTGGCGCGTCACGAGTCCTTCTATCCCGTTCCAGGGATTGGGATTTGGGATGACCGGCCAGTCCGAACCGCCCGCCATCAGGGCCTTTGCATTCTGTAAATCCTTGTTTGGCCAGAACCGCTCGGCCCGAGCCTCACCCATCGCCTCCTTGTGAGCTTCAAGGAACGTCGTTGGATACCAGATCATAGGAGACAGATCGGCCGCGACACCGAGCTGCGCAAAACGCTCGATGTCGTCGGGTCGTATGTAACTGGCATGTGCGATGTGGTGGATGAGGTCAGTCGGACCGTTGAAACTGCGCACTACATCCACCGCGTCCAACGCCTGGCTGACCGCTGCATCGCCTGCACAGTGAATCTTTACGGCGAGACCCAACTTCTCGCACTTGCCCAACCAGCGGATAAGGTCGGGATAAGTCATCATGGTTTCGCCGCGAAAACAGCACCCGTGGATGGGATCCTCGAGGTAGGATTCGTGAAAAGCCGCAGTCTTGGCCCCTGGCACGCCATCGAGAAAGAACTTCACGAAATCCGGGTGCACATGATCGCGACGATACTGCTCCCGCTCCGCAAACAACGCATCTCCCGCGATACCGAAGAGAAATGTCGGCTCTACAGCAGGCATGGCGCATACAGCCCAGGCTGTTAATCCGCCCTCGTCATCCAGCCCGGCAAGCGCTTGCATCACGTTTTGCATCGACGCCGCGTCCATGAACGCTGTCACTCCAAAGGCGCTGAGCGTGTTGATCGCCTTTTTGACCGCGGCGATATTCATTTCCGCAGAAACGGCGCCTTGTTCCAATGCCGCGCGCTCAACGATTCCCGACGCAGCCTCAATCATCAATCCGGTCAGGCGACCGGATTTTGGATCTCGGCCAAAAGCCCCTTGTTCGGGGTCCGCGGCGTCCTGGGTAATACCGGCGACAGCCATCGCAGCGGAATTCACCCAGCGATTGTGAAAGGTTTCATCGCGCAGAAGCACTGGATTGCCTCCGCTTGCGGCATCGAGCAGGGCGAGAGACTCGTCTGAGTTCAGGATACCGTTGAGATCGGCGCCCCATTGGGTGCCGATAATCCACTGCCCCTCCTCCGTCTTTGCGGCCGCAGCGCTAACAAGGTCTAAAATTTCCGTGCGCGTGAGCGTTCCTGGAAAGCGAAGCTCGAACAATTCCGACAAACCACCGAGCAGGATGTGGTTATGGACGTCAACGATACCGGGCATGACCATTTTGCCGCCGAGGTCCACCACTTTGGTGTGCGCCCCAATCAGCTCGTCCATGTCGTGTGCGTTGCCGCGCGCCAGAATCTTCCCATCACGCACCGCCAGAGCGGTGACCCAGGGCTGCTTCCGGCTCACGGTATAGATTCGACCGTTGGTAAAGACAGTCTGCGCTGACATATTCCCCCTCTACGAACAAAATGCCGTTCGCCCGCCCCCCATCCTTTGGAAAACCGGCATTAGAAGGCTAGTCCTCACCTGCAGATCGGTCTTGCCCAACGGTGCATCAATCATTGATTGGAACGGATGCCGGAAAAATCCTCGGCGCCGCGGGAATTGCGGCGTCGCCCTGTTGAGCAAGCCAGACTGCACCATCGGGCAACGTGCGGTGTGGCGATCATCGCTCCCTTGCATAGAGTGCGCGCATTCAACCACCCCGAACAAGGCTGCACCTCATGCAACCGCATCATCGCCTCTATGCGAGTTTTTTTGCCTTCTCATTTACCTTGGGAAGTTTCTTCTCGCGTTTGCCGGACATTCAAACCTCGCTTGGCGCAAAGGAATCTGAACTGGGCCTCGTCTTGATCGGGAGTTCACTTGGAGCGCTTACCGGGCTGACCTTTGCGGCCCCTGTCATCGCGCGCCTGGGCACGCGCTTGGCGATCGCAGTCCCCCTGATGGGCATCGCAGCGCTGTGCGCTGCCGTGCCGTACGCGCCGACATTAACATGGACGTTTTCAGTCTTGCTCTTGCAAGGGATGATGGTGGGAGCCCTCGAAGTCTGCCTCAATGTCGAAACCGATAGGCGCGCGGCGAGTCTCGGGCATGGGATAATGAGCCGCGCTCACAGTCTGTGGAGTTTCGGCTTCTTCGTTGCGGCCCTGATCGGAGCGGTCGTGCGCCAGTTCGGCGTTCCGACTTGGGCGCATCTGACCGGGGTCATACCTATCGTCGCATTCATCATTGCCACGGTCGTCCTAAAAATTCGGCCCGCTCCAGTTCGCACCGGCTCATCCGAGATGGAGGGCCCCCTCTTTGCCCTTCCCACTCTGGGAATGCTGGGCCTCTGCCTTATCGCCTTTTCACCAATGCTTGCCGAGGGCGCCGGCGTTGATTGGTCGCTCATCTATATGCGAGACGTTTTCGCATCCGACCCGATCATCGCCGGGTTGGCCTTATCGGCCTTTACGTTGGTCATGGCCGTAGCACGTTGGTTTGCCGACCCGGTCGTTGACAGACTGGGAGCGAGAATGGCGACGGGTTGGTTGCTCTCATTGGTGGGGGGTGGCGCTCTCATGATCGCCATTGCTCCGAACGCCGCCAGTGCGATTATTGGATTCACCATGATGGGGCTTGGGTGCTCGGCTGTTTATCCCATTACCATATCAGCGGCGGCACAACGTACCGACCGTCCGGCGGCCATAAATGTGGCGGCACTGGGGCAGTCGGCCTTTGTAATTTTCTTTCTTGGACCCCCGTTACTTGGATTTGTTGCGGAGTATTTCGGTATTCGGTCCTCATACCTTGTTTGCCTGCCAATCGTGGTTGCCAGCTTGTTCTGCCTCCGCTCCCTGAACGGCCCCCAACCCAAAACCGAGAGTGCGGTTAAGCACGGCACATGAGGGAAAAAGACTGTCACTCCATAGCTTTTATGTCTACATTAGTGGAAATTCGGTATCGGTCCGAACGAACAATGGAGATAATATGCACTTCCCGGACGCGACTTCGTCACCTACCCGACGGGGCAAAAGCGGCCACAAGCCATTTGCCGATATGGCGTTTCTTGGAGGCACCGTACATGTTCTCGACGAGGGCAGACGTGTTGCGCAGGCCCTTGCCGTCATTGGGGATACGATTGCCGCCGTAGGATCGAAATCCGAGGTAGAGGGATGGATCGGGCCAGAGACTAAAATTATCTCGACCGAGGGACGCGCAGTCCTTCCAGGGATCAACGATGCCCATCTTCACGCGGTGTGGTTCGGAGCGCAATGGCCCCGGCTCATGTTCGAGTCTTCAGATGTTGGCTGGCACAGTCGCCTACTATGCAGCGAACAGGACCGGATCGCGGCAATCCGGAAGGCTTGGCAGGAACTCGCACGTCTTGGCATCACAAGCTACACAGAGCCGGGAATTGGACCGGGCGAAGACGACGGCGAAACAGGGTGCTTCGGGACAGCGGTTCTCGAAACCTATGCATCGCTTGCCGGGTCTCGCGAGCAAACCGCGCGTGTAACCCTTCTGAGGCTTTTCGGCTATCTCGATGGCCCAAGCTCCATCGATGATTACCGCCGCGGCCTCGAAACCCCTGCACCATCGGCAGATAGTCGTTGGCTCAGCATCCCGGGCGTAAAAATTTTCGCTGATGGCATTCCACCAATGCGTACAGCGTGGACGAATGAGCCCTATCGTGACGGTGGACATGGTGCCTTGCTGACTGGCGACGGAAACGAGCAAGAGCGTCTTTGCGATTTCCGCACCATGGTCAGCATGGCGCATGAACGAGGCCTGCAGGTTGCAGTTCATGCAACGGGAGACCGCACCATCGAGGAGTTCATTTCCGTTGTCGAGAAACTCGGTGGAGCAGAACGCCTCGGACACTACGTAATTCACGGCGACCTGATTACTCGGGAGCAGATCGAGCGTCTCAAATCCGCTCGCATGGGCATCGCGCTGCAGCCTCTCATTGCCGACCAAACTGCGGACTGGCTGGCGAAAGCCGTTTCCGAGGCAACCGTCAAACAGGCGTGGCCGATGGATAAACTGGTTGGAAACGCACTAAACGCTATCCTCAGTTCCGATGCTCCGGTCGCCAGCCCTGATTGGCGACGGGTCATTGCGTCGGCGGCACTCCAGCTCGAACGCAGGGACGTTGTCGTCGATGAGGGCATCCTGACCGAACTTCTGCGCATGTACACCGCCATCCCTGCCATCCAGGATGGGGCGGCCGATTGGAAGGGTACTCTCGAAGTTGGAAAGGTCGCGGACATTTGCGTCCTTGAGCATGATCCGCTGGCGATCGGTGCGTCGGCACTGCCCAACATCGAAGTCGACATGACGATGGTGGGCGGACGTATCGTTCACGAGCGCGCAATCAACTGAGACCCAGGTCGGGGCCGGCAACCGGCCCCGATTAATGCCCTTCACACGGCCTCGGCGACCAATACCCTGGGGCATCCGGGCAAGGCGATGGTTTCGATGGGGCGCCACCCCGATCCCTCCAGCCACTGCCGGACTTCGCTCTCGGGGAAAACGACGGTACCGTCGATAACGAGGTATTCTCCAGCGTGCAATGCGTCGATTGCCCTTTGCTTAGGCTCATCATCCAGAAAGAAGTCAAGCACCGTTAGTCTGGCACCTTCTACAGAAGCTGCGCGGGCGTTCTTGAATATCTGTTGATTCTCTTCGGCCGAGAAACGATGGATAACGTGGTTTACGAACACCAGATCATGTTCTCCCTGCGGCCGAGCGGTAGCGGTCGGCATTCCGACAACCTGGGAGCGTTCGGAGACACCGGCCTCGGCCAGTTGCTCGGGAATCCGGTCTGCGAAATCGGGCGCATAGGCAAAGGTCGTCTTGAGGTCGGTGTTGGACTGCATCGCACGAATGGCGAAATACGGGGCCAAACCGCCGAGATCGAGAGCGTGTTTGTGCTCGGAGAAGTCCATCGCATTGGCAAACATATCGGCGTGCAAGCGATTGTAAGTCATGACACCACCCAGGAATGTGCCCCAACGTGCTTCGTTCATGCCCAGATCACCGGGCTGGTCGGTGTCGACTGTCTGTGTGAACTGGAGCCAGTGCGGATAGCTGATCTCACGCAGGAAGGTCAGGAACGGCGCCAGGTCCAGTTCAGACGCCTCCCCCAGGAGATAGGTACGGGCAGCGTCAGTTAGCGCGTATTGCGCGTTTGCCCGCGTGAGCAGGTCCAGTGACGCCATGGTATCGGCAAGGATACGGGCCATGCGTGGAGTAACATTGCAGGTCGACGCGATGTCCTCAGAAGACGCCGCACCCTCGGAGATCGCCCTGAACAATCCAATACGGCTCGCGGCGAAAAGTTGCTGGGCGGCCATATAGCCTGTGGCGATATCGAGTATGCGGGATGGGTCAGTTTTGACGGGTGTGGTTTTCATGTCTTTTCCTTCTTGCTGGTCGTGCTCGATTGCCCGCGCGGAATCGCCCGCAGCCAGGTTCTGGCCACGCCCCGATTGATCCTGACCGCGAGGGATTGGTATGATCGCCGCGATGTAGCGGCGCCTTTAGTTCAGTCCAAGAAACCGAAAGGCAGCCTTCCGAAACTCTTGTCCGTGAAGCGCCGAGAAGTGATCTCCCGGCACGCGCTCAGTCCTTGCTCCTGTAGCGTGCGCCTCCAACGCATCGATCCCTCCGGCCACCTGATCCTCGCTTCCTGCGACGAACAGAACCGGGCACTTTGGCGCTTCGGCACCGGGATCGAACGGCTCGGATCCAAGCCCTTCCATCAGGTTGATCAAGGAGTGGCTATCCTTGTCCGGTCCCACGGCCATGCCCACAATCATCGCGGTCATCTTGTCGGCAGGGGGTGTGCCCTCGTCGGCAAACGTGCGTGCGGCCTTGTAGTCGATCACGGCGAACGGATCCCCTGGACTCAGACCAGCCAGAAGTGCTGAGTTCACCAGGCCCGGGTGTCGGCTGGCAAAAGACCAGGCCAGGCGAGCGCCCAGCGAGTATCCGATGACATCCACCGGCCCTCCTTCCTTGGCGACGAGATCGGCGATCGCTTCGATGACACGCGTCGTCGTGGCACTTTTCGTGTCGCCAACTCGCGCACTAGAACCATGTGCGGGAAGATCGATCACGATCGCTGCACGCCCCTTATGCACAAGTTCCTCGCCCCATTTGTCGTCAGGCCAATCGTTGGCCCCTGAAGAATAAAAGCCATGGATGAGGAGCACCGGGGCGCCGGTTGGCTCTGCGGGACGGTGGGGTGTCACCGCAATGTAGGGTCTGGGCTGGCTCACGATCGTCTCCTTGGCGTTGTTCGCACGCGAGACAGAATCCAGCCTAGTCCTGCCCCGTCGCGCGGTTGATGTAACTTTCGATGATGCTGCGATAGGTCTGGATATGCTCGCCGTCCGGGTGCATCAGGTTGACCACATTGGCCCCGATGGTGATCGACATTATTTCCAGCGCCAGAGCCCTGTAGTCGATCTCGGATGTATCGTCCCCGCGGCTGCTGCGGAGCAAGGCAATTGTCGAATCCTGCCAACGCCTGAAGAAGCGACGGTACGTATCTGCAAGCTCCGGATTGGAAGCAGCATGATCCCACAGCACCAGCAGGACGCGGCCGGCGCTGATGGAGTACTCCGTGAGTGGCATTGAGAGATTGAGTCGCTCGCGGAGTTTCTCGACGGCTTCCGTTTCCACCGGCTGTTCGGTGCGATCCAGCCACCCTTCGGTATCCATCTCGGCAAGAACGCTTTCGAAGGTCGCGGCGACGATGCTCTCTTTTCCCGGAAAGTAATGCTTGAGTGCGCCGTTGGCGAACCCAGCTTCGGCGGCAATCGAGCGCATGGTGGCCGCTTCGAATCCGCCCTCCAGGATCAGTCGCTTGGCGACCTCTACAATCTCCCTCCGCCGCTCGTCGTGATCTATTATTTTCGGCATTCCAGTTCCATTCCTGATCCCAAGGGGCTGCTCGAGGCGTCGCATTACATGCCCTTAGAGCTGGCACAACGTCTACCCATGGGTTCGGCATTGTGTTATTCTGCAGACGCATTGTCGCTCTTTCTCAGGCTTAGCCAAGCCTCGCGCCGCTTTGCCTGAATATGTGGATCAGCCACTGGCGACGCCAGAAGCAGTCGTTCGCTGTAAGGATGACGTGGCTTGCGCGTGATCTGATCTGCCTCCCCGACTTCCACAATTTCTCCACGTTGCATGACGGCAACCCGATGACAGATCCTGCGCACCACCCCAAGGTCGTGTGACACAAAGAGATAGGAAAGGCCGATTTCGCGCTGCAGTTCGATGAAGAGATCGATCACTGTCGACTGCGTGGTAAGATCGAGAGCACTCACGGGCTCATCGCAAACGACAAGTTTGGGACGGCGCACGAGTGCGCGGGCAATCGCGATTCTCTGGCGCTGTCCCCCCGAGAACTCGCTCGGAAGGCGATCAATCACCGAGCCCGGCAGATTTACGCGCTCGATCATCTCGGCGACCTTGTGGCGTGCAGACAATCTGCTTTCCCCGGCAACCGTCAAAGGTTCAGTGAGAATGTCTCCTACCGTCAGCGCAGGGTTCAGCGACCCATACGGGTCCTGGAAAACAACCTGAATTGACCGGGAGAGTTCGCGGCGCGCCCGCCCCGTCAAGTGGGTGATGTCCTGTCCATCAAATCTGATCTTGCCTTGTGCGACCGGAGCAAGTCCGAGAATGGCGCGACCCAAAGTGGACTTCCCCGAGCCACTCTCCCCAACGACTCCCGTGCATTCACCATGACCGACATCAAGCGAGACGCCCTTGAGGGCTTTGAACCCCCTATCCCGAGCTCCGTATTCGACAACGACATTTTCGACGCTCAAGATGGATTGCGAGGGAATGATCATTGTTTTCCTCCGCCGGTTGCCGCGTAGTGTCGTTCCTTGTTGCCGGCAGAGTGATAGATGGCATCGAGTTCACGTCGCCCCTCGCAATCGTCGAGCGTAGCCGCGATCAGTTCACGCGTGTAGGGCTGCTTGGCGCCATCGAATATCGCGTTAACTTCGCCTGTCTCCACGACAATGCCTTCGCGCATAACAATCACGCGATCACAGATATCTGCGACCACGCCGAAGTTGTGGGTCACAAGGACCAGCGCCATGCCGAACTCCTCCTGCAACTCGCGAAGGAGCTCGAGAACTTCGGCCTGGACAGTGACGTCCAGTGCCGTAGTCGGTTCATCCGCCAATAGCACGGACGGCTTGCCCGAAATCGCCCCCGCGATGAGCACGCGTTGCGCCATCCCACCCGATATCTGATGCGGATATGACTGCATTACGCGATCAACATCGGCAATACCCACCCTTGCCAGCAGAGCCCGTGCGAGCCGGTCTGCTTCCGCACGAGACTTGCCGAAAGTGTGGCGGAGCGGTTCGGTGAGCTGGTGTCCGATTTTGAATGAGGGATCGAGATTGCTCATCGGTTCTTGTGGAATATAGGCGATCTCGGAGCCCAGAAGTTTTGTCCGTTCACGGGCGCTCAGAACGTGAACCGGCCGTCCCGAAACCCAGAGGCCCTTAGCCTCATAGCGCCCGCCCTGTGGCAGAAGATCAAGTAGCGAAAAAACCGTCTGGGACTTTCCAGACCCAGATTCACCAACAATTCCAAGTACTTCTCCAGGTCGAACATCGAACGATATGCCCTTCACGACCTCCTTTTCTGCAATACCTGGCCCATAGAAGACGCGCAGTTCCTCGATCCGGACCGCGCAGGCTTCAGGTGAACAAACGAAATTCTCGCTACTCGGTGTCTGCATTGCTGCGAGACGCGACGCCGCACCTCGGGACTGAACAGGTGCCTTCATCCTGACCAGATCGGCCAGCGTAGAGCCCATGATTGCAAGCGCAGCGATCGTGACGCCCAGTGCTGCCGAAGGCCATAACAGTAGTAAGGGGTTCGTCAGCATGAACCGAAACCCTTCGTTCATCATCGCGCCCCAACTCGGGGTGTTCGAAGACCCAACGCCAAGAAACTGCAGTCCGGCCTGAATGCCCATTGAGATGCCGGCCGCGAGGGCCGTCTGAATAATAATTGGAGCGTAGATGCCGGGGAAGATGTGCCGAAAAATGATGCGTGTATTGCCCAAACCCGCGACCCGAGCGGCATCGATGTAAGGTTCATGGGCTATAGTCATCGTGGTTGAGCGTGCAATTCGGAAGTATCCCGGCGCCATGAACACCCCCACAGTGGCCATGAGAATGACGAAGTTCGAACGCGTACCGGCGGCAACCACAAGAAGTATGATCATGCCTGGAATGGCCTGGACTGCGTCCGACAACCATGAAAGGCCCCGATCGGCCGAACCACCGAAATACCCCGCGGCGATCCCTGTGGGAATGCCGGCAAGAGCGGCGGTCATGATAGTAATGGCCGCCCCGAGCAGCGTCGTTTGAGCACCCCAGATCAGGCGGCTGAGAACGTCGCGTCCGGAGGTGTCGCCGCCGAGCCAATGTTCAGCGCTCGGCGGTGCTTTTGTGTTGGCAAGATCAACATAGTTTGGGTCTTGCGGTGATATCCACGGTGCCAGTAGGGCGACCGCGACCACGAGCAGGAACACTGCCAAGGCAATAGCGCCACTCGGGGTGCTGATGAAGCGCCGGAAGATGGATAGCCTTGCGACACGGTCGGGCCGATCGACAAATTCGGAAGCCGAGCTCATTTGACACGCACCTTCGGATTGATCCAGCCCAGTGCAACGTCGAGCAGGACATAGATGACGACAACAAAAACGACTGAGACCACGGTGATGCCGAGAAGCACCGGTATGTCCCCTATTTGCGCAGAAGACTGAGTGAGCTGACCAAGTCCCGGCAGGCTGAAGATGGCTTCGACGACGATTGCCCCGCTCAGAAGCGATGCAAACATGACCGCGATCACGGTCAGTGCTGCTGGGGACGCATTTCGCAGTATGTGCAGGTTCACCCTGAAATCCGAAAGACCGCGACTTCTCAATGTGCGGACATAGTCCTGGGAGGACACCGCGATCACCTGATTACGCAACTGCTCCGCGATCATGACGATTGCGCCGAGCGCAAGCGCGACAGCCGGAAGAGTAATCGACCGGATCCAGCCCCCGATCGACACTGTGGGTGCCACGTAACCTACGGCAGGAAACCAACGCAGTTGGATGGCAAACCAGATCACGAGAACAAGGCTCAGCCAGAAACCTGGCAATGCGAACAACACGACGGTCCCGGCCCTGATTGTACGGTCAAAGGCACTTCCTGGATGAAGGCCGGCGACCAGACCAAATGCCGTTCCAAAGATCGCGCTGATCAGGATGGCAAAGCTGACGACGGAAAGTGTGACTGGCACTCTCAGAGCAATCTGCTCGCCTACAGGCCGGAAGTTTCGCCAGGAGTTTCCAAGATCACCGGTCACAGCGCCTGCGGCCCAATCTCGAAATTGAACGAGTAGTGGCTTATCGAGCCCAAGTTCAGCTGCAAGGGCCGCTTGCTGTTCCTGAGTTGCAGTCGAGCCGAGAAGGGCCACAGTCGGATCGCTGATCGCTGCATGAGCAAGGAAAAACGTTCCCGTCGACACGCCGATCAACAAGACCAGACCCGCAAAGACACGTTTTGCTATGAAACCGATCATAAAACTTTCCAGGAGTTCGGGGCAGGCCGTACAATGACACGGCCTGCCGTTGCTTGTTTAGTTCGGCTGAACGAAACGCAAAGTTGGGAACATCATGCCGGTCACACCGGTGACCGAGACATCGGCCGTCGAGTGGTAGGTGTTCGCCGCCTGGTACCACACCGACCACCAGGCCAGTTCCGTGAGCTTCTGATTGACCTGCCGGATGATCGGAAGCTGGTCTTCGGGACTTGCTAACCGCGCGGTCTCGATAAGGTCATTGACCTCCGGGAACTTGGTGTAGTCCGGATCGGGATTATACCATTGCGACGTAGCCACCTGACGAGCAAAGTTGGCAGACGGGTCATTGTCGACCGCTATCAGGGCGATAAACATGGGGTAGGTCGGCGCATTGATCTGGTAGTCCGGCATCTGCATGTCGTCCCAAGTGACGTCGATGCCGAGTTCGCCAAAGGTTTGCTGAACCACCGGCTGCCATTGGGCAAAGATCGGAGACATGGGCATGTTAAGCGAGAAGCCGTCCGCATAGCCGGCCTCAGCCAACAGAGCCTTGGCTGCCTCCATGTTGTAGACGTACATGGAGTCGAGTTCGGCATCGTATGCTGGCGTTCCAACCGGAAACACCTGGTTGGTGACATTGCCGGCACCCTGTCCGATCGCCTGGAGAATTGCCGCGCCATCGAAGGCATGGTTAAGAGCCTGGCGAACCTCGAGCTCACCAAGTGGCGCCAGCCTGTCTCCCGCGTGATCGAGAATCTGGAGCCCCACCCACCCCGAAGGGGCTTCTGCGATGTTCCATCCGGCCATCGTTGCCTGATCGTTGTTGAGAGGCTGAGCGTAGGCGACGTTGAGCTGCCCCGACAACATCGCGTTATGGCGCGCCGTGTGATCGATGATCGGGTAGATCGAAATGGCCTCATACGGATAAGTCGCTTCGTCCCAGTGACCCGGTTTCTTCGAGAAGTGGTACTCCGACCCAGGAACGGAAGCCTCAAGGGTATAGGGACCGGATCCGACGGGCCCTGTCGTCAGGGTATCGGAAATGATGGCTTCCGGAGACATCATGTAGCTGCGGCCGAGTCCCATAAGATACAGCATCGTATCGTCACGTTCTGAGAGCCTGATTTCGATGGTGTCGGCATCGACCGCCATAATCGAATCAACCTTCAGATATGCCTCACCTGACCTCGCGCCTGACTTCAGGTGCTCAAGACTGGCAACAGCCGCTTCGGCGTCGAATATTTCACCATCAGAAAAGGTGATACCGGACCGCAGATTCATGGTGAGTGTAAGCAGATCGTCTGAGTATTCCCAATCTGTCGCTAGAACCGCCGCGATATCGCCATCGGCATCGAGGGTTACCAGCGGGTCATAGACAGCCGACATATAGGGTCCGTCAAATCCGATATCGGCCAGCGCCGGATCCCACGACGTGACGTCGAGGAAGTTGCCAATTTTCAGCTCGCTCGTCTGGGCAGCCACCGAGCCGGTCATGCCTATCGATATCGCCAATGCCACCGCGGCCGCTTTGATCTGGGTAGTCATTTTGTTTCCTCCTCCTTTGGGATGACGTCCGCACCAGTCTCCGACCTCACCACGCCAACGCCTGATCATTTTTTATTCTACATACGTTGACAACAATCGCAAGGGGCGTGGCGATCGCGCCACATCACACTAGAACCCACCCTCTGCAGGCACGTGTTTGTCCAGCCAGACCGGTTCCAGCAAAGTTCGGATTTCAGAGCCGTGTGCGTTGGCCAGTGGAATCGCCCCCAGATTGTCTTCAAACTGGGAGAGCTTGGACGCACCGAACAGCAGGTTCGCTGTTGCCGGATTGGAAAGACAAAAGGCCAGAGCGGTCTGAACAGGACTTGCGCCAAACTTGGCGGCAACACTTTCCAGGATCGGGACTGAGGCGTAAATATTCTCTCTGATGGAGCCCACATCGGCGCCGATTTTGCGACTTGGCACTCCCTTTCCTGAAAGAATGCCGCCTTCCAGGCAATCGGACGCTTGGAGGGACAATTCGCCAGACCTGAAGAGGGACGCATACTGGGGCCCTTCTGTCATCGTGCGGCGAACAGGACTGTATTTCAGCTGAGCGAATGTCGGCGGCACGAGCCTTTCCCGCTTGGTGAAATCAAGCGCCGCACGCGTGTCCTTGTAGATCCAATTGTTGATCCCCCAGCTGCCAATCATCCCCTCGGAGATCAGCTCATTCACCTCAAGCGCAATACGTTCCATGTCCGGCTCGCCGAAATAATCGCCGACGACAACCATGTCGAACCTGTCGAGCCGTGCCCGTGCGAGGCTGGTCTCTATTTGTTTCCTGAATTCCAGGTTCGGATACTCCCAGAGCCATAGTTTTCCGCATACCTGAAATTCGGATCGAGGAAGACCGACACGCGCCATTGCTTCGCCAAACAATATGTCGGTTCGAGAATGCTCATCATGCGGCCCCATATTGTAGTAGGCGATATCGAAGAACGCAGAGTCCACGTTTTTTGCGCGCTGGATCAATGCATCCGCCTCCTCGGGTGTCATACGATCCCAGGTGTTCCAGGAACCCAGGGAAAAGATTGGAACCATAGGCCCTTTCGGACCGAGACGGCGTTTGGGGACCTGAATCTCAGACATTGGCATTCTCCTCGTTCTGGCGCGATTTCCAGCTTTCGCGACTGTAGACTTTATTTTTCTACACTTGTAGTATAACGATGTTGGAGTTTGAGCAAGGCCCGGGGGATCGGGCTACGCGAGGAGGATCTATGAGCGCGAAACGCATTGTAATGATAACGGGTGCAGCCCAGGGACTGGGCAAAGGTATCGCCGAAGCGTTTGCCGAAGTCGGCGATCATGTAATCGTTGCCGACATCAACGGCGAGGAGGCCGCCAGGACTGCGGCCGCCTTGAAGGGTGAAGCGGTCGAGCTCGATATCAGCTCTGTTCAGGACGTGCGAACCACAGTCGCAGATATCGAAGCACGGCATGGCCGCATCGATGTCCTTGTCAATAATGCGGGAGTCGTTGGCGGCGGGGGGCCGCTCCTCGAGCTGGATCCTGACATTCTGAACGCCGCTCTGGCGGTCAATGTTCGTGGAACCTGGCTGGTGACCCAGGCTGTCGGCAAGGTAATGCTGAAGGCCCAACGCGGTGCGATCGTGAACGTATCATCGGTTGGCGCACGCCAACCCACGCCCGGGCTCGGCCATTACGAGGCCACCAAGGCGGCGGTCGATGCCATTACGCGCACGACGGCGATCGAACTCGCGCCGTATGGCATTCGCGCCAACGCCGTCGCCCCCGGCCCCATAATCACACCCTTAACCGAAGGTATGGCCGCCGACCCTGTCGCGCGCGCAGCATGGGAAGCCCGTATTCCACTCGGGTCGATCGCCGAGGTCGAACGAATTGCGCCTGCCGTTGTCTTTCTTGCCAGCGACGCAGCGGCCCACATCACCGGGGTCAGCCTTGCAATCGATGGCGGACAGCTTCTCGTCTAGACGCAAACCGGAGTCCAACATGATCCCCAGATCCACACGTGCTGCCGTGCTTACTCGTCATTCGACGGCCCTTGACATGCAATACCTGCCGTTGCCCGAAGTTATCGGGCCCGGAGCGGCACTGGTGCAGATAGTATGCGCCACCCTTTGCGGCACAGACATTGAAATATGGCAAGGCAAGATGAGTTTTCCCGGCATGCTGCCGATGGTGCTTGGGCACGAAATGATCGGGGAAATCGTTGCCGTGGGCGAGGGCACCACGGACGCACTGGGAAGTGTCCTGGCAGTCGGCGAACGGATCGGATGGTCAGAGTCCACTTGCGGCAAATGCTATGGCTGCGTTGTCCTGCGGGAACCGGTTGCGTGCGAAAATCGCGGCTACGGATTCCTGCAGCGGTCCGACAAGCCGCCTTTTGCAACTGCCGGGCTCGCCGACTACGCTTATGTGACCCCGGGAGCCGCCAAGCTGCGCATCCCGGAGGAAGTTAAAGATACCTGGGCGTCGATGGCAGGATGTGCTGCCAAGACCGTCTTGCGTTCCATCGATCGCGTCGGAGGCATTCGGGCAGGTTCGACCGTGGTAATTCAAGGCTCTGGCGCACTCGGCATCTTCGCTACGGCGGCCGCCAAACTCTCCGGTGCCGCCAAGGTCATCACTGTCGGGGCACCTGTAGCGCGGCTCGAAATGGCTCGGAAGTTTGGAGCCGACGCCATCGTCAATATCGAGGCGGGATCGGATGCCACAATTGCAACTGTCAACGAACTGACGGGTCGGCGCGGTGCCGATTACGTCTTCGACTTCGCCGGCGCCGCGACGGTCGGGCGCGAAGCGGCGCACATGGCGGGCCAACGCGGCAAGGTGGTAATAGTGGGATCGACCGGTCCCGCCGAGACGCCAGTTCCGTTGGGCACGATCATGGGCAAGGAATTGACAGTGGTCGGCTCGCTCAACGGCGACATCTCCGACTATGCGCGCGCCATCGATTTTTTCAAATCCTTTGCCAGGGCAATGCCGTGGGATCTCCTGTTCAGCGAACCGGTAGGTCTCTCCACGGCGTCCAAGTGCATTGATGCAATGTGCAGCCATCAATCCATCAAAGCGGTCATCGATCCCCGCATTTCCTGAATCACACAAGGAGGAAGCTTCATGAGCACCAAGCCGGTGCCGTCCAATACCTTGGCCGGCCTGAACATGCCCCTGCTCTCGCTCGGGTCCTGGCACATCTACGATCGCATGGACTTCGGCGTGGCAGTCGCCATGGTTCGCCAAGCAGTCGATGCGGGCATCAACATGTTCGACGTGGGGGTGTACGGCACGCCGGACACCCAACCCCCGCCGCTCACAGACGTCCTGTTTTCTGCCATCGTGAGAGGGGCTGGCCTCAAGCGAGATGACTATCTGCTCTCCGAAAAGCTCTGGCTTGAGGGGTTCGATGACGAGAAGGGTTTTAAGCCACAGCTTGAAAATGCCTTGTTCCGCGTCGGCGCGGAGTACGCCGATGTCGTTGTTCTCGGCGATGTCCGTCGCGACGACGTGGTGCTTCGCGACCTCGTGCTCTCATTGGCCGAGCTCAAGAAACTCGGCATGATCCGCGCCTGGGGTGTCAACAACTGGTCGGCAACAAACATCCAGTCGCTGCTCGACATCGCCAGGACAGAAGGCGTCGATGCGCCTGTGATGGCGCAGCTTAAATATTCGGTGGCGCGCCGTGCGATCCCAGATGGAGAACCCTTCGCCGGGTTGTTCGCTCAAGGCTTCAAGATGCAAGCCTCGGACGTCATGGAAGGCGGCATCCTCGTCAAGCCGCAGCAGCTTCGCGAGGTTGGACGTGACCCCGGCAACATTCGGGATCAAATCGCGGCCTCGGCGGCCAAGGTGGCTGAAGTCGCAAAACGCTTTGACGCAACGCCCGCACAGCTCTGTATTGCGTTCACGCTGACCCATCCCCAAACCGTCAACACACTTGTCGGCTGTTCCCGGCTTGAACAGCTGGACCAGGCCATTGGCGCGATTGCACTGCTTGACCGAGTTGGGGCGGAAGCAGTGCGGATCGCAGCCGAACCGCTCTGGGCTGACAAGGGTCGGGTCGATCCCGAAGGACCGTGACCAGCACTTAATCAGGAGGAGTTCAACAATGGGCGACCCGACACCCACCCCCGTACCGTACGACCCGGAAATGCTGGAGCCGCTTTCTCGCATCGCGCCACTCGATGCACCTGACATGACCGAAGCCGACATTCAGCCTTCGCGCGACGACATGAACACGTGGTTTCCCTCTTTCGAGGAGGCAATCGGCGACCTTCCAGTCGTGCTCGACGAGTATTCGGTCCCGGGCCCGGAAGGCGCGCCGGACATCATCGTTTCTGTGCTTTCCCCCAGGACCCACCGAGATAAGGCGATGAAGGGAAAGGCCGATCCGGTTGGCGCCGTCTATAACATTCACGGCGGCGGCATGATGGTCGGTAATCGCCGTATGGACGTGCCGCGGCTGATCGATCTCGTCGTAGAATTCGGAATTGTCGCCGCGACGGTCGAGTATCGGCTGGCGCCTGAACACCCCGATCCGGCTCCGGTCGAGGATTGCTATGCCGGCCTGGTGTGGATGGCGAAATCGGCTGAAAAGCTCGGCATCGACCCCGAAAAGATCATCATCACCGGTGGCAGCGCCGGTGGCGGTTTATCGGCCGGCGTCGCGCTAATGTGCCGCGATCGAGGAACTGTCAAGCTCGCAGGCCAGCTTCTGTTGTGCCCGATGATCGACGATACCAACACGACGCTTTCGAGCTTCCAGTACCTTCAGGGCAATACATGGACACGCCAACGCAATCTGTTGGGCTGGAGATCCCTGCTTGGGGACCGTGTTGGGACCGAAGAAGTTTCAATTTATGCGGCTCCCTACCGCGCCAAGGACCTCACAAACCTGCCGCCAACCTTCATTGAAGCCGGAAGCGCAGAAATGTTCCGGGACGAGAATGTCGAATATGCGAACCGCATTTGGGCAGTTGGCGGATCGTGTGAGTTGCATATCTGGTCAGGCGGTTTTCACGGTTTCGATTTCTTCGCCCCAGGCACAGAGCTCAGCCGAGCTGCGATTGCGGCGCGCAAATCGTGGATCAAGCGAACGCTGAATTTTTAGCGCGCTGCGGAGCCCTGCGTGCGAAAATTCATCCGCTCGGTGCCGGCTCATCGATGCCTTTCGCGGATCATGGAATGCGCCTACGAGGGCGTGTCCATTCCACTTTCTGACCCATACGACGCCCTCACCGGGTCAGTGACCCGGAGCTGATTGCGCTTTGATGGCCCTTTCGGCATTGGCCTTGATCTTGCGCAGGGTGCCAAGGGCGGCGAGTTCGTGCTCCTCTGAAACATCTTTGAGGAGTTTGTTGAACTGCACGACACCTTCCGTCTGCATGACCCCGAAAATCGGGATCGAACCTTCCTTGAGGTGGATCCGCAATACCCGCTGATCCGCTTTGTCCGGCCGTCGTTCGATCCAGCCTTTTGCCTCGAGTCTCTCCAGCAGTTTGCTGGTGGCCGCACGCCCCATCTGCATGATGCGCGCCAGGTCCGACTGGGTCTGACCTTCATTTTCGGAGATATGCATCAACGCCCACCATTGGGAATGAGTCAGGTTGTGCGGCTCCATCGCGTTATCGAAATAGGTGCTGATGAGCCGCGAAAGCTCGTGCATCATGTAGAGCAGCTCTCCGTGAGCGAGATTGGAGGGCTCCGTCGCCATCGCGGCATCGAGGGGTTTCTTCGTCTCGCTCAAATCAATCTCCCGGAAAGGCTCGGCCGGTGGAGCCTCGAGTCGCTCATCCCCTGGCCGTAGCCAGTTCCCTAGCGCGGTTGGCCAAGCTTGTCAGCAGGCCGGCACTCAAAATTGTATGCTGGCATACAGTCTTGGCGCCATCCACACTCGTATGCTAGAAGACAAACAGACAGATACAGGAGGAAGTTGTCATGTCTTCACAATCGCGCGTCTCCCGACGCGACTTCATCAAGGCTGCCGGGTTGGGCGCGACGGGAACGGCGCTTGGCGCGACCATGATAACCAGTGCTCAGGCTCAGGAAATGGATTGGGACCAGCAGGTCGATGTCGTCGCCGTTGGGTCCGGTGGTGCGGCTCTTTCCGCGGCAGTGGGCGCTATCGACAACGGTGCGAGCGTCCTTCTGCTGGAAAAGGGTCCAGTTCCCGGCGGCACAACCGCCAAATCGGGCGGTGGCGCCTGGGTGCCCAACAGCCATCACATGCAGGCCGCCGGCCTTTCGGACGATCGCGACACGTTCCTGCAATATTGCGCACGCGTTGCCTTTCCCGAACTCTATCGCGAAAACAGCCCGACCTACGGGCTTTACCAAGACACCTTCGCGCTCTTTGAAACCTTTTACGACAACGCCAACCGTGTCTTCAAACAGCTCGATGACAGCGGCGCTTTCCCCACCACAATGGCCATGTCCTGGGAGGACAAGCCAGCGCCTGACTACCACGGCCAGTTGCCGGAAAACGGCGGCATTCTCGGCCGCCAGACATCACCCCGCAACGCGTCGGGTGGCGAGGGCTATGGCGGCGATCTCGTCGCCAATATGAGCGCCTATGTCCGCGATCACGGCGGCGAAATCCTTTCGGGCCACCGTGTCACCCGCATCCTCATCAACGAAGATGGCCGCGTGATCGGCGTCGAGGCCGAAACCCCGGACGGCACCAAGCGGTTTGGCGCCAACAAGGGCGTGGTGTTCGGTTCGGGTGGTTTCACCCACAACCCTTACATGCGCACGAACTATCTGCGTACGCCCGTCCTCGGGGGCTGCGCGGTCCCGACCAATCAGGGGGACCTGATCCTTATGGCGTCCGAAGTCGGCGCCAAGCTGGGCAATCTCAACGAAGCCTGGAACCAGCAGGAAGTTCTCGAAGAGGTTCTGGCGTTCTCCTCGGTGCCATCGGGCGTGTTCTTTCTGGGCGGGGACTCCATGATTGCCGTCAACAAGTTCGGCAAGCGCATGTATGACGAGAAGTACGTTTATCCCGAGCGCACCCGTTCGCATCAGGCCTACGATATCTTCCAGGGCAATTATCCCAACCTCTACCAGGTGATGATCTTTGACGAAGCGGCGCGTGAATTCGGCGGCATGCTGATTCCAGGCCCCGATGCGGACCTGCCGAGCCACATCATCACCGGCGATACGCTCGAGGAACTGGCCGGGAACATTCAGGCGCGCTTTGACAGCCTTGCCGAACAGATTGGCCCCTACCCGCTCGACGAGAGCTTTCTCGACGGTCTCAAGGACACCATCGCCCGCTACAACGGCTTTGCCGAAACCGGCGTCGACGAGGATTTCCACCGCGGCGAGGCGCCCATTGACGCGTTCTTCCACGATGCCTCGGCCGATCGCGGTCTTCCCAACCGCTACATGGCGCCGATCGCCGGGGAAGGCCCCTACTACGCCATTCTGCTTGGCGCCGGCACGCTCGACACCAAGGGTGGCCCGGTCTTCAATACCCACGGCCAGGTCGTCAACATCCACGACGAGCCGATTTCCGGTTTCTATGTGGCGGGCAATGCCGGGGCCTCTCCCTCGGGCAAGAGCTATCTCGGTGGCGGGGGCACGCTTGGGCTTGGCATGACGTTCGGCTATCTGGCCGGCGAACATGCCGCGAGCCAAGAGTGACCACGACACGTTCGGTCCCGGGGCTTGCCCGGGACCATTCTCACACGGGACCCATCACGAAAATGACTATCAAAACCCTTACGCTTTCCGCGGGCGTATTTTTCGCCCTTGCCGGTGCCGCGCAGGCCTCCTGCGAAGTCACCCTGGCTGGCGATATTCAGCCCGTACTCGATATGCGGTGCGTCGGCTGCCATCAGGACGCGGCCCCCGGTGCCGGACTTTCGCTCCAGTCCGGCTCGACCATTTCCAACACCGTCGGCGTGCCGAGCACGCAGGTTTCCGACATGAACCGCATCGAACCCGGCGATACCCAGTTGAGCTATCTTTATCACAAGCTCGCAGGCACCCATGGCGACGTGGGAGGCTCTGGCGAGCGCATGCCGTTCGGTGGCCAGTTGACCGACGACGAGATGGCCATGATCGCCAACTGGATCGAGGACTGTGAGGCCGCGGAGTGAGTGCTCGCACCAAAAGCCTTCTCTACACCAAGCGGCAGGGCGATCCCGGTGGAACGCCCTGGCTGTTGCTGCACGACCGTCATGGCGATCTGCCCGATGCAGAAGCGTTGGGTGCGGCGTGTCCAGATGGGACACTGCGCATTGCCGTGCGTGCCCCACGCCTGCAGACGAGCGGCGCCACCAGCCGCGTGGGTGGGTTTTACTGGTATTTCGGCCCCATCGATCGTCCCGAACTTTCAACGCTTGGAGACGCGCTCTACCAACTCGAAATCGTGCTGCTCGAGGCCGCCCAAGCAAGCCCGACGGGCAAGGCCGGTCTCATCGGCAAGGGCGAAGGGGGCGTCGTCGCTCTCCTCATGGCTCAGATATGGCCCGACAAGATCGAAAAAGTCATCGCCATCGACTCCAGCCTGCCCACCAATCTTGACGACATTCCCTTCGATCGCCGTGAGCTCGACGGGCTAAACATCGAACTCCGCGGCACATCTCCCAGCGACACCATCACCCGCGCTTCTGCCGAGTGACGCCGTCGGGCGCAGGTTTTCCGCCACCCGGAACCGTCACAGGCACTGTTCGAGCAGTGCCCGGGTGTTTTCGGCCGTCATCTTGATGGGATTTCCGCCGGTGCTCGGATCGCGCAGGGCGGCCAGTGTGAGGGCATTGAGGTCGGGGTTTTCGACACCCAGCTCCGTGAGCGTTTTGGGAATGCCGAGCGCCGCGTTGAGCGTTTCCACGTATTCGCAAAATCCCTCGTATCCACCGTCGATTCCGAGATAGGCCGCGGCGGCGTCGAAGCGCTCGCTGATGGCGTCGCGATTGAACCGCAGCACCGCGGGCATGAAGACGGCGTTGGTGGTGCCATGGTGGGTGTGATGCACAGCGCCGACGGGGTGGCTGAGCGCGTGGATGGCGCCAAGCCCCTTCTGGAAGGCGGTCGACCCCATGGCCGCCGCAGACATCATGTTGGCTCGCGCCTCGATGTCGCTGCCGTTTTCATAGGCGCGCGGCAGATATTGTTTCACCAGCCGCATCCCTTCGAGGGCAATACCCTGGCTCATCGGATGATAATGCGGGCTGGAAAACGCCTCGACACAATGGGCAAAAGCATCGAGCCCCGTGCCCGCCGTTATGAATTTGGGCATACCGACGGTCAGTTCGGGGTCGCAGATCACCACGCTGGGCAGCATTTTGGGGTGGAAGATGATCTTTTTCTCGTGCGTCGCCGAGTTGGTGATGACGCTCGCCCGCCCGACCTCCGAGCCGGTCCCGGCCGTCGTCGGAACGGCGACGATGGGCGCGATCGCATCGGGATTGGCACGCGTCCACCAATCGCCGATGTCCTCGAAATCCCACATCGGCCGGGTCTGGCCGGCCATGAAGGCGATGACCTTGGCTAGGTCCAGCCCTGAGCCGCCACCAAACGCTATGACGCCGTCATATCCGCCGTCCCTGAAGACCCGCACGCCCTCGTCGGCGTTGGTATCGGTGGGGTTCGGATCGACGTCCGAGAACAGCCCCCGGCCAAGTCCTGCCGCTTCAATCAGATCGAGGGTTTTGGTTGTGATCTCCATGCGCGCCAGCCCCTTGTCGGTGACGAGCAGAGGCCTGGTGATACCGGCCGCCTTGCAGGAGTCGGCGATTTCGGAAATGCGCCCGGCGCCGAAGCGGATAGCGGTGGGATAGGACCAGTTGGCGGTGGGAAACATCTTACTGTGCTTTCTTCAAATAGTAGGATTTGGGGCGCGTGAGATTGTGGTAGCCGATCACCGATAGACCGCCCCCACGGCCGGTGTCCTTGCACCCCGTCCAGCACAGGGCCGGATCGAGATAGTCGCAGCGGTTCATGTAGACGGTGCCGGTCTCGATGCGGTTCGCGATGGCCTCGGCCCGGTCCATGTCCTTGGTCCAGAGCGAGGCCGTCAGCCCGAAATCACTGTCGTTCATGAGCGCGACGGCCTCGTCGTCGTTTCTTACCTTCATGATGCCAACCACCGGACCAAAACTCTCCTCGCGCATCACGCGCATGTCGTGGGTGACATCTGTGAGAATCTGCGGGGTGAGATAGGCGCCGCCATCGTCGGTGTCGAAGGTGGGGATATGCGCCTTTGCGCCTGCCTCCACGGCGTCGGCGATCTGGCTGCGCGCCTCTTGTGCGAACCTGACATGGGCCATCGGGCCAAGCGTCGTTTCAGGGTCGAGCGGATTGCCCAGCTTATAGCCCTTGACGATAGCGACAGCCTTTTCGACAAAGGCATCAAAGAGCGGTTCGGCAACATAGATACGCTCAATCCCGCAGCAGCATTGGCCCGAATTGAACATGGCGCCATCGATCAGCGCATCGACTGCGGCATCGAGATCTGCGTCGCCCATGACGTAACCGGGATCCTTGCCACCAAGCTCGAGCCCGAGCCCGGTAAAGGTGCCCGCTGCAGCGCGCTCCATGGCTTTGCCGCCGTTCACCGAACCTGTGAAGTTGATGAAGTCGAACGCGCCTTCGGAAATGAGCGCCCCGGTCGTTTCATGGTCGAGAAAAACGTTCTGAAACACATCTTCCGGCACGCCCGCGGTGCGGAACGCCGCCGCCAGGCGCTCGCCGACCAGCAGGGTTTGCGACGCGTGCTTGAGGACGACGGCGTTGCCCGCGATCAGGGCCGGTGCCACTGTGTTGATCGCGGTCATGTACGGGTAGTTCCAGGGCGCCACCACAAACACGACGCCGTGCGGAACGCGCTTGATGTAGCGCTTGAGGCCCGCCTCGCTCGAAACCGCGATGTCTGCAAGCGCGTCTTTGGCGATGGCAGCCATGTGGCTTGCGCGTTCGTTGAAACCGCCAAACTCTCCGCCGTAGCGGACCGGGCGTCCCATCTGGTGGGCGAGTTCGGGCACGATTTCGGCATTGAGCGCGCCTATGGCTGCAACTCCGGCCATGACGAGGTCGATACGCTCCTGCAGCGGCCGGGCCGCCCACGCCGCCTGCGCCTTGCGCGAACGGGCGGTCAGCGCACGTGCATCATCGAGCGCGAGCGCCTCGCGCTCGGCAAATACGGAGCCGTCTATCGGCGAAATGCATTGAATTGTCTTGGTCATAATATCGGGCTCACGCTTTCTCAAAGCCGCGGGCGATCTCGTAGTCCGTCACCACGCGGTCAAACTCTTCCTGTTCCCATTCCGCGCAGCGGTAGTAGTGCTCGACGACATCGTCGCCCAACGCCGCACGCAGCATTTTCGACGCCCTGAGCGTCGCCATGGCGTCGCGCAGGGTGCGCGGGATCTGGCTTGCCTTGGCCGCTTCATAGGCATCGCCCGTGAGAGCCGGCGGAGGATCGAGCCCCTCCTCGATCCCGGCGATCCCCGCAGCGAGCTGGGCGGCCATCGCCAGATAGGGGTTGATATCGGACCCGCCGATCCGGCACTCGACGCGCACCGCCTTTGTATCCGCGCCGCAGAGCCGGAAACCGGCCGTACGGTTGTCGATCGACCACACAATGCCGGTCGGCGCGAAGGTGCCCTTCTGGAACCGCTTGTAGCTGTTCACATAGGGCGCGAGGAAATAGGTGACGTCGGGCGCGTATTTCACGAGCCCGGCCAGGTACTGCCCCATCAGCGCGGACATCCCGTGTGTCGCGGTGCTGTCGTAAAAGGCCGGCTCCCCGTTCTTCCAGAGCGACTGGTGGATATGGGACGACGAGCCAACCCTGTCGTGGTGCCATTTGGGCAGGAAGGTCGCCGCATGCCCTTTCTGCCAGGCGATCTCCTTGATGGCATGCTTGGCGATGGTGTGGTGATCGGCGCAGTTGAGCGGCGCGTCGTAGCGGATGTTGAGTTCTTCCTGGCCGGCCTCGGCTTCGCCCTTCGAGCTTTCGACAGGTATCCCCGCGGCGAGAAGCAGGTTGCGGACGGGCCGCATCACATGCTCTTCCTTGGTGGTCTGAAGGATGTGATAATCTTCATTGTAGCCGCTGATCGGCTCAAGATCGCGAAAGCCGGACTTGCGGATTTCATCGAAGCTTTTTTCGAACAGAAAGAACTCCAGTTCGGTGGCCATCACCGCCTCAAACCCGAGGGCGCGAAGGCGTTCGATCTGGGTTTTGAGAACTTGCCTCGGCGAATGGGCGACCGGCGCATGCGTGTGATGATCGAGGACGTCGCAGAGCACCATGGCGGTGCCTTCGAGCCAGGGAACGGGCCGCAACGTCGCGAGATCCGGCTTCATGACATAATCGCCATACCCCGCCGCCCAGCTTGTCGCGGCATAGCCATCGGGCGTTGCCATCTCAAGGTCGGTGGCCAGCAGGTAATTGCAGCAATGGGTTTCTTCCCATGCGCTTTTGACAAACGTCTGGGCCTGAAACCGCTTACCCATCAGGCGTCCCTGCATGTCGACGAGACAGACAAGGACAGTGTCGATTTCGCCCTCGGAGACCCTTTGTTTCAAGGTTTCGAATGTGAAGTCCGCTGTCATGCTCAAGCTTCCGGCCATCTTGTTGTTTCGTTGAAATTGGACCCCGACAGGGCCTTGGGCAGCGCGTTCGCGAGCAGGTTCACGACGTCCGCAAGGCTCCTTTCCGGCGCCAGCAAGTCGTTTCTCACCTCGATCATCACGTAGGGAAACGGGCTGTCGCCAAGGTGTTTTTCGATGGTGTGCAGAACGCCATCGGTCGGCCCATACGGTTGGTTGAGGCGAACATCGTATGCCGATCGTCCGGCGCAGAAATCCCGCAGGGCCCCAGCAAGGCGGCCATCCCGGCCGTGGAGGAATCCGATTTCGACGTCGCGGCGCTCGCCCCTGAAAATCGGAGTGAAGCTGTGAACGGTGACGACCACCGGCACCCCCTCACCCCCGCGCTTGCGGACGATGAGATCGGCAAGCGCCGCGTGAAAGGGCAGATAGATTTCCGCGACCCGCGCCTGCCGCTCGGCATGCGTCAGGTCCATATTGCCCGGCACCGCGCAAACTTCGGTATCGTGGGGCATGGCGCTCGGCGCGTCGGGCGGACGATTGCAATCATAGACGAGGCGCGAGAACCGCGCGGCAATGAGCTGGGCGTCGAACGCACTGCTCAAGCGCTCTGCAAGGGCTAGTGCGCCCGGATCCCAGCCGACATGGCTTGCGAGCTGCCCGGGCTCCAGACCCAGATTGGCGAGCCGTTCAGGCACCCGGTTTGCTGCATGCTCGCACACGAGCAGGATCGGACTTGCCCCTCCGGGATTGACGATCTCGAAGGCCGGTCCATCCGACGCACCCAGGAGGCGGCTATCTTGCGCAGTCGAACTCATGGCGCAGCAGGGATCGCGCCGGGCACGGCGATGCCGGTGCGGTTGCGGCGGGCGTAGTCGGCCGCCGTGTCAGCGGCCAGCGCGCAAAAGCGGCTATAGATCGGAGGCGCGGCGGCGGGTCGATAGGCGGCGGCAAATGTAAGCGGCTGTAGCGCAATGCCGAGATCGAGCCGTTCCAGCCGCCCTCCCACCGCCATCGGCGTAGGCAGCGTCGCTACGCCCAGCCCGCGCTCGGCCAGTGATCTCAGAGTCAGCATCGACATGCACCCACTAAGCCTGGGCTGGTGGGGCAACGGGAGTTGGCGGAGTTGCTCGGCCACCTCGAAATAAGGACGCGACCCGTGTGGAAACGTGATGACGCTCGCCTCGGCAATCTCTTCGACAGAGAGGCTACGCGGCACCGCATCGGTATCGAGCCTCGCCTTGGCGCGGCCATAGAAGCCGACCTCCATGGTGCACAGGGGGACCTCGACGAGAGCACGGTCATAGGACGGGCCAAGCATCATCGCGATGTCGATCCGTCCGTTGTTGAGTTCAACGAGAAGGTCCTTGGTCGGGGCGGCCACCACTTCAATGCGCACCTGGGGATAGCATCGCTGATGGCGGTCGAGAAAATCGGTGAGCCAGGTCGACAGGATCGTATCGACGGCACCGAGCTGGATCGTGCCCTGCCAGTCTCCGGGATTGCTGAGCCGCTGGAGTGCTTCGTCATAGGCCGAAACGATCCGCTCGCAATAGGGCAGCAGAGCCTGACCCGCGGGGGTCAGGACCATCGAGGCGCCCACACGCTCGACCAGCTTGTTCTGAAGCTGATCCTCGAGCATGCGGATACGCTTGGAAATCGCAGGCTGCGAGATGTGCATGAGCTGCGCTACCGTGTGGTAGTTGCGGTGCTCTGCAGTATAGATCAGCGTGCGCAGCGCCTCGATGTTCATCCGATCCCCCGTTAAAGCCGCTCTGCGACCATGGCCGACGCGCCGGTAATATCGCCCAGCTTTTCTCCGGCCCTGAGGCGGGCGATGAGATCGATTTCCGCGCTCTGCATGCCGAGCGCGCGATCCGCTACCGCCTCGGCGTCCTCGGGCGAAAGCACAACCACGCCGCTCTCGTCGGCCAGAATGGCATCGCCCGGGCTGACCGTCACCCCGCCGCAGGATATGAGCGTATTGAAGCTCCCGGACTGGGCATAAAGCTTGGTCGTGATCGAGGACCGGCCACGGCTCCAGATCGGAAAGGCGTTGGCGACGATCTCGTTGACGTCAGTCACCGGCCCATCGATCACCGCGCCGGCAAAGCCGCAGAGCGCGGCGGCGTTGGTTACGACACCACCCCAGCACGCGTGACGCGTATCGCCCGAACGGTCAATGACCAGAATGTCGGTAGGCCGCAGCGTCGAAACGACATCATGGAGCAGCGTGGAATCATTGGCCGCCAGCCGCAGCGTTACCGCAGTGCCAGCAATCCGCCTGCCCGGATCGACCGCGGCGACGGCGCTGTCCATGAAGGCCGAATGGAGGAAATGGCCGATGGTTGCCGTCTCGACGCGCCGGAGCTTTTCGAGCAGCGCATCGGGCAAGCTTGCCGGCAGAGGGTTTTTGACGAAGTCTTTCACTATTTCTTCCTTACTGGTCTGCGCGCTGGGGCAATTGGCCGATCACCGAGGCGAGCCCGGCCATCAGCACCTGATGCTCGGCCGCGATGACGCGGACGGCGGCGCCCTCATCGATCGCGAATTGCTGTTCGTCGGGCTTCCAGGCCGGTATCCACCATGGCTTGCCGGCTGCCTTGGCGGCTTGTGCGATGCGGGCGATATCGGCGCGGTCCGCGTCGGTGAAGGCGTAGGTCTTGCGCCCTCGCGTCAATGCCAGATCGAACGGGCCGACAAAGACGCCGTCGACGCAGTCGTGGGCGAGGATCGCTTCGATGTCGCCGAAAGCCTCGGCGGTCTCGATCATGGGCAGGCAGAGGATTTCCCGGTTGCACCGCTCGAAATAACCGGCATCGGGCGGGCTGAACCGCGCGGAGCGCCCGGCGGCGTAGCTGCGCGTGCCCATGGGCGGGAATTTGGTCGTCTCAAGCGCTGCGCGGGACGTCTCGAGCCGGCCGCAATGGGGGATGATTACCCCATCGACGTCAAGGTCGAGTGCGCGCTGGACCCAGACGGGCTCGGGGCCTTCGATCTTGAAAAACACCTTCAGCCCCAAAGCGCGGGCGGCAACGACGAGTGCTTCGCGCCGATCGGGGGAAAAGCCGTTGTGTTCGACGTCGCAGACGACGCGCTTGAAACCGGCATTGGCCGCGATCTCGAGGAAGTCGAGATTGGGCGTGCTCATCCAGAATGCGTATCCGTCAAGCATGGGCTCAGGCCAGAACGTGGTGGTTGTTGGACGGCAGGATGGTGCGGACATGCCGGGCGTAGTCGAAGTCGACATCCGCCAGCGTCACGCCCGGTCTGGCCGAAGCGCGGGCAACGATATTGCCCCAGGGATCGATGACCATGGAATTGCCGTAGCACGCACGTTCACCAGCCGCTTCGCGATGAAAACCGATCTGACCGGCGGCGATCACCCAGCTCTGGGTTTCGATGGCGCGGGCGCGCAATAGCGCTTCCCAATGGTCCTTGCCGGTCTCCATATTGAAGGCCGCGGGGACCATGATGACATCGCAACCGTTCCGCATGTGCTGCAGATAGAGCTCGGAAAACCGCATGTCGTAGCAGATCGAGCACCCGAACTTGTGGCCATCATAGGTGAAATCGACAACCTCGCCGCCGCGGTCGATGACGTCGGATTCCCGGAAGACGTGGCCGCCTGGGGTTTCCACGTCAAAGAGGTGGATCTTGCGATAGCGGGCGAGTTCGGTCCCGTCCGGACCGAAAACGACGCTCGTGTTGTAGTGCTTGTTGCCGTCACGCTCGATCATCGAGCCTGTGTGGACGGCAACGCCGTAGGTCCTTGCGAGCCCCTGCAGGGCGCGATAGCCCTCGCCGTCGGGGAACGTCTCGGCTGCGGCCCACTGCTCTTCCCTGAGCCCGCCCAGGAAGGTGGAATATTCCGGTGCGGCGACCAGGTCGACGTCCCGGCCGGCGATTTTTTCCTCGAACAGCCGGGTGATCGTGGCGATGTTGGCCGACTTGTCGTCGCGGGAATTGAGCTGCAAAAGCGCAACGCGCATAGGGGTCTCCATTGGGTAGTGGTTGGTTATTATCCGCCGTAAACGAGGTTGGGCAGGAACAGGGAAATCTGCGGCACGAAAGCGATCAACAAGATCGCGATGACGATGGGCAGCAGGAACGGAATTGTGGCGCGCGCGACCTTTTCGAATGGCAGTTTGGCGATATCCATCATGATGTAGAGCGCGATCCCGACGGGTGGCGTCAGAATCCCCACCATCAGCGTCAGCACCGTAAAGATGCCGAAGTGCACACGGTCGATGCCGAAGCCATCGACAATCGGCAGCATGATCGGCACCAGGATAATGAGTGCCGCTGTCGCGTCGAAAACGCAGCCAAGGACGATGAGGAACAGCAGGTAGACGAGGATGAATACCCATTTGCTGTCGATATTGCCGAGGATGAAATCGGCAAGTTGCTGGGGCACGAGATCGAAGGCCATGATCCACCCGACGGTCGCCGAGAACCCGATCATCAAAAGCGCGATGGTCGAAAGGTAGGCCGTGTCGCGGAACGCTGTGACAAGTACGTCGAGATTGAGCGTGCGGTAGTAGAGGCCGAGCCCCAGGGCATAGATGCACGCCAGGACACCCGCTTCGGACGCAGTGGTGAACCCGGTCAGCATGGCGCCGAGGATGATGCCGGGCGCCAGCAGCGTCAGGAACCCATCGACGGCGCTCCGGGCCACCTCCCCGAATCTGGCGCGTTTCTCCCTGGGGAAGTTCCGGCGCACAGAGACGATATAGACATAGATCATCAACACCGCGACGAGGAGCAGCGCGGGCATGATGCCGGCGAGAAAGAGACGCCCGACTGACGCGTTGGAAACAAAGGCATAGATCAAGAGCGGAATGGACGGCGGAAAAATCGGCCCGACGATGGACGACGCGGCCGTGACAGCAGCCGCGAAATCGGCCGGATATCCGCGCTCGCGCATCGCCTTGACCTCGACAGTGCCCAGCGCGGCGCAATCTGCAACCGCGGCCCCCGAAATGCCGCCGAAAAGCAGCGAGGCGAGGATATTGACCTGGGCCAGCCCGCCCCGGATGTGACCGACAAGGTTATTGGCGAAGCGGAAAATGCGGTCGGTCAGCTTGCAGCCGTTGAGAAGGTTCCCCGCAAGGATGAAGAAGGGCACCGATAGCAACGCCGGCGAATTGATGCCGTCGAGCATCTGCTGGGAAACGATGCCCAGCCGATCGGTGAACCCGAGCGCAACGACGCCCGCCGCCGAGGCGATGATGATCGAGGTGAGGATCGGCACGGACAGAAATGCCAGCGCCATGAAAACGCCAAGGACGAGAAGGCCGGTCATTCTGCCACCTCGATCATTCCGAAGGGCGTGTACTCTTCCTTTCCGGCCGCGATGGCAATGAGGGCCACCAAGGCGTCAAGGAAGATCGGCAGGCTCGAAAACAGCAGCGGATAGATAAGGACTTCACGCGGCAGGGCGACGATTTCTATCAGCCCGCGCGACGAGGCCAGCCGTTCGGGGATCGTATAGAGCAGCAGACCGGCGGCAGCGAGGATCGCAAGATGGACGAACACGCCCAACACCCGGCGGGCCATCGGGCCGAGGAACTTGAGCACGATATAGATGGAAACGTCTTTGCGGCGCCGATAGAGCGGGTAGAACGCCAGCATCACCCACCATAGGAACAGCACCATAGTCCAGGGCCATACCCAGTTGAGCGGTTGGTCGAGCACGGCACGGGACGCAATATTGCCGGCGTTGATGGTCAACATGACCGCCAGAACGCCGATGCAGGTCCATTCAAAAACCCTGGCGACAAGATCGAGGATGCGTTCGGCGGCCTTGAGAGAGGAATTCATGTGCGCTGCCTTTCGGGGGTAAGGGGCCGCGCGCATGCGCGGCCCGCTTGACACATGTTACAGGCAGGCGTTGCGCGCGGCATCGACCTCGGCAAGGAAGCCGGTCGGCATGTCGCCGCTGGCCTCCCGGTCGCGGTAGATGGACGAAGCGGCTTCGATCAAGGGTGCCGTATCGAACAACCCGTACGTCGCGCCTTGCGCTTCCATGATCTCGAGCGAATCTTCGAACGCCGCGTCAATTCCCGCGGTAGCCATGTCCGAGACCTCGTAATAGGCCCGAAGGACGCCTTCCTGCGCCTCGGCCGAGATGCCGTCCCAGCTGTCCTTGTTGATCATGTAGACGTTGGCCTGATTGAACTCGTCGGTGCGCACGATGTACGGTGCCGGTTCGTAGAACTTCATCGATTCAACGAGCGACGCGGGCGAGGTGACCGCCTCTACGATACCGGTCTGGAGCGACTGGTAAACATCGGTCCAGGCCATGACGAGCGGGTCGGTGCCGAGCGCCGTCCAGATGTCGACGATAAGCTGGTTGTCCCAAAGACGCAGTTTGAGATCCTGGACATCTTCAAAGCTGCTCACTTCATCTTTGGTGACGAGCACGCGGAAGCCGCGCGTGAACGGACCGACGTCGCCGATGACGGTAATGTTGTCGCGTTCGGCAACTCCGTCGAGGATCGACTGGAAATAATCGGTCTTGAGAAAGCAGGCCCAGTGTTCACGGTCGTCGAACAGGAAGGGCGCCGAAATCCACGATACGCTGGGATCGAACTTGTCGAGGTAGGTCACGTCATCGGTAAAAATGTCGATGATGCCGGAACTGACCTGTTCGAGAACGGTCTGTGCATCGCCAAGTTGCTCGGACGGATAGATCTGAATAGAGACTTCGCCGTTCGTGTACTCGCTGACGCGCTCGGCGAAAACTTCATGCAGCTGGCCCTCGAACGACTCCGACGGCAGCTTGGTGGACATACGCCAGGTTTGGGCGGACGCCGCAGTCGCGAGGCCAGCCGAAACCGCGGCTGCCAAGCATATTGTGCCTATGGCGCGATAACTATTTTTCATCAGATTTATTCTCCCCTTTGAACCCATACGATTAGACACCCGGCAATGACAGAGGAAAAGTTTCTTAATTTCACGATTTTTGATAATGTAAAGTTATCATCTACCTCTTTCAGGTATCCGCGCCGGCGAGTTGCGTCAGGATGGGGCAGTTGGGGCGGTCGTCGCCCGAGCAGCAATGGACGAGATGTTTGAGCGTATCGGCCATTTCCTGAAGCTCGGTGATCTTGTGCTCGAGCTCGGTGATATGGTCGGTGGCAATGCGTTTGACGTCGGCGCTGGCCCGGGACTTGTCCTGCCACAGGCCGAGAAGCGCTGAGGTTTCATCCATGGAGAAGCCCAGTGTCCGCGCGCGCTTGATAAAGCGCAGCGTATGGACATCGTCGGTCCCGTAAACGCGATAATTGCTCTCGGTCCGGTCGGCGGGGGTGATGAGACCGATGGTTTCATAGTAGCGGATCATCTTGGCCGTTACGCCTGACGCTTTTGCAGCCTGTCCGATGTTCATGGGTTGGGGCTCCTGTCTTTTTGCGCAAGCGGGGGCTGATACCTCCGCAGACGCAGGGCGTTGGTGACCACGCAGACGCTGGAGAGCGCCATGGCGCCCGCCGCCAGCATGGGCGAAAGCAGAATGCCGAAAGCCGGAAACAGCACACCGGCCGCAACCGGGATCAACAGCGCGTTGTAGCCAAAGGCCCAGCCGAGATTTTGCCGAATATTGCCCATCGTGGCGCGGGAAATGGCGATGGCCCGCACGGCGGCACGCACATCGCCCCCCACCAGAACCACGCCGGCGCTTTCGATGGCCACGTCGGTTCCCGTGCCAATGGCGATGCCCACATCGGCGACGGCCAGTGCCGGGGCATCGTTTATGCCATCGCCAACGAAGGCGATCTTGCGGCCGTCTGCCTTGAGCGCTTCAATGGCTGCGACCTTGCCCTCGGGCAGCACCTCGGCCACCACGTGATCGATGCCGATCTGGTCTGCTATGGCCTTTGCCGTGTGCGCATTGTCGCCGGTTATCATCGCGACCTGCAGCCCCATTGCGTGCAGTTGGGCAATCGTTTCAGCGCTTGTCGATTTGATGGGATCTGCCACGGCGACAATGGCGGCCAGCCTGCCGTCGATGGCGGTGAAAAGCGGGCTTTTGCCCTCGCGGCCCAGCCTTTCGATGTCAGGCGCGAATGCACCCACATCGATACCGAGGCGTTCCATATAACGGTCTGCGCCGATCTCGACCTTCCGACCCGATGCGCTCGCGGTAACGCCGAAACCGGGTACCGAGTCGAACTCCGCGATGTCGGGCAAGGTCAAATCCCGGTGGCGGGCTGCCGTAACAATGGCCTGGGCGATCGGATGTTCGGAGTTAGCCTCAACCGAAGCGATGAGCGAGAGCACGTCTTCCTCCTCGAACCCGTCGGACACGATCAGGTCGGTCAACTCCGGCACACCCCTGGTGAGCGTTCCGGTCTTGTCGAAAGCGACGATTCCAACCGAATGGAGAAGCTGCAGCGCTTCGCCCTTGCGGAACAGCACGCCCAGTTCAGCCGCCCTGCCCGTTCCGACCATGATCGAGGTCGGCGTGGCCAGCCCCATGGCGCACGGGCAGGCAATGATGAGCACCGCGACGGCATTGACGAGCGCGAAGGTGTAAGCGGGATCGGGACCGAAAATGGCCCAGATGACAAATGTCAGCGCCGCGATTGCCATGACGGCCGGAACGAACCACGCGGTCACCCGATCGACCAGCGCCTGGATGGGCAGCTTGGAGCCCTGCGCCTGTTCGACCAACTTGATGATCTGGGCGAGCATCGTATCCCCGCCGATCTTGGTGACTTCGAACCGGAAGCTGCCGGTGGTGTTGATGGTGCCGCCGATCACGGTGTCGCCTTGCGCTTTCGCAACAGGCACGGGCTCGCCCGAAATCATCGCCTCATCGACAAAGGAAGTGCCATCGGTCACCGTCCCGTCGACCGGGATTTTTTCGCCCGGACGGATCACGACGACATCGCCAACCACGACCTGATCGAGTGCAATTTCAGCAGGCTCGCCATTGCGCAGCACACGGGCCGATTTCGCCTGCAATCCGACCAGCCGCTTTATGGCGTCGCTGGTCCGTCCCTTGGCGCGCGCTTCGAGCAGGCGGCCGACAAGAATGAGCGTAACAATGACCGCTGCCGCTTCGAAATAGATGTTGCGCGAGGTTTCGGGCAGAAGCTGCGGGGCAAAGGTGACAACGCTCGAATAGAGGTATGCGGCACCCGCACCCAGCGCCACGAGCGAATTCATGTCCGGCGCGCGCCGGAAAAGCGCGGGTACACCCTTGATGAAAAAGCGGCGGCCCGGACCGAACAGCACGGCGCTGGCCAGCACGAAATAGGCCAGATAGAGCCAATTGGCCGGCACGACGCCCATCAGCCAGTGGTGAAAAGGTTGATAGAGGTGGCCGCCCATTTCCAGCACGAACAGTGGCAAGGTCAGGATCGCGGAGATGACGACGTCGCGCTGGAGTGCGCTGATTTCGTTGGCCTTTGCCTGTTCGCGGGTTTGCGCCTGTCGGTCCGACAGACGATGGGGTGTGTATCCGGCGGTTCTTATGGCCGCTTCCACCTCAGAAAGACCGGCCGCTCCACCCACAATGTCGAGCGTTGCCTTTTCCGTAGCCAGATTGACCGAAGCGGAAACGACACCCGGTGCTGCAGCCAGGGCGTTTTCGACTCGTTTGACGCAGGACGCGCACGTCATGCCTTCGATGCCGATCTCCAGTCGTGCAACTTGCAGGTCGTACCCGGCATCCTTGATCGCCGCGCGCAAGGCAGCGGCGTCGAAATCGGGAGATGGACTGATTGCCAGTGTTTCGTTGGCAAAGTTGGCGTGCGCCTCGGTAACACCTGGCAGTCTGGCGGCAGCCGCCTCCACGCGGGTGACGCAGGACGCGCAGCTCATGCCTTCGACTGGAAATGTCAGCGTGGCCGATTGGCGGGAAACGGGAGCGTTCATGGCTTATCCTTGATAATGTAAAGCCACGCTAAGGCTTCCCATCATGGTAAGGTCAAGCACCGATATAGACCTGCCGGGACAATAATTACAGGGCGAAAATTGCGCTGGTGGCACAGTTGCGGACACGATCGACGCAGGTGCCGTCCCAATGGAAATCGAAATGGTCTCCCTGCACCGGGATGCCCATGAGGTCGGGCCAGAATATCCCGACACATTCGCCGCCCGGCGCACGCACGCTGCGGTAGATTACGCCATTGCTGGCTGAAGCGCGCAGCGTTCTGGCGAGTGCCTGTGGCGGGCCGTAATCGTCCGGGCGGTGGCAATCGGGGAGCTCGCGCACATCGTGCAGGTCGAGATCGAGCGCGTTGACCAGCACGCGGAATTGCGAGGTCCAGCCCGGTGCTTCAGCGGTCGCCGCCATGGCGATGGAATGATGATGGGCAACTTCGCGAATGGCCACCTCCTCGCTGCTGCCGGCGCTGTAAACGCCGTAGGTTCCGTCGGTAAAGCGGCCCGGCCTATCGGTGCTGACATGAACGAAAGGCGCCATCAGCCAGCTTGCCCCCTGCCCGGCCACGCGGCGCGACGGCGGAATAAGATCGAGCCGGCCCAGATGCTCCCAGACGCGGGGATTGGTCTTGGACTCCGCCGAAGCCAGCGCCTCCCAATCGGCAGGGTCGGCGATATCCTCAAACAGGTCGATGGGCGGATAGATGGTGCGGATGATCCGAAACGCCCGGCTCCACTGAACGCGGGTAACCGGAACACTCACCAGCCGCCCCGCTCGGCGTCGAGATAGCTGCGGATACGGGCCAGCGCAAAAATGGAGCCTTCGGCCATGATATCGACGGGGGTGCGGCCAGCGAGCGCCGTGTTGGGCTTTTTGACCCAGGCATAACCGCGCGCCGGATCGGTAAAGAGATAACGCAGCCCCTTGTGGATGCCCATGAGCAGCGACAGGCGGGTTGCCAGATCGCGATCGATGCGCCCCACCTCACCTGCTTTCCAGCGGGCATAGGTGCGGGCAGCGAGACCACCGAGGATTTCGCGCGCCTCGGCATCGGTAAGGTCCCAGCGGGCAAACAGGTTCACAACCGTCCGCGCCATGGCGGCAGCTTCGGTCGCCGTGATCTGGGGACGCTCGGGCGTGGCATCGGCTCTGGGCAGTTCGTGCAACATGATCTTACCTCTTGGCGTAAAATAAGCATTTTAATGCCATTTGGCAAGATCGAGGGTAAAAGTAGCTGTTTGACGACATCGAGACAGCTAGGAGCCGCAATACGAAAGCGCCCTTTCCTTTTGCGCTTCCCCGGCGAAAGCCGGGGTCCATGACAACGGCTGCAAGCGCCGGTGCATCGGTTCGCGCTGCTGGACCCTGGCTTTCGCCGGGGCAGCGACGGAAAGACCGGCAAGCAGTTTCGCCAAAATTCGGACGGCCCTAAAACAGCAGTTCTGAGGTGACTTCGAGAGCCTTGTCACCGCGCACGGCGATATCGCCTTCGGGGCGGTGTGCAGCAAGCGTCCGGTCACGCTCGTGGATCAGCGCCTGGATCTCATCGTCATAAGCGGCCAGCACCGCCGTCAGCCAGCGATTGACCAGATAGGACGGGCGCGGCATGTGCACGTCGAACTTTTCCAGCAGAGCAATGGTGGGCTCGGCGTCGAGCCAATCGTCGCCCACCACCCACTGGTTGACGGTGAACAGTCGCTTGAGCTTGCCGTAGGGATCGACGCCGATGGCGATCAGATGGTGGATCGGGCCGCTGGTGCCCTGCGGCCGCACGAAACAGTGGAAATGACCGTGCTCGAGTGCCCCATCAGGGTCGTCGGCCGGGTGTGAATGATAGAACCACTGCCCCCCGGTCTCCGGATCGAACACGTCGTCTTTTGGATAGTGCGTCCAGACCGAAACATCCGGCGCATCGCGCAGGGTTTCGGTCAGAACGGTGAGCCCGCCCTTGGCGAGCACGCTTTCGCAAAAGGCGATTTCGTGCAGGGCCTGCTGGCGGGCATCACTCATCAGTTCACCACGAGATCGGGCGCTTCGGTCTCCCCCTCCGGCATCGCGGCTGGAGGCGGTGGCGGCGGGGTCAGTTCAGGCTCGGGCGCTTCGGCTTCCGGCATGGGCGCGGGCGGCGGAGGCGGTGCAGCAAGCTGGCTCGCTGGCTCCTCGGGCATTGGTGCAGGCGGCGGAGGGGCCGAGGCCAGCGGCGCTCCAGCGGCGCAAGGCGCAGCGGCAACAGGAGCCCCAGCGGCGCAAGGGGCCGCAGCAACTGGCGCTCCAGCCGCGCAGGGCGCGACCGCGGGGCTCGCTGTACCCGCTTCGCTCTGCGCAACAGGATTGGAGGCACGGACGACCGGATTGGAGATGTGGTCGGCGGCAATCGCCACTGTGCCGACGGCCAGCGCGGCGCCAAACAGGAGGGTGTTACGTCCGGTGGTCATTTCTTGGCAAATCCATCAAGTCCAAACAGAGGCCGGGCCCAGATGCCGATGAACGAGCCGACAAAGGCACAGGCAAACCACAGCCAGCCATGCAGGCTGCCCGAGGCGATGCCAGAAAACAACGCGCCGATGTTGCAGCCGAACGAAAGCCGCGCGCCATATCCCATCAGGATGCCACCCACCGCAGCGGCGATCAGCGAGCCAAGCGGCAGTTTCGCCTTGGGTGCGAACTTTCCGGCCAGTGCCGCGGCAAGTCCGGCGCCAAGGATGATGCCGAAATCCATCACCGATGTGTTGTCGGTCAAAACCGAGGAATTGAGCGCCTGGGCCTGGGCAGGCCAGGTCCAGAATTCCCAGGTTGCGACGGGAATGCCTACGGCATCGGCAATCTTGGCGCCCCACAGGCCGAACCCGTAAGTGATCGACCACGGATGGCCGGCGACTAGCAGTGTCGCGACGTTGAGGATGGCCAGCACCAGCCCTGCCCCGACCAGCGGCCAGGGACCGTAAAGCAGCCAGCTCCAGCCCGGACGCTTGGGAGCGGGCTCAGGTTCGAGACTGCCGTGCGCGCGCTTTTCAATGACCGCAGTGACAATAGCCACGAGCGACAGCGCGATGATGGTCAGCCCGATGGCGGCGGGCAGTCCGAACTGGACGCGTGCGTCGATGACGCCGAGCGATGGCGCCTCGAGCCAGAACGGCAGATGGGCCGTGCCCAGCACCGCGCCGACGATGAAGAAGCCGAGCGTCACCAGCATGCGCGCCGAACCGCCGCCCACTGTGAACAGCGTGCCCGAGCCGCAGCCGCCGCCCAGTTGCATGCCCAACCCGAACATCGTCGCGCCGACGATAACCGACACACCCACCGGCGCCAGCGCACCGACTAGTGGCTGTCCGCCAAGGTTTCCCGCCGCAATCAATGGCATCATGGCCAGCGCGGTGACCCCGATCATCAGCATCTGGGCGCGCATGCCGCGGCCGCGCTTTTCCACCACCATGCGGCGCCAGCCGCCGGTAAAGCCGAAAGCGCCGTGATAGAGCGCTGCACCCAGCCCGCCGCCAATGGCGAACAGGGACGCCTGGCGCAGATCGACCAGGTACCAGATGGCGATAAAACCAAGAATGAGCCCCAATCCGGTCACAAGCGACGGACCGCGATCGGAAACCGCGGCGGGAAGATAGGAGGGGCGATCGAGAGCGACGTCAGACATGTCGATCTTTCAAGACAAGACGGTTTTGAAATGAAACAGATGCCCCGAACGCCGGGGCATCTGCAAGGTCGGACTGGAGGTCGACCGGATTATTCGACCGGACGCGACGGGTCGGCTGTCCATTCGGCCATCGAGCCGTCATACATCGAAGCATTCTCGTTGCCGAGGATTTCGTGCAGGCCGAACCAAGCAACCGAGGCCCAATGGCCGGTGTTGCAGAAGACGATGCTGTCCTCGTCCGAGGTCACATTCACGGCTTCGAGCAGCGCGGCGACAGTGTCGGGCTGGGCGAAGCGAGCGTATTCGGCGCTATAGAACTGCGAGTGCGGAATGTTGACCGAGCCGGGGATGGTGCCGGCGGTTGCGACGACCGGGCTCTTGGACTGCCCCTCATGCTGTTCGACCGGACGGCCATCGACCAGCGCCGTGCCGTTTTCGAGCGCTTCGAGCACATCGTCGGTGGTGGCGATCAACTCGGGACGCACTTCGGCGGTAAATTCGACAGCTTCGGGCGCTGTGAGTTCAGCAACGCGTTCGCCGCCTGCCGCGTCGAACTGGCGCCAGCCGCCATCGAGGATCGAAACTTCCTCGTGGCCGAGATATTTGAAGGTCCAGTAAACGCGGGTGGCTCCCCCGATTTCCGAGGAATCGGTGCCCCAGGGCACGATCACGACGTGATCGTCATTGTCGATGCCGAGCGAGCCGATCAGTTCGGCAACCTGCTCGACGGGCGGGATCTGGCCCGGAACGCCCTGCACCTCGGTGCGCCAGCCGGCCGAACCGTAAGGCGCAACGACGGAGTTCGCCACATAAGGCAGATCGCCCAGATCGGTGCCTTCGACGTTATCGCGAATGTCGAGGATGACCACATTTTCGGCCCCGCCGTTTTCGATCAGCCAGCTGGCATCGACCAGCGGCGTGATTTGCGATTGAGCGAGGGCCGGTACGGTCAGCGCTGCTGAAATGGCCAGTGCCGTTAAGGTCAGGCGCATAAAAATATCTCCCGGTTATTCAGTTTCCCTATTATCGCTCAAGGACGATGAAGGTGCGAGGGCTGGGCAATCAAAATTTGCGTGAGAGGCAAAAAACCCTGCCAGTAAATGGTCCGCTATGAGCATGGCATTGCCCGCCGCGAAAAATCATGGCCGGACATGTAGCGCTTGGCCGATTGGATCGGGACGGCTAGTAAAAGATCTATCCATCATCGCTCCGGCCCTCCATGCTTGCCCTTATTTTTTCCGCCCTCCTGCCCATCGCCCTTATCATAACGCTCGGGCACCTGCTCAAGCGTTTCGGCTTTCTGGGCGAAGGGTTCTGGCCGCAGGCCGAGCGGCTGGCCTATTTCGTCCTTCTGCCGCTGCTGTTCGCCCATGGCCTTTACAAGGCCGATCTGTCCCAAGCGCCCATCGGGCTGATCGCTGCGGGTCTGATCGGTCCGGCAGTGATCGGAACTCTGGTTCTCTTGGCGGCCAACCGGGTGACCCGGTTCGATGGCCCGGCCCTCACTTCGGTGATCCAGGGCGGGATCAGGTTCAACAATTATGTCGGCGTCACCGCCGCCGTGGGCCTGCTCGGCGTATCGGGCGCGGCGCTGGCCGCCGTGGTCAACGCCATTCTGGTTCCCACGGTCAACATCCTGTGTTCGCTGGTCTTTGCCCGTTACGGAAACCGCCAACCCTCGGCTCTGGGCGTGGCGAAATCCATAGCGCTCAATCCGCTCATTCTTGGTTGCGTTGCGGGCGCTCTCCTGCGGTTGACCGGCATCGTGTTGCCCGCTGGCATCGAAGGCTTCATGCAGGCCATGGGGCAGGCAGCGCTACCGATCGGGCTGTTATGCGTCGGCGCGGCGCTCAACTGGGAGGCATTGGGGCGCGGCATCCGGCCCGCGCTGGTTGCCACCGCCGCGCGTTTTCTGCTCATTCCCGCCATCACAGCAGCGATCTGCCTTGCGGTCGGGCTGACCGGCCCGGCGGCTCTGGTGGTCCTTTTGATCCAGTGCCTGCCCACCGCCTCATCGGCCTATGTCATGGCGCGGCAATTGGGCGGCGATGCGCCGCTCATGGCCGGCATCATAGCGTTCCAGACCGTGCTCGGGGTCGTCACCGTGCCGATTACGCTGGTGTTTCTCGCGCCCATGGTCGGCGCGGGCGTCTAGCGGACGGACAGATATCCACCCTGCAACCCGTCCTTTGAATAGACGACCTGCCACAGATGCACCCAGCGGGCGCGGAAGATCGCCGCGCAACTCAGGAGATAGTAATTCCACATGCGATGGAATCGTTCGCCATAGACCTTGGACAGTTCGGGCCAGGCCGGTTCCAAGTTCTTGTGCCAGGCCATCAGCGTCGGGTCGTAATCGGCACCGAAATTGTGCCAATCCTCCATGACCAGCCTGCCCTCCACGGCGGTCGCCACCTGCTTGGGCGATGGCAGCATGCCGTTGGGGAAGATGTATTTTTCAAGCCAAGGCTCGCCTGCCCTGCGCGTCAGGCTGCCCCCGATGGTGTGCAGGAGGAAAAGCCCGTCATCGGACAGCAACTCGCTGACCTTGGAGAAATACGGCCGGTAGTTCTTGTAGCCCACATGCTCGAACATGCCGACTGAGACGATCCTGTCGAACTGGCCGTCGAGATCCATGTAATCCATGAGCCTTGTTTCGATCGGCAGGTCGCCACGGGTTTCGTTGGCATAGGCCATCTGCTGTTTGGAAACCGTGATTCCCAGGCCGGAAACGCCGTAGCGCTCAGCGGCGAATTTGAGCAGCCCGCCCCAGCCCGAGCCGACATCTAGGATGCGCATGCCCTCTTTCAGCCCGATCTTGCGGCAGATCAGATCGAGCTTGGCTTCCTGCGCGGCATCGAGCGTTTCGGCCTCGCGCCAATAGCCGCAGGAATAGATCATGCGCGGATCGAGCATGCGCTTGTAGAGGTCGTTGCCGATGTCATAGTGCTTTTCGCCCACTTCGCGCACATGCAGCCGCTGGGGATTTAGCACCATGCCCTTGATGGTCAAAAGCGCAAGCGCCGGATCGAACTTGACCCGATTTTGCAATTGCCCGGTCAGGCATCGATACAGGAACTGGTCGATCGCCTCGCTGTCCCACCAGCCATCCATGTAGGCTTCACCCAGCCCCAGAGATCCATTGGTCATCACGCGGCTGAACAGCCGGTCGTCATGAACCTGGATGTCCCAAGGCCGGGAGCCGCCGATTTCTATGTCGATTTGGGCAAGAAGATCGGTGATAAACGACTTGAACTTTGCCGACATGGCCCCGCTCAAACAAATATAGTGACGCGCCAAAGCGCGGGGAAAGCCACCTACCTCACTAAAATTTGTGCCTGTTGTCCAGTCCTTTAGTGTGCCTACTTCACCCAGTCTTCCGATTGGGGGGACGGAGGGGAATATCCCTCCTCGTCATCTGCCGTTTCCAGGATACCGATCAATTCGGCCACTTTCCCGGTGGGCAGATGATCGCCCTCATTGACCCGTGCCTCATCGGCTTCCAGCCAGGCCAGCGCGGTCGTCAAATCGGCCGTCGTGGCTTCAGTCGCCGCTATCTCGGCGGCCAGATGTTCGTCTATCGGACCGAGCACGCGCTCGATCGCGTTGCGTGTCAGCGTCATGGCAATATCTCCAAAAAAGACCCGCTCTTTGGATAATGCCGCACTGCCGCGGAGGGTTGCACGCCGGCTCTGGCTTTCAGCCGCAACCCGAGGCAGTGTGCATTTTCCTGTAACCTATGGAAAATTTTCGCTCGCGCTGTCGGGAACCGCACGCCGGGTACGTCCTCGCCATACAAGGAGTTTTGGCCATGCTCTACGCAATCCTTTGCTACAACGACGAAGCCGCCGTGGGCGGCTGGTCCAAAGAACATGACGACAAGATCATGGCCGATCTTCTCGCCGTCCAGAAACCGCTGGTTGAATCGGGCAAGATGGGGCCGGTAGCCCGGCTGATGCCGACAACCGCTGCCACCACCCTGCGCAAGACCGCTGGGGAGCCCATGGTGCTGGACGGGCCTTTCGCCGAAACCAAGGAACAGTTCCTCGGTTTTTATGTCATCGACGCGGAGAGCCTCGAAGAGGTCGTGCAAGTTGTGCGCGATTTGGCCGAGGCCAATCCGGGCATGGGATCTTATGAGATCCGCCCGGTTCGCGACTTCTTCCCCGGAGCGCAAGCAAAGTGAACGACAAGGATG
>CENV01029908.1_pt1 | contig 116015 bp, 106 predicted proteins | sample 530231 | NCBI WGS metagenome assembly CENV01 (sample SAMEA2619815, study PRJEB7988) | marine metagenome | biome: marine biome (ENVO:00000447); feature: surface water layer (ENVO:00002042); material: "saline water (ENVO:00002010), including plankton (ENVO:xxxxxxxx)" | depth 5 m
CGGGAAGGAAATCGCGGTGTCGGGATATTCCTCGGCCAGGCGCGGATATTCGCCGGTCGGGATTTCCGTACGATCGAGTTCACCGGCGAGGAAACGGGTCAGTGCCTGGTTTTCATCGTTGATGATCAGGGCGGTGACGGTTTCAAGAACGGTGTTTTCCGCATCCCAATAGGTGTCGGACTTGACGCGGACCGAACGTTCCTGCGGAACGTGCTCGGACAGCGTGTAAGCACCGTTGGTGACGATATTTTCCGGACGGGTCCACTGGTCACCATGCTCTTCGATCACCCAGCTCGGGGAAGGGAAGGTCGAAGCGTGCGTGGTCATGGCGGCGAAATAGGGAAGCGGATCGCTCAAGTGGACGACCAGGGTGTGATCATCGACGGCTTCCACGCCAAGCTCGGAAGGCTCCATTTCGCCAGCAATGATGGCGCCGGCATTTTCGATCGACATCAATTCGCCGAACCATGCGTAGGGCGAAGCAAGCTCAGGATTGACCAGGCGCTGCCAGGCATAAACGAAATCGCCAGCAGTGACGGGTGTTCCGTCCGACCACATGGCGTCGTCACGCAGGGTGAAGGTCCACTCGGTATTGTCTTCGTTGGCGCCCCACTCGATCGCAACGCCACCAACAAGTTCACCGTCGGCATTCTGGCTCAGCAGGCCTTCGAACAGGTCGCGCACGATTTCCGAGCCCGAAACGTCTTCGACGATCTGAGGATCGACCGAGCTGTGCTCGTCGAGAACGCGGTAGGTGAAGCTCTGGTCTTCGGCAAGCGTTACGCCGTCCGGAACATTTGCTGCCATGGCGGGCGCGACGAGGAATGTCGTCGCGGCAAGCGCCGCCAAAAGCTTGGTGGTACGTGTCATAATGGTCGTCTCCTTTTGATATTTGGACGTTTGTGATGCTTCCAGCCCATGGCTGCCCTCTTTTTTGAAACGGGACAGCTCAAACGAAGATCAACGGGGAAAAACATTCCCCGTTGATCTGGGCAGCGAGCCTATCCTTGCTCAAACCGCTTTGACAAGCACTGATTAAGACGCTTTCTCCACAATCGCGGCAACGCCCATACCTCCGGCTGTACACACGGAAATCAGCGCACGCTTTTTTTCAAGTGTATTCAACATCTTGGCCGTCATCCCCAAAATGCGCGCACCCGTGGCTGCAAAAGGATGACCATATGCCAGAGAGGAGCCAAACACGTTAATTTTATCCACAGGAACGGCTCCAAGCGGATCATCTCGCCCCAAAACGGCCCGATTGTAGTCAGGATCTTCCCATGCGGCCAATGTGCAGAGCACCTGGGCGGCGAAGGCCTCGTGCAGCTCAAACAGGTCGATATCGGCAAAGCTCAGCCCGCTCCTCCGCATCAGGTCGGAAACCGCTATCGTCGGCGCCATCAACAGCCCGTCGCCATGGGCAAAATCATTGGCCGAAACAGCCCCCATGGTGAGGTAACCCAGGATCGGCAGACCGCGTTCGCGCGCCCACTCCTCGCTGGCCAGCAGCACCGACGAAGCTCCATCGGTCAGGGGGGTGGAATTGGCCGCCGTCAGCGTGCCCTTGCCCGATTTCCTGTCGAAAGCGGGCTTCATGGTCGCCATTTTTTCGAGGCTGGTATCGGGACGGACATTGTTGTCCTTGTAGATGCCTGCGCAGGACACGATCAGATCGTCGTGAAATCCGGCATCATAGGCAGAAGCCGCATTCTGGTGGCTGCGCAACGCAAGAACATCCTGCGCCTCGCGCGAAATCCCCCATTGCTTGGCCATCAATTCGCAGTGCTCGCCCATCGACAGCCCTGTGCGCGGCTCCTGGGTCGAGGGGGCAACCGGCGTAATCTCACCGAAATTGAACCCCTTGAAGGCGGAAAATTTCTCACCTGTCGTCCGGGCCCGTGACATCGCGATCATCCGCTTTTGCATTTTCGGGCCCAGAACCACCGGACTATCCGAAACCGTATCGGACCCCGCAGCGATCCCGCTGTCGATCTCCCCGGTGGCGATCTTGGCCCCCAGCGTTAGCGCCGCCTGCAATGACGTGCCGCAAGCGATCTGGATGGTCGTGCCCGGGGTTTGCGGCGACAGCCCCGCGTCGAGCAACGCCTCGCGCGCGAGATTGAAGTCTTTCGAATGAGAGATGACCGACCCGGCCATCACTTCCCCCACTCTCTGGCCCTTCAGACCGCACTTCTCGGCCAGCCCGCCAATCGCCGTCGAGAGCATCGAGAGGTTGGATTCGTTTTCGTATCCGGTGTAGGCGCGGCAGAACGGGATGCGCGCCGATCCTACGATGGCGACTTTACGCAGTGTTTGAGTCATGATTTATGCCCTTCCGTCCTCACGTGCCTTGAGCGGTCCGCCCAGGAACGGCGCAAAGCCGGTCCCCAGGATCATGCCGATATCGGCCATGTCAGCGCTTTCAACGACGCCCTCGGAAACGATAACTTCTGCTGTGTCCACAAGCGGCTGGACCAGATCGCGCCCAAGCCCTTCGAGATTGGCATGGGCCGGCGCCTTTTCCTTTTGCGCCTTGCCATCCTCCCATTTGTAAAAGCCCTGACCGCTCTTGCGACCCAGCTTTCCTGCGGCGACCAGCCGCGCGAACTTGCTGTCCTCAGGCACTTTCTGGCCCAATTCCTTGGCCACGAATGCCCCGACGTCGAGGCCCACGGTGTCCATCAATTCGATAGGTCCCATGGGCATGCCGAAGGCAACCGCCGCCGCATCGAGCTGTTCGGGACTTTCGCCCTTTTCCACCCGGTCGATGGCTTCGAGCATGTAGGGCATGAGCGCGCGGTTGACGAGGAACCCCGGCTTGGACTTGACCACCACCGGGCTCTTGCCGATGGCAAGAACGAACGATGCACCGAGCCGGATCGCATCGTCGTCATTGAGCGTCGAGCGGATCACCTCGACCAGCGGCAACTGCGCCACCGGGTTGAAGAAATGCAGCCCGATCAGCCGGTTGGGATTGTCCAACGCCTCGGCAATACGCTCGAGTTCGATCGAGGAGGTATTGGTCGCCATGATCGCGTTGGGCTTCAATTGCTTTTCGGCACTGGAAAATATCTGCTGCTTGACCTCGAGCTTTTCCACCACCGCTTCAATCAAGACGTCGCACCGCGCGATGCCCTTGCCCTCGACATCGGCTTCCATACGCGCCATGGCGGCATCGACGGCCTGTTTGGTCTTGAGGCGTTTCTTGAACAGCTTTTTCGCCCGGTCCAGCGCCGGTTTGATCCGGTCCATATCCATGTCCTGGAGAGTCACCGCCATGCCGCGATAGGCGCACCACGCGGCGATATCGCCGCCCATTACGCCGGCGCCCACCACATGGACGCGGGTAAATTTGGGCTTGTCCTTGCCCTTCACCCCGAGGCGCTTCAGGCTTTCGGACAAAAAGAACACCCGGCGCAGATTCTGCGCGGTGGGCGAGGCCATCAGCGGCACAAAGGAATCGATCTCATGGGCGATCATCTTTTTGGGATCGTCGCCATACTTCTCGAACAGATCGATCAGCGCATAGGGTGCCGGATAGTGATTTTTCGGCGCCTTCTTGCCCGCTTCCTCGCGCATCCTGTCGGCCACCCGCGAGCGGATCGGCCCCAGGGCCATCGCACGCTTGGTGAACGGCGCAGGCTCGGAATTGCGCTTGGACAGCACCGCCTTGCGGCCCTCCCAGCGCAACATGTCGGGGTGGCGCACCAACTTGTCGACGAGATTAAGCTTGCGCGCCTGCGAGGCGCGCAGAATCTTGCCCGTCAGCATCAATTGCATCGCATCGACCGGCCCGGCCTGGCGGATCGAACGGCCGGTTCCGGCAAAGCCGGGAAAAATCCCCAGATTGACTTCCGGAAAACCCAGCTTGGTCCCATCGTCATTGACCGCAATGCGGTAGTGACACGCCAGCGCGAGCTCCAACCCGCCGCCCACACAGAACCCCGAAATGCCGCAAACGAACGGGATCTTGAGATCCTCGATCCGCTGGAACACCGCGTGGGTGCGCTTGAGTGCCTCGGGCAAAATGGCCGGATCGCTCATCTGGTCGAATTCGGAAATGTCGGCGCCTGCAATAAAGCCCGATTTTCCCGAAAGCAGGACAACACCTGTCAGGGTGCCCGCCTGGCCGAGATGTTCGATATGGCCGATCAGTGTTTCAAGTTCGGCAATCACGTCCCGGCTGAGCACGTTGACCGAATTGTCCTGAACGTCCAGCGTCAGCCAGCCGATCTGCTCGACATCGATTGAAAAGTCCCAGTGTCGGGTTTGCGGCGTGTCAGCTTGCGCCAAGGCTTGGCTCCTCTCGTTTTTCTCTCGGTCGGAACAAGGGTGAAATTACACTTGTCCGCAACCGCCTATTCGGCGGCCGCGGTATATCCATTTTCCGGTTTTTGGGCCGGGCGCGCCAGCGCGTCGGCGGCAAAATCGTCGACCTTGATGACCCTGTCCGTGGCCTCATCCGCCACCCGCATGATCTGCGCTTCCTCCGCGGTCAGAATACCTTTGGAAACGGCATCCTCTATGGCGTCCCGATCGAGGCGCCGGTCAATCTCGCCCTTCTTGATGGCACGGAAGAACTTCTTTTCGATCTCGGCCGCCGCCTCGACCTTGACCAGCGCATCTTCGAGCATGCCCGTGCGATCCGCCGGATCGAAGGTCAAATAGACCCCGCGTGTCAACCGGTCGCGAAACGCCGACTGCCCCAGAACCGACCGGGCAAGCCGGTAATTTTCCCGGTCGCTCGATGGCCGCGCACGGCGTCCAAGCGGGAAGATAAAGGCGCCCAGCGCAAACTTGAGGAACGGGTTGGGGAAATTGTCGATAACCTCCCCCAGCCCCTTTTCGATTGCGGCGATCCGGTCGCGGGCAATCGCATTGATCACCGCAACATCCTCGGGCATCCGCCCGTCATCCTCAAATCGTTTGAGCGCTGTGGACAGCAGGTAGAGGTCCGAGAACACGTCCGCCATGCGGCCCGACAGCATCTGCTTGCGCTTCAGATCGCCGCCCAGAAAGGCCACGGTCCAGTCCCCCGCCAGCGCAAAGCTCTGCGAATATCGGTGCAGTTCGCGATACCAGCCCTTGAGTTCGTGCTCGACCGGGCTCGAGGCAAACCGCCCGAACGTCAGACTGTGCCACCACGACGCCGTCATATTGCGCAGCATGAACCCGATATGGCCCGAAAAGGCCGCATCGAAATCTTTGAGCCCCTGACGCTTGTCGGGATTCTGGGCCGATTGCACTTCCTTGAGCAGATAAGGATGAGCCCGCAGCGCGCCCTGCGCGAAAGTGATCAGCGTCCGCGTCAGAATGTTGGCGCCTTCCACAGTGATCGCCACGGGAATGGTCTGATAGCCGGCAAACAGATAGTTGGATGGCCCGTCCTGAACGGCTCGCCCGCCATGAATGTCCATGGCATCGTCGACCCGCCCGCGCATTTCTTCGGTCGTACGGTATTTGAGCGCCGCTGAAATCACCGCCGGCTTTTGCCCGTCATCGACGATTGCCGCCGTCATGGCCCGCGAGGCCTCGAACTGATAGGCCGACTTGACCAGCCGGGCCATACCTTCGCCGACCCCTTCCATCATGCCGATGGAAATGCCGAACTGGCGGCGGATGCGCGCATAGGCCGATGTAGTGCGCAGGGCAGCCTTGATCGAAACCGTACCGATGGCCGGCAGCGAAATGGCGCGGCCCGTCGCAAGGCATTCCATGAGCATGCGCCAGCCCTGCCCGGCATATTCGGTGCCGCCGATCAAAAATTCCATGGGCACGAAAACGTCCTTGCCCGAGGTCGGCCCATTCATGAACGCCGAGCGTGCCGGCAAATGCCGCCGCCCGATGACAACGCCCGGATAATCTGCTGGAACCAGAGCAAGCGTGATACCCACTTCCTCGCCCTTGCCCAGATGATTGTCAGGATCATAAAGGTTGAACGCCACGCCGAGCAGGGTCGCGACCGGGGCGAGCGTGATGTAGCGCTTGTCCCAGGAGAGGCGTACGCCGAGCACCTGTTTGCCGTCATATTCGCCATAGGTCACCACGCCAACGTCGCGCATGCCCGCAGCATCGGACCCGGCATGGGCGCCGGTGAGCGCAAAGCACGGAACTTCCTGGCCCTTGGCGAGCCTGTGGAGATATTTGCCCTGCTGCTCAGGCGTCCCGTATTTTTCGAGCAACTCACCCGGCCCGAGCGAATTGGGCACCATTACGGTAATACCCGCAGCAATCGAGCGCGAGGCGATCTTGGACACCACCTGGCTCTGGGCCTGCGCCGAAAAGCCTAAGCCCCCATGCTCCTTGCCGATGAGCATGCCCAGAAAGCCCTTGTCTTTCAGGAACTGCCAGACTTCGGGTGGCATATCCATGCGGTTGTTGCGCGTGTCCCAATCGTCGATCATGGCGCAGACCTGTTCGCATGGCCCGTCGATAAACGCCTGCTCTTCTTCAGTGAGGTCCGGCTTGCGAATGTCGAGCAGCCTGTCCCAGACCGGACGCCCCGAGAAAATCTCGGCGTCCCAGCCGACAGTCCCGGCGTCGAGCGCCTCCTGTTCGGTCCGCGAAATGCGCGGCAGGATGGATTTGACCATCGAATAGGCGGGGCCCGTCAGAACCATCTGCCGAATGGCCGGAAGCGCCAAAAGGCCCAGTATGGCCGCCGGCAGCAGCGCGAATATCCAGCCAACAATGCTGGTCGACAGCGTCAGCCCGTCATCGGGCCGTATCATGGCAAGAACCCCGATGGCCGCGGCGGCCAGCGCCCACTGCCACAGAGGGGACTGGCGGATCGCCAGAACCAGAAACGCGACGATGCTAAGGACGATAAGTGCCAAAACCATAAGATGGCCTCCCCTGACCTGAAGCGCTCGGATCATAACCCGGCGCTACGAAATATCGATGTCGGAACCTTACAGAATTCGGATCCTCTTTCCGAACTTTGGTTCCGCTCACGCACCTTAATCTGGTGCGGGCTGAAATTACGTCGAGCATACACCTGTGGACGTAAACGTCAACCTGATGCCCATAAGGTCATTCATCAAAAATGCCTGCCAACCGGAACGTATCGGTAATCGCGCGCTTGAAATTAGAACGCGTTCGCTCCGGATTTGTTTCAAAGCGCCCAAATCTCCCGGCTGCCAGGGACGCCTCATGCGTGCTGCCGTGCGCCGCCTCCGGAAACGGGTAAGGAACCTTGCCTTGGGTGCATTGTTTGACGCTAACGTCATCCCATGACATAGTTTACGCCATAAGTACGGACACAAGATCCGTTGGAGGAGAGAATAATGAACAAGCCAGTCAGCGCCCCCCATCCCTGGATTGCCGCCTATCCCGAGGGCATCGAATGGGACGTGCCCATCGATACAACCCCCGTACACGAGCAGCTGCTGGCCTCCTGCGCAAAGATGGGCGATGCCACGGCCCTCGATTTTATGGGCGCCACTACGTCGTTCCGCCGGCTTGGCGAACAGGTCAACGCCCTTGCCGGTGCCTTGCAGTCCGAGCTTGGCGTCAAAAAGGGTGACCGCGTTGCGCTGCTGATGCCCAACACCCCATTCTACGTCATTGCCTACTTCGCGGTGCTGCGCATCGGCGCAACCGTCGTCAACTGCAATCCACTCTATTCGCTGGGCGAACTCAGCCACATCGTTTCCAACTCCGGCGCAACCGTACTCATTACGGTCGATCTCAAGGCCACCTATCCCAACGCAGAAAAACTGGTCGGCCAGGGTCACATCAAGAAACTTGTCGTAGCCCATTTCCCCAATGCGCTGCCGGGACTGAAAAAAATCCTGTTCTCGCTGTTCAAGGGCAAGGACATCGTAAAGCCGGGCAGTTCTCCGGCCGCACGCGCTGTCATATCCTTCGAGGATCTGATTACCAGGGGCAAGACGCCGACATCCGTCCAGATCGATTCCGAAAAGGACGTCGCAGTCCAGCAATATACCGGCGGCACCACCGGCACCCCCAAGGGCGCCATGCTCAGCCACGCCAATATCGCCGCCAATATGAGCCAGATCGACAAATGGGGATGCGGGCTATTCTATCCTCCCTCCAAAGTGGTCGCCATCCTGCCGTTCTTCCATATCTTTGCGATGACCGTGTGCATGAACGTGCCGCTGTGCTCGGGCGCCCAGGTCGTCATGCTCCCGCGCTTCGAGATGAAGGCCTTCCTTTCTCTCATGAAGCGCACCAAACCCAATGTCTTGCCCGCCGTCCCCACCTTGCTGCATGCGCTGGCAACAAAGGACGTGGCAACCGCCGAAATCCTGGCGCCCATCGAAGTGGCGATTTCCGGCGGCGCGGGTCTTCCCGGTGAAACGCGCGAGGCCTTCGGCAAAAAATCGGACGCCATTCTCGCTGAAGGGTATGGCTTGACAGAGGCATCGCCTGTGGTGGCCTGCGCCGCCTTGCGTGTGCCCTCCAAGCCCGGATCGATCGGCCTGCCCATCCCTGCAACCGACGTGCGCTTCGTCGATCTCGACGATCCGGAGAGCGAAGTGGCGCAGGGAGAGCGCGGCGAACTCGTGCTCAAGGGCCCACAGGTCATGCTTGGCTATTTCAACGACGAGGAAGCTACAAAAGGCGCCTTTACCGCCAATGGCTATCTGCGCACCGCCGATGTCGGTTATCTCGACGAGGACGGCTACATCTTCCTTGTCGACCGCATCAAGGACCTCATTATCTGCTCGGGTTTCAACGTCTATCCGCGTGCCATCGAGGACGCCATTTACCACCACCCTGCCGTGGACGAAACGAACGTAATCGGGGTAAAGGACGAATATCGCGGAGAGGTACCCGTCGCCTATGTCAAGCTAAAGGACGGGCAGTCGGTGACCGAGGGGGGACTGAAATCCTTTCTCGAGGAACGCCTCTCCAAGCTCGAAATGCCTCGCGAGATCATTTTCCGCGACGAATTGCCCAAGACCATGATCGGCAAATTGTCCAAGAACGATCTGCGCGAGGATTATGAAAAGAACGTCAAGGCCGGGGGATAGCATCTTGAACAAGCACGATGCCGACAAGCGCGATCTGTTTGCCATTGCCGATTTGGCAAACGAGTTCGGCATTTCCACCCGCGCCATCCGGTTCTACGAAACCAAGGGGCTCCTAAAACCCGACCGCCTGGGATCGACGCGCGTGTTCCGTCGGCGGGACCGCGCCCGGCTGATCCTCATTCTGCGCGGCAAGCGGCTGGGTTTCACCCTGCGCGACATTTCCGAATATCTCAGCCTTTACGATGCCGACGGCACGCGCACGGCCCAGGTCAAACTGCTGATCGAAAAGGTCGACGAGCGCCTTGATCTGCTGCGCGCCCAACTGACCGATCTAGAGACCACCATCACAGAGCTGACCGAAATCCGCCAGCTTGCCGACGACCGGTTGAGCAACGCGCCGCTGGATGGAGAAGCGGTTTAAGGTCTGCAAATTTTGTGACGTCAGGCCCGCCGCTGGAGGGGCGCCGGCTTTCCTGCGTTAGCGTCGAGCCAGGCATCCATGGCGTCGGCGCTGAGCGGTTTGGAATAGAGATAGCCCTGATGGGCATCGCATCCGAGCGCGTCGAGAAACCGGCGCTGGGCATCGGTTTCCACGCCCTCGGCGACCACGCGCATATCGAGGCTCTGGCCGATGCAGATCACGGCGGTCGTCACGGCCTGCGCCCCGGCGTCGCTCTCCAGCTTGTCGATGAACGCCCTGTCGATCTTGAGTTCGCTGACCGGAAGGCGTGCTATGAGCGAAAGCGACGAGTAACCCGTTCCAAAATCATCCATCGACAGATTGACGCCCATTTCGCTCAGCGTATCGGTATTGCTGGTCACCGACGCCGTCTGGTCGAGCATGAGGCTTTCGGTGATCTCGATGGTAAGATCGGACGGTTTGAGCGCGTGAGCGGCCAGCGTTTGTGCCACCTGGGCGCAGAACTCACCATTGCGGAACTGTTGCGCGGAGATATTGACCGAGATCGAAGGTACGTCGCGTCCCCCGGCCCGCCAGCGGGCGAGCTGCGCACATGCGGCGTCGAGTGCCCAGAGCCCGAGTTCCTCGATCAACCCGATCTGTTCGGCTACCGGAATGAACCTGTCCGGGCCAACGGTTCCCAACTGCGGATGCGTCCAGCGCGCCAGCGCCTCCACGCCGTAGATTTCATCGCTGGTCCGGTCGATCTGCGGCTGGAAAGCAAGCGAGAGCTGATTGCCGGCCAGCGCCTCGCGCAACGCCGCGCCCAGTTCGAGCCGGTCGCGATTGGCCACGTTCATTTCCGGGGAAAAGAAGTGATAATTCGCCCGCCCTGCGGTCTTGGCTTCAGACATTGCCGTCTCGCAACGATTGACCAGCGTCTCAACATCCGTCGCGTCGTCAGGATAGAGAGCGATGCCGATCGATCCGGAAAGCGATAGTACCCTTCCGCTGACCGTAAAGGGCTCCCTAAGGCGCGCCAGTAACCCCTGTGCTGCTGCGGCCGCGTCTTCGGCCCGGCAATCGTCAAGCAGCAATATGAAGGTATCCGCGCTCATCCGGGCCACCATGTCCGATGAAGAAGCCCGATCGAGAAGCCGCTGGCTGACCGCCTCGAGCACCATATCCCCTGCCGGCAGGCCGTATGCTTCATTGATGTCCTTGAACCTGTCGAGATCGAGGCACAGGCAGGCCAGCGATTTCCTGCGCTGCGGATCACCGGCCAAAGTCTGTTCGAGCCGCTGACGCATCAATACCCGGTTGGGCAACCCGGTCAGCGCATCGTAATAGGCGAGCCGCCGGATTTGCGTGCGCGCCTCGTGCCGTTCGATCGCCATCACACAGAGGCTGAGGCAGGTCTCCACGAGCCGCAAATGCCAGGCGCTTGGTGGTCTGGATTCGGGGAAATAGAAGGCGAACGTCCCGGCAACACGCCCGTTGCGCAACACCATCGGATAGGACCAGCAGGCCTTGAGCCCCAGCGGCAGAAAGAGGTGCTTGAAATCGGTCCATAGCGGGTCGATCTCGATATCTTCAACCACCACCGGCTCGCCCCGCCAGGCGGCGGTACCGCAACTGCCGGCCCGTGGCCCGATTTCAAGCCCGGCGATCTGTTTCGCCACCGATTCCGGCAGGCTCGGCGCCGCCAGGGGCCGCAGCTTCTGGTTCTCGTCCACCCGCAGGATCGAACAGATCGTATCGGGCGCGAGCGCCTGCACCTGCTCGCAGATTTGCCCCATGAACTCCTTGAGCGGCATGTCACGGCTCAGCGCATCGAGTGAGAGGCGCTGGAAGACCTGAAGACGCTTCGATTGCGTGGTGTCGGCGAGCATGGCGACGAGATGGGTAAAACGCCCCTGCGCATCGTGCACCGGGTCGAGCCTGGCCGAAACCCAGACCGGGTCGCCCGATCGCGTGCGCAACAGCAAATCGTCGTGGAATCCCCCGCCCGTCTTGCCGAAGCTGCGCGCCCGCTGATGCAGCCGTTCATCGGTCATCGGGCCGGCCAGCAGCGACCAGGGGGTCTGTCCGGCAAAATCGTCCAGCCCATAGCCGAACAGCGCCTCGAAAGCGGGATTGAGGTAGCACGGATGCCCCTCGGCATCGGAAATCAGAACAGCCCGATCGGTGCGTGCGATTGCCATCTCGATGAAATCGAGCCGGCTCGGATTGGTGGCCAGACATCCACCAGCGTTTCGTCCATCGTGCATTCTGCAATCCCGGATCGGTTCCCCCGTTCGGGCGACCCAGGGGCCGTCCCGTACGAGAGAGTGTGAAGACCCAGAGATTAACGAAGTCTGTTTTTTCCCGCTCCCCACAAGGCGACGGGCCCGAAGGTTAACCGGGCCTTGCGGGAAACGCGACAAAACGAAAGCCCGGGCAGGACCTAGATATCGAATTTGATGCCCTGCGCCAGCGGCAATTCGCGCGAATAATTGACCGTATTGGTCTGGCGCCGCATATAGGCCTTCCAGGCATCGGACCCGCTCTCGCGCCCGCCGCCGGTTTCCTTTTCACCGCCGAACGCCCCGCCGATCTCAGCCCCCGAAGGCCCGATATTGACGTTGGCGATGCCGCAATCGGACCCCGCCGCCGAAAGGAAAGTTTCGGTCTCGCGCACATCGGTCGAAAAGATGCAGCTCGACAGCCCCTGCGGCACGTCATTCTGCAAGGCAATCGCTTCATCAAGCGTGCGGTAGGTGAGAACGTAAAGGATCGGCGCGAAGGTCTCGTGCTTGACGATGCCGGTCTGTTCGACCATCTCGACAATGGCCGGGCGCACGTAATGCCCGCCCGCGACACCATCCACGCGCTCTCCGCCGGTCACCTTGCCGCCTTCAGTCTTCGCCTTTTCAAGCGCGTGCTGCATGCCGTCATAAGCCTGCTTGTCGATCAGCGGCCCGACCAGAACGCCCTCTTCCAAGGGGCTGCCGATCGGCAGTTTGCCGTAAACGGATTTGAGTTTTTCAACCAGCTCGTCACGCACATCCTCATGCACGATCAGCCGGCGCAGGCTGGTACAGCGCTGCCCGCACGTGCCCACCGCCGAAAAGACGATGGCCCGGACCGCGTTGTCCAGATCAGCCGAGGGCGCAACAATCATCGCGTTGTTGCCACCGAGTTCCAGGACGCTCTTGCCAAACCGCTCGGCAACCTTTGGCCCCACGATCTGCCCCATCCGCGTCGACCCGGTCGCTGAAATCAGCGGCACGTCCTTCGACCCGGTCAGCGCCTCGCCCACATCGGCTCCACCGATGGCGACATGCAGCAACCCCTCTGGTGCATCGCCGAACCGCGCCGCCGCCTTGTCGAAGATCTTCTTGACCGCCAGCGCCGTCAGCGGCGTCTTTTCCGATGGTTTCCAGATAACCGTGTTACCGCAAATTGCCGCCAGAGCGAAATTCCAGGCAAACACCGCCACGGGAAAATTAAAGGCCGAGATCACACCAACGAGGCCCAGCGGATGCCAGGTTTCCCGCATCGAGTGGCCGGGGCGCTCCGACGCGATGGTCAGCCCGAACAACTGCCGCGACTGGCCCACTGCCAGATCGCAGATATCGATCATCTCCTGGACTTCGCCCAGACCTTCCTGAAAAATCTTGCCCGCCTCGAGCGACACCAACGCGCCCAACGCGTCCTTGGCATTGCGCAATTCCTCACCGAACAGCCGGATCAATTCCCCCCGCCGCGGCGCCGGCACCAGCTTCCAGTCACCGAACGCGGCTTTGGCCGTTGCGATCATCGCCTCGACTTCGGCGCCAGAATGGGTGCCGACCTCTCCGATCAGCGCGCCGTCAACCGGCGAATGCACCTTGAGCGCGCCGCCCGTCAGATCGGCAGCATCCAGCATTGCGGCTGAAAGAATGTCGGCATGGGACATGGATGTTTCCTCTTTGCATGATGTTCGACCTTCGAGGGTCGATTTGCACCGAGCTTAAAGGAAGCACTGCTTCGGTCAAAACGCCGATTGGTGATGGATCGATGACACGCGCTGATACCTATTCGGCCGGCGCCGTCCCGATCACCGAGTGGGAAATCTTGTCCTGCGCCTTTTCGTGCATGAATACGGGGGTACCCTTGAGCCAGAGCTTGAGCGCCTCCCAATGGATGCCGCCCATGATCTTTAGCGTCATCAGCGGATAGCGCAACAGCGCACGCCCCAGGCTCTTGTCGCTCAGTTCCTCGCGTTTGCCGGTAAACGCCGCATAGAGCAGCGCGCCCTCATTATCGCTTTCATTGATGACGATCTGAACTTTGTCGCTGGGCGGCGTGATCTTGAAGTCGTATTGCGCCTGCATCGGCACGAAGGGCGAAACGTAAAGTTCCTTGGCGCAGGATTGGCGCACCGCGCCTTCGGCGTGATCGCTGATCGGGATCACATAGGTGTGCCGCTCGTAAAACGTGTTGCACACCTCATAAAGGATGGCCCGCAACCCCCGGGTGTCCGAGCAAAAATAAACTGTAATCGGGTTGAAAACATAGCCGAAAATCCGCGGATAGCAGAGCATTTCGATCTTGAGATCTTCGCCCGCAATCCCCGCATCGGCCAGCAGCCGCCCGGCCCATCGCCGCAAGCCACCCGGTTCACCATCACCATGGTCGGCGTCGCGGAAGCTGAACACGCCGAACCGGTTGTGGGAGAACAGCCTGAGCCTTTTGTCGAGCGCCTCGAGCCGGTCAAGATCGAGAAGCAGCGAAAAAACGCGATAGCGGAGCGTATGCTGGCGCGGCCGGTGCCGCACATGCACAACCTCTCCAGCATAGATCGCGCCATCGCTCATTCGGCGGCCACCCTTTCGGTGTTGATATGGATACGACCCGAGGCATTGTCCACCGCCCAGGGACGTTGCACCCCGGCCAGATCTTCCGCCGCCGCAAGGCCGGCCTGCAAGCCGTCCTCGTGGAAGCCCGAACCAAAATGCGCACCGGCAAACCAGACGCCACCGCGCCCCTGCAGGCGCCACAGCTCTTTTTGCGCCGCCATGGCTTTCTGGTCGAAAAGCGGATGTGTGTAATCGAACGTCTCAAAGACCGTCGCCGGATCGATCTCGCGGCTGGGGTTGAGCGTCACGAACAGGGGGTATTTCTTGTCGATATTCTGCAGCTTGTTCATCCAGTAGGTAACGCAAAGCGGGCTATCCCCGTCCCATTCGCGCTCGCCGATATAGTTCCAGCTCGACCATACCGATTTGCGCTTGGGCATCAGGCGCCGGTCGGTGTGCAGCACGGCCTTGTTGTGCGTGTATTCGAATGCGCCCAGCACTGCCCGCTCGTCCTGATCGGGGTTGGCGAGCATCGCGAGCGCCTGATCCGCATGGGTGGCGATCAAGACATCGGTAAAGATGTCCTTGTGGCCGCGTATGTCGGTCACTTCCACCACGCCCGAATGCCGCTCGATCCGGCTTACGCCGGTCGAAAGACGCACGGCGCCTTTGTAGCCGGCCACGAGACGCGAAACATATTCGCGGCTGCCGCCCTCGACGGTCCGCCACAACGGGCGGTTGTAGAGATCGAGCAACCCGTGATTGAGAAAGAACCGCACAAAGGCCTGCACGGGATAGTTGCGAATATCGGTGGCCGATGACGACCAGATTGCCGCCGCCATGGGCAGGATATGGTCGTGGATATAGCTTTCAGAGTACCCGTTTTCCGCCAGATAATCAGCCAAACCGACGTGCGCGAGACTGCCATCGGCGAGGATTTCCCGGTGCGAGCGGGAAAATTTCACGACATCCGAGAGCATCCGCCAGAAGCGCGGACGCACTACGTTCGATTTCTGCCCGATAAGCCCCAGCGGGTCTGAGCAATATTCAAACACCCCGCCATCGATCGAGGCCCCGAACGACATCCACGACAGCGCCGTTTGCACCCCGAGATGATCAAACATGGCAACGAGGTTGGGATAGTTGGCCTCGTTATAGACGATGAACCCGGTATCGACCGGGATCGTCTTGCCATCGTAATCGACATCGACCGTATTGGAGTGCCCCCCGATCCGCGAGTCGGCCTCATAGAGCGTCACGTCGTGGGTCTGGCTCATCAGCCAAGCGGCCGAAAGTCCCGAAATTCCGCTTCCGATAACGGCGATACGCTTTGTGCCTTTTGGTCCCTTGGGGCCAGCATCGAGATACATTGGTCGGCTTGTCCTTGTTGCTTTTCATTAGGTACGAGCCCAACGCCAATTCGGATGCACCCGCGACGGGATTTTTTCTTCAGGTCCCGGTGATCCGCCACCTTCGCGCTGCCGTAAATCCAAGCATGACGACAGTGCTTTCAATCGATCCGGCCACGTGCCAAACTTCAAAGCCCTTGGCGGCGCAGCGCGAATATGCTGTGCGTCCGGCCCCCAGAGGAGTTGCGCGTACCGACAAGATGGCCGTCGATCTCAATGACAAGAAGGCGCTCAATATCCTGATGCGCCAGAAACTGTTTGCCGTCGCCACATCGCGCGACGTCGCCGCTTTTGAAGAGCTGTTTCGTTACTACGGCCCCCGCGTGCGCGCCTACATGGCCAAACTCTGCCGCGACGGGCAGCTCGCCGAGGAATTGATGCAGGAAACCATGGTGGCGGTCTGGAACAAGGCCGCCCTATACAGCCCCGACAAGGGCAACGTCTCGACGTGGATCTTTACCATAGCGCGCAACCAGCGCATCGATCACTGGCGCAAGGCCAACCGGCCCGATTTCGACCCCAACGACCCCGCCTTCGTTCCCGCCGAGATCACGCCCGCCGATGCGGCTTTCGACATGAACGAAGATGCCGACCGGCTCCACCGCGCCATGGAGACCCTTCCCCCCGAACAGCTCGAGCTCTTGAAGCTTTCGTTTTTCGAGGAGGCTTCCCACGGCTCGATTTCCGAGAAACTCGGCCTGCCGCTGGGCACTGTCAAATCCCGTATCCGTCTCGCCTTCGCCAAGCTGCGCACGGCGCTGGAGGATCGGTCATGAGCATCATCCACCACCTCGAAGAAGACATCCTGCTCGACCATGCCGCAGGCACGCTCGCCGAGGGCTTTTCGCTCGCCGTGGCCACCCATCTCGCCATCTGCCCCGCCTGTCGCGAGCGCTACGCCATGATCGAGGGTACAGGCGGCGCGCTGCTCGAGGATATCGAACCGGCCCCTGATACCGATGCCAGCTGGCAGTCGTTGAGGACACGGATCGCCGACGCCCCGTTGCCCACCGCAAAGCCTGCGCGCCGCGGCAGCGCAGGCGGGTCGGCCCCAATCCTGCCTGAACCCTTGCGCTCCTACGTGGGCTCGGACGTCGACGCCATCCGCTGGAAGGCCATGCCGGGCGCCGCCCAGTTCATCATCCAAACACGCGATGGCCGCGCTGTCGCGCGTCTGCTGCGCATTCCGGCCGGCAAGCCCGTGCCCGAACACACCCATCGCGGCATGGAAATGACACTGGTTTTGTCCGGTGCCTTTAGTGATGAGGACGGAACGTTCACCCGCGGCGACATCGAGATCGCCGATGGCAGCCTGACCCATCAGCCTGTCGCGACCGACGATGCCGATTGCATCTGTCTTGCCGTCACCGAAGCGCCGCTCAAGTTCAAGAGCTGGATCGTGCGCCTGTTCCAGCCAGTGCTGGGGATATGAGGGATCACATGCCGTACGTCGTCGCCTACATCGGAACGGCCATCGTCTTTTTCGCCATCGACTATATCTGGCTGTCGCGGGTTGCTTTCGGCTTTTACCGCGAACAGATCGGCCACGTCCTGCTCGACCAGCCCAATCTCGCCGCGGCCGGTGCCTTCTACCTGTTCTATATCGGGGGCATCGTTTACTTCGCCGTCGCCCCGGCCATGCAATCGGGCAACTGGACACAGGCCCTGATCGCCGGCGCCATTTTGGGCCTTGTGGCCTATGGCACCTACGACATGACCAATCTCGCGACCATCCGGGACTGGTCGGTTTCGGTCACCATCATCGATATCCTCTGGGGCGCCGCGCTCACCGGCACCGCCGCGACCGCCGGCTATTTCGCGACGCGCCTGTTGGGTGCCAGCAACTAGAGCTGCCGTCCGGACTTGAACGCCTCGTAGCGCGTCTTGGTCTCTTCGTTCATGGGATAGAGGCCAGGCAGCGGCACGCCGCGGTCGACCTCGGTCATGATCCAGGCTTCCATGGCTTCCTGCTCGGGCGCCTCGATCAACACCGCATCGAGCAGCGCCTGCGGGATCACGACGGCACCGTCGTCATCGACGACGATCACGTCCCCCGGGATCACCGCCACCCCGCCGCAGCCGATGGTTTCCTGCCAGCCTACAAAGGTCAGCCCGGCCACCGATGGCGGCGCCGAAATGCCATTGCACCAGACAGGCAGATGTGTGGAGTGGACGCCCACTGCGTCCCGCATCACCCCATCGGTGACCAGCGCGGCAACACCCCTCTTTGCCATGCGCAAACACAGAATATCGCCGAAGATGCCGGCGTCGGACACACCCATGGCATCGGCAACCACAACGGCGCCCTCGGGCATGTCCTCGATGGCAGCGCGGGTCGAGATCGGAGAACCCCAGCTTGCCGGGGTTGCAAGGTCCTCACGCGCAGGAACGAAGCGCAGCGTAAAGGCGGGACCGACGATCCTTGGCATTGAAGGCCGGATTGGCCTGGCGTTGCGGATCCACACATTGCGCAGCCCCTTTTTGAGCAGCACGGTGGTCAGCGTGGCGGTCGAAACGCCCTTGAGCGTTTCAATTGCGTGCCGGGACAAGGTCATTGGCGATCTCCTGCGAATCCATGGCGCCATGATGTCGGTCGACCGACATCGAACGCAACCACTCCGTCAGTTGCCGCCGGCCGGTGTCAGGACAAAGTCGAACGGCGAACGCCAGCGTGTTCCGCTGCCCTCGACCGCTTCGAACCGAGCAATCAGCGACTTCTTGACCCCGAACACCGTGTCGGAATCCAGGTAGGGATCGCCGCCCACAAAGGTATGGGTCACCAGCTTTTCAAAACCCGGAGCGGTGACCAGATAATGCATATGGGCGGGCCGGAACGGATGGCGCCCCAGCGCGGCCAGCATCTGCCCCACCGGCCCATCGTCGGGGATGGGATAGGAAACCGGCTTGATGCCGACAAAGCTGTAGCGCCCGTCCGGCCCGGTTAAAAAGACGCCGCGATTGTTCCATTTCGGCTGCACATCGGGCTGCTGCACGTCGTAAAAGCCATCTTCATTGTCGCACCAGACATCGATCTTCGCCCCGGCGATCGGCCGCCCGTCGAGATCGAGCACCCGCCCCTCATAAACACAAGGTTCGCCCTTGCCGTCGAGGCTGATGCTGTCGCCCATGGCCCGCACGGGCGCGCCCTCCACATGAAACGGCCCAAATACGGTGTTTTCCGTCGCCCCCTCGGGACGACGATTGTTGATGGCATCGACAAGCATGGAAAACCCCAGGGTATCGGACAGCAGGATGAACTCCTGCCGCTCGGGGCTACAGATGCCGCCCGTCCGGGTCAAAAAGTCGATGCCGATTTCCCACTCCTGCTCGGTAAGCTCAACCTCCTTGGCAAACTCATGCAAATGCCTGACCAGCGCCGCCATCACCTTGGCAAGCCGCGGGCTGACGTCCGGCCCCATCCGTGAATTGACAGCATCGACCGAGGTGTCCTCAGTGAAATAGCCGCTCATCCCAGCCTCCTATTTTTGCGCGCGCATCGCCGGGGCACCGTCCCGCACCGGCGGACGGCCCGCCCAAGCGTCGGCCAGCATGGCCCGCAACCGTTCGGTGACAAGCGGGGCAGGATTGGCGTAGGGCGAAGCGCCGAGTTGCCCGACAACCGCGTCCAGCCCGGCTTCAGGCATGCCGATCGCGTTGAGCGCCAAGGGCCCATCCAGCGATGCAATAAGATCAAACAGCGCAAGCTCGGGCCGGTCGGTATCGAGGATCGCGCCGATCTGCTCATAGGCGGGCCGGGCGGCCACGCTGTTATAGGCGAGAACATGGGGCAGCATGATGCAATGGGTTGCCGCGTGCGGAAGATCGAAGCTTCCGCCCAGGACGTGACAGATCTTGTGGTGCAACCCCATGGTCGTGCTGCTCAGGCACGTTCCGCACAGCCAGGCGGCATAGAGCGCCTCGGCCCGGGCCTCGCTATTGCCGGGATCGGCTTTGATGACCGGCAACGCCCCCACCATGACGGCGATGGCCTCCCGTGCCATCAATCCCACGATCGGCGAGCTGTCGGGCGCATAAAGAGCCTCGGCGGCGTGGGCCAGCGCGTTGATCCCACTCGTCACGCTTATCTGTACGGGCAGCGCATAGGTCAATTCGGGATCGTAAACAACAAACCGCGGCAGGATGGCATCGTCCCGCCGTGTGACCTTTTGCCCGTTCTCGGTCTCGCCCAGAATGGGTGTCACTTCCGAGCCCGCATAGGTGGTGGGGACGACGATCTGCGTCAGTCCGGTGCGCACCGATACCGCCTTGGACAACCCGATGGTCGACCCGCCCCCGACCGCCACGAGGCAGTCAGCGCCAAGCCTTTGCGCTTCCTCGAGCGCCCGTCCGGTCACTTCGGTCGGCGTGTGCATGCGCGCGCCGTCGAACGGCCCGACAGCCAGTCCATTCAGTAACTTGAGTGCTTGATGCCCTAGTCCGGCCTGTCCCGGCGTGGTCAAAACCAGCGCACGCGAAAGTCCCGCCCCTTCGAGCAGATCGGCCAGCCCGTGCCGGAGGCCCGGGCCGAACCGTATATCGCTGGGCAGACTCCGGTATGTAAACGCCCTGCTCATCGCCAGGTCAAGCCGATGCTTTGGCGGACAGCGCAGCGCCCGAAAGCCATTCCGCGCCCCGCGCATAAAGTGCCTCGACTTCAGGTCCGACCAATCCGGGCATGTCTTTTTTCACCACATAGCCGATGCGCGTCTGAATATAGGCCAGATGACAATACCCGGCCGGAAAGCGTCCCAACAGCTCCTTGTCGAGCCGCAGTTGGGCAGCCGGATCGAGTGGATCGAGCCGGTCCTTCTCATAAATTGGCTGGCGCAGCACCACACCCCATTTGCCATCCCGCTTCTCCAGAAAGTCGTAGAACCGCCCCGTGCAAACAACGTCGCACAAAACCCCGTCCACGTCTCCACGTTGAGAGATGGTCATCTTGGTCTGGGCGATGGCTCGATCTCCCGAAAGATCGATCGAAGTGCCGCCGAGGAAATGGAGGATGCTCACACCCTTCTCGAACCCTTCGCGGCTGACGCGTATGAATTCATCCGCCGTCCCTTGAAACCAGGTCGCCTGCATCACGCCATCATCGTGCCAACACGTCCGGAAGCGCGTCCAGTCTCCGGCATCGCGCCAAACGGCCCAGTTCTCAACGAGATCGCGAATGGCAAGGCGGTCGACCAAATCCTGCGGCATCGTCATCGTTGTTCTCCGGTTTGGGCTGGGCCCACGCGGGCGACAAACTGCGCAAAGCCGTCTAACTGGCTGGCGATCATCGTGCGGGTTGCTTCATCGACAAGGCGGTCGGTCTGCGGGTCCACCTTGTCCTTGGCAAAGGACACGAAGATTTCCGGCTTGGTGAACACCAGGGCTTCGAGAAACACCATGATCTGGCGCATGTGATACTGCGCCCGCGCACCCCCCAGCATACCGGTCGCCGCCGATTGCAGCGCGATGGGCTTGCCCTTGAAGGGCTGGTCGGGCAGCCGCGACACCCAGTCCAGCGCATTCTTGAGCACGCCGGGAACCGAAAAATTATACTCGGGCGATACAAAGACCACCCCGTCAGCAGCGCGAATGGCTTCGCCCAGCGCGGTTACGGCAGCCGGAAATCCATCGGCGTTCTGAATATCGGCATTGTAGAGCGGAAGATCGCCAATCGAGGGCGCTTCGACAATCGAGACGCCATCGGGCGCGAGATCGGGCAGGGTATTGGCCACCATGCGGTTGAACGAGCCCTGGCGCAGGCTACCGCAAACAGTGAGCAGATTTAGCGTTCTGGTCATGGGGATGAATAATTCCGCAAAAGGTGAAGGACCGCGCCCATCGGCGCGGCCCATGGATTGCCCTAGATCTGGTCGATACCGGCGCTGACGCGAACTGCGGTCCAGCGCTCGACTTCCGAGCCGATCTTGGCGGTGAAGGCTTCGGGCTCCGAGGCCCCAACGATATAGCCCGATTCCCCGAGCTGATTGATGAGCGCCTCGTCTTCGAGTGCCGCCGAGACCGCTGCGTTGATCTCTTCGGCCAGTCCGGCATCCATTCCGGACGGCACAGCTATGCCATACCAGGTGGAAACATCGAACCCTTCGAAACCAGCCTCGACGACGGTTGCGACGTCAGCGATTTTGGGATGACGCTCGGCGCTCGTCGCCACGATGGCCTTGATGTCACCGCTGCTGATCTGGCCCAGCATCGGCGCCAGCACCTCGACCAGCATGTCCACTTCCCCCGAGAGGACTGCGGCCAGAGCTTCGGGCGTGCCCTGATAGGGAATGTGCATCATGTCGATACCGGCGGTTTCCGCCAGAAGCTCACCGGCAAAATGCTGCGACGAACCTACTCCGACGCTGGCGAAATTGAGTTCGCCCGGGCGTTCGGCGGCAAGCGCTATGAGTTCTTCAAGCGTATCGGCTTCGAAGTCGGGACGAGCCACGACAACGAGCGGCATTGCAGCGACCTCGGAAATCCCCTGGAAGTCGCCGACCGGATCGTAGGGCAGGCTTGCATACATGGCGCCGGCCACAGTGTGGCCGTTGGCCATCATATACAGCGTATAGCCGTCCGGCGCGGCCTTGGCGGCGGCATCCGCGCCGATGGTTCCGCCTGCGCCGGGGCGGTTTTCAACGACCACCGGCTGGCCGACGATGCGCGAAAGCGGGTCCGCCACGATACGGGCCAGCGTGTCGGTTCCTCCGCCCGCTCCGTAGGCCACCACCATGTTGACGGGACGCTCGGGCCATTGCTGGCCCATGGCCGGCACAGTGGCAAACGCCAGCGCAACCGTCAGACCGCCCAGTATCGATTTGCGAAAAGTCATTGAATCCTCCTCCATGTCTTTCAAATCATTGTTTACATATATAAACTATTCCTATTCATAAACAAAAGTGCACGCGCGGCACCGCATGTCAAGCCGCTCCCGGGAACCGCTGACGCGAAGGGCACCGATGGCTGATGAACAGTTTAGCTGCCGAGCAGGCTCTCAGCCCGGCTCACAGCCTGCCGCAGATGTTGGCGCACCTGCGAGGCCTTCTGGGGACTGAACCGGGGGCTGGGCACCGCGACGTTGATAGCGCCAACGATCTGTCCGTGCTGGCGGACCACCGCGCCCATCCCGATTATGCCGGGCGTGAATTCTTCCTCCACGAACCCAATTCCCTCGGCCCGCGTCCGCTCGATTTCACGCAGCAGGCGTTCGTGAGACTGGATGGTATTGGGCGTAAAGCGCTCGAAACGAACCCGGTCGAGATAGGCGTCGAACCAGTCGCGCGTCTTGTTGGCCAGAAAGATTTTTCCCGAGGAAACGGCATACAGCGGCGCCAGGTCACCGACCTGCATTGTATAGGTCAACGCGTTGCGCCCTGCTCGCGTCGCCACCACTTCGACCTCATCGCCCTTTTCCACGTTGAAGCTGCAACTTTCGTTGATCGCGTCGCGCAACTCGTCGAGCACGCTCTCCAGCACCGTCAGCACTGAAGGCTCAGACATCGCCGCGCTCGCGAGGCGGGCGGCGGCCGGGCCCAGCGTATAGCCGGCATGGTTATCCTGGCTGAGATAGCCACGCTCTTCGAGCGTTCCCAGCAAATGAAAAAGGCTGCTTTTCGGAATTTCCAGCGCTGTGGAAATTTCCGTCGCGCTCAGCGGCGACAATGCCCCGGCCAGCGTTTCCAAAAGATCGAGCGTGCGATCTGCCGACTTGACTTTTCGGATTGATGGCTGTCTCATATTGTAAACCTATTCACATTTGTGAACAGGCTATCACACAGGTCCAGCATTGCAAGAGGGCATGCCGGTTCAGCCTGCAACGCGAGGGGAGACTCGCACCCGGTGGCAAAATCTCGTCAGCTTCCTGTTCGGCCGACAGTCACCGGCGCTGTCACGCTTCTCGTGGGCGCGGCGGCGTTTATCGAATCGTTTCGCTACCCGTTGGGCAGCATCGGTCAGATCGGCCCCGCTGTCTTTCCCCTCGGGCTATCAGTGCTCCTCATTATCGCCGGGATCGCCATCATCATTGAAGATCTGCGCGCCGGCACGATACCGCAAACCCCGGTCCCGCTGACGAGCTTGCTCACCGTAGCTGGCGGCCCTATCGCTTTTGCGCTGCTTGTCGTCCCGTTCGGGCTCATCCCTGCGATTGTTGCCAGTGTCATGATCTCTGCGCTCGCCGATCGCTCGCTGCGTCCGCTGAGCGTGCTTCTTCTGGCCACCGGCTTGGCGCTCGGCTGCACGCTGGTCTTCATCACCTTCCTGAAAATGCTCATCGCACCGATAGACTGGCCCTTCTGATGGAACTGTTCGCCAATCTCGCCTTGGGCTTTTCGGTCGCGCTGTCGACCTCGTCCCTATTCTATTGCGCTCTCGGCGTCACCCTGGGCATGTTCATCGGCGTCCTGCCCGGCATCGGCCCGCTCGCAACGGTCGGCATGCTGCTGCCGCTGACCTTTTATGCCGGCCCGACCGATGCCATCATCATGCTGGCCGGCATCTATTACGGCTCGATGTATGGCGGCTCGACAGCGTCCATCCTGCTCAATCTGCCCGGCACCGCCGGGGCCGCCGTGGCCTGTCTCGACGGCTATCCCATGGCGCGGCAGGGCCGGGCCGGTGTGGCGCTGTTTGCAACAACCATCGCGTCCTTTGCCGGCGGCATGGTCGGTATCCTCATCCTTGCCGCCTTTGCGCCCGCGCTGGCCCGGATTGCACTCACCTTCGGCTCACCGGAATATTTCGCGCTGATGGCCGTGGGCCTGCTTGCCGCCGCGCTGGTCGGCGATGGCTCTCCGGCCCGCTCCCTTGCCATGGTGGTGCTCGGCCTGCTGCTCGGCATCGTGGGCACCGACGTCAACAGCGGCGTGCGGCGCTTTACCGGCGGCTTCCCCGAACTCGGCGACGGGCTGAACCTGGTCATCATAACAACCGGCCTGTTCGGTATTTCCGAGGTCATCGCCAATGCCGGCCGCATCAAGCGCGGCACGGTGCAAGCCATGAATGTCACCTGGCGCTCCCTGCTCCCCACGCGGGACGACTGGAAACGTTCGCTCATGCCCGCCATTCGCGGCACCGGCATCGGTTCGGTGCTCGGCATCCTGCCCGGCACCGGCGCAGCGCTGTCGACCTTTGTTGCCTATGCTGTTGAAAAGCGCGTTTCGCCCAATCGCGACCAGTTGGGTAAGGGCGCCATCGAAGGCGTTGTCGCCCCCGAGGCAGCAAACAACGCCGCCGCACAAACCGCCTTCATCCCCACCCTCAGCCTCGGCATCCCCGGCGATGCCATCGTCGCCATCATGCTCGGCGCGCTCATCATCCACGGCATCGTGCCTGGCCCGCGTCTCGTGGTCGATCAGCCCGAACTGTTCTGGGGCCTGACCGTCAGCTTTCTCATCGGCAACATCATGCTTCTGATCCTCAACCTGCCACTGATCGGGGTATGGGTACGGATCCTCTCCATTCCCTATGGCCTGCTCTATCCGGCCATTCTGGTTTTCATCTGCGTCGGCGTTTTCTCGATCCACAATTCGGTGTTCGACGTGATGCTGGCCGTTACGTTCGGGCTCGTCGGCTATGGCCTGCGCCTGATGCGCTTTTCCCCTGCCCCGCTGCTTTTGGGCCTGGTGCTCGGCCCGCTGATCGAAACCAATCTGCGCCGTTCCCTGCTGCTGTCGCGCGGTGACCCTTGGGTGTTTTTCGAGCGCCCCATCAGCGCCACTGTCCTTGCCATCGGGGCTCTGCTGATCGTCTATTTCGTCTGGAGTGCGCTCCGCACGAAACGCAGCACGCCGGCATCTGCCAGGTCGTAACCCGCACACGCCTCCGCCATACGCTCTTTTTTAATTTACTTGCCGCTTTTCCGACAAGATTTTACCCTGCGGCCGGAAACCGGGTGCTACTGTTGTCATGGGGCTGCCGAGGGACATAATAATTGCTTATGTGATTGGCTTGGCGGGACTAATCCTTGTTAGTACCCTGAAGCTGGCCGTCGCCCCCGTTTTCACATCATCATTTAACGGCATGTTTTTTGCGCTGGCCATTCTGCTCGCCGCTGGCATGGGCGGCATGGCGCCCGGCGTGTTCACCATGGTCCTTGCGCTCCCGCTGGTGTATCTTTTCACCGAAGAAGAGAGCACGTCCCAGGGCCCCGACCTCATCTTGTTCGCTGGCGTCGGTGTTGGAATCGCCTGGCTGGGCGGCATCCTGCGCGAAGAACGGAACAAGGCTCTGATGGCCAGCAAGCTCCTGCAACGGCGGGAGAGCTACCTGCAGGCCATCCTCGACACCATCTCGGACGCGACGATAGCGAGCAAACCGAGTGGAGAGATCGTTTCATTCAACGCGGCGGCCGAGAGATTATTTGGCTATCGCGAGAAAGTGGTACTGACCCGGAGCGTCCAGATCCTGATAGCCGAGCCCCATCATTTCGATCGCATTGGCAGTGCAGACTATCCGCCCACCGGCTTTGCCCGGTTTCTTGGCCGGAACCGTTTGCTGCGGGGCAAGCGGAGCGACGGCACAACGTTTCCCATGAGCATCGACGTGGTCCGGATCGCGACAGGCGAGGGCCTTCTGTTTATCGGCTTTGCGCGCGACATGACCGAGCGCGAGCGTGCCGCAACCCGGCTCGAACAAACCGAAGCCGAACTGGCCCGGCTGTCGCGCATGAGCGAGATGGGTGAGATGGCTTCAGCTTTGGCCCATGAAATCAACCAGCCGCTCTCGGCAATCAGCAATTACGTGCAGGGCGCCAAGCGCATGCTCGAGGTCTTCGACGCAGCAATGCTTCCTGCACTGCGCGAGTCGCTTGCGGCAGCAGCAACCCAGGCGCTGCGTGCCGGCGACATCATCCATCACCTTCGTATCTTCATGGCACAGGGGGAGATCGACAAGGAGATCGTCAACGTCAACACGCTGATCGAAGGTGCCATGGCGCTGGCGCTGGCCGGCACGAGGGAAGACGGCATTCTTACCGAACTCGACCTGGCCCCCGGGCCGCTTGAGGCCCTGGGCAACCCGACCCAGATCCAGCAGGTTATCGTCAATCTCCTGCGCAATGCCACCGACGCTGTGCGAACCAGCGAGCGCAAGGTCATAACCATACGCACACGGCGCAGCGGTCAATTCGCGCGGATCGAACTCAGCGATACCGGGCAGGGTATTCCCCCCGACTTCGGCGAGGAAATCTTCAAGGCTTTCGTAACGACGAAACGGCGCGGCATGGGGGTCGGCCTCTCGATTTCCAAGCGCATTATAGAAGCACATGGAGGCGCAATAAGTGCTCGGTCCGTAGCGGGCAGAGAAACGATTTTCACGTTCACCCTTCCCTTGGTCGACAGAGAGTTTCAGGCTCATGACGAGTGATTTCCTGATCCACATCGTAGACGACGAAGAACCGGTTCGTCAGTCACTATCGTTTCTGCTCGCGGCGTCGGGCTGGCGATCACGGAAATACGCGTCAGCGGCCGAATTCCTCGACACGGCTGAAAACTTGCACGAGGCCTGCCTGGTAACCGATCTGCGCATGTCGGAAATGAACGGCATCGATCTGCTGCGGCGTTTGCGCAAGGACGGAAACACCCTGCCGGTGATCGTTGTCACCGGACATGGAGACGTGCTGGCTGCCGTCGAGGCCATGAAGGCCGGCGCCAGCGATTTCATTGAAAAGCCGTTCAGCGAAGAGACCATTCTGGCCACCCTCACCAGGGTTTGCGCTGCGGCACAGGAAAAGAGCCAGGTTCGTCACCAGCGCCAGGCGGCCCGTCAGAAGCTGGAGTCGCTCAGCACCCGCGAGCGTCAGGTTCTCGAAGGAGTCGTCAACGGGCTCCCCAACAAGTCCATCGCCCGCAATCTCGGCCTGAGCCCCCGGACGGTCGAAGTCTATCGCGCCACGATCATGACCAAGATGCATGCCCACAGCCTCGCGGAGTTGGTACGGATGGCCGTTGAGGGCTCGGACCAGTATGCAGGCCGCGATTAGCTGGGGCGTACTGAGATAAAGTGCGACACCACTTTACCTCAATACGCTACAAAACAGGCACTATTCCAACCTGCGAAACACCGGTTTAAGCGCCCAGATCGATCAGCGCCTCGCGGTCGAGCAGAATGACGTCGCGTGCGCCCACCAGCGTAATGAGCTTGAGAACCTGCAGGCGGTGAATGGCGCGCGATACGGTTTCCAGCGTCAGCCCCAAATGATCGGCAATATCGCTCCGCGACATCGGAAGACGGGCCCGTGGACCGTCGCCCCCCCGCCGGTCGGCAATCCCCACAAGAAATGCAGCCACACGTTCGATGGCATTCTGGGTTCCCAGTATCAAGAGGTGCTGATGGGTGCTTTCAAGGTAGTCAAACAGCATATCGGCAATCCGCGGATTGGTCAGATCCCTATCTTCGAGATGAAATTTCCGCGTGCCTGAATATTCGAGCGCTTCAGCGTAGCACTGCCGCTCGGAGCCCGTTTCAAAGCCGAAGACCTCGCCCGCAAAGTAAAACCCGGTGACCAGTCGACGGCCTTCCAGCGTTATCCGCGAGACGCGGACGCAGCCGAACTCGACGATAAAGATGTCGCCGGCCTCGTCGCCCTGAGCATAGATGAGCTCTTTTTCCCTATGCCGTGCGGTAGCGCTAAGCTTCAAACCCTCAGCAAATCCCGTATACCCGGCAGCTCCGGTGATGGAACTTGGACCCATACTGCGGGGCTCCCTTTGCATAAACATTTGTTTAGTCCTCCCATATTTTCTTAATTATGGGTTTTTAACTTTTGTTAAGAAATTCCGGTTCTCCCACTAGGGTTTGTACGATATTGACAGCGGACCAATTTTCATCGACGAGACGAGGAGCCGTTCTCGATCCCTGCAACGCGCCTTTCGAGCCGCTTGGCGCGTGCCGCCAGTGCCTCATATTGCGCTGAAATCAGGTCGCGCTCTTTCTGCACTTCAAAAAGCGCTTGCTCGGAGCGCTGCAGCAATCGCCGGTGGCCATCCGAGATGATCCCCACGAGCACGGCGATGACCAGCCAGGCCAAAGGCGTCGTCCAGACCGCAGCGAGATACTCAAAGTACCCCTCTCCCACCACCCTTTGGGGCAGCGTGCCGCCCAGAAGCGCAAGCGCGGAAGCCATTGCAGCGGCCATGATCCCGCCCGAAGCCCCATATTGAGCGGCAATCAGCGCCACGGCGAGAACCAGCGGATGGAGCGGCAGCGTCTGAAGATCGAACAACCCCAGCCGTTCGACGGCAAACACGCCGCCAATCAGCACGGCGCCTTCAACGACCCCCACCCAATGGTTCGTGGAGCCCCTGGTCGTTTCTCCCAGCGAGAGCCTGGGACTCCCCCGTTTCGGCGCATGGACGTTCACTGTGTTTATCCTTGGTTCCGGGGCGGCGCAGGGTCTAGCCTGCAACCGCCGGGTTATTGTCGATGAATGTCAGCCTGTTCATCACCTTGAGCGTGTTGACCATGACCACATAGGCAAGGATCGCAGCGGCGCCCGTTGCGATCACGTACCCCAGTCCCAGGGCGTCCGGATTGGCCAGCAGCGCATAAGTCAGCCCACCATTGAGCACGAGAAAGGTGGCCTGCAGCACGAAGTAGGCACGCGCGTACTGCACAAAGAGGATAACCCCGACACATGCGAGAAACAGGAAGTGGAACGCCGCGCCGATCAGCGCGAGACGCAGGACCTGCAGCGTTTCGAGCCCCAGTCCGAGAAAGCCGACGATCCAAGGTCCGGCCAGCGCCAGCACTAGACTGATCGCGATCTGGATAACGAAAGCCGAAAAGATCGTATTTGTGGTCTGCCAGGTGATCTCGCTGCGCTGGGCATCGATGTGGCGGAGCGTGCCGCCCGAATGGACGATGTCGCGATACTTGCGATAGGCGACGAAAAAATCGGTCTCCAGCCAGATCGAAACGATGCTCATCAGCGGAACGATCGAGAGATAGGCAATAAACATGGGCACGTCGTATCGTGGCGCGTGAATGAGCCCATGCGCGATGGCCGTGGCTTCATACGATTGCCAGACGACGAGCTTGTCGATCCACACGGCGAGCGCGCTCGACAGCCCCGCTATGACGAAAGTGCGCGAGCGTATGGGGTGGGCGATCAGCGATCGAATGCCGTCGGACAAGCGCAGCATCCGGCCGGGAAAGGTCTGGACAATGAGCCCGTGCAGAATGGCAAAGGCCAGAAACAACCCCGCCCCGAACCCCGCGAGCAGGCCCGCAACACCATAGCCCAGGCTGGCGAGCGACAGGCCGAGCACGACCGACACGCTCAACCCCATGGTAAAGCCCGTTGTCACCGTGGTGTATTGGCGGATCGCCGCGACCATGGACATGGTGAGCCAGAGCAGCGACACCTGCAAAACGCAGAAGGTGGCGGCCGTCGCCGTGGCCATGTCCAGCCCGATGATAACGTAAAACAGCACCCAGGCGAGAACCACGGTAATCAGCGCCGCAACCCCCAGGGCACCATTGTAGATGCCATGCACCTGGTCGAAGCGGCGGTCGAACAACTGGGCCGAAACGCGCAGATTGAGCTCGAGCGCGATAGGGGCCGTCACCACCAGAGAGAGTGCAAAGCAATAGATGACCAGGACGCGGAACGTCGTCGTCATCTCCAGCCCCACCAGCGGAACGCCGAGCCATGAAATCAACGCCAGGCCGACCATGATGACGATCCATGGCCCGGCCGTAACCATGATGGCATGACCGGTGGCCATGGAATGCCCGGCCAGATTGTTCTGACTGCTCAGCTTGGAAAGGGCAAACCCGATGCCGGCCATGTCTAGACCTCACTCTTGGCGAATTTGGAAAGATGTCGGCCGTAAAGTTTCGTATAGGCCGCAGCGATGGTATCCGACCGGAACTGGATCCGGACCTTGGAGCGTAGCGCTGCACCCATCTTCTCGCGCGCCATGGGATTGTTGAGCAGATGCACGGCGGCCGAAACGAGCGCCCCGACATCGCCAACCGGCGCGACCATGCCGCCAATGCCAGCGACGGCTGCCTGCCCGGGACTGCCCGGGCATCCCAGAATTTCCCGGCAGGCGCCAACATCGGTTGCGATGCAGGGAACACCCGCAGCCCCGGCTTCGAGAATAACGAGCGGCAGCGCCTCGGAAATCGAGGTGAGCATGAGAACATCTATTTCGGCCATGTAGTCGCGCACATCGACCGGACCGGTAAAAATGATGGTGTCAGTCAGCCCACGCTCATTGACGGCGTCGATGCAGCTCTGGGCGTACTCGGGATCTTCATCCATCGGCCCTATGATGAAGGCGCGCAGGTCCTTGACCTTGGACGCAGCCCGTTCGGCGACATCGATAAACGTCTGGATGTCCTTGATCGGCGCAACGCGGCCGATAAACGCCAGGGTGGGACGTTTTGAAACGCGTTCAGGCAGCGTATTGAAGCGGTCGACATCCACCCCGTTGGGGACCACTGTGAGCTTCTTGGCGTCGGCCCCCAGCGCCAGCTGGAAGGCGTTGTTGTCGCCATAGAGCGCGATAACGTCGTCGGCCGCGCTATAGGCGATGCGCGCAAAGCTTTCAAAAGCGTCGGCCCAGAAATCGCGAACATCCTGGCGCTCATCAGTAAAATCGAGCCCGGTTTCGATGCTGTTCTTGATCCAGTCGGCCATCAGGATTTCGACGCGCCGCTCGTTGGAATAGATGCCGTGCTCGGTAATCATCACCGGCCGGCCGGTATCATGGGCGGCGCGCGCCGCAACCAGCCCCGCATAGCCCGTGGAAACCGAATGGTAGAGCCGGGCATTGGGGAGCGGGCTGACAAGGGTACGCAATAACCCGCCGGCCAGCGCACGCCATGCCCAGAAATACGAAATGAACGCCGTCTGCGGCATGCGTCCATAGCCGGCCGAAAGCGCCTGCCATGCTTGGGGGGAATCGAGCAGTGCCGCAACGCCAGGGCGACGTCTTCCCGGCCCCAGCTTGTCGAGCAGTGCATGAAACGCCGCCGGATCGCCATGATCGAGAATTGCAGTGAGCGTATCGGCGTACCATTGCGGCGTCATGGCCGGCCAGCTGTTCTTCTGGCCCCTGCTCTTGTCGTCAAGATACAGGTGATCGATGGCCTTCAGATTGGCCGGGCGCTCATAGCGCGGTTCGGTCAGCGGTATGCTCGGCAAAATGGCCAGCACCGAAAAGCTCAGATCCGGATGGCTTCTGATAAGCCAGTCGATCCAGGTGGAGACCCCTCCCGCAACATAGGGGTAGCAGCCCTCGGCGATCAGGCACACATCTGTTTCAGGCTCGGGGTCGCGCCAAGTGGGCACAAACCAGGAGGGCATTTCCATGTCGTCAGCCCCTATGCTGCAGGCGTCGTGAAGTCATTGGCAGGAACGGCAATATCCGATTGATGTCGCTGGCCCGCACTGATGCGAACCTTGGAGCGAAAGAGCGCGGAAACGGCGGCCGCCTGGACGCGAACCCGCTGATCGCGGCTGCGCAGCGCCTTTTCGATCAGGTTGACGCCCTCGGTTGGGCCGTCGGCAACGATCGAGGCAAAAAGCGCCTGTTTCTCCCGCATCGAGCCCGACGTAATCAGCCGGTCGACCGATTTCGGCAGCCGTGCTGCCGGACGGACGACCTGATCGTCACGGATACGGTCGGCCAGGGTCACTGCCGGTTTAAGTGGTGGCGCTATGGTATCGTACCAGCGCTGGAGATGCTCTGAACGGATGCGAGATGAAAGCTGCTCGTCGATCATCGCCGAGGCCGCCCCCAGCGGGCCAGCCACCAGCACCTGAAGCGCAAAGCATTGAAGATCACCCGAATAGACGCCACCGCGCTCCGCCGTAAAAACGGTCGCCAGCAACACGGCGCAATATCCCAGATGAAGGGCCAGCGCGGTGCCCAGGTCGATGTACCCCAGAACGAGCAGGATAATTCCAACCAGTTCGGTGGCAAAGACCAGTGTCTTGAGCGCGGTAAACAATGTCCGGGCGACTGGCTTTTCCGGAAGGGGCGCGGATTTTACCCTGGAAGAAGTCTGAATGGACTGTGCCATGATGGCCACCCTGCTTTCTATGTTCGGGTTCCCGAACGTCTTGTGACAACTGCCCCAATAATGTCGTGCCCAAGCCGACCCCGAGTTGATGAATGTCAACATTGCGCAGGCAGCGCCCCCATAGTGTCCAGATCGCCCCGACCCAAATGATCGGGCGAATGGGAGACTTGCGTTATGGGGATACGCTTGGCCGGACTGGCCGCCGTCCTGGCCGCATTTCCGCTGATGCTTTCGTCGTATGCAATCGGCGGAGCAGCTTCGGCACTGGCCGGAGTTCGGTCCTGGAGCTACCAGCTCCAGGGGATCGATCTGCGTATCCTTGCCGCCACCCATTCGGACCTGCTGGTCATTGACTATTCGCGCGATGGGACGGTGGAAGGCGCCTTTTCCGCCCGCGAAATCGCCACCCTCAAAACCAAGCCCGATGGATCGCGGCGCTTTGTCCTCGCCTATCTCTCAATAGGTGAGGCTGAAAGCTACCGGTTCTACTGGCAGGACGACTGGGCTCGGAACCGCCCGGCCTGGCTGCTTGGCGAGAACCCCGAATGGGACGGCAATTACGATATCCGTTACTGGGACCCAGCCTGGCAGGCGATCATTTTCGGTCAGCCCACCAGCTATCTCGACCAGATTATCGCGGCCGGCTTCGATGGCGTGTATCTCGATCGGGTCGATGCTTTCGAGCGCAACGATCCCCAGCTCGGCGCCTCCCCCCGCAAAAGCGCGATGGTGGCTTTCGTCAATAGCCTTGCCGCCTATGCCCGTTCCGGCGTGCCGCAATTTCTGGTCGTGCCGCAGAATGGCGAAGAGCTGCTGAGCGACCCTTCATACCGCCGCATCATCGACGGACTGGCCAAGGAAGACCTGCTGTTTGGCGCCGAGGAAGACGAGCAGCGCAACAGCCTCGGGACGCTGCGCGCTTCCCTCGAACTGATCTCCCGCCTCACCGCTGAAGGCAAGCCGGTGTTCCTGGCCGAATATCTCAGTGCCTCCGCTGATGTTGCCCAGGCCCACGACGCAGCCGCGACGCTCGGGGTGGTGTTGTTTGTCGGCGACAGGGAGCTCGATGATGCCCACTCTCGCTGACCACCGCGAACCCTATCGTCCGACATGGCTTTCGGGCCCCGGCCCCCTGGCCTTCCTGTCGCGCATGGATCCGTCCGAACGAACCACGATCTTTGTTGCGGTTATCGTCGCGGTCACCATCGTTGCGGCGATTGCCATGCTGCCCAACACCGAGGAAAAGGCTCAAGTGCTGCTTTCGCAGGGGCGGGTAAGCGAAGCCATAGTGCTATATGAAACCAAGCGCGAAACGGCTCGGCTCAACCCGTTCGAGGCCTATTCGCTGGCTGGGCTCTATCAGGCCCAGGGTGAGATCGGCCCACTTACGCATCTGCTTGAAGACGAAATCGCCACCCGCCCGCAAAGTGACTGGGCGCGGCCGATGCTGATCGACGTTTATCGAGCCCAGAATTCCTACGGCAACGAAGCCCGCATCCTCGCACAAATCTTTGTCCGGACACCCACCGCCGCCGCCTATCGGCGGCTGATCGGGCTGTACCGGCTTGAGGGCGACCGGACAGGTGAGCGTGCCACCATCGAATTGGGCCGCACGAACGGGCTGGCGAGCCAGCACGACCTCGCGCGGCTTGAACGCCTCAAATCAGCAGCGACGGATGAAACCGCCGAATGGCGATCATTGGCGCTGATTGACAACCCTTCTGCACAGGAGACACCCCAATGACCATCACCGTTGATGGAACCCTCACCGACTGGTCGCCATCCGATCGCCTCGAGCGGCCCGAAACGCTCGTCGATGGTTATGCGCTCTTTGGCCGGTATGAGGACGGGGCTTTCCTCATTGCACTGGAAAGTGCCGTGCCGATCGGACCCAACACGACGTTCTGGCTCAACACCGACGCCAACGGCGAGACCGGACACCTGGTCTTTGATTGGGCGGTGGGTGCAGAGTTCAACATAAACTTCGGCGACGACGGGATCGCCCGGCTCTATTCGGGCTCGGAAGGGGCAACCCTTGTTGCCGAAATCGAATATGTAATCGGCGCCGGGGGGATGACGCTGGAAATGAAATTGCCCCAGGCGCTGGTCGGACTCGCTGTGACCTCGCTCACGGTTTATGCGGACATCAACAATTCCGTGTTTCTGCCATCGTCATATGCCGACGGCGGGTATCTCGTTACCCAGATGCCCGACAGCACATTTGACGGGCTGCTGACCGAGTGGACCGAAGATCAACGTCTCGATACCCAATCGACGCTGGTCGAAGGTTACGCAATGTACGGCCGGGTTGAACCCGATCATTTCGTATTCGCGCTCTCGAGTGCCCAGCCGATCGCACCGGGAACGACCTTCTGGTTCAACACCGACGGCGATGCCACCACCGGCTACCAGGTATTCGGATCGACGGCAGGCGCCGAGTTCAATGTCCATATCGATGCCGACGGCATCGCCCGGCTCTATTCCAGCGCGGCGGGTGAAACATTCGTCGCCGAGATCGACTTTGCCATCGCTCCGGGTGGAATGAGCATTGAATTTTCCGTGTCCCGGCTCGATCTGGGCGGGGTCCAGTCGGTGCAGATTCTGGCCGACATCAACAACACGGTGTTTCTTCCGCCCAACTACAGCACTGGCGGATACACGCTGACCGAACCGCAGACGTCGAGTTTTGATGGGCTGCTGACCGAATGGACCGAGGATCAGCGCCTTGAGAGCCCGGAGACAAGTATCGAGGGCTATGAGCTTTATGGCCGGGTCGATACCGACGATTTTGTCGTCGCGCTCAAAAGCGCCGAGCCGATCGGTCCCAACACGACCTTCTGGATCAATACCGATGGCGACGCTGCAACCGGCCACCTGATATGGGGTTGGGCCGGAGGCGCCGAGTTCAACGTCAATATCGGTGCCGACGGCATCGCCCGGCTCTATTCCGGCGCGGCGGGCGAAACATTCGTCGCCGACCTCGACCACGCCTTCGGCCCGGACGGCACAACGCTTGAATTTGCTGTTCCAAAGTCCCTGCTGGGTACGGGCATCGAACAGATCGCCGTGCTCACCGATGTCAACGACACGGTGTTTCTTCCAAACAATTACGGTTTTGGGGGCTACACAATAGCATTACCGCCCGTCAGCGCCTTCGACGGAATCCTGAGCGAATGGACCGAGGATCAACGCCTCGAAACCCCCACCACCCATGTCGCCGGCTATGAACTCTACGGCACCGTAGCCAATGACGCCTACGTCATCGGGCTCAAGAGCGAGGTCGACATCGGGCCGAACACAACCTTCTGGATCAATACCGATAACGACACCTCTACCGGTCATCTGGTCTTCGGTTGGGCCGTGGGCGCCGAATTCAACGTCAATATCGACAGCGATGGGCGCGCACGTCTTTATACCGGAGAAGCTGGACAAACCCTGGTCGCCGAGCTCGACTTCGCCATCGGCCCCGACGGCAAGACCATGGAGCTTGCCATTCCCAAATCCCTCCTGGGAGAGGGCATAGACAAGATCGGCCTGATGGCCGACATCAATGACTCCGTGCATCTGCCCGCCGATTACACCCAGCCGGCCTACACCATCACCGACAATTCCGGCTTGCCCTCCGCAGGCACGAGCCACAAGGTCGCCATCGTCTTTTCGGCAACCACGGCTGGCGCCTATTTCTCCGAGATGGCCTACTCCCAGCTGATCATGGCTGCCCAGAGCCAGGCGATGAGTGCCGGCATTCCCTTCGACCTCATCGGAGAGGACGACCTCACAAATCTCGAACTGCTCTCGCAATACAAGGCGGTGGTGTTTCCCTCGTTCCGCAACGCCCCGGAGAACTACGCCGATATTGCGGCGACGCTGAACCAGCTTGTCTATGAATACGACGTCCCCATCATCACGGCCGGCGATTTCATGACCAATGCCGCCGATGGCGATGCGCTGTCGGCCAATCCCTACGAACGCATGCAAACGCTTCTGGGATTGACGCGCACCGGCGGCGAGAGTGGCGTCGATATCGATCTGGTCACCTCGGGGACCCACGAAATCACGACCGGATATACGGATGGCACGATCCACACCTATACGGGCGGGTCGACGTCGTATTTCTCGACAGTGACCCCGGGTGCCGGCACTGTGATCGCCCAGCAGGTGGTCAATGGCACCAGTCATGATGCGGTCATTTCGACCACGACCGGCGGACGCAACGTCCACTTTGCCACCGAAGGTATGCTGGCCGACCACAATTTGCTCGGCCAGTCACTGGACTGGGTAACCCAGAGCCTGGACGGGCCGAAGGTTTCGCTGTCGATGAGCAGGGACAACGCCATCGTCGCCTCCCGCACCGACATGGACCAGTCCCAGGAAACCTACGATGTGGACGGCGGTATCTATGATGCCATGCTCCCCATCCTCGACCAGTGGAAAGCCGATTACAATTTCGTCGGCTCCTATTACGTCAATGTGGGTCTCTATAGTCCCGACCAGGACACCAACTGGTTCATTTCTTCTGCCTATTACCAGCAGCTCCTGGCGATGGGCAACGAGATCGGGTCGCACTCCTACACCCATCCTTTCGACACCAATCTCTTGCTGCCTGACGAGGTGACCCAGGAAATTCTGGACCAACGCATTGCCGGCTATGCGGCAATGCTCGACAACCCCTCGGCATGCTTCTGTCCCTATTGCATGCGCGAAGATGCCGATCAGTCGGTCATCGACGCCCTGGCGGGGATGAGTGTGGCCCAGATCAATGCCACGCTGCAGGCTGCCATTGCGGCACCCGATCCGATGGCGCTCGATCCGGTTTCCAAGGCCATCCTCGAGGCGTCGTTCAAATTCCAGTTCGAGACGTCACGGCACGTCATCGAGGACAATCTCGGGATCGTCGTGAGCGGTGCTGCGGTGCCGGGAATGCCGGAAACGCTCGAAACGGCCCGCCAGATCATCCAGTATTACGACTACCTCACAGGTGGAGCATCCTTGGTCGGGGCTGGATATCCGGGAGCCTTCGGTTACCTCTCGCCCGACGACACCGGCAAGGTCTATCTCGCTCCCAATATGAGCTTTGACTTTACCTTGCTTGGCTGGCTGGGGCTGACGGCCGCACAGGCGGCGGCGAAATGGATCGCTGAATTTGAAGACCTGACGACCAACTCCGACCTCCCGATTGTCGTGTGGCCATGGCACGACTACGGGGTCACCGCCTGGGATGTCGACGACATAGGGTCCTCGCCCTATGACCTGAGCATGTTCACCGAATTCCTCAGTGCCGCCCACGCGGCCGGTTCCGAATTCGTGACGCTCGCCGACCTGGCCGCCCGGATCTCGACCTTCGAGAAAACCGACCTCGCCTACGCTGTCAACGGAGATACGATCACCGTTACAGCAACGCCGCAGACCGGAACGCTCGGCACCTTTGCCGTCAATCTCGACTCCCTGGGTTCGCAAACCATCGAAGCTGTCACCAACTGGTACGCTTATGACGACAGCTCGGTCTTCCTAGACGCAGACGGCGGCACGTTCGAGATCAAGCTGGGCTCGGTCCGGGCCGATGTAACCCACATCAGCTCGATCGGCGCCCGCATGCAATTGGTCGCCCTCGAAGGTGATGGCGTCAATCTCTCCTTCACCATGAATGGCGAAGGACTGGTCGCCATCGATCTCGCAGGCATATCGAACAGCCAGTTCACCGTCTCAGGAGCTGAAATCGTCAGTATTGTTGACGGCATTATGACCCTCCGGCTCGTTGGTCTGGGCGATCACCTCGTAAGCCTGGTGCGGGTCGACGCGGAAAATCTGGCGCCCACCGACATTGAACTTACCAATCTCGCTGCGATCCCCGAAATCATGCTCGACCGCGTCAAGGTGGCCGACCTGCTCGTCATCGATCCCAATCTTGACGCCGACAAGCGCCAGAACGTCTTGACGGTTTCCGATGACAGGTTCGAGATAGATCCGGTCGACGGCGCGCTCTACCGAAAGGCCGGAATTGCCTTCGATTTCGAAACCGAACCCACGATCGACTTGACGATCACGGCAACGGACGGCTTGCTGGTTTTTGACAAGGAGATTTCGATCGCCGTCTCCGATGCCAACGATGCCCCCGAAGGCGGAGTATCGATCCTCGGCGACGCTGCGGAAAACCAGACGCTGAGCGCCGATACCAGCACGCTCGGCGACCCCGACGGATTGGGAAGCCTCAGCTATCAGTGGCAACGCGATACAGGATCGGGATTTAACGACATCGCTGGCGCGACAGCAGCGACCTATACGCTCACAGATGATGACGCAAACGCTCTGGTGCGCGTGATCGTGAGCTACATCGATCTCGGTGGCACGCCGGAAAGCGTGATCTCACCGGCAACCACTCCTGTGATCGAAACTGCGCCGCCAGTGACACTGGCTCCTCTGACCGAGGATATGACTCGCACGATCACTCCCCGTGATCTTGCCGGGTCGGCATATACGGGCATCTCCTTGGCCATAGTGGGTCTCGTCGCATCTTCGGGCACTCTGACCGAAAACGACGACGGAACATGGTTGTTCATCCCCGACCTCAATGACGATACCGAAGTGATCTTCACCTATTCGATCACCACCGCCGACGGGACCACCCCCGCCAGCGCCACGCTTGATCTGGTCGGCATGACCGACGTCCTGGGCACCGAAGCCGCAGATTCCCTCGTAGCGGGTGCAACGTCAGATCAATACCATGGCGGCGTCGGTGACGACACGCTCCGGGGCGGTGGCGGCAACGACATTCTGTTTGGCGATAGCGGCGATGATACTGTCTTTGGCGGCCCAGGCGATGACATTTTTGTCGCGACGCTGGATGACGGTAACGACATTTATAAAGCCGGCGATGGTATCGACACCGTGGACTTCTCCCGAATCTCGGCTGACATTACCGCCTATCTCGGAGCGGGCACCGCCATTAGCACCCAAACCGGGACCGACATCTTAAGTGCTATCGAAAACATCATCGGAGGCTCTGGCAACGACACTCTTGTCGGGTCGGGGGCAGACAATCTGATGTTGGGCGGCGCTGGCAACGACACGATCCGGGGCAGTGGCGGCAACGACACCCTGTTTGGCGATAGCGGCGACGACATAATCTTCGGCGGCCCGGGTGACGACATTTTCGTCGCGACACTGGATGATGGTAACGACAGCTTTAGGGGTGGCGACGGTACTGACACTGCGGACTTCTCACGTATCTCAGCGGACATCACCGCCAGTCTCAGTGCTGGCACTGCCTCGAGCACCCAAACCGGAAACGATGGCCTGAGTGCAATCGAAAATATCACCGGAGGCTCTGGCAACGACACTCTTGTCGGGTCGGGGGCAGACAATCTGATGTTGGGCGGCGCTGGCAACGACACGATCCGAGGCAGTGGCGGCAACGACACTCTGTTTGGCGATAGCGGCGACGACATAATCTTCGGCGGCCGGGGCGATGATATTTTTGTCGCAACGCTGGATGATGGCAACGACAGCTATAAGGGCGGCGACGATACCGACACTGTGGACTTCTCGCGTATCTCGGCAGATGTCACCGCAGATCTCGGTGCGGGAACTGCCTTGAGCAGCCAAACTGGGGCCGACAGCCTCAATGATATCGAAAATGTAATCGGTGGCGGCGGCAACGACACACTTGTCGGTTCTGGCGGAGCCAATTCGCTCTCGGGTGGCGACGGCAATGACCATCTGGACGGGAGAGGCGGCAAGGATATCCTGACCGGTGGCGAAGGCGCCGATGTCTTTATATTCCGCAACGTCGCCCATTCATCGCCCGGCGTCGCCGACCGCGATGTCATCACGGACTTCACCCAGGGCGAGGACATGATCGATCTCTCGATCATCGATGCCGACACAGCGGCAGCAGGAAACCAGGCGTTTACGTTCCTTGCATCGGTCGGCGCAGCCTTCACCGGCATAGCGGGAGAACTCAATTTCGCTTTCGAGGATCTTGAAGGCACCGATAATGACAAAACCATTATCGCCGGAGACATCAACGGCGACCAGGTGGCCGATTTCAGCATCGAACTTACCGGCCTGATCGACCTCACTGCGGTGGACTTCATTCTCTGAACATAAGCGGCGCCCCGAGGGACGCCGCTTCAACATATCGAACAAGAAAAAGGGGGCCTTGAGCCCCCTTTTTACAAACCTCGACTTTGTCTCAATCCTCCCGGAATGCCAGGGCGAGCTGATCCATGACAGGCTTGGCCAGATAGCTCAGCACTGTCTTGTCGCCGGTCGCAAAGAAGGCCTCAACCGGCATTCCCGGGATAAGCCGGGCCGTTTCCGGCAGTCTTTCGAGTTCGTCGCCGGGGAGACGAACCCTCACGACATAAAACTGCGTGCCGGACGCAGCATCGCGGGTCAGATCAGGAGAGATCCTGTCCACCAGCCCCAGCAGTTCAGGTGTCGAACGCGAGTTGAAGCTCGAAAGCCGCAGCGTGACGGTTTGCTCGGCGGCAAGCTTGTCGATGTCGAGCGGATTGATGCGAACATCGACCATGATCTCGTCATCCTGCGGCACGATCTGCATAAGCGTTTCCCCCGCGCTGGCGATGCCGCCCAGGGTAGCAACCTGCATCTGATGCACGATGCCCGTGATGGGTGCGCGTATGACGAGTCTGTCGAGACGATCCTGCGCGGCAACTCTTTGCTGCTCCAGTTCGGCGATCTCCTGGCCGGTTTCCTGCAGCTGTCCCAGCACCTCGCTTTGGTAGGATTCCTGGACTTGGGAAACCTGCAGCCGGCGCTCGGAAGTCGCCGCGTTGCCGCGCGCGATCTCGGTTGCGATCCGCGCACTCTCGCCATCGAGTTGCGCGATTTGACGACGCAGATCGCTTACCCGGCTCGCTTCGACCAGTCCCTGGGACAAAAGGGCCGAGAGCCGTTCGAGTTGCTCGTTCAGAATGCCGGTCTGCGCAGCCACCGCGTCGCGCTGGGCATGGAGGCCTGCGACCTGGTTTTCCAGTTGGATAATCTGTTCGCCCAATTGCGCCATCTGGGTCGAAAGCGATGCGGCACGGGACACGCGAAGGCGATCTTCAGCGGCAAACAGCGCGCGGTTGTGCTCGATGTTGGGCAAGGCCTCGAGTTCGGGTGTCCACTCCATGATCGTGGTGCTGGCCGCTTCGGCCAGCAGCCGGACCTGACGTATATAGGCCTCACCCAATTGCGCCTCGATAACCGCCATATTGGCTGCAACCGACGTTCCGTCCAGCACGATCAACGTCTGGCCGGCTTCAACCTCGGCATCGTTACGCACGAGGATTTCCCTGACGATGCCGCCTTCCTGATGCTGGACACGCCGCACACCCCCGTCGACAACGACGCTGCCGCCAGCCACTACGGCGCCCGACAGCGGCGTGATGGCGGCCCAAAAGCCGAGCCCACCCACAAGTGCGATCATGGCGACCGAGCCGAGCAGGCCATGCCGGCCAAGGCTCCGCGCTGTTACATATTCAATGTCGACGGCGCTCATTTCACTCTCGCTTTCCGCGCAATATCGAGGGAGGCCGGTTGGGCCGTGATCGATGCCAGCACTGCGTCCTTGGGACCGAAAGCGGCCTGGCGACCATCCTGAAGGAACAGGATCGTATCGACTGCCGCGATCGCCGTGGGCCGATGTGCGACGATGACTATGATCGCTCCGCGGGCCTTGGCCCCGGCAATCGCCGCATTGCACGCGGCGTCTCCCGCGGCGTCGAGATTGGAGTTGGGTTCATCGAGCACAATCAGGAAAGGTTCGCCAAAAAGCGCCCGCGCCAGGCCGATGCGCTGGCGCTGCCCGGCCGAGAGCATGGCGCCCTGTGGCCCGACCGGTGTGTCGTAGCCATGGGGCAACGACGCGATCAAGTCATGGACGCCTGCCGCCTGGGCAGCCTTGAGCACATCCTCAAATGCCCCCTCAACCCGGAACCGCGCGATATTTTGCGCGACAGTCCCGGCGAACAGTTCCACGGTCTGGGGCAGATAGCCGATCGCCGTGCCCAGCCGGTCGGGATCGAAATGCCGAACTTCCGAGCCATCGAGTCGGACGACACCGGCGCGTGCCGGCCATATCCCCATGAGTGTGCGGACGAGGGACGATTTTCCGCACCCCGACATCCCCAGAACACCCATGGCCTCTCCAGATTTGAGCCCGAAGGTAATCCCCGAAACCAGCACCGGCTCATCCGGTGATGGGGAAATGGCGAGGTCTGAGACGGCGAGGCTCGCCGTAGGGAGAGGAAGCTCGACCCGCTCGGGACCGGTCTTTGCGTCGGCCAGCGCCGTCTTAAGCCGGGCCTTCGCCTGACGCGCGGCAACAAAGCCGCGCCAGTTCGCGACGGCCTGTTCGACCGGAGAGAGCGCACGGGCCGTAACGATGGAAGCAGCGATCATCAATCCTGCGGAAATTTCTCCCCCGATGGCCAGATAGGCGCCCATGGCGAGAACGGCCGACTGCAACAGGAGCCGGAAGGCCTTGGTGAGAGCCGAAAATGTCGTCGCCCGGTCCGCAGCACGCGCCTGCGTTACAAGCATCTTGGTATTGGCTGCTTCCCAGCGGTTGGCAAGCGTTTCGCGCATCCCCATCGCCAGCACCGCTTCGGCGTTTGTGACGATATCGGCCTGTTGGCTGTGCCGGGCATTGGCTGCGGCGTTTGCATCGCGTGAGGGGCCGCGCGAAGACCATTCGTTGAGGATCATGAGAACCGTCACGACGCCGGCGCCCGCCACCGCCAGCCAGCCCAGCATCGGATGGAAGGCAAAGATGATGAAAAGATAGATCGGCACCCAGGGCAGATCGAGCAACGCGATGGGCCCGGCCCCGGCCAGAAACTGGCGCAACGTTTCCACGTCACGCACGGGATCGCTCTCGACGCTCCTTCGCGATGATGCGCTGATGGCAACCACCTGTGCAAAGACCGGGCGGGTCAGCCGCGCCGCAGCGAGCACCGAGTACCGCGTCGCCATGCGGCTGCGCACGATCTCGACAACGCTGTAAAACCCATAGAGCCCAACCACCAGGCCGGTCAGCGCCACGAGCGTAGGCACCGACTTGCTCGCCAGCACCCGGTCATAGACCTGGAGCATGAAAAGCGGTCCGGTAAGCAGCAGCAGATTGGAGATTATGCTGAGCAGGCCCAGCCCCAAAACAGAACCCCGCCCCGACGGCCTGCGGAGTTTGCGTCCGTGATTGACGTCTGATGCCATGATTTATGGTTCCGGAACACACGCGTAGCACCGGTTTTCCCACAGCACGGCGTCGCCACCTTGACGATTGTCAATAATCGGCCAGCTCGCCTCGATTACCAAAAGGACGTTCACTCGCGGACCATCAGGAGCCCACCATGTGCGGCATCGTCGGGATTGCAGGCAATCGGCCCGTGGCCGACCGGCTCGTCAGCGCGCTGTCGCGGCTCGAATATCGCGGCTATGACAGCGCCGGCATCGCCACCCAGGTCTCTGGCACGATCACGCGGTGCAGGGCGCAGGGCAAGCTCGAAAACCTCGCTCTAAAACTCGGCCAGTCGCCGCTGGAAGGCACCACCGGCATCGGGCACACACGATGGGCGACCCACGGCGCTCCGACCGAAGACAATGCCCATCCCCATGGCACCCACCACGTCGCCGTGGTTCACAATGGCATCATCGAAAACTACCTGCAATTGCGTGCCGATCTCGCCGCCGACGGCTATCGGGCCCAAACCGAGACCGACACCGAAGTCGTCGCGCTTCTCGCAACCCGCGAAATGGATAATGGCGCCACGGCTCGCGAGGCGGTCCAGACGACGCTGGCGCAACTGCGCGGCTCATACGCGCTGTTGTTTCTTTTCAAGGGCAATGACCGAGAACTCATCGCCGCCCGGCGCGGATCGCCTTTGACGCTCGGCTATGGCGACAATGAAATGTATATCGGTTCGGACGCGTTGGCGCTCGCGCCCTTTACCCGCACCATCACCTATTTCGAGGATGGCGACTGGGCGGTAATAACCCCCGAGGGCGCCGAAATCTTCAACGATCTCGGCCTACGCGTCGAACGACCATCGCGCGAACTTGGCGCCTATGCGGACCTCGCCGACAAATTTCCCTACCCCCATTTCATGGCCAAGGAAATCCACGAGCAGCCCGAAACCATCGCCCGCGCCATCAACCAGTTTGTGGATGCGACGACCGGCACATTGCGCGCCCTGCCGCCGCTCGGTTTCGACTTCACCACCCTGCCCCGCATCACGGCCGCTGCATGCGGGTCGGCCTATTATGCCGGCGCGACGGCAAAATACTGGTTCGAGCAATATGCGGCGCTGCCGTTCGACATCGATATCGCATCCGAATTCCGCTACCGCCATCCGCGACTGATCGAAAACGGCCTTGCGCTGATGATCTCCCAGTCCGGAGAAACCGCCGACAGCCTTGCCGCGCTGCGCCATTGCGCAGCCAATGCCCAGCACATCGTTTCGGTGGTCAATGTCGAGGAATCGACAATGGCGCGCGAGTCGGGAACGATTTTTCCGCTGCTGTGTGGCGCGGAAATCGGCGTCGCCTCGACCAAGGCCTTTACCTCCCAGCTCGCGGTGCTGCTTTGCCTTGCCCTCAAGGCCGCAGAACTGCGTGGCACATTGGAGCCCGAAATCCTGCGCAAGCGCATAGCCGCACTGATGCTCCTTCCGGCCGCACTGACTGAAGCGCTGAGGACAGAACCGCACCTCCAGCAGGTGGCACAAAACCTCGCTGGCGTCCGCGATGTGCTTTATCTCGGGCGCGGCACGTTCTATCCGCTGGCGCTCGAAGGCGCGCTCAAGCTCAAGGAAATTTCCTACATCCATGCGGAAGGCTATGCGGCAGGCGAACTCAAGCACGGCCCGATCGCCCTTATCGAAAACGGTACGCCGGTGATCGTTCTGGCGCCCACCGACGAGCTTTTTGAAAAGACGCTCTCTAATCTCAAGGAGGTCACGGCGCGCGGGGCGCATGTAATCCTCATCACCGATCCCGAAGGCGCATCCCTTGCGGGCGACGATGTCGCAGACCTCATCGTCCTGCCCCAGGTCGATCCTGCAATCGCCCCGATCGTTTCCGCCATCCCGCTTCAGCTGTTGGCCTATCACACGGCGGTGGCGCGTAATTACGATGTCGACCGGCCCCGCAATCTGGCGAAGTCGGTCACTGTGGAATAAGACCGAACAGCGCCTGGCCTAGCCTTTCCAGGCCACGGTTCTCTGCGTCTGCTCTCCCAGCCCTTCGACGCCAAGTCGCATAGTCTGGCCGGGTTTGAGATACACCGGATCGGGCTTGATCCCCATGCCGACGCCCGGCGGCGTGCCGGTGGTGATGATGTCGCCCGGCTGCAGGCTCATGAACTGGGAAATATAGCTCACCACATGAGCCACACCGTAAACCATCGTTTTCGTTGACCCGTTCTGGTAGCGGTGGCCGTCGACCTCGAGCCACATGCCAAGGCTTTGCGGATCGGCGATTTCGTCCCTGGTCACCAGCCACGGCCCGATCGGCCCGAACGTATCGGCCGACTTGCCTTTGACCCACTGCCCGGACCGCTTGGTCTGGAATTCGCGCTCGGACACATCGTTGACCACGCAATAGCCCGCCACGTGATCGAGCGCATCGGCCGCGTCCACATAGCGCGCCTCCTTGCCGATCACCACGCCAAGCTCCACCTCCCAATCGGTCTGGGTCGAATTCTTGGGAATGATGACATCATCATTGGGCCCGCAGATGGCGCTGGTCGCCTTCATGAACAGCACCGGCTCCTTGGGCACGTCCAGCCCGCTTTCGGCAGCGTGGTCGGCATAGTTGAGCCCCACGCAGATGAACTTGCCGACCCGCCCCACGCACGGCCCGATCCGCTGGTTCTTGTCGAGCTCCGGCAACCCCGCCAGATCGGCCCCGGCAATCTTTTCCAACCCCTCGGGCGTCAGCACATCGCCGGCAATATCATCAACGACACCGCTCAAATCCCGTATCGTCCCGTCCCAATGCAGAACCGCGGGCTTTTCAGCCCCCTTGGCCCCAACGCGCATGAGCTTCATGGTCTTCTGTCTCCTTATCGTGTAGCGGTGCAATTCAGGTCAGGGTGGAGCGAGCGCGGTGGCTGGCGAGAACCGGACCGGAGCGTACTAAAGGTACGTGAGGACCGGAAGCGCAGGCAGACGCCGTGCGCAGCCCGCCCTCACCTGAATTTAAGTGGTCCAGCCTCCGTCGATGGCGTAGACCTGCCCAGTCGTGTAAGTCGCCCCCGCCAGATAAACGGCCAGATCGGCAATCTCCTGCGGCGTTCCCAGCCGCCCGATTGGCTGCCGCGCCTCGAACGCCGCCCGCGCCGCTTCATAATCTCCCGTCGCCCGCAACCGCTCCTGCAAGGACGGACTATCGACAGTTCCCGGCGCAATCGCGTTGCACCGAATGCCCTGCCCCACGAAATCGGCGGCCACCGATTTGGTCAGCCCGATCACCGCCGCCTTCGACGCCGTGTAGGCAAACCTGTTGGGCACCCCGGTAACCGAGGACGCAACCGAGCTCATATTGATGATCGCCCCGTCGCCCCGCTCGATCATGCCCGGCAGCACAGCGCGGATGGTGCGCGCCTGCGCCTTGAAATTGAGCTCGAGCGCGAAGTCGATATCGGCCTCGCTGGCCTCCAGCACTGTCCCGCCATGCACGATCCCCGCGCAGTTGAACAAAACATCGATGGCCCCGATTTCAGACACCAGCGCTTCAACCGCCTCGGTCGACAGCACGTCGAGCACCCGCGTCTCGATACCCGAAACACCATCGAGCTCACCCAGAAGCTCCGCGTTGATATCGGTAGCAAAAACCCACGCGCCCGCTGCCGCGAACGCCAGCGCCGACGCCCGCCCGATCCCCTGAGCAGCCGCCGTTATGAGGCAAGTTTTGCCCGAAATATCGGCCATGCGGCCCTCCCTATTTCATGATCCAGCCGCCATCGACATTGATGGTCTGGCCGGTGATGAACCCCGCGGCGTCCGAAGCCAGAAACATCAGCGCGTTGGCGATGTCGTCCGGCCGCCCGCGCCGCTTGATCGCCTGGCTGTCGATGATACGTTTTTCATAAGCCTCGCGGTCAGGATGGATCGCCTCCGCGTCGGTCGGAAACGCCCCCGGCGCAATGGCGTTGACTGTAATCCCGTGCTTCCCGAACTCGCGCGCCCAGCCTCGTGCCAGCCCGATCAGCGCCGCCTTCGATTGCACATAGGGCACCATATTGTCCCACGCTCCGGCCACCGTGATCGAGGAAATATTGATGATCCGCCCCCAGCCCTTTGCCTTCATGGATGGCAGCGCCGCCATGACGCACACCAGCGCTGCCTCGACATTGATCCTGTGCACTAGCTGCATCTCGGCAAGCGTAAAGTCTTCGAACGGCTTAGAGGGATAGATCGCCGCATTGTTGATGACGACATCGAACCCGCCATCGCTGGCAATCAGCCCATCAAGCGTTTCGCGCAACCTCTCCAGTTCGGAAAGATCGCACAGCACCACCCTGAGCCCCGCCGCTCCATCGGCAGCCGCTTCCATTTGCGCGATCTTTTGCGGGTCATTGTCCAGAACGACAACATGGGCGCCCGCTTCGAGCAGCTTGAGCGTCGTGGGCAAACCCAGTCCGCCCGCGGCCCCGGTATAGAGCACGCGCTTCCCGCTCAATGATCCGAAATGATCGCCCATCCCCAGCCTCCTCCCGCCACCTTATCGCGTAAAGTGGCGCGCTCAAGAGCGATCAGCCGAAGTGTTTCGCCGTGATCGAGGTCGGCGGCACCTTGCCCGCGAAAAATGCGTCGATATTGTCCTTGACTGTCTGCGCCATGCCCGTACGGGTCTCAACCGTCGCGCTGCCCTGATGGGGCACGAGAAACACATTATCGAGTTTGAGAAACCGCGCATCGATCTGCGGCTCGTTCAAAAACACGTCCAGCCCCGCCCCGGCGATGGTTCCCGCTTCCAACGCGTCGAGCAACGCCGCTTCGTGGATCAAGCTCCCGCGCGCGATATTGACCACGAACCCGTCGTTCCCCAAGGCGTTGAGAACCTGTTTGTCGATCATCCCTTGCGTTTCGGCCGTCGCCGCGACCGCGACCACCAGCACATCGGCCCATTGGGCCAGCGCAACCGGCGTGTCGAACGCTCTCCAGCCTTCAACCGATTTTTCCGACCGGTTCCAGAACCCGATATCGAACTTGAAGGCTTCCGCCCGCTGCCCGATCGCCTGCCCGATGGCACCCAGCCCGACAATACCGAATTTCTTGCCCTTCAACGCCCGCGCCAGCTTCATTTTCTTGCCTTGCGCCCAGTCACCCGAACGCACGAATGCTTGCCCCTGCCCCAACTCACGCAGCGAGGCGATCACCAGCCCCATGGCCATATCGGCCACATCGTCGGTCAACACACCCAGCGTCGTCGCCACATGAATGGATCGCGAAGCGCATAGATCGAGGTCGATCCTGTCGGTGCCCACCCCGTTGACGGCAATCAGTTCGAGATTGGGCAGCTTTTCGATCCATGCACGTTCCATCCCCAGCCCGCCATTGGTGATCGCCACCCGAAAATCGGAAAGCCGGGTTTGGGCCTGCGGGTCGTCCGCTGAAATCAATTCATACCGCGCCGCGAGATCGGAACCGATCGGCTCGATCATCGTATCGAATGTCAGGATAGGTTCGGCCATAAATGCCTCTGTGTGTATGTTACCTAGGGGTTCCCGATCCAGGTCAGGATGAGGCGAAAACGGTGATGTTCGAGAACCGGACCGGAGCGTACATTCGGTACGTGAGGACCGGAAGCGCAGAATATTGCTGTTTGCAGCCCATACTGGATACGGCGCCCCTAGTGGGAGATCTGCCCAAGGAATGTCTTGGTCCGCTCGTTCTGTGGATTGGAAAAGAAGCTCTCGGGCTCGCCGACTTCGACGATCTCACCCTTGTCCATGAAGATGACCCGATCGGCAACCTTGCGGGCAAAGCCCATCTCGTGGGTAACCACCAGCATGGTCATGCCCTCGCGCGCTAGATCGATCATCGTGTCGAGCACCTCGTTGACCATTTCCGGGTCTAGCGCCGAGGTCGGCTCGTCAAACAGCATGATTTTCGGATTCATGCACAGCGCCCGCGCAATGGCCACGCGCTGCTGCTGACCGCCCGACAATTGAGCGGGATATTTCTCGGCCTGCTCGGGAATGCGCACCCGCTCGAGATATTTGCGCGCCGTGGCTTCCGCCTCGGCTTTTGTCACACCCCGCACCTTCATCGGCGCCAGCATGCAGTTTTCCAGCACCGTCATGTGCGGAAAGAGGTTGAACTGCTGGAACACCATCCCGACGTCGCGGCGAACCGCCTCGACATTTTTCGACCCCGCCGTCAATTCGATCCCATCGACGGTGATCGTGCCCTTCTGGACGCTTTCGAGCTGGTTGATGCAGCGGATCAGCGTGGATTTCCCCGATCCCGACGGGCCGCACACGACGATTTTTTCGCCGCGCGCGACCGTCAGGTCGATGGAGTTGAGCGCATGAAAGGAGCCATACCATTTGTCGACGCCGGCCATCTCGACGGCGGCATTGCCAGCGTTGTGTTCAGCGTTCGTCGCCATGATAGTGCCCTTTCGCGCGATCTTTTACTGCCCGGAAACAACGAACTCGGGCAGCGGACCGCCAACCCATTCTTCGTGCAGGGCGTTGATGCTTCCGTCCGCCTTCACGCGGGCGAGAAAGTCGTTGATATAGGCAAGCAGCTCGTCGCTTCCCGGACGCACGGCAATCGCCTGGCTCTGCTGGCGCAGCGAGAATTTGGTGTCGAACCGGTCAGGCGCCATGGCATTGATCTGGCTGATCACCACGTTGGACGCCCCCATCAGCGGGGTCTGGCCCGAAAGCAGCGCCTGAACCGCTGTCGCATCATCGTCGAAGCGCTGGATGTTGGCGTCGGCCGGCGCGATTTCGGTGATCGAGGTGTCCTGGGTCGAGGCCCGCGCCACCGCGATATTCTGCCCCGAAAGCCCCTCTGGCCCGCTCACTTCGAGATTGGCATCGCCAAACACAAAGATTTCGATGCCCGCATAGGGATCGGAAAAATCGACCTGCTCGGCGCGCTCGGGCGTGATGCCCAGTGAGGCGACGAGAATATCGACCTGGTTGGATACCAGATAAGGAATACGGTTCGGCCCGGTCACCGGGACAAGGTTAAGCTCGACCCCCATATCCTCGGCCAGAAGCCGTGCCACATCGGCGTCATAACCGTCTGGATTGCCTGCTTCATCGAGAATGCCGAACGGCGGAAAATCTACAAGCAGCCCGATGTTTACGGTGCCGCGCGCCTGGATTTCGTCAGGCGTCTGCGCCGCAACCGGTCCTGCGACCAGCCCCACGGCCAGCGCTGCAGCGGCACCTAGCCCGATCAGTGTCTTGTTCAATGTCATCTACTCTCTCCCTTGGGTTGAACTTTTTGAGGCGTCTAGGTTGTGTGAACAGTTAGCGCAGGCCACCATCACCTAACGAGCCGTTGCCACGGCAAAACGGCCTTCCAGGTGCCAGGCCCACATCGAAAGCGGCCAGCACAAGATGAAATAAAGCGCCGCCACCAGCGAGAACACGGTCAGCGGCTGGAACGTCGCGTTGTTGATGATCTGGCCGGCCCGCGTCAGCTCCACGAACCCGATGATCGAAGCCAGCGAGGTGCCTTTGATGAGCTGCACCAGAAACCCGACAGTCGGCGCCACCGAAATCTTGGCCGCCTGCGGCAGCACCACGCTGAACATGCGGTCGCGATAGCCGAGCCCGAGCGCCCAACTCGCTTCGCTCTGCCCCTGCGGCACCGCCTCGATGCAGCCGCGCCAGATTTCGCCCAGATAGGCGCTGGCATGCAGCGTCAGCGCCACGGCTGCCGCCACCCATGGGTTGATGCCCACCCCGAAAATATTGAGCCCGAAAAACACGAGAAACAGCTGCATGAGCAGCGGCGTACCCTGAAAGACCCGGATAAAGGCCAGCGCGCCATAACGGATCGGCCGGACGGTCGACACACGCCCCAGCGCAACGGCAATGCCACCCAGGGCGCCACCGGCAAAAGCAACGGCCGAGAGCAGCAGCGTCCACTGCACCGCCATCACGATGTACCAGAATTCATTGGGACCGAACGTGCGGAACATGATCGCCCCCTACCGCGCCAGAGGATAGCGGAACGCCGTCCGCCCGATGGCCGAAAACAGCCCCGAAAAGCCCAGCGACAGGACGAAATACATCACCGTTATCACCAGATAGACCTCGAACGCCGCAAAGGTCGCCGACTGGATGTTGTTGCCAGCCGCCGCAAGGTCGGTCGCCGAAATCGCCGAGACCACGGACGAGGTCAGCATCAGATAGATGAACTGGCTGGTCAGCGCCGGATAGATGGTCCGGATGGCAGGTTTCAGGATGATGTAGCGGAAGATCTGATGCCCCTTGAACCCCAGCGCCTTGCCCGCCTCCACCTGCCCGCGATTGATCGATTCAATCCCAGCCCGCACGATCTCGGTTGCGTAAGCTCCCACATTGACCGACAGCGCCACAAGCGCCGCGGTATTGGGGTCGAACCTGATGCCCAGCGCGGGCAGCGAAAAATAGATAAAGAATATCTGGATGAGGAACGGGGTGTTGCGGATCACCTCGATATAGATGTTGACCAGCCAGGCCAGCGGCTTGATGCCTGCTGTCTTGGCGGCCGCGCACGGAATGGCGATCAGCGTCCCGATCAGGATGGCGCCGAAGCTGAGCTGTATCGTGATGAGCGCGCCATAGATCAACTGATCGAAATTGTTGATCACCGGTGCGAAATTGAACTGATAGTTCAAGCGCTCCACTCCTCCCGCTAAAACGTCCTCGCCGCACTTGGCTGAAACACGCCTCAGATAAGTTCCGGAGCATTTCGATCTGACTTCGCAGACTTTGGAAATGCCCTGGCCTCTGTATTTAGATCGATCTAAAAGGCTTACTGCCTGCAAGTCAACCCCGCTCGATACCGCGCACCTAAGCCGGGCCGACCGAGCCTCTTTCGACAAAATGGGTCGGCACCGAAAGCGCTTCGACATCAGCTTCGGGGTTGTCGATCCGCCGCAACAACAATTTCGCCGCCTGCACCCCGATTTCAACCGGCTCGGTCGCCACCGACGCCAGCCCCGGTCGCACCAGATCGGTTTCTGCCACATTGTCGAACCCGATCAGAGACACGTCCCGCCCGGGCGAAAGCCCGCAATCGGAAAACCCCCGGTGCATGCCGAGCCCAATAACGTCGTTGTGGCAGATCCAGGCACTCGGCGCATCGGCGCGCCCAGCCATCTGCCGGGCCAGCGCCATGGCGCCTGCGTGAGTGGGATCGATCTCGATTTCGACAGCAGAGGTGCCGTGCCGCTCCATCGCCTCGCGAAACGCGGCAAGCCGTTCGTCATGAGCCGAGTGATCGAGATTGGCCGTCACGAACCCGATCCGCGAATGGCCAAGTTCCACCAACCGCGCCACGGCGCCCTCCATACCGCCACTCTGGTCCATGCCGACATAATCGACCGCCCCAGCGCCCACCGTGCGCAGGGCTTCGACCACCGGCATCCCCCAATCGGTCAACTTTTCGATGAAACGCGGCGGCGTTCCGGCCGCCGGACAAACAATCAGCCCGTCCACACCATGCTCGCGCATCCTTGTGACGAACCCGTCCTGCTTGGCCGCCGATTCCGCCGAATGGGCAATAAAGGTCGCAAGCCCGGCCCCGTCGACCACTTGGTCGATCCCCGCCAGCAGCACCCCGAAAAACGGATTGGAAAGATTGGGGATAATCACCCCGATCGTACGGCTGCGCGCCGCCCGCATACCCGCAGCGCCCAGATTATAGACATAGCCGATCTCGGCCATCGCCGCCTCGACACTCGCCCGCGTCTCGGCCCCGACAAGGGGGCTCTTGCGCACTACCAGCGATGCGGTGGCCCGCGAAACGCCGGCCTTGCGGGCAACGTCCATAAGAGTAGGGCGCAGCTTGCGCGCCGGTTTCTCGCCCATCATCCTCCCCCCGATCTCATGGTGTTAGATCGATCTAAGAACAAGATGGCAAGCGCAGCGGCAAATGGCAACCGGGTAGGGGCCTTAGGACCAATCGGCATTTACCTGAAAGCTCCGACCTTCCAAAAGCACCTCCGTCACCCCGGCCCTGAGCCGGGGTCCAGTACACTCAGCGCTTGAGACAGAACCGCCAGCACTACCGGCTACTGGATCCCGGGTCTTCGCCCGGGATGACATCGGTGGAGATGGTGACGGAAGTTGCCAAAACCACCTGAATGTCAATTCAACCTAAAGCAATCCAGCCCCGGCCAGATCACCCATCAACGCCCTTGGCCCATAGGTCCATGGCGCGCACTCAGTCGAAAGCCGCACAGTATTGACCAGCGCCCCCAGGGTCGGTGTCGAAATCGTCACCACATCGCCCAGCTTGTGGGTAAACCCCTGCCCGGCCCCATCGCGATCCTGCACCGGCGCAAACATCGTCCCCAGATAGAGCGCCAACCCGTCCGGATATTGGTGATGGCTCCCCAGCGCCGCCGCCACCAGCGATTCCGGCGTCCGCGAAATCTGGCTCATCGACGAATGGCCGCTGAGCGTGAATCCATCCTGGCCGGAAACCTCGAGCGCAACATCCATCTGTTTGACGCTGTCGAGCGAGAAATCCCCATCGAACAGCCGGATGAACGGCCCCAGCGACGCCGAGGCGTTGTTGTCTTTTGCCTTGCCCAACAGCAGCGCCGAGCGCCCCTCGACGTCGCGCAGATTGACGTCATTGCCCAGCGTCGCTCCAACGATTTTGCCCTCTGACGAAACGATCAGCGCCACTTCGGGCTCGGGATTGTTCCAGGTCGAAATCGGATGCAGCCCCACATCGGCCCCGTGCCCCACGCTGGCCATGGGCTGGCATTTGGTGAAGATTTCCGCATCCGGCCCGATCCCCACTTCGAGATATTGGCTCCACACGCCCTTTTCGATTAGCTTGGCCTTGACCGCCATCGCCGCGTCCGAACCCGGCACCAATTGCGAAAGGTCCTCCCCGATCAGTTCGAGAATTTCCCCCCGAAGCGCATCGGCCCGCCCCGCATCGCCCTTGGCCTGTTCCTCGATCACCCGCTCGAGCAGGCTGACAACAAACGTCACCCCCGACGCTTTCACCGCCTGCAGATCGACCGGCGAAAGCAGCGTCACGCCGTCCGCCGTGCCCGCCAGCAACGCGTCAATATCTGCAACCGCCTCGCCCGGCGCCGCCTTCACATAGCCAACCGGATCGTCCATCTCGCAGATATCCCGCACCGTCGGCGCGGCCCTGGCTGTGATGTCGACAACCTTGCCCTCCCGCACCGTCACAATGCGCGGATACCCTCTGCCATCCAGCCGCACGCGGCCCAGAAATACGCCTTCGTCAAAAATGCCCATTGCCATCTCCAGTTCTCTTGCTCCCAGGATGTGCCGAGGTTCAGGTCAGGATGGAGCGAGAAGGGTGGTTTGCGAGAACCGGAACGGAGCGTACCTGCAGTACGTGAGTACCGGAAGTGCAGCAAATCGCCCTTCGCAGCCCTTCATGGCCTGAAGATCGGCGCATCCTACCCCCGACCGACAAACGGCATCTGGGTCGCCATCACCGTCATGGTCAAAGTATTGGCCTCCAGCGGCAGTCCCGCCATATAGCTCACAGCCCTAGCGATATGGCCCGCATCGATCGTCGGCTCCACCGCCATCGACCCATCGGCCTGCAACACGCCCGAAGACATCCGCGTCGTCATATCCGTGGACGCATTGCCGATGTCGATCTGCCCCACCGCAATGTTGAACGGCCGCCCGTCGAGCGCCGACGCCTTGGTAAGCCCCGTGATTGCGTGCTTGGTCGCCGCATAGGGCGCCGATTGCGGACGCGGCGTTGTGGCCGAAATCGAACCGTTGTTGATGATCCGCCCACCCTGCGGGCTCTGCGCCTTGAACTGGCGGAACGCGAACTGGGTGCAGAAAAACGCCCCCGACAAATTCGCCCCGACCACCTGATCCCACTGCGCCGCCGAGACATCTTCCAGCGCCACCGAAGGCGCGTTCATTCCCGCATTGTTGACCAGCAGATCGAGCCGCCCCCATCGGGCGATCACCGTCTCGAACGCCGCCTCGACTGCGGCCCTGTCGCCAATGTCCACAGACACCGCCTGAACCTTTTCGCCGCCCGCATCGATCTCTGCGGCCGTCGCCTCAAGCACCTCCTGCCGCCGCCCGAACAGCGCGATGGCAAATCCATCAGCGTAAAGCGCCTTGGCAATCGCCTTGCCCACCCCGGTGCCGCCACCGGTCACGATTGCAATTTTCATTTCGGCAGCTCCCCGCCCAGTTCGTCCTCGATATGGATGGCGATGATCTCATCGAACGAAGATTCGGCCACAAACCCAAGCGATAGCGCCCGCGATGCGTCGAAATCCTTGGCCCAGCCCTCGACCATCTCGGCGGTCATGGTATCGGGTTCGCGCCGGATCAGCTTGACTGCCTCGTCTCCGGCCACACGTCGCAGCGCCTCGATCTGCTCACCCACCGTCGCCGATAGCCCCGGCATGTTGAGACTCCGCCGCACCCCGAGCGCCGCGGTATCCATTTCTGCCGCATGGATCAAAAACCCCACAGCCGCGCGGGGGCTGGCGTGCCAGTGCCGCGCATCCTCGCTGACCGGCAACACGGCCTCGAGCCCCATCAGCGGCTCGCGCAGGATTGAAGAAAAGAACCCCGAGGCGGCCTTGTTGGGCTTGCCCGGACGAATACAGATGGTCGGCAGCCTGATGCCCACCCCATCGAGAATCCCGCGCCGCGAATAATCGGCCAGCAGCAATTCCCCGATGGCTTTTTGCGTGCCGTAGCTGGTACGCGGCGTCTGGAAAAACTCGTCCCCGATCTTGTCGGGAAACGGCGCACCGAACACTGCAATCGAGGAGGTAAAAACAAAACGCGGACAATAGGGTTCGCTCTTCCCCACCTGCCGGATCGCCTCGAACAGATACCGCGTGCCATCGAGATTGATGGCGTAGCCCTTTTCGAAATCGAGCTCGGCCTCGCCCGAAACAATCGCAGCGAGATGAAAGATCACGTCGGGCCGCTCGGCGATCAGCGTTTCGGCCGCGCTTGGATCGGCAATGTCGATAGCTCGTGTGGTGAGGTCCACACCGTCCATCTGCGGCATTTCGGGCTCGATCACATCGACCAGCGTTAGCGCCTCGATCGGCTTGCCCGCCAATGTGCCCGATGCGACAAGCGCGTCCGTAAGCTTGCGTCCGACCATGCCGGCGGCCCCGATAATCAGGATATTCATTGTTTGATCTGTCCTCCCGGAATCTCGGTTTTTATCTGCGGTCCGTACTCTGACGGGCCTTGAGCTCGTACCCCACATCGACAACCGCCGGATCGGGCCGCTCGCCTTTGGACGCAGCGATAATCATCTCGATGGCCCGATAACCCATGTCGTAGCGCAGGGTGCGGATCGATGAGACCGTCGGGTTGCTCACCGCCGTATAATCGAGGTCGTTATACCCCATGATCCCGAACTGGGTCGGCACGCGGATATGCCGCCTCTGGCACTCGAACAGCGCACCCAGCGCCATGTCGTCATTGTTGCAGAACACAGCGTCCGCGTCGGGCACCAGCCCGAGGAAATCGGCAAACATCTCGCTCCCCCGCACCACCGAGGACGCTTGCGGCGACGTCAGGATCAGGCGTTCGTCATAAAGCCCTTCGGCATGCAGCACTTCGCTGTAGCCGTCGAGCCGCCGTTGCGCCCTCGGGTCCATGCGCGCCCCGATAAACCCGATACGGCGGTATCCGTTTGCAATGAGATGACGCACCGCCGCCCGTCCGCCCTCGCGGTGATCGAAGCCGATCATCATGTCGATGGGGTCGGGCCCGATATCCATGATCTGGACCACCGGACAGCCAAAACTTTCCAAAAGGGCCCGCGCCGTCTGCGACTGGTCGATCCCTGAAACGATCAAGCCCGCCGGCCGCTGGGCGGCAAACACCCTGAGCAGCTCTTCTTCCTTGCGATTGGTGTAGCGCGTATTGCCCAGCTGCACCTGATAGGGTGTGCCTTCAACGGCATCGTAGATCCCGCGCATCACGTCGGAAAAAACCAGATTGGTCACCGAAGGGATCAGCACGCCGATTGTCGATGTGGTGGCTGAAGCGAGCGCCCGCGCCGCCTGGTTTGGCGCGTATCCGAGCGCATCAACAGCCTCTTGAACGCGTTCGCGTACCTTGCCGGAAACAATATCCGGCGTGCGCAGTGCCCGTGAAGCTGTGATAACGCTGACATCGGCCGCAGCGGCCACATCTTTTAGCGTTACAGCCCTGTAAATATTGTCTTTTTTACCCACTATCTCCCTCCAGCGCGCTCATTGCAGTGCGGCACACCGTTGACAATGACATACGCTATCATTTAAGCCTTTGTCCAGACGGCTCGTGAACGGCACCAAAAACTGCCGCCCCGCCGACGCTATTACAGCGCCTCCATCGAGTGCGCTATGGGAGGAGACCTGAACATGCGCAATGCGCAATTTTGGGCATGGGCGGGGACACCCGCTCATGACTAGGGCCATCAGCATCATTGTCAAAGTGATCGAGTTCGTTTTGGCCGGGCTCCTGCTGGGCATGGTCATCATGGTCGCGACCAACGTCGTGCTCCGGTACGGCTTTAACAGCGGCTTGAATTTCTCTGAGGAAATGAGCCGCTATTTCTTTGTCTGGCTCACCTTCATCGGCGCGGTCCTGGCCTTCAAGGACCATGGCCATATCGGGGTGGAAACCATCGTGCGGCTGTTCGGCCGCCGCGGGCGGGTTGCCTGCATGCTGATCACCAACATCATCATCTTGATGACCGCAGTGGTGTTTTTCCACGGCACCTGGGTTCAGCACCCCATCAACGCCTCGATGACCGCCGCTGTGGTCGGCATGTCGATGATCTGGGTCTATGGCGTTGGCTATTTCACGTCGCTGGGCATCGGTCTGATCGCCCTGTTCCGCATCTTCGAAATCGTCACCGGTCGCGTCACCGACGCCGACATTGCCCGCTTTGCTGGCGAGTATGAAGAAAACCAGCCGGTGGAGCGCGCCATATGATCATTCTGGTCTTCCTTGGCTCGCTGTTCGGCACCCTCGCCATCGGCCTGCCGGTCGCATTTGCGCTTCTGACCACCGGCATCGTTCTGATGTCCTACATGGGCATCTTCAACACCCAGATCATTGCCCAGCAATTGATCACCGGTGCCAACACCTTCACGCTTCTGGCCATCCCCTTTTTCCTTCTGGCCGGCGAATTGATGAACGCGGGCGGGCTGTCGCGCCGCATCGTCCATTTCGCCGTCACCTGCGTGGGGCACATAAGAGGCGGTCTGGGCTTCGTAGCCGTCATGGCCGCCGTCATCATGGCGTCGATGTCGGGGTCGGCCGCCGCCGATTCCGCAGCGCTTGCCGCCATTCTCGTGCCCATGATGCGCGACGCCGGTTACAATGTGCCACGCGCCGCCGGCCTCATGGCCTCGGGCGGCATTGTCGCCCCGGTCATTCCGCCCTCGCTCGCCTACATCATCTTTGGCGTTGCCGCCAACGTCTCGATCACCGGCCTGTTTCTGGGCGGCATCGTGCCGGGCCTGATGATGGCGCTGGCCCTCGCTGCCATGTGGGGCTTCGTTGCTCGCAAGGAAAAGGTGGCCGCCCTGCCCAAAAGCTCGGGCAAGGAGCGCTTCAAGGCCGCCGGCGCCGCCGTTTGGGCGCTGTTCATGCCCGTCATCATCCTGGCCGGCATCCGGTTCGGGGTCTTCACGCCCACCGAAGCGGCGGTGACTGCTGCCGTTTATGCACTGTTCGTCGGCGGCGTCGTTTATCGCGAGCTGACCTGGGCCAGCCTTTACCGGGTGTTCGTCAACGCCGCCAAGACCACCTCGATCGTCATGTTCCTGGTTGCTGCCGCGCTGGTCACGTCCTGGCTCATCACTTCGGCCAATATTCCCAACCAGCTCGTCAGCCTCGTCCAGCCCTTCATCGACAATCCAAAGCTTTTGATGCTGTGCATCGTTCTGTTGCTGCTTGTCGTGGGCATGGTGCTCGATCTGGCCCCGACCATCCTGATCTTTGCCCCCGTGCTCATGCCAATGATCCGGGCGGCAGACATCGATCCCATCTATTTCGGCATCATCTTTGTGATGACCACCTGCATCTCGCTGATCACTCCGCCGGTTGGCGTAGTGCTCAACGTGGTCAGCGGGGTCTCGCGCGTACCCATGGGCAAGGTGGTGTATGGCGTCCTGCCGTTCATCCTGTCCCAAATCATCGTGCTGGCCCTGCTCGTTATGTTCCCCGAAATCGTGCTCACGCCGCTTAGCTGGCTGCGCTGATCCCGGTCTCACCAGAAAACCAATGGAGGAGTAACTGAAAATGAAAACCATCATCACGACCTCGCTGGCTGCCGTTCTGGCCATGAGCGTGGCCCTGCCGGCCAGCGCCCAGATTTCCGAGCGTACCATCCGCATCGCCAATGGCGTTGCCGAAGATCACCCGGTGGGCGACGGCGTGGACGCCATGACCCAATGCATTGACGATGCCACCGGCGGCGCATGGACCATCAATGCGTTCTGGTCCTCGTCACTCGGCGACGATCTGCAGTCGGCGCAGTCCCTACGTTCGGGCACGCTCGAAATGGTCATTTCCTCGACCTCGCCGCTAGTTGCCATCGAACCGGCCCTCGGCGTTTTCGATCTGCCCTTCCTGCTCTCCAGCGAACAGGAAGCCGACGCCCTGCTCGACGGCGAATTCGGCACGTACATGGCCGACATGATGCCCGAGCACAATCTGGTCAATCTCGCCTATTGGGAGAACGGGTTCCGCAACCTTTCCAACTCGGTCCGCCCGGTGGAAAACCTTGCCGATTTTGACGGCATGCGCGTCCGCGTCATGCAGAACAACATCTTCCTCGACACCTTCCAGACCCTTGGCACCAACGCAACGCCGATGGCGTTCGGTGAAGTGTTCACGGCTCTGGAAACCGGCGCCATCGACGCCCAGGAAAATCCCTATGTGACCATCGACACCTCGCGCTTTTACGAAGTGCAGGATTACGTCTCCAACACCCGTCACGCCTATACCCCGTTCATGGTTCTGTTCTCCAAGCCGATCTTCGATACCTATTCGGCAGAAGAGCAGCAGATCCTTGTCGACTGCGCCATCGTGGGCCGCGATGCCCAGCGGTCCGCCAGCCGCGCCCTGTCCGATGAATCGCTCCAGCGCATCATCGACGCCGGTATCGAAGTCAACGACATCACGGACGAATCAATGGCCGAAATCCGCGAAGCCGTTGCCGGCGTTTACGATCGCAGCGCCGACTCCATCGGTGCCGACGTGATCGAACGGGTAAACACCGAACTCGCCGCCATTCGCGGCCAGTAAGCGTCGCCCTCCCGACGCTGATGGGCGGGGCCACGGCTCCGCCCTTTCACGCCTCTCTCGCGGATAGACCCAATGAAGATCACAGAAGTCGAAACTCTGCGCCTTGGCCAGTTCGGCAACGTCGTCTGGGTTCTTATCCGCACCGATGAAAACATCACCGGCCTTGGCGAAACCTTCCTCGGCGCCGCCGCGGTCGAAGCCTATATCCACGAAACAGTCGCGCCCAAGCTGATCGGCCGCGATCCGCTGCAGATCGAAGCGATCAACCGCGATTTGATCGGGTATCTGGGCTGGCGTGGCGCCGGGGTCGAAACCCGCGGTAATTCCGCCATCGACATCGCCCTCTGGGATATTTTCGGCAAGGCGCTGGGCGTCCCTGTTTCGGTCGCTTTGGGCGGAAAGTCCCGCGACACGATCCGCACCTACAACACCTGCGCGGGTTATTCCTATATCCGTGACAGCCGCGCCCAGTCGGTCGACAACTGGGGCCTCGATGCCAAGCCCATCGGCCCTTACGAAGACCTCGACGCCTTTTTGAACCGCGCCGACGAACTCGCGCTTTCCCTTCTCGATGAGGGGATAACCGGCATGAAGATCTGGCCGTTCGATATCGCCGCCGAGCGCACCCACGGTCTCGACATCTCCGCTGCCGAACTGACGACCGCCCTCGAACCGTTCGAGAAAATCCGCAAGGCCGTCGGCGACAAGATGGACATCATGGTCGAATTCCATTCGCTCTGGCGCCTGCCCGCCGCCCAGCGCATCGCGCGGGCGCTCAAACCCTACGATACCTATTGGCACGAAGACCCCGTGCGCATGGACAGCCTCGATACCCTCAAGGCCTACGCCCCCCACACCGACGCCATGATCTGCGCGTCCGAAACCCTCGCCTACCCCCACGCCTTCCGCGATTATCTCGCGACCGGCGTCGCAGGTGTCGCCATGCTCGACCTTTCCTGGTGCGGCGGTCTCTCCGAAGCGCGCAAGATCGCGGCCCTGGCAGAGGCCCAGCAAATCCCTATAGCGCCGCACGATTGCACCGGCCCGGTGGTTTTCATGGCCTCCTGCCAGTTCTCGCTCCACGCCCGCAACGCCCTCATTCAGGAATCGGTGCGCGCGCTTTATACCGGCTGGTACACAGAAGTTGTCGATGCCCTGCCAATCGTCAAAAACGGCCAGATCACGCTCCCCGATACACCGGGTCTCGGCATCGAACTTCTGCCTGAACTCTTTACCCGCCCCGATGCCACACATCGGCGCTCCAATGCCGATGGAGAACTCTAGATGAGCAGCGTCAAGGCAATCCCGGCCCCCATGTCACCGGCCCGGATGGGCGTGCTCATCATGCTGCTGGCCATGTTCCTGTTTTCACTCAACGACGCCATGGGCAAATGGCTGGTCTCAACCTATTCGGTCGGCCAGGTCCTCCTGCTGCGCTCCGCGGTCGCTTTGGTCATCCTGCTGCCGTTCCTCTGGAAATCGGGCCTCAAACCCATCCTGTCCGCCGAGCGCCCCCTTCTCCAGTTCGCCCGCGTGGTGTTCTCCACCGCCGAAGTGTTCTGCTTTTACTGGGCTGTTTATTTCCTGCCGCTGGCCGACGTCATGACCTATTGGCTCGCCGCGCCCATCTATGTCGCCGCCATGTCGCCGTTTCTCTTGAAGGAAAAAGTCGGCCCCATCCGCTGGGCCGCCATCGGCCTGGGCTTTGTCGGTGTCCTTGTCGCCCTGACACCCTCGGGCGAGATCAATCCCCTCGCCATTCTCGTTTCCGTCGTCGGCACACTGGCCTTTGCGCTCATGGTCATCACCGGCCGCACACTACGCGGCACGCCCGACAAGACGCTGGTGTTCTTCCAGATCACCGGCGCTCTCGTCGCTGGTCTGCTCCTCACACCCTTCGGCTGGGTCACCCCGACGCTCCCCGATTTCCTGCTGCTCGGCACGCTCGGGGTGGTCGCCATGCTCGCCCATATGTGCGTCAACCGCGCCGTCAAGCTCGCCGATGCCGCCGCCGTCGCACCGCTGCAATATACGCTCCTGCCCTGGGCCATCATTTTCGGCTATCTGTTCTTTGACGAACTTCCACGCGCCCTAACCCTTGCCGGCGCCGCCATCATCATCACCTCGAGCTTCATCATTTACCTCCGCGAACAAAGGACGAGGCGCGCCACAGCCCCCGCGCCGTCCACAAGCGGCACTGGAGAAACCCTATGAAAAAGCTGCGCTCCCGCGCCTGGTTCGACAACCCGGACAATCCCGATATGACCGCGCTCTATCTCGAGCGCTATATGAACTACGGCATCACCCGCGAAGAGCTCCAGTCCGGCAAACCGATCATCGGCATCGCCCAGACCGGCTCGGACCTTTCCCCCTGCAACCGCCACCATATGGTCCTCGCCCAGCGCGTGCGCGAAGGCATCCGCGAGGCCGGCGGCATCGCGTTCGAATTTCCAGTCCACCCCATTCAGGAGACCGGCAAACGCCCCACCGCCGGCCTTGATCGCAACCTCGCCTATCTCGGCCTCGTCGAAGTGCTTTACGGCTACCCGCTCGATGGCGTGGTCCTCACCATCGGCTGCGACAAGACCACACCCGCCATGCTCATGGGCGCCGCCACCGTCGATATCCCGGCCATCGCCCTTTCGGTCGGCCCCATGCTCAATGGCTGGTTCAAGGGCCAACGCACCGGCTCGGGCACCATCATCTGGAAGGCTCGCGAGATGATGGCCGCCGGTGAAATCGGCTATGAGGAATTTATCGAACTCGTCGCGTCCTCAGCCCCCTCGGTTGGCTATTGCAACACGATGGGCACGGCCACCACCATGAATTCGCTCGCCGAAGCGCTGGGCATGCAATTGCCCGGCTCGGCCGCCATTCCCGCTCCGCACAAGGATCGCGCGGCGATTGCCTGGCGCACCGGCAAGCGCATCGTCGATATGGTCCACGAGGATTTAAAACCCTCCGACATCCTCACCCGCGACAATTTCCTCAACGCCATCGCCGTCAATTCGGCCATTGGCGGCTCGACCAACGCGCCGGTCCACATCAACGCCATCGCCCGCCATATCGGGGTCGACCTCACGATAAAAGACTGGCAAACCCACGGGCATCACATTCCCCTGCTGGTCAACCTCCAGCCGGCCGGTGAGTATCTGGGCGAGGATTTCCATCGCGCCGGCGGCGTCCCCGCCGTCGTCAATGAGTTGATGAAAAAGGGCCTGATTTACGAGAACGCCCCCACGGTCAATGGCCAGAACATCGGCGAGAACTGCCGCGCAACGCCCATCCTCGACCCCGAAGTCATCCGCCCCTTCGAAACCCCGTTGACCGAAGACGCGGGCTTCATCGTCCTGTCGGGTAATCTGTTCGACAACGCCATCATGAAGACCTCGGTCATTTCCCCCGAGTTTCGCCAGCGCTACCTCTCCAACCCCGACGACCCCGAAGCCTTCGAAGGCAAGGCTGTGGTGTTCGATGGACCCGAGGACTACCACCACCGCATCGACGACCCGGCCCTCGAAATCGACGAATTCACCCTGCTCTTCATGCGCGGCGCCGGCCCCATCGGCTATCCGGGCGCCGCCGAAGTCGTCAACATGCGCCCGCCCGCCTACCTCATCAAACGCGGCATCCACGCGCTCCCCTGCATCGGCGATGGCCGTCAGTCGGGAACGTCCGGCTCTCCCTCGATCCTCAACGCCTCCCCCGAAGCCGCGGCCGGCGGCGGCCTGGCCTTGATCCGCACCGGAGACCGCGTGCGCATCGATCTTAAGTTGGGCATCGCCGACATGCTGGTCAGCGATGACGAACTGGCCCGGCGTCGCGCCGAACTTAACGCCAAGGGCGGCTACCCCTTCCCCAACCACCAGACCCCCTGGCAGGAAATCCAGCGCGGACTGGTCGACCAGCTCGGCGACGGCGCCGTCCTCAAACCCGCAGTGAACTATCAACGTATCGCCCAATCCAAAGGTCTGCCGCGAGACAACCACTAGATGGACATCTATTGGCCTGTCGGCCCATCGACCCTTTCCTCGCCTCGGGCAAGGGTAAAAAGGCCCCCTCACCCGTCGCTTCGCGCCGACCTCTCCCCCAAGGGAGAGGTAAAGAAGGTCACAAACGCCGCGGACCACCTCTCCCTTAGGGGGAGAGGTCGGATGGCGTGGCCAGACGGGTGAGGGGGCCTTTCCGAAGGGTCGTCCCCGCAACCCCCAAAACCCCGGAGCCCCCATGACCAACCTCTTCGATCTCACAGGAAAAACCGCCCTCGTCACCGGCTCCTCACAAGGTATCGGCTACGCTCTTGCCGAGGGCCTCGCCTCTCACGGCGCCCGCATCGTCCTCAACGGCCGCAGCCCGGACAAACTGGCCGCCGCCGCCGCCGCCCTCAAAACCGAGGGTCACGACGCCCACGCTGCCCTCTTCGACGTCACCGACCCCGACGCCGTTCAAGCCGCCATTGCCAAAATCGAAGCCGATATCGGCCCCATCGACATCCTCATCAACAATGCCGGCATGCAGCACCGCGCCCCGCTCGAAGACTTTCCCCATGACCAGTGGGACGCCTTGTTGAAAACCAACGTCACCTCGGTCTTTTACGTCGCGCAGGCCGTTGCGCGTTTCATGCTCGGGCGCGGCCACGGCAAGATCGTCAACATCGCTTCAGCCACCTCCGAACTGGCCCGCTTTTCGGTCGCCCCCTACACCGCCGCCAAGGGCGCAGTGCGCAACCTCACCCGTGGCATGGCCACCGACTGGGCCGCAAAGGGTCTTCAGGTCAACGCCATCGCCCCGGGCTATTTCAGGACCCCGCTCAACAAAGCCCTCATCGAAGACGAAAAATTTACGGCCTGGCTCGAAGCCCGCACCCCCGCCGGCCGCTGGGGCGATCTCGACGAGCTCAAAGGCGCCGCCATTTTCCTTGCCTCCGACGCCGCCAGCTTCGTCAACGGCCACACGCTCTACGTCGATGGCGGCCTGACCATTTCGCTCTGAAGGCAAGAACATGACCTCTGGAGCGCCGCAAACATTGCCAGATTGTCACAACTGAAAGCTTGTCTTGCGCGCCAAGCTGGCGCACCGTTAGGGGGCAGCGCCAGCGAAAGCGGAACTCTGCGAGGCTGAGAGCGCCGGCAAACGGAGGGTGCAATGAAGTCCAGTCACACAATCCGATTGATGGCGGGATTGCTCGCCGCGAGTGCAATGCTCATAGGCCCCGGCCATGCGCAGACGTCGGAGACCGCCGCCACTGCGGAACTTCTCGATGACGGGGCGGTCCAAATTACCGGCATCGATCAACCCGGCCAGGATGCTGCCATTCCCGAGAGCTGCGCCGAACAAACGGGCGTCGCGGCGCTTGTCGCGTGCACGGCCCAGGCCTTTCTCGACACATTGAGCGACGATCAGCGGGCGCAGGTGGTTCTTGCGCTGACCGAGGAGAATTCGACGGCGTGGTCCAATCTGCCCTGCGGCGCCGACTGCCGCGTCGGCATTTTGATGTCCGATCTCGACGATACCCAGCGCCAGGCGGCGATGGCGGTGTTGATGGCGGCCAGCAGCGACAGCCCCGGCGACGGCTTTGACGAGATCACCCAGATCATGATGGCCGACGACATCCTGACAGCTTCCCAGGCCAGCGGTGGCGGCGCACCGGGCGGCGAGCCACCCGAGGGCATGGAGATGCCCGCCGATGATGCCATGGCCCCGCCCGACGGCATGGGCGGAGGCGGCCCCGCCCTGAGCTATTCGAGCGGCACCTACCTGATCGCCTTTCTCGGCGAGCCCGGCACCGCCGATCCCTGGCAATTGCAATTCGGTGGCCACCATTTGGCGGTCCTGAGAACGTTTTCCGGCGGCAGCGAGGTCAGCGCGACCCCCAATTTCATCGGCGTGGAACCCAAAGTCTGGATAAAGGACGGGGTGACCTATGCGCCGCTCGACGACGACCGCGACGCCATGGTCGATATGCTCGCATCCCTGTCCGACGAGCAGCTTGAAGCGGCGAGACTCGAATCGAGTTTCTCCGACGTCCTGCTTGGCCCAGGCAAGGATGGGCAGTTCCCCGAGACCAAACTGGGGCTGGCCGTCAGCCAGCTCGACGACGCCCAGAAAGAGCGGGTTCTGGCCGCGATCCGCGAATGGGTCGGCGATACGACGACCGAGACCACCGAGGCGATCATGGCCCAGTATGCCGAGCAGCTGGACGAGACCTATATCGGGTATTCGGGCGATACAAGCCTCACCAGTCACGGCGATTACGTGCGGATCGACGGGCCGGGGGTCTGGATCGAATTTGTCTGCCAGAACGGCGTCGTTTTTGGCGATCAGATTCACTACCACACCATCTGGCGCGATCATGAAGCCGATTACGGCGCGGTCTATGATTTTGCCGGATCCGGTGCATGAAATCGCTCGCATGGAAGCTGGTGGTTGCGGTGCTGGCGGTGTTCGCCGGCGCCGCCGCCACCTTTGCCCATCCTATGCCCAATTCGCTTCTGCTTCTCGACGTTTTCCATGACCGGGTCGAAGCGCAAATTCATATCCCCATCACCGATCTCGGTCTGGCCACAGGCTTTGACTTCGGGGCGGACCCCTCAGCATTCGTCGCCGGCCATGAGCCCGAAATCGCCGATTATCTTCTGACCCACACGGCGGCGCTGGCCGAAGATGGCACCGCCTGGACGGTTTTTGTTGGTGACATTTCGGTGGAGCAAGCCCGGACCGACGCCGGGCTCTATGCCGAGCTCGGGGCCGAACTGGTGCTCACCCCGCCCCCCGGCCTCACAACCACCGCGTTCGTTCTGGACTATGACGCGGTCATTCACCAGGTCGTCACCCATGCCATTCTGGTTTCGGTGCGCCAGGACTGGATGAACGGCCAGGTCGAGCCCGACAGCAGCGAGAGCACGCAGGTCGGCGTCATCCAGGTCAACCCCGTCGATGGCACCATAGCGCCGCTGTCGCTGGACCTCTCCGCGGGCTCTTATTTGACCGGCTTTGTGCACATGATGCAGCTTGGCATGACCCACATTGCGGCCGGAACCGACCATCTGTTGTTCCTCCTCGTCCTGCTGCTCCCCGCGCCGCTTCTGGCCACGTCCGGCGCATGGCGCGGCTATGCGGGCAGCCAAGCCAGTCTCTGGAAGATCGTACGGATCGTAACCGCCTTTACCATCGGGCATTCGGCCACGCTGGTTCTGGCCGGGCTTTTGCGGCTCGAACTGCCCCAGCAGCCCATCGAAGTGCTGATCGCGCTCACGATAATGATCGGGGCCGTCCATGCCCTGCGCCCGCTCTTTGCCGGCAGGGAGGTCTATATTGCCGGCGCGTTCGGGCTGATTCACGGCATGGCGTTCTCGTTCACCCTGGCCGAACTCGACCTGTCGACACCCCAATTGATCCTGAGCCTGCTGGGGTTCAATCTGGGCATCGAGCTGGTCCAGCTTGCCATAGTGCTTGCCGCCATGCCCGCGCTTCTCATGCTGGCCCGATCGGGGTTCTATACGCCGGTTCGCATCGCTGGCGGTCTGACCGCGCTATTGGCGGCAATCGGCTGGGTGGCGGCGCGGCTCGGGATGAACAATCCCCTCGCCGAGATGGCCGATGCCCTGGGCGCCTACGCGCCCCACATCATTGCCGCCCTCACCGCCGGCGCCGTTCTGGCCATGCTCGCCAGCCGATACGCTCCCGCGCCACCGAAAACCTGAAACGCTCCCTGCCCCATCGAAAGGAGACCCAATATGGACAGCTTCACCGGTGGTTGCCTGTGCGGCAACGTAAGGATCGTGGCGTCGGGACAGCCCTACCGGGTCGGCATTTGCCACTGTCTCGATTGCCGCAAGCATCACGGCGCGCTTTTTTACGCCGCCGCGGTATTCCCCGAGGATGCGGTGACGATAAAAGGCGAAACCCGCGACTATGCCGGGCGGTTTTTCTGTCCCCGCTGCGGCGCGTCGGTCTTTGCCCGCACCGATGACGAAATCGAAATCCATCTTGGGAGCCTTGATGCCCCCGACCAGCTGGTGCCGACATACGAAAGCTGGACCATCCGCCGCGAGTCATGGCTGCCCCCATTCCCGCTCACAAATCATTACGAACGCGACCGTGATGCTACGGGACGCGCGGAAACCTAGAGTGCGATCAGGACAAGTTGCAGACTTTTCCGGTTCGATCGCGCGACCAACAAAGGACTCGGAGCGGCACCACAGTTGCGGGCGCGCGCCTGCGCGCATAGGCTCGCGACAAGGGAGGACCCAATGGCCCATCGTGATCCAGTCGGCATGACACCGCCCGCGCTCGTCAAGGAGGCGATGGGTGCGTTCAACCTTTTGCGCGAATATTTCGAAGGCGCCATCATGGTGGACAGTCAGGCCCATATCACCTGGCTCGATGGCCGCTACCGCCGGCTCTTGAAAATGGCCGACGATTTCGAGCCCCTCGGCTTGCCGGTCGAAGACATCCTGCCCAACTCCCAGCTGCGCAAGGTCGTTGAAACCGGACGCCCCAACCTGCTCGACATCATGAAGATCGGCGACCGCCAGCTTGTCGTCTGCCGCATACCGCTCAAGGACGAGGAGGGAAGCGTACAGGGCGCTATCGGCTTTGTGTTCTACGACAACGTCGACTACCTCCAGCCGATCCTCAAAAAGGTCGAAACGCTGCAAAAGCAGCTCTCGCGCGCCCAGGCCGCCTTGAGCCGCGAGCGCCAGACCAAATATTCCCTGTCCAATTTCGTGGGCGTAAGCGAGGTGGTGACCGAGCTTAAATCCCAGATCCGTCGCTTCGCCCTGCGCGACGGCCCTGCGCTCATTCTGGGCGAAACCGGCACCGGCAAGGAATTGCTCGCCCACGCCATCCATCAGGCATCGGACCGGGCCGAGGGCCCCTTCGTTGCCGTCAACATGGCCGCCATCCCCGAGGCCCTGCTGGAATCGGAATTTTTCGGCGTATCGCCCGGCGCCTACACCGGCGCCGAGAAAAAGCCCCGCCCCGGAAAGTTCGAGCTGGCCCATGGCGGCACGCTGTTTCTCGATGAAATCGGCGACATGCCGCTCTCCATTCAGGCCAAATTCCTGCGCGTGCTCCAGGAAGGCGAAATCGAGGCGCTCGGCTCCAACGCGCTCAAAAAGATCGACGTGCGCATCATTGCCGCCACCTCCCAGGATCTCGAAACCCTGATGGAAGCCAGAACCTTCCGGGCCGATCTCTATTACCGCATCGCGGTCCTGACCATAAACGTGCCACCGCTGCGCGACAGGATCGGCGATATCGCCATGATCTGCGAGCGACTGCTCGAGGACATCCCGCGCGCCCAGGACATGCGCGGCTGGATCATTGAGCCCGAAGCCATCGCCCTGCTCTCGCGCTACGATTGGCCCGGCAATGTGCGTGAATTGCGCAACGTGCTCGAGCGCGCCGCGGCAATCGCCCCGGGTGAAGTGCTGGACGAAACCGTGATTGCAAAGGCCATGCCGCGCCGTAAGCCCCGGCTGCTCGGGTCCGCGAGCGAAGCCGAGCTCGACGATCTTGCCCACGCCCGTGCCCGGGCCGAGCGCGAAGCCATCCTCGATGCCCTGCGCCGGGCCGATGGCAGCAGGACGCGGGCCGCCCAATTGCTCGGCGTCTCCCGCAGCCAGTTCTACGAAAAGCTCAAGCGCTACGATCTGAGCAACTGATCTGTCCGTTTTTTCGGAAACATTCGTCCGGATTTCCGGACATAAAGTCCGAGCGAATAACGTTGACCCCGAAAGAAAGCGCCGAAATCGGCGGCTTTCGACTCGTGCAGCAGACTTGGCACGCATCTTGAAACACTGTCCCCAACAAGCGCAGAAATGCGCTGGAGTGCTTCCAGGAGAAGTGGGCACCACTTATCCGGTTCGGAAGCGCGACAAAACAAAGACCCAGCGCGGAAACGCGCTGGAATAAAACAAGGGTGGAGACAGCGTGACAGTCGGCGTTGCGGGAAAGATCGTGCTGGTTACCGGCGCGACCAGCGGAATTGGGCACGCCATCGCCCGGCGCTTTGTCGAGGCAGGGTGCCAGGTCGTGGTTCACGGCCTCGAAACTGAAGATGCAGCGCGCGAGATCATGTCCGCGCTCGGCGCCCAGGCTGCCATCCCCCCGCACTACGAACATGCCGATCTGGCCGACAACGCGCAGAGCCACGCCCTGGCCAACCGGGTGATCGAACGCTTCGGGCGCATCGACATCCTTGTCAACAATGCAGGCATACAGCGCATAGCCGCCATTGAGGATTTTCCGCCCGACGAGTGGGATCGCGTCATCGCCATCAGCCTCGACAGTGCGTTTCATACAATCCGCGCCGCCCTGCCAACCATGAAGGCCAATGGCTGGGGCAGGATCATCAATATCGCTTCGGCGCACGGCCTGCGCGCCTCGCCCTATAAATCGGCCTATGTCGCCACCAAGCACGCGGTTGTGGGGCTGACCAAAACCGTCGCGCTCGAGGCGGCCGAATGCGGCGTTACTGTAAACGCCATCTGTCCAGGCTATGTCTGGACACCCTTGGTTGCAACGCAGGTCGCCGATCAGGCGCAGGTCCACAAGATGAGCGAGAGCGATGTGGTGCGCAAAATCATGCTCGCGCCCCAGCCCACACGGCAATTCGTCCAGCCCGAGGAAATCGCCGAACTGGCGCTGTACCTCAGCGCGGACCTTGCCCGCTCGATCACCGGCGCTGCAATTTCGATCGATGGAGGGTGGACGGCAAAATGAGCGAACCCGACATCATCCTCGCCGCCAGGGGCATGACCAAGCAGTTTGCCGGCTTTTTCGCCGTCAAAGACGTCGACCTCAGCGTCAGGCGCGGGTCGATCCATGCGCTGATCGGGCCCAATGGCGCTGGCAAGACCACCTGCTTCAATCTTCTGACCAAATTCCTCCAGCCCACCGCCGGGACCATCACCTTCGACGGCAAGGACATCACCACAATGCAGTCCTCCGACATCGCGCGGATGGGCATGGTGCGCTCGTTTCAGATTTCGGCGGTGTTTCCCAAACTGACAGTGCTTGAAAACGTCCGCGTCGCCCTGCAGCGCCGGCGCGGCGACAGTTTCGATTTCTGGCGCAGCCAGACAGTCCTCAGGCAGTTCGACGAGGAGGCCCGCCACAGGGTCGATGAAGTCGGGTTGAGCGGCTTTGCCGATGAGACAGCCGACGAGCTGTCATATGGACGCAAGCGGGCGCTCGAGATCGCAACCACTCTGGCGCTTGAACCCCAAATGCTGCTGCTCGACGAGCCCATGGCCGGCATGGCCCAGGAGGACGTCGAACGCATCTCGGCATTGATCAAGCGTATTTCCGCCAACCGCACCACCCTGATGGTCGAGCACAACCTCTCGGTCGTCGCCGATCTTTCCGACACCATAACGGTTCTGGCGCGCGGGCAGGTGCTCGCCGAAGGCCCCTATGAAACCGTCTCGAAAGACCCCCGGGTCGTCGAAGCCTATATCGGAGTTGGCCATGAGTAGCGCCCAACCCCTCGCCGTCACCGCTCCACTTCTGGCAGTCCGCGACCTCGAAGGCTGGTATGGCGAAAGTCATGTCCTGCACGGCATTGAATTCGACGTGGCGCCCGGCGAGGTCGTGACGCTTCTGGGCCGCAACGGCGCGGGCAAAACCACCACGCTCAAGGCCATCATGGGCATTCTCGCCAAACGCAAGGGCTCGGTGCAGTTTGAAGGTCGCGAACTGATCGCCGCGCCCTCGCGCACAATCGCCAAGACCGGCATCGCGCTTTGCCCCGAGGAGCGGGCCATATTTTCCTCGCTCTCGGTCGAGGAAAACCTGATGCTGCCGCCCGTCGTCAAACCCGGCGGCATGGCGCTCGATACGATTTTCGAAATGTTCCCCAATCTCAAGGAGCGCCTCAACAGCCAGGGCACCAAGCTCTCGGGCGGCGAGCAGCAGATGCTGGCCATCGGCCGCATCCTGCGCACCGGCGCCAAGATGTTGCTGCTCGACGAACCGACCGAAGGCCTGGCCCCGGTCATCGTCCAGCAGATTGGCCGCACCATCTCGCGGCTCAAATCGGAAGGCTACACGATCGTTCTGGTGGAGCAGAACTTTCACTTCGCAGCCTCGGTGGCCGACCGCCACTACGTCGTCGAGCAGGGACGGGTGATCGACATGATCCCCAATGCCGAACTCGACGCCAACACCGAAAAACTGCACGCCTATCTGGGCGTGTGACACCACCCCGGCGCGCTTTGAAACAAGCGTCCGGTCACGTTTCACCAAGGGAGGATAGCAACGTGAAAATCTCAACCCCAATCCTGGCCCTCGCCATGGCAACCGCCATGGCCGGCTCGGCCTACGCGATCGACGTCAAGATCGGCGTACTCAACGATCGCTCGGGCATCTATGCCGATCTGTCCGGCGAAGGCTCGGTGATCGCAGCCCAGATGGCCGTCGAGGACTTCATGGCCGCCGACAAGGGCATCAACGTCGAGATCATCTCGGCCGACCACCAGAACAAGCCGGACGTGGCATCGACCATCGCCCGCCAGTGGTACGACGAAGAGGGCGTCCACGCCATTTTCGACGTACCCACCTCCTCGGCGGCCCTCGCCGTCAATGAAATCACCCGCGAAAAAGATCGGATCTTTATCAACTCCGGCGCGGGTTCCGCAGACCTGACGGGCCCGCAATGCTCGCCCAACACCATCCACTGGACCTATGACACCTGGGCCCTGGCCAACGGCACCGGCTCGGCGATGGTGGAAACCGGCGCCGATAGCTGGTTCTTCCTCACCGCCGACTATGCCTTCGGCCACGCGCTCGAAACCGACACCGCCGCGGTCGTCGAAGCAGCCGGCGGCGAAGTGCTGGGCACAGTGCGTCACCCCTTCCCCGGCCAGGATTTCTCCTCCTATCTGCTGCAGGCCCAATCCTCGGGTGCCAAGGTGATCGGCCTTGCCAATGCGGGCGGTGACACGATCAACGCCATCAAGCAGGCCTCCGAATTCGGCATCACCCAGTCCGGCCAGTCGTTGGCGGCGCTCCTGATGTTCATCACCGACGTGCACGCGCTCGGTCTTGAAACCGCTCAGGGCCTCGTGCTCACCGAGAGCTTTTATTGGGACCTCAACGACGGCACCCGCGAGTGGTCGCAGCGTTTCGCCGAGCAAAATGATGGCGACATGCCCACAATGGTCCATGCCGGCGTCTATGCGGGCGTGCTGCACTATCTCAAGGCCATCGAGGAAACCCAGAGCGTCGAAGCCGGTCCTGTCATGGAAGCGATGAAGGCCATGCCGACATCCGATCCGCTGTTCGGCCAGGGTGAAGTCCGCGCCGACGGCCGCAAGATCCACGACATGTACCTGTTCCGGGTCAAATCGCCCGACCAGTCGGAAGGTCCCTGGGACTATTACGAGCTCGGCTATACAATTCCGGCAGCAAACGCCTTCCGTCCGCTCGATCAGGGCGGGTGCGAACTGGTCGAGTAAAATCGGCCGTTGACACAAATCGGGATGCGCCGGTTTCCTCCCCGGCGCGTCCCTCACTTCAAGCCTTTGAAAGCTAGACGCCCATGTTCGAGATATTCGGCATTCCGGCTGCCGCCCTGTTCGGGCAATTGCTGCTCGGGCTGATCAACGGATCGTTTTATGCCCTGCTCAGTCTGGGGCTGGCGGTCATCTTCGGTCTGCTCAACATCATCAATTTCACCCACGGCGCCCAATACATGATGGGGGCGTTCGTCGCCTGGATGCTGCTCACCTATGTGGGCATCCCCTATTGGTGGGCCCTGCTGCTGGTCCCGGTCATCGTGGGCGCGACCGGCATCGTCATCGAGCGGTTGATGATCTCGAGGCTATACCATCTCGACCATCTCTACGGCCTGCTCCTGACCTTCGGCCTTGCGCTGATCATTCAGGGCTTGTTCCGCAACCAGTATGGCGTGTCGGGCCTCGCTTACACAATTCCCTCCCAATTGCAGGGCGGCACCAATCTCGGCTTCATGTTCCTGCCCAATTACCGCGCCTGGGTGGTCGTTGCTTCAGTCGTTGTGTGCTTTGGCACCTGGTTCCTGATCGAAAAGACCCCCCTGGGCGCCTATCTGCGCGCCGCGACCGAAAACCCCACGATGGTTGGCGCCTTCGGCATTAACGTGCCGCGCCTCATCACGCTGACCTACGGGTTCGGCGTGGGGCTGGCCGCCCTGGCGGGCGTTCTTGCCGCGCCCATTTATTCGGTCAATCCCAATATGGGTGCCGATTTGATTATCGTTGTGTTTGCCGTTGTGGTGATCGGCGGCATGGGCTCGATCCTTGGAGCCATCCTCACCGGGTTCGGGCTGGGGATCGTCGAGGGGCTCACCCGGGTGTTTTATCCCGAGGGTTCCGCCGTCGTCATATTCGTCATCATGGCCATCGTGCTTTTGGTCAAACCCGCTGGTCTGTTCGGAAGGACCGTATAAATGAGCGATCAGACTTTGGCCGACCAGACAACGCGCACGCCGGCCCACGATATGGGCATCCCACGCCACCACATCATGATCTTTGCCGGCCTTCTGGTGTTCCTTCTGGTTGCGCCGCTCTTTCTCTACCCGGTCTTTCTGATGAAGGTGCTGTGCTTTGCGCTCTTTGCCTGCGCCTTCAATCTCCTGCTCGGCTATGGCGGCCTGCTTTCGTTCGGCCATGCCGCCTATTTCGGTGGCGCAGCCTACGTCTCGGCGCACGCCGCCAAGGCCTGGGGCTTCACCCCGGAAGTGTCCATTCTTATGGGTGCCGGTGCAGCGGCATTTCTGGGGCTGGTGATCGGCCTCCTCGCCATCCGGCGGCAGGGCATCTATTTTGCCATGATTACGCTGGCCTTCGCGCAAATGGTGTATTTCTTCGCCCTGCAGGCGCCTTTCACCGGCGGCGAGGACGGCATCCAGGCCGTGCCGCGCAACATGCTGTTCGGGCTTTTCGATATTTCCGACGACAGGGCATTCTACTTTTTCGTCCTGTTCATCGCCTTTGGCGGCCTGCTGTTTATCTACCGCATCATCCACTCGCCCTTTGGGCAGGTGCTCAAGGCCATCCGAGAGAACGAGCCCCGCGCCCGCTCGCTCGGCTATCACGTCAATCGCTACAAGCTTGCCGTGTTCGTGCTCTCTGCCACTTTGGCCGGGGCGGCAGGCGCCACCAAGGCGCTGGTCTTCCAGCTCGCCTCGCTCACAGACGTTCACTGGTCCATGTCAGGCGAAGTGGTGCTGATGGCGCTTCTGGGCGGCATGCACACGGTTTTCGGGCCCATCGTGGGCGCCGCCATCATCGTGACCATGCAGAACTATTTCGCGAGCTTCGGCGCCTGGGTCACCGTCCTCCAGGGCACCATTTTCGTCATCGCCGTCCTGATGTTCCGCGAGGGCATCGCGGGCGTGATCGGCAAATGGCTGAAAAAACCCATGTAGCCAATCGGGGAAAACGGCGCAGGTGAGAGGATCACCGCGAAGCGGAAGGCCGCGACTGCGGCCCGCGCGACGTTTCGCGCGCCCCGTCGGAGCGCCAGCGAAACGCATAGCGCGGCTTCAGCGCGTCATGCGTGGAGCGGTACGGCGCGTGAGATAAAGAATGGTGGGTGTAACTGGGATTGAACCAGTGACCCCTGCCGTGTGAAGGCAGAATTCTATATCCATGAGCTTTTCCTCGGAAATCACGCGGCACCTCTCCGGATCCGGAAACACGCGCAATTTCAGAGACATTCACTAATCACCCTTCCCTTGCGCGCGCGCGAGTGGTTGCTTTTTCCCTCCTCCGTGCTTACTGGGTGCTTACTGCAGTACAGAGGGCACCCCTATGACAGAACGACTCACCAAGAGTCTAGTGGACCGCATTCAACCCACCGACCGAGATCAGTGGTTCTGGGATTCCGAAGTGAAGGGGTTCGGGCTAAAGGTCTCGAAAGCAGGTGTGCGGACCTATGCATTTCAATACCGCTTTCCATCAGGTCGGAGCGGCAAGACCTATCGAATAACTATTGGAAAGCATGGCTCGCCCTGGACAGTGGAGAGCGCTCGTACGGAAGCCCGAACTTTGTCAGCCCGCGTAACTCAGGGCGAAAATCCAAGGCTCGAAACTCAGCGTGCAAAGGCTATCCCAACAGTCGCTGAGCTTTGCGACACGTATATGGCTCACGGTACGGGGACCAAAAAAGCAAGTACGCTTGCCACAGATCGTGGACGCATCAAAAGGCACATCAAGCCTCTGCTTGGCCATTTGAAGGTGACCGAGGTCACACCTGCAATTATCAAGAAGTTCCAGAACGACATTGCGTCTGGCGCCACCAAGGCGGACATCAGCACAAAGCTGCGCGGCCGAGCCATCGTCAAAGGAGGTAAGGGGACGGCTGCGCGTACCTTGGGCCTGTTAGGCGGCATCTTCTCCTATGCGATTGAGCTTGAACTGATAGATCGAAACCCAGCTCATGGCGTGAAACGGTTCCCCGATAAAAAGAACGAACGCTTTTTGTCTAGCGAAGAGTTCACCTTGATCGGGCGGATGCTTGACCAAGCGGCCGAAAGTGGAGTCAGCCAAAAGGCGATAGATATCATTCTGCTGTTAATCCTCACCGGCGCACGGAGGGGCGAAATTCAGCAGTTGAAGTGGTCTGAGGTCGATCTCGTCCGCGGCATGCTAATGCTGGATGACTCCAAGACCGGCCAGAAGAAAATCCGACTGAACTCGCCGGCAAGCACCATTCTCGAAGCGCAGGCAGCTCGGGTCGAAACTAGGACGGGCTATGTGTTTTCAGACAGGACTGGCAGTGGACCATTCAGCGCCACATCAAAAATCTGGGCAAAAATCAGAGCGGACACACCCCTAGCCGATGTACGTCTGCACGATCTGCGGCATTCGTTTGCCAGTGTAGCTATCGCCCAAGGAGCTTCACTGCCAGTAATTGGGAAACTGCTGGGTCACGCCAACATCAGCACCACTCAACGATACGCACATTTGACCGACGACCCCATAAGTTCCGCCAATGAGGCCGTCGGAACGATGATCGCGGCGCAGCTCTCTGAAAGCAACAAGGAGCCATGAGGCATGCTCATTGCCCAGTTCGGGCCGATTAGCATCACGCCAATTGTATGTGGGCCTCAGTAAACGGTATTGCACGCAGCGCGTCAGAGGCCCTCAGCAACTAAATTAGAAAGCCGCCTCATGAAGACCTTCGATGACCTCAACTCGTTCGATCAGTTCCTCGACGTCAGCACAGTGCAGGACCAACTGGATCGGATGCATGTACACCACACCCATCTGAGGTTCTGTTTCTCAAATTTCTCCGCCTCGCGGGTAGCGCTGCTTACGTTGCTTGCAATGGAACCTGAGGGGTTCAGGATGCGCTACGCTGGGGATGATCGGTCCGGCACCTTTAGCTCAACTAAAGCTTTTCGCACAGAATACGGCGTAGGCTTTAAGATCAGCCATTCAGATTACTCCCGTCCCGCAATTGAGGAGTGGCTTTTGCCGTTCGCGGACTGGGACCATCTGCTGCTGACGCGCGCAGCATAATCCGACTCCGTGGCTCCAATCGCCCAGCATTGTTATTCGCGCTGCCAAACATAATATGATCGGGTAATCGGCAGTTTTGGGGCCGCTAGCTGCCTGTCGGGTTGTAGCAGGGAATCAGGGAAAGCTGACATTCGGCATCCGGCCGTTTCCAACCCTTCCGGTCGGAATATCGTGTCGGCAGACGCCCAATGTCTCGATCTTTCCAAAGCTGCCGCTCAATCAGTAAGCGAGAGTGGCAAGACCGGGGCCCGCATCGCCCCGCTTGACGCAGATCAGCATCTACGCCGGCCAAAATTTAATTTCCTTTGGGTTTTCAACAAATTGACGCGTGAAACGTTCGGATCGTGATAGATAGGTACTCGCCGATTTACCTAGATCGGCGATTTGTTCCTCAGACAGGGTACGGACAACTTTTCCTGGGACGCCGATCACCAAGCTACAATCAGGAACAAGCATGGTTTCGGTGACCAACGACCCTGCCCCTATCAGGCAGTACTTTCCAATTTTTGCGCCATTAAGAATGACTGCACGCATTCCCACCAAGCTACCATCTCCTATCGTACAGCCGTGCAGACAAGCGAGATGGCCGATTGTACAACCCGACCCGATAGTCAACGGAAAGCCTGGATCGGTGTGCATGACGGCATTGTCCTGCACGTTTGACGACTCACCGATCTCGATCAGCTCATTGTCGCCCCTGATCACCGCCCCAAACCACACGCTAGCACGCGCGGCAATCCGCACATTGCCGACGATCGTTGCATTGTGAGCAATAAAACCCGCATCTGCGGCAATTTGGGGTTCGAGATTGCCGAGCGAATGTACCGTCATGCCGTTCCAACTCCCTCAAGAAGTCCGCGCTGCGCGAGATTGCGCATCAATGCCCGCGTTCCGTATGTCCAGGGCGGACAGCTATCGGTTGCCTGCATCTCATTGACGAGACGGCCCAGCAGCGGCGTTGCGATGGCTACCATGTCTCCATATTCATGGGTGAACCCCGAACCGGGCTCATGGCGATCCTCGATCGGCGCGAACATTGTCCCAAGGAACAGCACCAGCCCATCGGGATATTGGTGATGCGCGCCAATCGCCTGCCCCACCAGATCCTCGGGGTCGCGGCTGATCTTGCTCAGCGAGGACCGGCCTTCGAGCCGGAAGCCGTCCACGCCCTCGATTGTGAGTTCAATGTCCATTTTCCGAACATCATCGAGCGTGAACTCCTTGTCGAAGAGACGCAGCAGAGGCCCCAGCGAGCATGAGGCATTGTTGTCCTTGGCCTTGCCCAGCAACAGCGCCGAACGCCCTTCGACATCGCGCAGATTGACGTCATTGCCCAGCATGGCGCCCACGACACGGCGTTTGGACGATACCGCCAGCGCCACTTCAGGCTCGGGATTGTTCCATTTGGAATTGGGGTGCAGACCGCACACCGCCCCGGTCCCGACCGAGGACATGGGCTGGGATTTGGTGAAGATCTCCGCATCGGGGCCGATACCCACCTCGAGATACTGGCTCCAGGCGCCCTTTTCGATCAGCATGGCCTTGAGCGCCATGGCCTCATCGCTGCCGGGCCGGAGCGCGCCGAGATCGGTGCCGACAAGCGACTCGATCTCGGCCCGGAACCGTGCCGCGTCCTCAGCGGCCCCGCGCGCTCTTTCCTCAATCACGCGCTCAAGCATGGAAACGGCAAAGGTCACCCCCGCCGCCTTGATCGCCTGCAGATCGACAGGCGCAAGAAGATGTGGCTTTGTGTCATCGCGCGCCTTGTCCGGCGTATTGGCCAGAATGTCATCGAGCGAACCGATGGCCTCGCCTTTGGCTGCGCGCACGGCTCCAGCCGGCTCCTGCGCCTCGCAGAGATCGCTCATCGTCGGGAAAACGGTCGAGATATCGATGACATGGCCAGTCTCGATCTTAACGACGGCGGGCCCATTGGCATCGGGAAGCCAGACCCGGCCGACAAGCGTTGCATCGTCGGCATCGACAGGCAGGGCCTCTTTGCTCGATTGGTGAAGTGTTGTCATCTCTTGAAGTCTCCAGACTGGCGGATTACCGCGTGCCGCGGACGACGGCATTGTCCGCCTCACCGCGTGCGGCCCATTGTGTGATGTTTTGTGTGTATTTCGTGCGCAGATCGACCATCGATGCCCGCGAATACCAGGCCGTGTGCGGACTGATGAGCGTACGCGGATGGTGGAGGATCGCGTGACCCATCGGCGGCGGCTCGACCGGCAGCACGTCGAGACCTACGCCTTTGAGGACCCCGCTGTCCAATGCCGCGAGCACCGCATCGAGATCGACAAGCCCGCCCCGCGCCGTATTGACAAGATAGGCGCCGCCGGACCGGATACTGGACAGAAAATCGCGATCGACCAGATTCTGGGTCTCATCGGTCAGCGGAACATGCAGCGTCAGCGCGTGCGAACGGGAAACGAGCTCTTGGAGCTCGAGCCGCTCGACGAAATCTGGCCAGGCAGTATCGGGCAGCATCGCATCATAGCCAAGCACAGTCCCGAACAGGGGCCGTGCCAGATGCGCGACCTGCTGGCCCAACCGCCCCATGCCGATAATCCCGAGGGTTGTATCGCCAAGGGATTCGAATTCCCCGGTATGGGCGAAATGCCAGACCCCGTCGCGGATGGCGCGATCATGGAAAGGCAGATGCCGCATCAGCGACAGCAGCATGGCCAGCGCATGTGTTGGCACTTCGTCCGTGCCATAGGCCGGAACATTGGACACCCACACGCCATGCTCGCGCGCGGCCTTGAGATCGATGGAATCGACGCCGATCCCGTACCGGCTGATGATCTTGAGGTCGGGCAGCGCCTCGAACACATCCCGTGTGAAAGGGGCATATTGCACGAGCGCAGCATCCGAGCCGGCGCAGGCGCGGATAACCTCTTCAGGTGTCCGCGCTTGCGCCCGTTCGACTTCGAATCCTGCCGCCTTGAGCAGTCCGAACTCGATATCAGGGTTCTCGATTTCCGTATCGGTTATTACGGCCTTCACGGCAGTCTCCAAAAATTCTGGACAATCAATCGGGGTGGAATTGCACCACGACGCGCTCGGCAAAGATCGGCGCGCAATATTCTTCGAAGAAGGCCTGATGCTCCTTGGATTCGGCGTAGCTGAGATAATCGGCTGGCGAATCGAACTCGAGCACCAGTCCGACATCGTAATTGCCGCTCAGGCTGTGACGCTTGACATGAGATTCCCCGCCCGCGCCTTCATTGCGGCCGATATACCAGTGATTGATCATGGGGAGGCTCGAGGCAAAGCCGGGAAAAGCCGCCATATAGGCATCGATCGCCTTGGGGTCTGCATTGTCCTTGAACCTCAGAATGGCCATGTGCCGGAACATTGTCGTCTCCTTTGTTTTGAATGTTGGATCAGGTTGCAAGCCAGCCGCCATCGACGCGGATTTCCGCGCCGGTGACATAGTCGGAGGCTGGCGATGAGAAATAGATTGCGGCACCCACAAGGTCCTGTGGCGTACCCAACCGCTTCATGGGTATGCGCGACATCACCCAGTCGTGCCGCGCCTTGTCGGCGAAGAGATCATTGGTGAGCGCTGTGTGGAAATAGCCCGGGATGATCGTATTGACGCAAATCCCCGCTTCCGCATTTTCTGCCGACAATACCCGCGCCAATCCCGCAAGCCCGCTTTTGGCCGCCGCATAGGCGCCGACATTGGCAATGCCGATATGGGAATTGAGCGAACCGACAAAGACGATTTTGCCGGGCATGCCCTTGGCGCGGAAATGACGAATGGCGCCCTGGGCGAGCAGAAAGGCGGCACGCAGATGGATGGCCTGAATATCGTCCCATTCATCGATCGACAGCTCTGCGAGGGGCTTGCGCACCTGATGGCCCGCCGCATGCAGAACGATATCGAGCCACCCCAGCGCCGAGACGGCATTGGCTACCAGCGATTTCGGTCCATTCGCATCGAGCAGATCGGCCTTGATGGCTGTGCATTTGCCACCCGCCGCCTCGATATCGGAGACAGTCGCATCGAGTTCATCCCGATTGCGCCCGGCAATCGCGACATGTGCACCGGCCTGCGCCAGGCCCAGCGCCATTTCCCGGCCCAGCCCCCGGCTGCCGCCGGTGACAAGTACGCTGCGTCCAGCCAGATCAAACAAATTCATCGCCATTCCCGCTCTCACGATCCGATTGAAAAAAGCGCACGGGCGTTCTCGCCCAGCACCGCAGCCCGCTGCCGGTCATCAAGATGCGTCAACAGCCCGGGCAGTTCGCGCCAGAGATCGGCGTAGCGCGGGGCCGAAGCGAGAACGACCGGCCAGTTGCTGGCCGCCAGCACCCGATCGGGTCCGAAACAGTCGAAGATTTGCCGCGCATAGGGCTCAAGCGCACCGGTCGACCACGTCCAGCCAATGAGAACATCGAGGCCAACCGAGAGCTTGATCGTGACATTGGCGAGTGCGCTGGCCGCTTCGATCTGTGCGAACCATTTGCCGCGCTCCCGCCCCACCGGCGGCCGCCCCATATGGTCGATCAGGACCTTGAGGCCGGGATGGTCGCGCGCCAGATCGAGCACCGCCGCGAACTTCCGGTCGTCTGTCGGAACCACATCAAAGACGAGACCCCGCGCCGCGATCCGCGCCACCGAGCGCTGAACCGGATCGGCGCGCAGCCAGTCGGGATCGGGTTCGAAATTAATAAGGTGACGGACCCCGCGCAGCTTTCCGCATTGGGCAAGCCGGTCGAGCGCCGCATCGACATTGTCGGGATCGGCAAGATCGACCCAACCCACCAATGCACCGATAAAATCATGCTCGCCCGCCAAACGCGAAAAATGCAGGGATTCCTCGAAATCGTTCCGCGATTGCATCAGAACGACGGACTCGACGCCCGCTTCTGCCAATTGCGGCTTGAGATCGTCGGGCGTGAAGGCGCACCGGAGTTTGCCGGTGACGCTTTCGGGCCAGTTATGCACCGCATGCTCGGCATTCCAGAAATGAAGATGCGCGTCGATCATTGCGCGGCCCCCGCAGCCAGATGTCGCGAAACCAGATATTCGCTGCCCACAGCGCAGCACGCCGCCGCGAAAGTCATTATGCCCATCATGGCCCATGCCGCCGGATAGCCGGCATTGACCGCCAGCCAGCCAAAACTCATCGGCCCCAGAACAGCGCCTGAAAACACCCCGACCTGGGTGACCCCGGTGGCGGAACCTGCCGCGCCCAGGTTGGCGCGAACGATGGCAAGTACCGAAATACCCGACCAGCCCCAGCCCATCCCGAAGGCAAGCAGCGAACCGATGATGAAGACCGGCAATGCCGTCGAGAGTGTCAAAAGCACATATGCGAAAGCGCCACCGGCAAAAAGGATTGCAACGCTCGGCAGAAGCGGCACTGCGCCTCTGTCCGCGGCATATCCCATGCCCAGCCTTACGCTGATCGATACGGCGCTGCCGAGCGCCAGAACGATCCCTGCGATTTCCGCCGAATGCCCGCCCGCCACCATTGATGGCGCGAGAAACGCCGCCATCGAATTGGCACTTGCGGCGCCAAGCCCGGACATGACCGCCAGAAGAATCAGCATATGCCAGGGCAGCAAGCGCCCTTTCGTGCTGCTTGAACTCCTCGTTCCCTCACGGCGTTTGGGTAGCAATGCGGCAACGAGCAGTGCCGTCAGCGCCGCGATGGCATAGGCCCATTTCCAGCCCAGACTGACCCCTATGACCGGCACGGCAAATCCACCCAGCATGGTGGCGAGCGGTATCGAGGACTGCTTGATCCCGAACGCCAGCCCCTGCCGGGCAGCCGGCACGAAACGGGAGACGACGACATTGGTCGCTGGCTGGATGACGCCGTTCGTCAATCCCGAGGCCAGAAGGCCGGCAAAGATGATCCAGGCCGCACTGCCGAGCGTTGCAATCGCCAGCCCGGCTATGGCCACGGCCAGGAGGCAATACCGAGTGACTTTCCAGGCATCGGCACGATCGGCCAGCGGCGCAAGCAGCGCCGAACCGAGCGCGGCGGCGGCATAGAACAGCCCCACGCCCATCCCGAGACCGAAAGCATCAATCCCGACATCCGCCATAATCAGCGGTGAGAGCGATCCGAGTAGAAATACGGGCAGCATCACCGTCGTCTGCGCGCCGAGAGCCAACCCGAGCGCAGCGGGACCACCCACTACGATCTCGCTCATGTCAGAGGCTCGATCCTTGAAATCCACACGAGGCTGGAAAGCGCTTCGAGCTGCCCGGGAGATACGTTTCGGAGCCTGAACCTGGTGACGTCGCCATCCCTGCCGCTGAACACGCCGTAACGCGCGATCTGCTCGTTATGGAACCGTTCGGGCGCAAAATCGAGAACGACAACGACATCCACCGCATCCTGTCCCGACAGACCCGGCGACAGCCGGCTGTCCTTGGTGAGGTACCCCGCAAGGCCCTGACCCGAGATGATCCCCCAGATCAGGAGCACGCCGATGGCAAGTTTGCCGGTCGAAACGTTGAAGATCCTGCGCCGCAATTTCTGTGCACTATTGCCAGACATGGATCATGCTCCTTTTGCAGACGGGGAAACGAGGCCCCAGCGCTCGATCGTGCGGCGTTCCAGCGGCACGAGCAGAAGGCGGTCCATCAGGAGACTGAGGAGGCCGATGACGATACAGCCGGCAAGAATGATATCGGCCCTGTGAAACTCGGCGGCCCGGAAAATCATCTGGCCAAGACCCGACGATGCACCCACAAGTTCCGCAGCGATCAGCGCACGCCAGCCGAACCCGATCCCTGACCGGATGCCCGAAAGGATATAGGGCAGCGCCCCATAGGCCGTGACGTTGAGAATGGTGTGCAAACGGCTGCCGCCCAGCGTTCTGACGCCAAGCTCGAGAACATTCGGCACCAGCTGCACGCCGAGCACCGTGTTCTGGAACACGAGGAAAAACACCGTGTTCCAGATCAGGAATATGAACAGCGAGGCCCCGAGACCAAGCCAGCCGATCACAAGCGGCAGCCAGACAATGCCCGAAATGGCGCTGAAAAAGATGACCAGCGGATAAAAGAAGTCCGATGCCCTCTTGTTCAGCCCGACGACAAATCCGAGCAGCACACCTGAAATGATGCCGACTGAGACGCCGGCGAGCAGACGCCCGAGACTGGCAATGATATGAGCGAACAGCTCACCGCTTGCCGTAATCTGCCAGAGTGTCGTGAACACCGTCCAGATGGGCGGCAGCGTCCCGATATTGGGCTTGGCAATACCCCAGTAAAGCGTCCAGCCAAGGGCAAGCAGCACGAAGGGCAAGGCAGGCAAGAGGAACCAGACGATTTCGCGCGAAGTCATGCCCGCGCGGCGGTTTGCGCTGATATTGGTCATTTCTGGATTACCCCCCAGCGTGCGAAGGTCAATTCCTCGATCGGCTGAACGATCAGTCGGTCCACGATGATGTAGAGCAGGCCGATAATGATCATGCCGCCCATGATGCGGTCGATCTGGCCAAAGGTCCTCGCCCCGAAGATGAGGTCGCCAAGGCCGCCTTCACGCACCAGCATTTCCGCGGCGATCAGGGCGCGCCAGCCATAGCCCATGCCCAGCCGCAGCCCGACAAGGATGCTCGGCAAGGCACCCGGAAGATAGACATCCTTGACCACGCGGAGGCGCCCGGCCCCCAGCGTGCGCAGAGCCAGCGCATATTCGCGCGGAATCGAGCGCACCCCGATCATGGTATTGAAGATAACCGGCACGACGAGCGTATAGACGACGATTACGAGTACGGTGGTCTGGGAGAAGCCGAACCAAATGATGGCCAGCGGCAGCCAGGAAATGCCCGACACGCCCTGGAAAAAGCGCAGGAAAAGATCCAGCGATCGCGCCGCATATTTGTTGGCGCCCACCGCAAAGCCCAAAGGCACCCCGACCAGCGTCGAGATCACGATCGAAATCCCGATCGCATAAAGACTTGTCGATGCGTAGTCGGCGAGAATGCCGCGCGAGAACAGGGTCCAGAGCGCCGTCAGAACATCGGGGGGCGAGACCAGAACCCGGTCGGACAATCCGAACGCGATCTTGATGCCCCACCAGATCGCGATCAGCACCGCGAAAGGCAAAAGGAATTTGAATCGTCCCGCGACGAGGCTGAAACCGCCAATCCTGAACGGATCGAAAGCCGTGACCGTACGCGGGTTCGATGTACCCACCGAACTCATCCCACCGCCTCCAGTGTTTTGGGCTTGGACGCCTGGGACTGTTCGGCCTTTTCCTCGCGGACCAGACGCAGCACGCGTTCGACGATGGTCTGCATCTCGGTGTCGGTAGTAAAGCTTTCCCAGTCGCGCCCGCCCGGCTTGCGCCGCGGCACGTCGATGCTGGCCTTGATGGTTCCCGGCCGCCGGCTCATGACAAGGACTCGGTCGGCAAGGAACACGGCCTCATCGACCGAGTGGGTGATGAAGAATACCGTCTTTTTGGTCGAATAGCTCAGCGAGGCGAGCTCTTCCTGCAAGGTGAGGCGCGTCATCGCATCGACCGCCGCGAACGGCTCGTCCATCAGGATGATGTCGGGGTCGGCGGCCCATGTCCGCGCAACCGCCACGCGCTGCTTCATGCCGCCGGACAATTCGTGAGGATAGCGATCCTCGAACCCGGTCAACCCGGTCAGTGAAATCAGCCGGTCGACCGCTGTATCGATTTCCGTCTGCTGCACACGTGCGATTTCAAGCCCGTGAGCAATGTTCCGCCGCACCGTGCGCCAGGGCAGTATCGCCAGTTCCTGGAACACCACGCCGCGATCGCGGCCGGGACCGGTAACAGGCTCCCCATTGCACAGGATTCGGCCATGGGTCGGGTTTATGAACCCCGCTATGGCCTTGAGCAGTGTTGTCTTGCCGCAGCCGCTCGGACCCACAAGGGTCACGAACTGGGCCGCGGGAATTTCGAGATCGATCTTGCCGGTGGCCTGAACGGGACCGTCGGCCGTCTCGAAGATGTGCTGGAAGTTTTCAACGACGATCTTGTCGCGGGCGAGGGTCTCGCTCATTGCAGCCTCCTTAGGCGCTGGCTTGTTTCTCGATTGGAGCCGTGCCGTCTTCGGTAAGCCACACGGTCTTGGCCGCATCGGTGTTGGGTACACCGATATAGCAGAAGATCAGCGAAGCCTCTTCGGTCTCCGAAGCGTTCGAGATCACATGAATGGCACCGGCCGGCACATAAACGAAATCGCCAGCCTGCAGGATGACTTCCTGACGGTCGGCCGCGTCCGATTTGGCGTGCCAAAGTTTGACCTGGCCATAAAGGATGTACCAGACCACATCATTGGCGGCATGGTAGTGCGTGGGGTTGGGACCGGCGCCAGGAACAAGGATTGACCGGCCCATCGTCGCGTTCGGACTGTCTACCGTCTTGTCATTTATGCCGAAGCCGATGCGCAGGGGCGGCTCGTAATCGGTATCAGTACCGATATTGCCCTGGCGAACGACCGTCACCACCTGCTTGTCATAGGGGACCATATTCTACTCCTTGATGTGGTCGAGGAAGGGTAGTCAGGGCGCTAGAGCGCGCCCTGACAATCAGCCAGATCGGTCGGCAGAGCCGCCAGATCGCTGGTCAATTCCGGATTTTCACCGAGCACCTTGTCGAGCACAGCGCGGTCCGCGAAATCTTCGGCGACAAACGGATCGGCAACGATCAGCCCGTCTTCGATCATCTCATTGCCTGTCTGCATCAGACCTTCATCGGTGCAGATCGAAATGCGCGGGTCCCAGGACATGTAGCGAATGCCCGACGAAGCATCATCGAGATTGAGACCGTCGAGATAATAGGTGGCGATCTGTGCCGCATCCTCGGGGTTCTGACGCACGAACCGGGTCGCTTCGAGCATGCCGAGCGCAAACTGCTCGAGCAGTTCGGGGTTAGCGGCGATGAATTCCTCATTGGCCAGCACGCCGATAACGTCGGCAACATAACCCGGCGCAGCACGGCTCACCTCGACGCCATTGTCGCCAAGTTCACGCAGGCTCTGGCTGAGATAGGGCTCCCAGGGCACCGTGGCATCGACAAGTCCCTGCGCGAGGCTGATCGGCATGTCCGGCACCGGAACATTGATAACCTCGACGTCCTCATAGGCGACCCCGCCAGAGGCGAGGAACTGGCGCAGATAGACTTCCTGCGTGCTGCCATTGAGGCTGCCAACCGTCTTGCCGACAAATGAGGAAGGATCGCTGGTGATGCCGCTGTCAGCACGACCAACAATACCGCGCCCGCCGGCAATCGAGATATAGAGCGCGTTGTTGTAATAGGGGATCACGCCCTTGAGCATGTTGCCGCTGGCACGTGCACTGGCCGTGGTCGTGCCCATATTGGCGCCGCCCAATTCGGCCTCACCCGCATTGAGCGCCTGGGTGATTTCACGTCCGCTGCCCACAAGGCGCAGCTGCACATTGAGACCGCGATCGACCCAGTATCCGTTCTCAACGGCGATGAAGGCAGGGGTCGAGAACAGATTGTTGCCGACAACGAAGGTCACTTCCTCGAAGTCCTGCGCAAAGGCGGGTATGACGGAAAGGCCGAGCGCTACGGCCATGCCTGCGATTAGAAAGTCCTTTGGTATTCTGGTCTTGGACATCGTTTCCTCCTTGTTGATGTCTCCGTTTTGGCCGACTTCCCCAAGGCGGCCATCGGCACGTTCGCCCGCTATGACCCCGTCCAGTCCGGAACCGTCTTGGTTCCGAACCCGGCGACACCGAGCTTGAAATCATTGCTGCCGTAGCAGGTCTCGATCAGATCGCGGTCGGCAGGCATTTCGCCTTCGAGCCGCAACAGGGCCTGCTTGGTCACGCGCAAGGTGAGCGGCGCGTGCGACAAAATCTTTTCAACGAGCGCGGATACCTTCTCATCGAGCCTCTCGCGTGATGCGACATCGGCGAGATAGCCGCAGGCCTTGAGTTCCTCGGCGCCCAGCATTTCGGCCAGCATGACGATGCGCTTGATACGCGCCGGTCCGAGCAGGGCATTGAGCCGCGCCACATTGCGCATTGAAAGGCAATTGCCGAGCGTACGGGCAATGGGTAGACCGAACCGAGCATCATCTGTTGCAATGCGCAGATCGCAGAGCGACGCCAGCGCCAGTCCGCCACCCACCGCCCAGCCCTCGACGACGGCAAGGGTCGGAACCGGCAGCCCGGCCAGCTTGGACAATATCGGCTCCATGGCGTCCTCGTAACGAACGCCATCCTCGGCGCCTGTGAATGCCGTGAACTGGGCAATATCGGTGCCGGCGACGAATGCCTTGCCGCCCGCCCCGCGCAATATTGCGCAACGCAATGCCGGTTCGGCCGCAATGCGGTCGCAGGCCGCTTCGAGCTGCTCATACATCGCCCAGGTCATGGCGTTGCGCGCTTCGGGGCGGTCGAAAGTGACCCTTGCAACCGACCCTACAATATCCAGTCTGACGGTTCCGCTGCTCATTTCGAGAACGCATCCCCCGCCTCAAGGTCCTCGACCTTGCCGCTCAATCCGATTTCAGCGAGGATCTGGTCACGATGCTCGCCCAGCATTGGTGGCGGATAGCGGACTTCCTGTGGCGTGCCGCGCATCTTGACCGGAAAGCCGAGCGCCTTGATCTTACCTTCCGCCGGATGATCGATTTCCATGACCATCTCGCGCACCTTGGCGTGCTCGCTGCCAAGCGATTCCTCAAAATTGTTGACAGGCGCAGCGGGAACGCCCGCCGCCAGCAATGCTGAAACCCAGTGTTCGGCGGGTTTTGTTGCAAAGATCGGCTCGAATTCCGCAATCAACTCGGCGCGGTTGGCAAGCCGCTCCACATTGGAGGCAAAACGCGGATCTTCGAACAATTCGGGCCGCCCCAGAACATCACAGAACGCCTTCCAGAGTTTTTGGTTGGCGGCACCGACAACGATATAGCCATCGCTCGCCTTGACCGCCTGATAGGGCGCGCTCATGCGATTGGCCGTTCCAAGTGGCTGGGGCACCTTGCCCGTGCCCCAGAATTCGGTGACTTCCCAGACCGAAAGCGCCATTGCCGCTTCGATCAGCGAGGAATCGATATATTGACCGACCCCGCTCGTCTGGCGCCCGATATAAGCGCTGAGAATGCCATAGATTGTGAAAAGACCGGCACCCAGATCACCAACCGGAACGCTCGACTTGACCGGCTCCCCGCCCGGGGATCCCGTGACGCTCAATACGCCCGACATGGCCTGCGCGATCAGATCGAATCCGGGCCTGTCCGCATAAGGGCCGGTTTGGCCGAAGCCCGAAATGGAGGCATAGATCAGCCTCGGGTTGATCTTGCGCACGGTCTCGTAATCGATGCCGAGGCGTTTTGCGACGCCGGGCCGGTTGTTCTCGACAAGGACATCGGCGGTTTCCACCAGCCGGTAGAATATCTCGAGACCGGCCTTGGATTTGAGATTGATCGCAATGCTGCGCTTGTTGCGATTGAGAGCGAGAAAACCGGGGCTGTCGTCACTATTGAGCCGAAAGCCCATCGAACGGCGCGTCTGGTCTCCTGTGACGGGCGGTTCGATCTTGATAACGTCCGCACCCATGTCACCGAGCATCATGCAGCAGAACGGCCCGGCCATAACCTGGCTGACATCGAGCACGCGCATACCTTCGAGCGGCAAAGTCATTACACGCCTCCCGCAGGCAGGGCCCGAATTTTCGTAAAGTCTCTCCGCTCGCCGCGACGATGCCGCGGCGCTTTTGAGCACCAGATCATACCGTACTTTCTCCCAGGTCAGCGCCTCAGGCGATACGCCCGCGCCAACTCCAATTTCAGCAACACTCTTCCCTTGGACCGCTCACATTCCCGCGCGATCCACTGTTTTCCTTTTGTGCGTTCTCAACGCGCCGTCCCGGCGCTACCCTTTAGAGCTGGGACATGCCCATCTGCTCGATAATCGAAATCATCGCATTGGCCGCCTTGCTCCTGTGCTGCCGGTAAAGCTCGCGCGCCTGCGCGGCGTCACCGGCCAGAATTGCTTCTACAACCGCGCGATGCTCGCGCGTTGATTCATAAGGTTTAGGCCGCATCCGGAGCGTGATCATCCGCGCCCGGTGCGATTGCTCCCAGACACCCATCACCATCGATGCCAGACGCCTGTTGCCGCAAAGCTGAACGAGCTCGAAATGAAATTTCTCGTCGGCCTTGGCCCAGGTCTGGAGATCATCGGCTTCAAGCGCCGCCTCCATTTCGGCACAGGCCTCGATCAGCCGCGACATCTCCTTTTCGTCTGGGCGGCGTTTGGCAAGCAGTTCGGTCGCCATCGGCTCCAGACTGACCAGAACCTCGTAAATCTCTTTCATATCCGCCACCGACACGGGCAGAACGCGCATGCCGTGCCGGGGGATAACTTCGATAAGACCTTCCTGGGCCAGCCGGATCAGTGCTTCCCGCACCGGCGTACGCGACAGACCGAGATAATCGGCGAGCTGCTGCTCGGGCATCTGCATTCCGGGCGCAAACTCATTGTCCATGATCTTGCGCTTGATGGTGGCATAGGCCGACCGCGTCGACGAGCCGCCCGCCTTCTCAGTTCTTGTCTGAGTTATCGAATTCGCTTCCATGTTCATTATCGTATACGCTACCAGCTTTCATTGCAAGAGGGAACTTGTCCACGCCTATCACGTCCCGCCTCAAAGCTAGAGGCATCCAAAAAACTCGGGTGGGCCACCATGGATGTTGCCGAGCGTCACAAAAGAAAGCTTCTGACGTCCAGTACTTCTCAAAGGGAAGAGCGACGGCAGGCTCAGATCCGCGCGCAAATTCTGATGTAAAGTTGGAGTCTTCGAACTTCGAATACTGTACCAGGTTACAGTATCCATCATGTGCTCTGATGAGCCCTGCTTCATCGCCTCAGACAGTCCAACGATCTGGTTCGACCCGACTTGCTCCGAGCGCTCATCGCCGACCCGGCCATTATTGGGTCTCTGAAGCAGGCCGCAACAGCTAAGGAAGCTATGGTTTCTTTTCCGGTCTTTTAGGACGCGAACGTCGGCGTATCGGACGCGATGAAGTATCTGATCCAACTGACCAGTGTTACCTAATGATCAATGTCATTCAGGCAGCTTCGAATGCCGGTCTTCTTGCCTTCTTTAGCGATATCGCACTGGGCTCCTATCGCGCAGACTGGCAGCATATCATGCAGTACCAACGTTTCAGGCTCTCGAGGCCGTCGATCTATTCCGATGACATTAATATAATGTCGATTAAACCTTGCAGTGATCCAATCCGAACTTTCTAGAACTCGTATTTGCAATCCTTCCAGCGACCAAGCTTCGCAATCAGCCAGTTGTCCGCAGAATATTGAAAGAGGTTGGCGCCAAAACACGCCGCTGGAAAAGCGGAAATATGACCGATTGCGATTTGGCCGCACGTAAACTGGGTAGGCGAACGCATTTTGATGTCAATGACTCAAGACCAAACGCGATGACCTAGCGGTACTCAACGAACCTCTACGCTTACACGCTAGTCGGCCCGAAATTGCGTTGCCAAGTTCCAAAGACCTTAGGGATTTCGATGCCGTCTTAGGGCATTAATCTCCTGCAGCAAATAGCAGCTTCTGTGATGAAAACGATGGATCGCGAATGGCCGACATGGGGGCGCAAACTGGCCATGAGTCCATGGGTAGTTGCGCCAAACTCGCGCGGCTTGACACGCAATGCTAGCCAGCTATCTTTGCTGCATCCTGCCAGGAACATGTTGTCAGCGCCTGGCAGGCAGGATCACCTGGCTCGGATGAGCCAATGCAAACCGGCAAGCCGGTAGGCACTTTGAGTGCGGATCGCTGGACGTTGACCCAGTCGTGCTCTTAGCTGTGTTCCGATCGAACCCTCACGGGTGACGATCGAGCGCAGCGCCTGATGGTCACCCTAATATTGGAGACCATCAAAAATGCCCAAAAATGTTATCACCGACGCGGACAACCTGTGTGTCCATCTGATGGCGGTTGCTCGCAGCGAAGGCTATCCCGAGGCCGGCCCGGCATGGATTTTCTTGAAGTTTCTTGCTGACACGCAGCCGCCCGAGCGCCAAGCGCTGCTTTATTTGCTTGGATTCTTCCCTGACGGAGGGAAATTGAGGTATCGCGAGCTGAGCCGCGGTGGCGAATTCCGTGGCGAGGTGCGGGGTGTATCGTTCCGCTTAAAAAGCCACGACTATTCGCGGGATGACCTTGAGGAATGGTTTATTATCACGACGGACGGTGGCTGGGAGGATATTCTGTCGAAAGCACAGTCTTGAATTAGCGACGGTCATCACCTTGGGGTATACCCTGGAGTGACGTAACAGGCTCTGCCGGTGTCGCATCACATCTGGGTTGACGACGACTATTTGTGACAGGGTAGCCTCGGGTCAAAAGCCTGAGGTTACATATGGCCCGCATCGGTTATGCCCGTGTCAGCAGCATCGATCAAGACTTGGAAATCCAGCTTGCCAAGCTCAAAGGCGAGGGTTGCAATCTTGTACGCTCAGAAAAAGCGTCCGGTGGCAGCAGGAACGGGCGCGCCGAGCTGGAAACCATAATCGCCTTCCTGCGGCCCGGCGATGAGGTCGTCGTAACGCGCTTGGATCGCCTAGGGCGCGACACGCGAGATGTTTTGAACATTGTCCATGAATGCGAACAGCGTGGTGCGTTCGTCACGGTGCTTGATCCGCATATCTCTACACGCGGGGAAATGGGCCATGTCATCCTAACTGTCCTGGGAATGGTCGCCCAAATGGAACGACGGTTTATAAAGGAACGCCAGCGCGAGGGTATTATCCGAGCTAAAGCAGCGGGCGCATACCGAGGCGGAAAGCCACGCATCGACCGCGGTCGCGTACTTGAGTTGAGCGCTGCAGGTTCGACGCCAACACAGATTGCTGCGGCAATCGGATGCTCTCGAATGCAAGTTTACCGCATTCTATCCCAACGCACCTAATGTCAGTTTTGGGGCCGAAACCGGACTATCCGGTTCTAGCCAGGAATCTCAGAAAACCGCCGTTCAGTAAACGACCCCATTGCCGCCGTTCGCAGGCTCCCTTGCCTAACGTTCGCTTTTCAGCCGATCAACAGAGCCTGAGCCGTTTGTGGATTTTTCCAGGCATGCCAGTTAAATGCCGCCATTCGACGGGCAAAACCATCGCGTCTCGTCCGATCGTCAGATGTGGCGCTGGGCACGCACTACTCGGTCCAGCGCCGAGATTTTATTAGGGACAAGTTCCCTCAGAGTCGCGCGGGTTTTCCTTTCAAAGGCTCAGCGTCAATGGTCGGCGCACGGAAGCGTTTCAACCGCAACGCGTTACCAAGCACGAATACACTCGACATCGCCATCGCTCCTGCCGCCAAGACCGGCGACAAAAGCAGCCCAAGTGTGGGATAGAGCACGCCGGCAGCGACCGGAATGAGAGCGGTGTTATACGCAAACGCCCAGAACAAGTTCTGACGGATGTTGCGGATCGTTGCCTTCGAGAGCGCAATGGCATTGGGGACGCCCATGAGACTACCCGACATCAGCACCACGTCGGCGGCCTCGATCGCGATGTCGGTGCCTGTTCCAATGGCGATACCGACATCGGCTTCGGCCAGTGCGGGCGCGTCATTGATCCCGTCCCCGACAAAGGCGAGCCGACCGTGCGCCAGTTTCAGCTCTCTTACGGCAGCGACCTTGCCATCGGGCAGCACCTCAGCCACCACGTGGTCGATGTTCAGTCGCCGGGCGATCGCCTCAGCAGTGCGGCGATTGTCGCCGGTGATCATCGCGACCTTGAGACCAAGATCATGAAGGGCTTTGATGGCATCTGGTGTGGTCTGCTTAATCGGATCGGCAACAGCAATGATTGCTGCAAGTTGACTGTCGATGGCGGCATAGAGCGGGGACTTACCGTCTTCGGCGAGATGGGCTGCAGTGGCAGCGAACGGCGAGACGTCGAGCCCGAGACTTTCCATGAATCGGTCAGCACCGATCTCGACGCGACGCCCGTCTGCCAGAGCGCGGATGCCGAAACCGGTAAGGCTCTCGAAACCGGCGACATCTGGGATCTCCAGACGCTGTTCTTGAGCCGCCTGGACAATGGCCCGCGCTATGGGATGTTCGGATCGGGCTTCAACTGCGGCAAGAAGAGCCAACACATCGTTGCTGGCAAGCCCGTCAACGGTTTCAAGGTCTGTCAGGACGGGTCGGCCCGCGGTCAGCGTACCGGTTTTGTCGAACGCGACAACGCGGGCGCCCATCAATGACTGGAGCGCCTCGCCCTTGCGGAATAAAACGCCCATCTCGGCGCCACGTCCGCTTCCAACCATGATGGATGTGGGTGTTGCCAGCCCCATGGCACAAGGGCAGGCGATGATGAGCACGGCTACGGCATTGACAAGGGCAAAGGTGATCGCCGGATCAGGACCAAAGATCGCCCAGACAACAAAGGTCAATGCGGCCAAAGCCATGACGGCGGGGACAAACCACAGCGTCACCCGATCGACCAGCGCCTGAATTGGAAGCTTGGAGCCTTGCGCTTCCTCGACCATGCGGATGATCTGGGCAAGCGTGGTGTCGGCGCCTACTGCGGTCGCACGGAACGTTAGCGCGCCAGTCTGATTGACCGTGCCGCCGACGATCGTGTCGCCCGCTGTCTTTTCGACGGGCACCGGCTCACCTGTAATCATGGATTGGTCAACAAAGGAGGACCCCTCCACGACTTCACCGTCTACCGCAACGCGTTCGCCCGGCCGGACGTCCACCAAATCGCCAGTGACGATATCGGCCAGCGAGAGCTCCACACTTTTGCCATCGCGTTGAACACGGGCTGTCCTGGGCTGGAGGCCGACAAGGTGCTTGATCGCATCCGATGTTCGCCCCTTTGCACGGGCCTCCAGATAGCGGCCAGTCAGGATCAACGTCACGATCACGGCGGCCGCCTCGAAATAGACGTTCACGGTCCCACCGGGCAAAACCTGCGGCATGAAGGTTGCCACCACCGAATAGGACCAGGCGGCGAGCGTGCCCACGGCAACCAGCGAGTTCATGTCTGGCGCACCCTTGGCGAGCGCCGGCAATCCGGTCTTGTAAAAGCGCAGGCCGGGCCAGAACAGGACCAGTGTCGTAAGGGCAAACTGGAGATACCAGCTCTCTTGCATACCGATGGTGTTCATTACCAGATCATGGATTGCAGGGATAAGGTGCGAGCCCATCTCCAGAACAAAAACCGGCAAGGTGAGCAAAGCCGCAATTGTCACATGCCGGGCGAGAGCCGACTGCTCGAGCTGCTTGCGGGCGGCCTGGGCCTCCCCATCCGCACCGGCGCTTGTTGCGTGCGCCTGATAACCGGCTGAAGCAATGGCAGCGACCAGTGCGGCCTCAGTGAGAGATGCGCTTCCCGAGACGGAAGCACGCTCGGACGCAAGGTTCACCGAAGCGCTGGTCACCCCGGGAACCGAAAGCAACGCCTTTTCCACGCGACCGACACAAGAAGCGCAGGTCATCCCTTCGACTGCGAGCTCCAGCTTCTGGCCAGGAACCTCATAGCCTGCATCCTCGATTGCCTTGACCAGAGCATCACGGTCTACAGCCTCATTAAGTGTAATCTCCGCGCGCTCGGTCGCAAGATTGACGTTGGCTCCAGAGACGCCTTGCACGCCCACCAAAGCCCTTTCAACGCGACCAACGCAGGACGCGCATGTCATTCCAACCACAGGAAGCGTGATCTTTGGCCCAGCGGCCGTAGCTGGTCCAGTTCTGGCTCTGAGGTTTGTATAGGCGGTCATTGGTCGCTCCTGTTGGCAAGCTCTGAGAGCCATTCTCTGCGCCTTCCAGTCGATGGAAGGTCAATACTGCCAGGAAACTATTTCTCCAGTGCCGAATTCCCTTGACCTTCCTCCTGCTGGAACCCCCATCGTCGAAAAAAGCAATTCATAGGAGAGACACATGGAATTTCACATCGACAACATGACGTGCGGCGGCTGCGCCAAGAGCGTCACCAAGGCGATCCAATCGGTAGATCCTGAAGCCAAGGTCGATATCGATCTTGGTGCCAAGGTGGCGCGTGTCACCTCGAACTCTGATGAGACCGCCATTGTGGCGATACTCGACGATGTGGGCTATCCACCGCGGCGAGCGGCATAGCCAACGCCTGGGGTTTCATTGTTCGAGTTCGGCAATGAGGGTTCTCATCTCATCGATCTCCCGACGCTGGGCGTCAATGATTTCGTCAGCAAGCGCACGAACCCGCGGGTCGGTCAATTCGGCCCTCTCGCTCGTCAGAATAGCAATGGAATGATGTGGGATCATCGCTTTCATCCAGTCGACCTGTTCCACACTGGCCTGCGAGCGCACCATATAAAGCGAACCCGCAAATATGAGCACGGCAACGGCAAAGATCGCTGCATTGATCCCCTTGCGATCATACATGCCCAGCATGAAGGCCATCATCACGATGGCCATCGTCGCGCCCATGACCAGCGCCATATAGGCCCGAGTCTCGCTCCAATAGACGTGTTCGAAGGCATATGTGTTGAGATACATGAGCCCAAACATGATCACCGTCGACGTTGCGATCATTGCAGCAAAGCGCAAATATTTGCTCATTGTCGATCCTTTCTTCCGGCAGGTTCGGTCTGCGGTCTGGCAGTTCAGTCCTATCAATCAACCCCAACGGATGAGTCATCGCCCTCGAAACCGCCATACTTTAGGGAATTGTTCGGTTCAATGAGAGTTCCGATCCTGACGCAGGCCAAGGAGGTCGTTTGTTGAAGCTTGGCGGCCGGACAGCACAGTTGATGATTGGCGCACTGCTTGCACTGGCCGTCTCTCTGGCATGGCTTCCGGTTGGCGTGGGCGCCTTCGAGCATCATCCCCAAATGCATGGAAATGGGATCGAGGAGGCGCACGGTGCGGCGCATCGCGATTCCGACCCTGGCGAGCTGGCCAGCGCCCAAGACCCCTGTCAGCCCTGCGGCGTCGATTGCTGCGTGATGACGCACTGCCATCCCGGCTTGGCGATCGAGTACCATGGCACCTTGTTTTCGGGTTCAGGCGACACGACAGTCAACACCATTGAAGCGGGCGTATTCGGCGGCTCGCCCGATGTTGCCGTTCCTCCTCCACGTATCCTGCTGATCTGATTGAATATAAACCAGATTTGACAGGAGAATTCCGATGAACTTTACAAATACAGTCTTCATGGCAGCCCTCGCAGCCACTGCGCTTTCCGTCCCCGCTCTCGCGCAGGAGGCCGACTTCCAATTGCCCGAACAGTGCACAACCTCCGCTGGGATGGGCGATATGGATCATTCGTCCATGGGCCATGGCAATATGCACGGCAATCAAGATGACGATATGGGCTCGGCGATGATGGACACGATGGGGATGGACATGGACCTCGAGGCCATGCCCGAGCACGTCCAGGAGAACATGGCCAAGATGATGGTCACCATGCCTGCCATGCACGAAGGCATGATGAACGAAGACGCCGATGTGGCCTTCGCGTGCGGGATGATCGCTCATCATCAGGGCGCCATCGACATGGCCCAGGTAGTGCTCGATCACGGTGACGATCCGCAGATGCGAGCACTCGCCGAAGAGATCATCGAAGCGCAGGTTGCCGAGATTGAGCAGATGACGACCTGGCTGTTTGATAACGCCAACTAAGAATACCCGGCCGCGCGGTCCGTGCCGCGCGGTCATCTTTCGCCATTGACTTAATCAGTCCTTGCGCTTCCAGTCGCTGGAACCCTTATATTGGCGGGGTCACCATTGGAGAAACTGCCATGAACATTGGAACTGCCGCCGACCAGTCGGGCCTGCCGGCCAAGACTATCCGCTATTATGAGGACATCGGGCTGTTGAAGGCCGATCGCGCCGCAAACGGATATCGCGACTATTCCAAAGACGATGTGCACCGCCTCCGTTTCGTGCAGCGGGCCAGAAGCCTTGGCTTTTCAGTCGAGGAGTGCCGGCAACTGCTCTCGCTTTATTCTGATCGCCAACGCGCAAGCGCGGACGTAAAAGCGATCGCTACCGAAAAGCTGGGTGAAATCGAACGCAAGATCGTGGAATTGACTGAACTGCGCGATATGCTGGGCCATCTAGTGAACAATTGCCACGGCGACGCACGGCCTGAATGCCCCATCATCGATGGACTTTCTGGTAGGACGACCGGCCAGTAAGGGCCTGATAGACCGTGAGGGAAGCGCCGGGTGGACCAATATTGCGGAATGGCGCCAACGTCGCGCTTCGCTTCTGGCCACAAAGCGTATAACAGGCCGACTTGTCCACTCGGGTTGCCGAAATGCGCGCGTTGCCGATCCCCGGAAAGCCCGCCGCGCTGTCCCCAACAATCCCGGGATATCCTCCCTCCTTCCAGCGCCCGTTTCGCAAGCGGCTTGGGAAGAACTCTGTTTCTTGGCTGCAACAATTGTTCGGACAGGACTAGCGCACCATATCGAGCCGTCTGAGCAATTGGGCGTTGATGGCAACGATCACCGTGCTGGCCGACATCAACACCGCCCCTACCGCTGGCGCCAGGACAATACCGGCCCAATAGAGCACCCCGGCAGCGAGCGGGATTGCAACGATATTGTATCCGGCGGCCCACCACAGGTTCTGGATCATCTTGCGATAAGTCGCGCGGCTTAGAGTAACGATGCGCGCAATGTCTCGGGGGTCTGAGCGCACCAACACCACATCGCCGGCTTCGACCGCCACATCTGTGCCCGCACCGATGGCGATACCGACGTCAGCGGTGACAAGCGCTGGAGCGTCATTGACGCCGTCACCCACCATGGCGACGCGCTTGCCCTGGGCCTGCAGTTCCTTGATCTTGTCCGATTTCTGATCGGGCAACACGCCGGAAAAGACTGTATCGATCCCAAGGTCTCGTCCCACCGATCGCGCTACGGCCTCGGAGTCCCCGGTGAGGATGACGACCTCTATACCCATCGACTGGAGTTTGGCTACGGCCTCCCTGGACTCCGGGCGCACCTGATCAGCGATCGCAAAAACTGCCACGATCAGGTCGCCTTCCAAGAGGTAAATTGCCGCCTGCCCGTTCTCACCAATACGACGGCTTGCATTCTCCATGTTCTGGTCAAGGGTCACATTGCGCTCGTCCAGCAGGGCCGGACCTCCCACAGCAAACCGGCGGCCCTCCACAAGCGCTTCAACGCCCCTGCCGGCTGCTGCCTGAAATTCAGACGATGGAGGGAGCCCGATGCCCTTGTCCTCGGCGCTTTTGAGCAGTGCTTGCGCGATTGGATGCTCGGAATCGCGCTCTACGGCGGCCGCGAGGGACAATGCCACGTCCGGGTCTTTGCCCTGCGCGGCAACGATTTCGACAACCCGATGGGCCCCAAGCGTCAAGGTTCCGGTCTTGTCGAATACGACGGTGTCGAGATTTCGCGCCTCTTCAAGGCCCCGCCGGTCGCGTATGAGCAAACCGTTTCGGGCACCAAGGGTCGTCGAAATCGCCGTTACCAGTGGTACCGCCAGCCCGAGGGCGTGGGGACAGGCAATCACCAGAACCGTGACCATCCGGGTCACTGTAAAGTCGATCTCGGCTCCGAGCAGTGACCAGGCAACAAAGGTCGCGGCCCCGGCAAGGATGGCGACAATGGTAAGCAGGAATGCCGCCCGGTCGGCAAGCGCCTGGGCGCGCGACCGCGAGGATTGCGCCTGCGAGACCAGCCGCATGATACCCGCCAGAGCTGTGTCCTGACCAGTTTGAAGCACGCGCACGCGAAGGGAACCTTGCCCGTTCACCGTGCCACCGAGGACTTCCGAGGCGTCCGTCTTGTCGACCAGAGCAGATTCGCCCGTGATCATAGATTCATTGACGGAGCTTTTGCCGGAGATGACGATGCCATCAGCAGGGATCGATGCCCCCGGTCGCACCAGGACGATATCATCGGCTTTGAGCTCAGAAACGGCCACCTCTTCAGTCCGGTCCCCCTCAATCACGCGCACGGCCATGTCTGGTAACAACTTGGCGAGTTCATTGAGTGCGCCCTGAGCCTGAGAAATCGAGCGCATCTCGATCCAGTGTCCCAAGAGCATGATGGTGACCAGCGTGGCCAGCTCCCACCACAATGGATGACCATCAAACCCGAATAAGACCGCAACGCTGTAGATAAACGCGACGGAGATCGCGAGGGAAATAAGCGTCATCATGCCCGGGAGTCGCGTCTTGAGCTCGCCGATTGCACTGCGCAGAAATACCCAACCCCCATAGATGAACACAATCGTTCCAAAAAGGGCGGGGATGAGTGCAGATCCCGCAAACTGGGGTGCAGTGTAGCCGAACCATTCCTGGATCATTGGTTCCCAAATGACGGTCGGTATCGTCAAAGCCAGCGAGAGCCAGAACTTGTCACGAAACATGGAAACCGAGTGCCCCGCATGCTTGTCGTGCCCCGAAGCGTCTGTCGCACCATGACTGGCTTCGCCATGCTGGTGGTGATGATGATGTTCATTCATTTTTCCAGACCTCCTTCGCTCAGACACTGCGCTAGGTGGATTCCTCCACGTGAGCTTTGATCGAGGTTAAGCTCGCACGCCAAACCTTGCTGCTTCCAGTGGTGGGAAGGTCAAGCGAAATCGGGATCAATCAATTGTTGATGACCCAAGTGCTAGGAGGCGCGTTAAGGGGAGATCCTGATGTTTTTTGTCCTTTCACAAATCCTCGACTTCTTTGTCACCCCATCCAACGTCCTGCTGCTGGCGCTTCTGGCAGCACTGGCGTTTTGGATATTGAGTTTCCGAACGATCGCCGCAACACTCGGTATGGCCTCGATAGTCGGGTTGGCCCTTGCAGCCTGGTCACCCCTCGGCCCGTTCGCTCTTAGCGTTCTGGAAAACAGATTCCCCAGGACAGCACTGCCCGAAAACGTTGCGGGCATCATCATGCTCGGTGGTGCTGTCGACACGCACATTTCTCACGACAGGGATACACTCGTTCTCAATGAAGCTGGCGAGCGTATCGTTGAAGCGCGTATTCTGGCCGCACGCTATCCCGAGGCCGAGATCTTTCTTTCAGGCGGCGGCGGACATCTTTCAAATGATGGCAGCCTCACCGAGTCCGAGCTGGCGCTACGCGCGCTGATGGATGCTGGTGTTCCCGCCGAACGCCTCGCCATGGAAGAGCTGTCCCGCAACACCTGCGAGAACGCTCGAGAAACGGCGGCCGCGCTTGCTGCGCGGGCGTCTGGCACCTGGATCCTGTTAACATCGGCCAGTCACATGCCCCGCGCCGTTGCCTGTTTCAGGACCACGGAACTGGCGGTCTTGCCCTATCCGGTCGACTATCGGACTGGATCTGCTGGCGCCTATTGGCCAGGAACTGCGTCGAGCGGCCTGGCGACGACTGATCTGGCGGCCCATGAATGGATTGGACTGGTCAGCTACCGGCTGGCAGGCTTCACCGATCAACTGTTTCCCTCGCCAGAAGATTGAGGAACTTTTATGGGCCGCAACATTATCATCGCGACAGTGGTCGCCTTGGTCGCAACGACCACAGTCGTAATTCTGATTCTTAGTGGGCGCGGCACTGCCGATGACCATCAAACCGATGATGTGGCCGAGGGCCGTCAACTCTATCTCGAACACTGCGCTGCTTGCCACGGCAATGCCCTTGAAGGTCAGCCGAACTGGCGAGATCGACTGCCCAATGGACGCATGCCGGCTCCACCCCATGACGAAACCGGGCACACCTGGCACCATAGCGATGAGCAACTCTTTCGCATCACGCGCGACGGCGTGGCGGCGATCGTCGGTGGGAATTACGAAAGCGACATGCCAGGCTTTGGAGCTGCACTTACGGACGACGAAATCTGGGCCGTGCTCGAGTATATCAAGAGCACCTGGCCTCAACGTGAACGGGACTATCAGGTACAGAGATCAGAACAAGATCGATGATTTGTGCACACTAATGCCCTCAGGTCATATGAACCGGCCGGCCTTTGTCGCAGCCAGTCTACCGAAATGTGGCGTGTCGCTGCTAAGCAGTTTCGGGGCCGTTTGTAGCCTGTCGGCTTTCGGGCCGACCTAGTGGATTAACTGCCATTCGCTGGCCCTCGCGTTGTCACTCATGAGTGTCAAATGAAAGCCAATACGGGTCTACTGCGGCGCCCATACTGGCAAAGCCACGAGCCAACGCAGCTGTTCAATCAGCCTCTTCCAACTATTTCCAGACCAGCCGTCGGTAGAGGGTCGAGCGGTCGATGCCGAGAGCGCGCGCAGCGGCGGAAAGATTGCCGTTATTCTGGTCCACCGCGCGACGCATTGCGGCTTCGGTGAGACTGCCCAAATCGTTCTGGAACAGCAGAGGTGCCGCGGTGACCTGTTCGGTGAACTGGGGTAGATCGGCCAAAGTGATGGGCTGTTCTGGTTCACACAGCGCTGATAGGGCGCGCAGCGTCCCGGTCAGTTCGCGGAAATTGCCTGGCCATGGCTGGGCGGCGAGGCGGGCAAGCACCGGGGCGGGCAGCGGCGGATGGCCCGTCGCGAGCTGGGACCAGAGGCTCGAGACGACAGTGGCGCGATCGGGGAAATCACACAGGGCCGGCAGGCGGATGGTGAACTGGGCGATGCGGTAGTAGAGATCGGCGCGGAAGGTGCCTGCCTCGACCATGGCCTTGAGATCGCGATTGGTGGCGCAAACGGGCACGAAATCAGCCTTCTGCGCGGTGCCGCCGCCCAGTGGCACGACTTCCTTGTCCTGCAAGACGCGCAGGAGGCGCGACTGCAGCAAGAGCGGCATGTCGCCGATTTCATCGAGGAAGAGAATGCCGCCCTCGGCTTGTTGCACCAGGCCAATGGCGCCCTGCTTGCGGGCGCCGGTGAAGGCGCCGGGCTGGTAGCCGAAGAGTTCGGATTCGATCAGGCTCTCGGGCAGTGCAGCACAGTTGATGGCGACAAAGGGCTTGCCGGCGCGCTGGGTGAGGCCATGCAGGCAGCGGGCGAAGACTTCCTTGCCGGCACCGGTTTCCCCAGCGATGAGCAGGGGGATTTCGGCATTGACCAGGCGGATGGCCTTGGCGAGATCGGCGCGGGTTTCGGGAGTGAGAAAAGGCGCTGGCTCGCCCGACTTGGCGACGCGCGGCAGGGTGCCGGTGACGCGCAGCGGCGACTTGCGCGGCTCGGACACGGCGGCAAAGAAGCGCTCGCCATTGCGGGCGCGCAGTTCGCCGCGCTGTGTGGCGAGCGCCGCGGTTTCAAAGATTTCCTCGGCGGTGGACTGGCGCTGCGCCTTGCGGTCGAGCCCGACGAGATGGAGCGCGCGACGATTGCCGGCGATCAAACGCCCGCCATCAAAGACCAGAATGCCTTCGCGGGCGGTGCCCAGGAGATCAGCGGCACGGTGGAAGCGCACCACGGTCATGTCATCGAAGCCGCGGGCGAAGAAGCGATGTTCGATCTGCTCGACGGCGAGGCGCACCAGGCCCATGGCATGGGTGTGCTCAGCCGAGGCATGGCCGGAGAGATCGAGCACGCCAGCGAGCTTCCCGAAAGGGTCGAAAATGGGCGATGCGGCGCAATGCAGGATACCATGTGGTTCGAAGAAGTGTTCTCCCCCATGCACCTCGATGGCGCGACGTTCGGCGAGAGCCGTGCCGATGGCATTGGTGCCAGTGGCAGTTTCGGACCAGGTGACGCCGGGGCGGAGCGCCACTTCGGCGGCGCGGCCGGCGAATTCGGGGCTTCCCGTGGTATCGAGCACGAGGCCCTTGGCATCGGTGAGGATGACGACACTGTCGGTAAGCCGCGCTTCGGTGCGCAGCGACACCAGTTCAGAGCGCGAGAGGAGGCGTAAGGTCTCGTTCTGCTCATGCAAGGCGCGAAGCTCGGGTGCGGTGACCGGTTCGGCATGAATGACCGCCGAGGCATCGAGGCCCTGTTGTGCGCAGCGCTGCCAGGACCGCAATATGGGCGCAGGCACCAGGCCCTCAGGTAGATCGTGCCCAGAAAAGAAACGCTCGCGCGCGGCTACCAAGGCAGCATCGGACGCCTGTTGCATGGCTCTCTCCCTATCAGTTGTGGCAGTTTGCAACAGGTGTTGCATCGACCATCGCGTCTGGTTGTTGCAAAGTGTTGCATCCGAATTCGCACCGCGTCCACCCCTGCTTGGTGCCACAAGAATTCCCTAACAGCTTCAACAGGTTGATATCATCTGGCACGCCGGTTGCAATGACGGTGGCATCCAAGAACAAGGGAGGATGCCATGAATAAACCTGAATTCGTCGGCCAGCGGACCAAGTCTCCGTACAAGGCGAAATACGGCAATTATATCGGCGGGCAGTGGGTGGACGCGCTCGACGGCGAGACCTTCGAGAACACCTCGCCAGTCACTGGGCAGGTGATTTGCGAAGTCGCGCGCTCCAAGGCGGCGGATGTCGAGCGGGCGCTGGATGCGGCCCATAAGGCCGCGCCGGGCTGGGGCCAAACCTCGGTGGCGCAGCGCGCGGTGATGCTCAACAAGATTGCCGATCGCATGGAAGAACATCTCGACGAGATCGCGCTGGCCGAGACCTGGGACAATGGCAAGCCAATTCGTGAGACGACTGCTGCCGATATTCCGCTGGCGATCGACCACTTCCGCTATTTCGCCGGTGCCATCCGCGCCCAGGAGGGCGGCATTTCCGAACTTGACCATGACACGGTGGCTTATCATTTCCACGAGCCCCTCGGCGTCGTGGGGCAGATCATTCCGTGGAACTTCCCTATCCTGATGGCGGTCTGGAAACTGGCGCCCGCGCTAGCGGCAGGCAATGCCGTGGTGCTCAAGCCTGCCGAGCAGACGCCGGCATCAATCCTCTTTCTCATGGAATTGATCGAAGACATCCTGCCGCCCGGCGTGGTCAATATCGTCAACGGCTTTGGCCTTGAAGCCGGCAAGCCGCTGGCCAGCTCGAACCGCATCGCCAAGATCGCCTTTACCGGCGAGACCACGACGGGCCGGCTGATCATGCAATATGCCAGCCAGAACCTGATCCCGGTGACGCTGGAACTGGGTGGCAAATCGCCGAACATCTTCTTTGCCGACGTATTGGCCGAAGACGATGATTTCTTCGACAAGGCGCTCGAGGGCTTTGCCATGTTCGCGCTCAATCAGGGCGAGGTGTGTACCTGCCCGAGCCGCGCCCTGATCCAGGAAAGCGTCTATGACCGCTTCATGGAACGGGCGATCAAGCGGGTGGAAGCCATCAAGCAGGGTTCTCCCTTCGAGATGAGCACGATGATCGGGGCCCAGGCCTCGTCCGAGCAACTCGAGAAAATTCTCTCCTATCTCGATATCGGCCGGCAGGAAGGCGCCACGGTGCTGACTGGCGGCGAGCGCAACAATCTGGGTGGCGAGTTGGCGGGTGGTTACTACGTCAAGCCGACGGTGTTTGCTGGCAACAACAAGATGCGCATTTTCCAGGAGGAAATCTTTGGCCCGGTGGTCTCGGTGACGACCTTCAAGACCGATGCCGAAGCCCTCGAGATCGCCAATGACACACTTTATGGCCTGGGCGCCGGCGTGTGGACGCGTGATGCCAACCGGGCCTATCGCTTCGGCCGAGGCATCCAGGCGGGGCGCGTATGGACCAATTGCTATCACGCCTATCCTGCCCATGCCGCCTTTGGTGGTTACAAGCAGAGCGGCATCGGACGCGAAAACCACCGCATGATGCTTGACCACTACCAGCAGACCAAGAACATGCTGGTGAGCTACTCGCCCAAGAAGCTGGGCTTCTTCTAAGCCGCTCCTCCCTGAGCGGGCGCCCGGGGAGAGCTCCGGGCGCCAGAAATCATTCCGGCGGGAAGAGCCCTAACCCCACTCTCTCCCTGGCCACCTCCCGCTGGAATGATCGTCGAGCAAGGAACCCGCCATGACTGATCTCGTTCCGCGCGTCGTCGCCACCGACGCCGCCTTAAGTCTCATCGCCACCATCACGGCCCGCCATGGGCCGGTTATGTTTCATCAGTCCGGCGGGTGTTGTGATGGCTCGTCGCCGATGTGCTATCCTGAAGGCGAATTCATCGTCGGCGACCATGACGTCAAGATGGGTGATATCGGCAGCGCTCCCTTCTACATGTCACCCAGCCAGTTCGAATATTGGCAGCATACCCAGTTGATCATCGATGCGATTCCAGGTCGTGGCGGCATGTTCAGTCTCGATAATGGCACCGAGCGGCGGTTCCTCACGCGCTCCCGCTTGTTCACCGATGACGAGTACGCACGCCTTGGGCCAATAGCACGGCGAGGAACGCCAACACTCTTTTCCTGAAGCCTTGTCTCTTCTGCGGAGTGACTGATGCTGAAGTTTGGTCCATTGCGATTTTTTGATTTTGCATTCTCACATCAGGTGACAATCCAGGTCATGTCCGTTTTCTCGTTGATGCAATAATCCGTTGAATGACCGAAATGGGGCGCCTTGCCGATCGGCGGCTCCCGACGCCGCTGCAGTCATTGCCGAGGGTGATCGCGGCTATCGAAAGCGGAATTTGCCCGCTACCGAACTCACAGGTCCCGCGCTGACCCATGTGCCGCAAGTTGCTTGACACATTGTCGGAGCTGCCCCTATACGCCCCTCAAGGTATCGGGCACCTGCCGCCTGCAGACAAAAGTCTCGGTGAAGCTCTGAAGCATTCGAATACCTCACCCTCGATGCATTTCGTCGGTGGGCAATGCGGGCCCCCACCATACGCGAAATGCTCCAATTGAGGAGTGAGCGATGCCTTCCGGTCCCGCTACAGAAAATCGTTTCCTGACCGTCCCCATCGGGCGGCTTTTTCTATCAAACGCCGTGCCCATGATCCTTGTGATGTCGATGGGTGGGTTGCTGAATCTCTTCGACGCCGCGTTTCTCGGGCACTATGTGGGTGCTGAGGCCCTCACAGCGGTGAGCCTTGGCTTTCCCGTGGTGATGACTACTTTCGCGCTTTCAACGCTGGTCGGCGGCGGTATGGCGAGCCTGCTGGCCCGTCAGTTGGGAGCCACCGATAGAGGTGCGGGCGGTGCCACTTTTTCCGGCGCGCACGGGTTGGCAATGTTCATCTCCCTGCTCTTCATCGCCATCTATCTCGCAGCAGGGCGACACCTCGTAGGACAGCTTGCGGGTGCACAAGACGACATCACAGCCATGGCGCATCTCTATCTCCTGATCCTGGTGCTGGGGACGCCGCTGCAGTTCCTGCTCGGTCTCCATGCGGATGCTCTGCGTGTTGAAGGACGTGCCGGAACGATCGGACTCCTCTCTATCGGCGTGACGATCGCCAATATCGTCCTCAACTATATCCTGATTGTCACCTTCAATCTGGGCGTGGCCGGGTCGGCATGGGGCACGGTGATCGCGCAAGGGGGCGGGCTGGCGCTAATGATCGGATTGCGGCAGCGCAGCGAAACTCTGCTGTCATTGTCCACACTTCGCAGGCACCGCTGGTATTCCGGTTGGGGAGCAATAATCAAACTCGGGGCGCCCCTCTGTCTGAGCTTTTTCGGCATCGCTCTGGTCTCGGCGACGGTCATCACCGCCCTGAGGCTGACCGCCGAGGCGGGATATGCCGATACAATTGCCGCCTATGGAATTGTAACCCGTATCGTCAGCTTTGCATTCCTTCCGCAAATGGCAATCGGTCTCGCGATGCAGTCCATCGTTGGAAACAATTTCGGCGCCGGGCTATATCATCGATCTGACGCAACCCTGCGACTTGCGCTGGGGATGGTCTTTTTCTATTGCCTTGCCGTCGCACTCTGTTTGCTTGCCACCAACACCAGCATTGGAGGCGCATTCGCTGGGGACCCGGCAGTCGTGGCGCAGGTCGGCGTTATCCTCCGCCCCATGTTCACGCTCTACCTGTTTTCCGGTCCCATTCTGGTCCTGGCCCTGTATTTCCAGGCGGTGGGCATGCCCGGGCAGACGGCAGCGCTTACATTGATCAAGCCTTTCCTGCTTGCGCCGCTGCTAGTCACAGCGATGGCTGCATTGGCCGGGCCGGACACGCTTTGGTTTGCCTTTCCAGCGGCCGACGGCATCATGTGTGTGATCGCATTGGTAATGGTGCTTCGAACTCGTGCTCGTGGATCCAGCCAAACAGGATTTGGTGCATCAATGACCGACGCCAAGGCGTGAAGTGGCTCTACAAATTGAACTCGCGGCCAAGCGGATAACCAGCCGCGAGTACTTTTTCACTCGGCTACGCACCCCAAGCCCCTGTTCCGCAATCCCCGTTGCCGGCGCCTAAACTGAGTAAGCAGACGGACAGCTCCTAGGAAATCGCGATTGTAGCTTGAACGGCGGGAATGGGGGCGCAAAGCTGACAAGGCCGGAACATTGTGGTTCGTGTGTAACCTCAGGCTTTTGACCCGAGGCTACCGTGTCACAAATAGTCGCGGTCAACCCAGAAGTGACGCGATACGGATGGACGTTGTTACGTCACCTCAGGGTATACCGTGATGTGACGACCGCAAATTGGTCTTATGAGTATTCCTAGGATGGCCAAAGTGGTGCCACCGGCTCAATGCGATATCTCTTCTCAAATTCTTTGAGAACCATTTCCAGCGTGGCCTTAAAAGCACCGTGATAGAACATCGTCGATTTAGGCTCATAGATATAGCGCCAGTCGGTGAAGGCATCCTTATGCTGAAACAGGACGTGGCGAATGCTGTAATCGACATAGAAGCTATTGGGGTAGTACGGGGCCACTGATCTCTTGAACTCCGCGTCGAGTTTTTCCTTGCTTTCGAGCTTGAGCGCATCGAACAGCTTGGCGAGGTCGTGTGATCTGGAATGCTTTGGATCATCGAAGTCAAAAACGAACCAAGCTTTGAGTGCCAGCTCCATCGAAAGCGCCAGAAGCATCGGCTCGACACCAATGCCTTTCAGATCGCGAAAATCGTCATCCCTCATGAATTCTTGCTCGGGAAAACTCTGAGTCTTCCGCAATATTGCCTTTGCTGCGTCGCTAATCCGAATGGCTGTCGTTAGACGAGCACTCACCCTTCGTCCCCTGATTTGGTGCAGATTGACATTGGAAGCCTCGCGAAGTCTTGGCAACGAGTCAATTGGCTGGACATTCAACCGGAGGGACTGACGAGCCGCCACTGCGGGCTGACCGCCGAGCGGGTTTGGGATCTCTAGTAAATTTCCCGTTCGGCCTCTTTACTCTCATCGTCTGTAAGCCGCCGGCGCAATGCCTTATTCGCAACATCGACCGGATTGATGTTGAGCGACGCCAATGCCGTCACCGCAGTGCCTCCTCCAAAGTACGTGTGAGTCAGGGTGTTCTTCGCCACATCATATCCAACGTTATCAGGGAAATAGTCGCCCAACTTCTCTGGATGTTCCGTTGCAAGCTCCGGTAGCTTCTGCAGTTCGATATAAGCGGCGTCTTTGAGAATGTTGTAGGCAGTCGCGTTCGGCTGCTGAGCGTTTTCCCGGTAAGGTCCAAGGGCTGCCAGAACAATCCTTGATATCGACGGATACCAGCCGTTCATGTTGTCCTGCAAACCGTCGATGATGAGGATGGCCAAACGTTGCTGGAAGGGCGTCATGCCATCCGGTTGTTCGCGAATATGCTGGAAGGATCGCGACATCGCTTCGTGGGCCATCAACCAGAACGGATCATTCGGTCCGCGAAACCTGTTCGATATCGACTTCAGACCATCGAACACGATTTCCACCAGAACACCTAGGACGTCGTATTTGTGCTTGTCCTTAAAGTCATCGACGTAAAGCCGCTCATAGGCGTCATCTGAAATTGCGGCCATGAGTTTGTTCGCCAGTGTTATCGCGTTGGTGAGAGAGCGGGTGGTCGCCATCGCGTGGCGATAGTCATAGTTCTCAGCGCCCTGTATCGCGGACAGGCCCATGAATGCGGATTCATAGAAGCTCTTGGCTCCCATCGCGGAGTAGGAGTGATCCATCCGCCTGTGCTCGATCAGCGTCTCGAAGGTGCGGACCGTCGCAGAATTGAAACGCTCTATGACGCTGAGGGTTACCTTGTCCGCGCGTATATATCCTTGGAGCGTATTGTATCTGGAAACGATGAACGGACTCCCGAACAGCGATTCCGACAGCAGCGGGGCCGTCCCGAACCCATGGAATTTCCGTTCGCGGTCCATCATACCTTCATCGGACAGGAGAGCCTGCTGTGCCAATTCGCGCACGAAGCTCTCCGCTGATCGAGCGTATAGCCGCTCGGTCTCTATAACGCCCAGCATCCTCGAAACCGCCCAAGGGGCCTTATCCACCAACGTGCGGCAAAACGGTGCGTCCGCGATGATGCGGAGCAGCGAATGGGCGTAGGATGCCTGTTCCAGCCTTTCGCGATGGATGAAATCAAAGAAGGCTGTCCGCTCCTCACCGTGTTTCATCTCAACGAACGTCGCCAGCCGGATCAGTGTAGGCAAGCTTTCCCGCAGGTCTTTCAGCAGCTCGAGATGATCGCTTTCGCCAGCTTCCGATATCAGTTGAGCGGCGGCTTGGGCAAACCGGGGAACACGCTTGGGCTTAACTTTAATGGGCACTGCCGCAGCGATCGCGACACTGCCATAGGCCATCAGGAATAGGGCGGTGGCCAGCATCTCCCATACGATCGCGTACCCGATCGGGAAGCTATGCAGGAATGACATCCTCGGTACCAATGCAGCGATTACGCACAAAAACGCTCCGGCGAACACCATGCTGTAGAGCCGCTTGGTGGTCATGTGCCGGATGGCCAGCCTAAACACATAGATCGGCTTCAAGAAATTCTGAACCGCCAGCGTGAACGCCAGCGCCGTGACCGCATTACCTAGTGTAAAGTAGATTGGTGCCGGCGCGGCGGGGTCGTAATTACAGAGCCCGAGCCACTCGATACCGACGCACGCGACAACAGCCATATAGCATCCCCCAGACGTCTTCTATCCAAAGATATTTGGGCTGGCCAGCTAGGCGTTTACCCAGTTAAGTTTCACGGCATGGGTGCCATCAGTCTCAACGCCTGCCTATCTTCGGGCACAGGGCCCGCGCATCATCCGCGTCGCGGCGCCGATTGCCAAGCTCAGGGCGAAATCAATTGAGCACGGTGCAGGTTCTGGCGGTGATAGGCTCGTTTTGCCTCGTCCTGAGTCTCGTTCCTGTGTTGGGGCAGCTGTTTGGCTTCTGGTAGCGCCAACTTATCCACGCCCGTCCGCGCAAGCGTACATTGTTCCCCAGAGCGGAACTGGGAGACTGTACATGGACCCGCGCGACTGGAAACTGATATTACGGCTGATCGTGGCGATGATCGAATACGTATTGGATGGCAGGTGACAACGAGAGCAATGAAGTCCGCAGGCTGGGTACTGGCTCTGGCCGCATTTACTCTGTCCCATTCAGCATGGGCACAACCTGTTATGGAAATGTGTGCGCCCTATCAGCCTAATACTCCTGAAAAGACCTGTGTCGTCGATGGCGACACGATCTGGCTTGCAGGCGAAAACATCAGGCTTGAAGGGTTCGATACACCTGAGCCGCAGACCAATATTTGCGGTGGTGAGCGCGAAAAAGCTCTCGCAGCACTGGCCAGCGCAAGGCTTATGGAGTTGCTCAATACCAACGCCTGGACGGTCCAGGGCAGTGGAACCGACCGTTATGGACGGACACTGGCGACAATCCGCATCGGAGACCGGGACGTGGGAGAATTTTTGATCGAAGAGCGACTGGCCCGGCGGTGGCCGGATGGAGAGGAATGGTGGTGCGACTGACCTCAAAGGCAGTCCGGCGTTCCTACCCGACTCGACAGCATTGCACGCCTCTGTTTCAATGCTCCGCAAATGGGGGCATCAATGAAGCGGGCTATTTTTCTTGCGCTGCTGGCCAGCACTGTTTCCGGTTGCTCGGGGTCACTTTCTCAAACCAAGTTTTATAACGACCCATCTGCGTCGGCGGACACATTTCTGTGCAAAGGATTCTACGAAACCGACGATATCCAGTTCAAGGTCGACATAGCTGCGGAACTCATGAAGCGCGGCCTGACACCGGCGGACTGTGAGGAAAAGATCAGCGCCCACAATACGGCAATGGTCGGCATGGCGTTGGTCGGATCTGCGGCCGCGATTGCTGTGGCTGCGAACAGTGGGTCTGGGGGTTCATATTCTGCTCCCGCCATAGGCGTTGACTACGACTGCGCCGGAGGCAAGGGCGATGGCCCATACTATGTTTACGGTCCTAAATGGGTTGGCACGTATGATCCTTATCATCTTGATGCCGACAAGGACGGTTGGGGTTGTGAGGCGACAGACCGTGCTTATGGGGCCTGAAAGCAAACTCTGTCTGAATTCAGGGATTTGGTCCGGTGACAAAGCCCTCAACCTCTAGGCTTCCTGCAAAATCGTCAGCGTGTCCCGGTCAACATACCGGATCGTCGAATATGGAATCGAAACGTTGAACTCCCCAGTGTGCTCATCGTAGATCGAAAACCGAATGCCCGCCGCAAGCGCTTCCCGCGCTTCATCCAAGGTAAGCTGGGGCCAAGAGGGATCACGGCCGTTAAGCTGGATGGTGTAATAGACGTGGCTGGTGTCGTTTGCCGGTAGCGCCGTCATCGCCCCACCCTCTGGCGAACTGGCACGTCGGGCGCTTCCTCGTCAGTCAAAGCCCATTGGATGGTGGCGCCGCTGGATCCGCATTGCGGGCAGCGGGCCCAGCGCTCCAGCTTGGACAGATGACATTCCCTCCCATGGGTTGCCACAAGGCTGCGCAGGTCAAGCTCTATGGGCGGGCAGGCATCAACCCGCTTGAGAGCGTAATGGCGCCGAAGACAGCGCAGGATCGGTCTCCACCCGTTGTGCTGGGCATCGGAAAGGCTGGCCCACCATGTCACGGACTCCTGAAACACAAAGGCCCGGCAATACCCTTCGGCCACGCGGTCGCACCCGCCCTCCTCGGCAACCCGCTTCGTCCACTCGGCGATGGTGATTTCGGACCCATAACGGCGGACCGCATTGTGCAGTTTCATCTCGCCATGCCGTTTGCAGACCTCGCATTTGATGGTCAGGACCGGCGGCCCGAATTGTGTAATCTTGTCGGTTTCCTTGAACATGCCGCACCCGATGGACTCTCAAGGAACCGAGTCATAGAATGAGAACAAAATAAGAACAAGATTGCACGTGTTCACATTTTCGGTTGGTATGGCGCAAAAGGGAGAACCGCCAATGTGCAACCTCTATTCGGTGACCACTAACATCCAGGCGATCCGCGATTTGGTCAAAGGCTTCCGGGTCAACGAGGAGGCCATTGGCAATTTCCCGCCCGAACCCGCGATATTCCCCGACAATCTGGCGCCAATCGTCCGCAATTTCCACGGTGAGCGCGAACTAACCAAAGTGCGCTGGGGCATGCCCACCAGTTCGTTTGTCCAGTTCAAGGCGGCGAAGGTCCGGGCCGAGAAAATTCAAAAGAAGGAAGGGCGTGCCCTTTCGGAGGAGGAGTTCAAAACGCTGCTCGAAATGGAGCCGGATCGCGGCGTCACCAATGTGCGCAATGTGGGCAGCAAACACTGGCAACGCTGGCTGGCGCCGGAGTTTCGCTGTGTGGTGCCCTTCACGTCCTTTTCCGAGTTCAACAAGGACGCAGGCGGCAATATCTGGTTCGCATTCGACGACAGCCGCCCGCTGGCCTTCTTCGCTGGCATCTGGGCACCGCAATGGACGTCGGTTCGCAAGGTCAAGGACGGCCTCGTGACGACTGACCTTTTCGCGTTCCTGACCACCGAACCCAATGATGTTGTCGAACCGATCCACGATAAGGCAATGCCAGTCATCCTGACCACCCCCGAGGAGGTTGAGACCTGGCTGACCGCGCCATGGGAGGAAGCCAAAGCGCTCCAGCGTCCGCTTCCCGATGGTGTCCTGCAAATCGTCAGGGTCGGACCCAAACTCGATGAGGTCGAGTGATGCGCGTTCCGGCAACCGGCCCCAAGGCCAAGGAGCGCGATGAACTGCTAGCCCACTACTATAAGCGACTGGCCCAGTTCGAACGCATCCCGCCCTCTCGACGTGAGGCTGAATGCGCCGATGAGGGTGAGGCAGTCTGTCTGGCAAGGATTGCCGAGCGGGAGAAACAGAAATGAGCAAGCCCACACCGCCAACCAAGCTGATCGTGGTCATGGCCTTCGAGGACGATGGCGAGGGCAATATGCGCCCAGCCTTCGACCCGCGTGAATATCAGAGCGAGCAGCGCGCCAGAATCGAGGCGGGATCGCTCATTAACACCTATCCGGCCGTCATCGCTTGGTCGCGCGAGGCGCGGCCCGATATTGGCGAATATGGCGCTCCCGATGTGCTGTTCAGTTTTGGGCCGGTGCCGGATATGGAATGACCGATTTGGGGTGGAAGAACGAACCCGCTGGCGCGGGATGGGTGTGCGCGGTGAGGTAGG
>CENV01019506.1_pt1 | contig 115280 bp, 117 predicted proteins | sample 530231 | NCBI WGS metagenome assembly CENV01 (sample SAMEA2619815, study PRJEB7988) | marine metagenome | biome: marine biome (ENVO:00000447); feature: surface water layer (ENVO:00002042); material: "saline water (ENVO:00002010), including plankton (ENVO:xxxxxxxx)" | depth 5 m
GTGGACTTCGCCGATCTTGTAGGACTTGCCGGTGTAGTAGAGGATCCGCTCGGTCGTCGTGGTCTTCCCGGCGTCGATGTGCGCCATGATCCCGATGTTGCGATAGCGTTCCAGCGGATATTCGCGGGCCATAATGAATTCCTTGAGCGTTGGGGGACTTCAGACGTCCGAAGCGCGCCCCATATGGCGATTAATATGTCAGCTTGAAGACCTGACGGCCCGCCATCCACAAACATGTGGCAGCGGGCCGGATCAGCATCTTACCAGCGATAGTGCGAGAAGGCACGGTTGGCGTCAGCCATACGGTGCGTGTCTTCGCGCTTCTTGACCGCGTTGCCGCGGTTGTTGGCAGCGTCCATCAGCTCGCCCGACAGGCGGGCCGACATGGTGGTTTCGGCCCGGCCGCGCGCAGCCGAGATCAGCCAACGGATGGCCAGCGCCTGAGCGCGCTCGGGGCGAACCTCGACCGGCACCTGATAGGTGGCACCACCGACACGGCGCGAACGCACCTCAACTTGCGGCTTCACGTTCTCGAGCGCATCGTGGAACACCTGCACCGGATCGCTCTTGGCGCGGGACTCGACGGTGTCGAGCGCGGTGTAAACGATGCCTTCAGCAACGGCCTTCTTACCGTCGAGCATGAGGTTGTTCATGAACTTCGACAGGACCTGATCTCCAAACTTGGGATCCGGCAAGATTTCCCGCTTCTCGGGACGACGACGACGTGACATTTCTCAGTCTCCAAAATCTAATTCGCCTACCCGGAGCTGATCCGGGCCGGGGCCTTTCTTCGAGCACAATGCCAGAAGCAGGCCCTGCCCCGGATCACGTCCGGGGCGACGGAAAAACCTGTTACTTGGGCCGCTTGGCGCCGTACTTCGAACGGCTCTGCCTGCGGTCCTTCACGCCCTGCGTATCGAGAACACCGCGCAGCACGTGGTAACGCACACCGGGAAGGTCGCGCACACGGCCGCCGCGGATCAGCACCACCGAGTGCTCCTGCAGGTTGTGGCCTTCGCCCGGAATGTAGGCGATGATCTCACGCTTGTTGGTGAGACGGATCTTGGCCACCTTGCGCAGAGCCGAGTTCGGCTTCTTCGGAGTGGTGGTGTAAACGCGGGTGCAAACGCCGCGCTTCTGCGGGTTCGAATCCATCGCCGCCGACTTCGACTTCTTGACGATGGGATGGCGGCCCTTGCGGACCAGCTGGTTGATCGTAGGCATTGATATCCTTCGTGGGTTAGGCCCTCCCCCTCCCCGCCGGCGCGACAGCACAGGCGACAAGGAGCCGGACCGGTGGCCAACGGGTTGAAACAGCGTTCCGGGTGGAATGTATCGGGATCGTGCGAAGCGCCGGGCCAGACCGTGGGGCTGGCCGGTGGCGCTGCTCGCGCGAGCCTGAAACGCTCCACCCGGTTGGCTGGCACAGCCAGGAGACCGGGTTACTTTGCCGACTGCCCCCGTGCCGTAACGCAAGGACGAGGCCGACAATGTTCAGCTCTATGGTTGCGGGCCTGCGGGTGAGTGCGGACCTGCGAAGGGCGGGCCATTAGCGGGGTGTTGGGGGCGGGTCAAGGGCGAACGAAGCAAGCGTTCTGTACCCAATCTTCATTTGCTCATTGACGTTACCTTCAATTCCAAAAACCTCCAAACGATCAGGCCTTTAGATTCGCTGGCCTTTCGACCATCCAGCTGAAACGAAAGGCAGTGATTGGCGAGAGCAATCAACGCCTTGAACAGAGATGCTGCAAATTGGACATCCTAGAGATGTTAGGGCCAAAGAAACCACCCCAAGAGCGCTTTCCTTGCTCATGCAGCTTTGCAACTCGTTCTTGGAACTCCTTGAGATTTATTTCGGGAAACACCTTAGAAGCCCAAGCGTCCCAAAATGCGCGAGATTCGGAGCGAGCAAAAAGTGCTGTTGCGCTGTTCCGATTCCAATAGATCAATGTCCGCGGCCACCAACTCACATAATCTGAGCAGCCACCGATCAGCTGGCTCCGCAGGTAGAGAACGAGATCAGCCTCAATCAATTGATTTAGCGCGGGGAAGCTAACTCGATAAGTCTCCGCAATGAGGTCCGCGTACATGTCGATCCGGTTGCTGCCAAGGCGCTGTTTACGTAGACGAAAGGTATCGACATCCTCGCAAAAAGACCGAAAAGTCGCCGTAGCGGGGCCTGTAGATCGATCACGCCCCTCTATTAGAAAAGGATGATCTAGGGCGTTCGCAAGGAGATCAAACCGCTCCTCTTTGATGAGGATGGCAACAAGAGAAAGCATCCCCTCATAGCCCATCATCTTATAGGGATCGAAATCAAGCTCACTCCACTGGCTTACTCCGGCAGGCCGATACATGAAGCTTCCCAGTTGCTCGTATACACGCATAACCCTATCGAAGTTGGCACCTCCGTACCGAGCCTCTGCACAAACTAATTCATTGAGGTTTCGGAGACCGGGGCGCAATGACTCGGCTGTATTTATGACGATTTCATCCCAATGCTCACCACCTTCTTTCAAAGGACGTCTCGAAGCATATTCGTCGGCTAGTGCGTCTCCAAAATCCGCTATAGCACCTCTTGCAGCGGTGCTGCCAATCCTAATTGCTTGCTCGGCCAGACGAAGCTTTGAGGTAGTCGCCGTGGTCACCTCTTCGGGGTCAGTTATGAACGAAGGAGCTGCACCAAGTGTCGGCTTAGTGTATTGTGGTTTGTCGTAAAGCCAGCGCAGTAACTCTTCGTACTTTTCCTCATGCTTCACGCTATCGGTGAAATCGATGTACTGTCTGCTGTGATAGTAGGCCGGGACAAAAGGTTTTCCGTCACTGTCGCGTTCAGTTAGCACAGCCGCATACTTGTCAGCTGCCGTCTTCTCATAGATTTCTGCAGTGAGAATCTGGGCTTCTTTGCCGACGCCTCCTTCCCTGCCATTCGCCTTCTCAGTGTAGATACGATCGCAGATCATCACGACCTTTTTTACCTGCGGATCAGTGACCATCTGCTCCATGAACGCAATTGGGTCGTGGCCCGGCTTCAACTCCCACTTGTCCAAGATCACATCGATCCCGTCACTCACAAGGCGTTCTGCAAGATCCAATACCCAAGACTGATGTGCTCCTGAGGTCCAAGAATACGATATAAAGGTCTTAACAGTCGCTTCGGATTGGTTCATCATATGTTCCTCCGCCACTGTTCTCCTCAATACATATAGCTTGGTCAAGCGCGCTAAGCGGCTCTTCCGCATCTACGCAAGAGGCGCTTAGGCAAAGGGGGCTCCGTTAAGGAATGAAAATAGCTCCAACGCGACAAGCCGCCGTCGTTATAAGGACCAACTCGATTTGGCGGTCAGTCTCCAAGAGTAAAACATCGTCAATTAGTGCCAATGTTTTTTGCCGATAGTCCAAAAGACCATTCTGAAAGCGTTCCCCCCTTTCCTACACACCCCAAAATCTGCTCCACGCTGGCGGATGACCGAGTCCGCAAAAAAGCCAGCCCGTCCCCGCCCCCTCGCCTCGTCCGCTGCGGCTGAGCACCACAACACCCGCGCCACCCCAAGGCAGGCGACCAGCTACATGACGCTCCCCGGCGCGGCGCCAGCCGAGGACGATCCGCTGCTCGACTTCGCGCCCTATCTGCACACCCACCCCCGCCGCAATTCGATCACGCCCGACAAGCAGCGTAAGTTCATCGCCATGCTCGCGGCCACCGGCGTCGTGTCGCACGCGGCGCTGCATATCGGGGTCAGCCTCGAGGCGCTGTACAAGCTGCGCCAGAAGCCGGGGGCCGAGAGCTTTGCCAAGGCCTGGGATGCGGCCATCGAGCGCGGGGTCGACCGGATCGAGGCCGCCGCCATGGAGCGCGCGATCAAGGGCGTGCCGCATGAACACGTGCTCGCCAATGGCGATATCGTCGTCCACGGCGCGAAGCATAACGAGAACCTCGTGATGTTCTTCCTGCGCAACCGGCGGCCCGAGAAATACTCCGCCCACCTGCGCCCCGGCAACGCGGTCTACGAGCGCATCCGCGCCGAGGTGCTGACCGACCTGATGCAGCAGGCCGAGCGCAACCGCGGCGCGCTGGTCGACCTGATCGCCGCCGAGGTCGATGCGCTAAGGGAACGCGAGCCCCAAGCGGGCAAGGATGCAGACTAGGCCAACCGGCCGAATACGCGCCCAGCGGTGGAGCCGGCTACCCGGCGCGGGAGGGAGGAAAGCCCCCGTCCGATAGGTAGGAGGGAGAGCACAAGATATACGATTTGGTCGCAGTTTCTTGCGACGCTTTTGTCCATGAGACTCTTGACGATTACCAACTGGGCGTACGGCGCGACCGTTGCGCTAACCGTGATGTCCTGCGTTACGATGTTGCAGGCCTCCAGCGCGCAAGAAAGCGAGCGAAAGGCGGTAGAACAGCGCTATCGGCTCGACAAAGCGACGGGCCAGCTCGGCACCGAGCTTTACGCCCTAACCGATCATGCACGGCAATATCTGAACACCGGCGACCCGACCTACAACGCCATTTATCGCCACGACCTGGAAAACCTCAGGTCAGTCGAAGAGCGCATAAGTCACGTCGATGATGCCGGGGCGAGCGCGAATGAGCTGGACATTCTGAAAGACGCGGTCCGCTGGGCGGATACGATGCAGGCCGAGCAAACTCTGGCGATAGATGCCTTTGAAGAGGGGAATGAAGCGCAGGCACGGCAAATCCTGTTCGGCGCGGAATATGAGCGCCAACTCGACCAGGTGCAGGCGCGGATTGTCCGATTTCAGGACCTGGTGGACCGCCGTACGGAGCAAACCGTGCAGGCTGCTGCCGAGGCCGCCAGGCTTTGGAAGGCCTTGTCCGAGATCGTGCTTACGATCACCGCAATCCTGTTTCTGTGCGTGCTCTATTTCATCTTCAAACGACGCGTTCTGCGGCCAGTGCTGAAGCTTAGCGACGTGGTCGGGCGGCTGGCCAAGCAGGACTATGCCGCCGAACTCCCGGATATCGATCAGATCGACGAGATCGGCGATATGGCCAAGGCCATCCGGATATTCCGCGAAAACGGCCTGGAACGCCAGCGGCTGGAAGCTGAACGCGATGCTGACCTCGAAACACGGAGCCGGCTGTCATCAATGACCCAGCGCATGCACAGCTCCGATACGCTGGACGATCTGCAAGATGTGGTGAAGCGTTTCGTGCCAACCATCGTCCCCGATCACGCGGGCGTTCTCTATCTGCTTGACGAAAAACGCAACGCGGTGGTGGCAGCCTGTGACTGGCTCGATCCCCACTATTCCGTTCGGGAGTTTCCGCCGTCGGCGTGCTGGGCCCTGCGCCGCGGGCTGCCCCATAGCCCCGCCAACGGGAGCGTGGATGTTCCGTGCCATCATCTCCAGCTGGAAGGTGCGGACGTTCCCAATACATTGTGCCTGCCGCTCACGGCCCAGCGCGAAACCATGGGGCTGCTTTATCTCGAAGCGCGCAGCGACGAGTCCGAAGGAATTGCCGTCAGCGAAGTCTATCTGAACATGCTGGCCGAAAATATCGCCGTTGCGGTCGCAAATCTGCGACTGCGCGATGCCTTGCGGGAAATGGCAATGGTTGACGCCTTGACCGGTCTGGCCAACCGCCGCAGCCTTGACGAGGTTCTGGAAGCACAATTCGCCCGCTCGCTTCAGAACGATGAATCGCTCAGCTGCCTGATGATCGATATCGACCACTTCAAACGCTTCAACGACACCTACGGACATGAAGCTGGCGATTTGGTTCTGCAAGAAGTCGGCGGCGTGTTGAAAGGCTCGACGCGCGAGCCCCAACTGGCCTTCCGCTATGGCGGCGAGGAATTTCTGATGTTGCTTCCCGGGCTGGGCGCTGAACTGGCGATCCAGCGTGTCGGGGAAATTCGCGCCAAGGTCGGCGCCCTGCACGTAACCTATGCAGGGACGGAGCTGGGGCCGATCAGCGTCTCGGTTGGGATCGCAACCGCCCCCGAACACTGCCATCGCAACGAGCTGGTGGAAGCCGCCGATGCGGCGCTGTACAGGGCAAAGAGAAATGGCAGGGATCGAGCCGAAGTCGCGCAGCGGAGGCAAGAACGTATCGCCGCAGTTTCGACGAGCTAGCTCTTGGTCGCTTGCGAACGGGAACTGTCCGTTTTCCAACAGACCGGATGCTGATGCTGCCGGACCGTCCATAGCCGATAGGCTGCAACCGACGCGTGCAACGGCGGCCTGCTACTCGGCTGCGGCGAGAACCTCGGTGCGCTCGTCCCTGCCCGATTAGCGGAAATAGGCAGGCAGGGGGCGACACTTTCCCGGAAACGACTATGTTATAGCTTACCTATATCCACCTGAAACGGTTCGTAAACCAGTTACCGGTAGGCCGGTTTGATGGCGGATATCGAGCCAGAGAAAATACAACTGGGAATGGAGCAAGGCGCTGCGCTCGATGAGCACGCGTCCTATGCAACCTGGCCCCGTGACGTACAAAAATTGTGGCTGACGATGAATTCGCCGCGCATCGTGCGCGAACTCAGGTTCCTGCATCTGGCTGGCATGGCCATGTGCCTGCTGTGCATCCCGCTGGATGCGCTGGCAAAGGTCCTTCTGCTCGGCACTACGGTGCGACTGGTCGTGGTGATACCGACCTACCTCCTCGGCATCTGGCTTCTCCAATCCAAGCACAGTTCGCTACGCCTGGTGGGGGCCATGGGGCCGATTGCGGTGTTCGCAGGCGCGGTATCACTCATCGGGATGGAGGCCACTGGCCAATTCTCCGACAGGTATATCATGGCCGCCTCGATGCTGGTCTCGGCAAGCATCGTGCACATTCCCCTAAGCGTCCGCCTCTCATCCTGGCTCTCAGCGTCAGGTTTCCTGGCCATTGCCCTGCCCTTGCTGCTCGTCGATTCTGCGGCTGCCCAAGCTCCCGACTTGCTGATCTTCGCCTTCCTGTGCTGCACATTCCCCCTCATCTTCAAGCGGCGCAGCGATCGCCTAAGAGATCAGAACTTCATTCTCTCCCTCAAGAGTCGCCAGGCTCAGGCGCAATTGTTGACGATAAACAAGGAGCTGGAAGACCTCTCACAGATGGACCCGCTTACCGGCCTTCTCAATCGGCGTGGATTCGAGAGGCGCTTTTCCGCAGCGTTTGAGGAGGCGCAGGCGTCAGGAGAGCCGCTGGCGGTGGTTCTGCTGGATATCGATCATTTCAAGCACTTCAACGACACCTACGGCCATCAGCTTGGTGACGAATGCCTGGCACAGATCGGTACCCTGCTCAAAAGCGAGATCAAGCAGCACAAGGGGTTTGCGGGTCGCTATGGCGGAGAGGAGTTCATCGCCACCTTGACGGGTAGCAAGAGTGCCAATGCCGTGAGCATTTCCGAGCGCTTACGCAAGAAGATCGCAGATCTGGAAATTCTCGACAATTCCGGCAACAGGATACCGGTTACCGCCAGCTTCGGAGCGCGAATAGCGCGGGCTGCCAAGCTGCGGCGGCATGAACTCATCCGCGATGCAGACAAGGCCCTTTACGTTGCCAAGAAAGAAGGCCGAAATCGCGTCGCGCTTTATCAGGGCGGCGGAAAGTCGCTCAAGCAAGACGTTGAACTAAGCGGCTCCCACAATACGCGATACGAAGCCAGACCACGGCCACTCCAACCGGAAGCTGCGTCGCCTCAACACAAGCGCGTACTCTAGGCGCCTGAATTTGCGCGGCTCCCACCACGCCGCAATACGCGTTAGGCAAAACAAGACATTGCCGCGCCGGACAAAGACCCCTAGAAATGGACAAAATCAATTTGCCGTCTGGCATCGCTCTGGGGAGAGACCGAATGATCCGCCGTATTGCCGCCGCCCTCTGTGCTGCCTCCGCTCCGGCGCTGGCATTGGCCCTCGCTGCGCCCACCGTGGCGCAGGAGCGTCCCGCCGATCTCACCGAGCTGCCGCCCGTCCCCACCACCTACGAACCGGCAAAGACGTCATGGGGCGACTACGACTTCACCGGCACCTGGCCGATTGAGAATATCAACACCGGCCACATCCTGTTCCAACGTCCCGCTGCCTATGGGATGCGCCAGTGGGTCACTGATGAGGAGTTCGCACGCCGCCTTGCCGCCGCACGCGGGAACGACGGCAACTTCGCCGAAGCGACCGAGAGCGGCATCGGCACCGCCGGGACCGAGGGGCTGGAGGCGTGGTTCGAGTCGACCAGCTTCGGCAAGCGCACCGCCATGCTCGTCAGCCCGGCCGATGGCCAACTGCCCACGCTCACCCCGCAGGCGATGGAGCTGTTCAAGGAAGGCCGTTCGGGCTGGGTTCCGGGGCAGGGCTATGACTGGGTGAGCGACTTCGACAGCTGGGACCGCTGCGTGAGCCGGGGCTTTCCAGCCTCGATGTACCCGTTCCGCTACAACAACGGCATCCGCATCTTCCAGAGCCCCGGCGTGATGACGATCGTGCTCGAAATGCTCGGCACCCGCGTGATCAAGATTTACGACAGCAAGGAAGAAGCGCAGGCGGCCCGGTGGGACAAGTCGGTCGAGGCGTGGATGGGCGATTCGCGCGGCTGGTGGGAAGGCAAGACGCTGGTGATCGAGACCACCAACATCGTCTCGGGCGACAGCGCTACGCACGACAGCTATGCCCGTTCGGCCAGCCCGCTCAACATGGCGACACAGTTCACCGGCACGCTCGAGGTGCCCGCTTTCAACACCGTGCCGATGAGCGATCAGGCGATGACGGTTGAGCGGCTGACCATGGTCGGCCCCGACGAGATCGTTCACGAGCTGACCTATTCGGACCCCGAGGTCTATACCAAGCCCTGGACCACGCGCGTCTCGTGGAGCCGCGACGAAGACTACCAGTTCTTCGAATATGCCTGCCACGAGGGCAACTACATGCCGCGCGACTATATCAGCGCGAGCCGGGCCCAACAGGCCCGCATCGCCGCGGGTGAGGAAGAGGCCGTAACCGCCGAAAACGACGACCGCAGCCGCTTCGCCCAGCCCTTCGACCACGATCCCGGCACCGGCCCACGCCCTGGCTTCGGCCCGCCGCCAAAGGACGATGACGCCACCGAATAGCGTCCTCCCGTTATAATATAGCGTCCTCCCGCTATTACGAATTATCTTGCAACCTCAGGTTACGAACCCTAGCGAGAGCCGCGTCTAGGGAGCTATTCTGGTGAACATGTTGTTTTAACAACAAAATGCCATCCAGATGTGGGGTGTGGGCCCCACAGGATCATAATTTACGACCGAAGTTTCCTCGACGACCTTTGCACGACGGATGGAACCAACGGGGGGGTAATGAAAAGCTACAATGTCGAAGGTCTCGAACCTTTGCAGCCGGAGGTATGGATCTCCAGGGTGGAGATGCTGGCCGCTTCGCTGCAGGACAAGCGCCTGGAAAACGGCGCCCTGGCGCGGCTTCTCAGGCTAGCCTATCACCTGTGCTTGCTGGCACCGAAGACCTTGCAGATCGAAGGCGTAAGCCGGAACAGCGAGGCCTGCCTTGAAGCTCTGCTTGAAGCTAGCCAGTTCGATACGGCCGCTGTTCTGCTGCTCGGGACCAATCCTATGCTGGATATCCGGCGCCACGAACAGGGCGCGAAGGTCAGTGTCCGCCTGTTCGCGGGAGAGGCGATTGGCAACGGTTCGGGCCCAACGATGGCCCAGGCCGCGCTCGCCGCAATCATGGAGTGCCTGATGATGGAGCACGAGCTCAATCAGACGATCCGGGCCTATCCTTTAGCTGGCCATAGTCCGCGCAAATACCAACCCGGATCGCATCAGTAGTCGACGGTACGTCGAGTTCCGCGAGCATCGTTGAGCGCGCCTTGTCGACCTGGCTTGATGTGAGGCCCGTTCTGGCGACGATATCCGCCTTGCCGCATCCATCCAAAAGCATATCCAGAAGCTGCTGCGATCGCGGACTGAGCTGGCGCACGCGTCGGACCGCGTCCCGCGTCATGGCGTCCAGGTCGCGCGACAGCTCGAAAGTGTCCTGCGAGAATCCCCAAGGGTCGTAGTCCGACATAGCCTCACCCTCACCCCGACCACTCGGAAGCCCGTTGGCCGACCTATATTTACTGGTCTTATTGTCAGCAACCCACATATATAAATTTCCCGAATTTTCAACACCCTTCTTTCCACATCTTACAATATGGAAAGAAAATCCCGTGCCGAGGCGAAAGTGCTTCATGATGCCAACAGGCGGTTGTGACGCATCGAATAGGCCCGCCCGGCGCCAATGATGAGGTGATCGACCAGTTCAAGTTCGAGTTCGCGTACCACCATCTCGAACCGGGCGGTCGCGAGCCGATCTTCCTTGCTGGCAAGCGCTCTGCCCGAAGGATGGTTGTGCGCAAGAATGAGCTTATGCGCCTCAAGTTCGAAGGCGCGCCGCATGATCGTGCGCGTGCGTAGCGAGAGCTTTGAATGGCTCCCGGCGGCAATCCGCTCGTCACGGATGTAGCGGCCGCCGGAGTCCATGAAGATCACATGCAGCCTCTCTTCATGCGCATTCTGCAGCTTGCAGAGCAGGTATTGCGCAAGCCGCGGATCGGCCGCATCGACCACCTCCCCTGCGATCTCCTCGCGCCATCCGGCCGAAGCCAGTTTGCGCGCGGCCAGCAACGCCTCGGCCACCTCACCGTTGCCGCCAAGCGCAGCGTAGAGCGCCTCGCGGCTGACCGTCATGATCGCGGAGATAGAGCCGAACCGGGCCAGCAGGTCATCCGCACTGGCCTCAGCATGCGAGCCAAGGATCGGCCTCAGGAGATTCGCCAGGACCGATAGCTGCCGTAACGCGCTATCCGCTTGCGGTGGCAATAGAGACCTACTGCCAGGGCAACTATCAGAATGTATGACGGTGCTCGCATCAGGATGAAATACACAATCCCCGGCATGGCGACGTTGATGTCGCGCGTGAGGTGCATCATCAAGGAAATGAGCTGCGCAGCCAACAGCCATAAAGGGTACATCCGATTGGCCTTGAGCGCGAGGGCAGCGAATGCGAGTACTGCAATGAGATCAATCAGAAAGTAGCCGATCTCAACAGAATCGTACTCACCGCCCTGCGGGAAGGCGATGGGATAGATTACCACCAGAACCACCATTCCAAGCAGTATGGCCGAGGCGCACTTTTCGGGAGGTCCGCCCCGATAGAATGCGTAAACAAACAGCCCAAGGATTGCGAGGTACTGGAAGATCGCCCGGTAGTAGATCAGAAACTCTGCCATGGTGCATCAGCACCATGGCAGGCTCGTTCTTGCAATAGCGATCAGGCCGCTTTGACCGACGCTTCCTGCACGCCGTTGACCGGACAACGGCCAATCGTATCGGGAATTGCAGTTATAGTAAGAAAGTCGTCGCGCATCGCCTTGTGCGCACGGGCCAGCTGCCCCATAGCCTCGACCTGAGCCTTCTGCGCCTCTTGCACACGCATCACGGCCGTGTGGCCCTGATACTGCGGCAGTTCGGTATCGAGGCGGACGGACATCATGCTCATTTGCAGGCGAGCATAGGCGCGCATGCACTCGTTGGTCAGGCGTTCGGCTTCTTCGAGTTCGGCGGCGATGCGCACGCCAGCAGTTTCAACAGACAGCATTTCACTTTAACTCCCGCCCGGCTTGCTCAGGGCCGAGCCCCACGATTGGGGAGGAAAGCGAAATACCGTCAGACCAGATTGCCAAGCGCCTCCGCGACAGCCAGCAGAACGAGCGTTAGCACGACCATGCCCAGCGCCAGCCCCACGGCAGCAAGCAATCGGTACAAGGCGGCAGAATCGCCATCGAGCACCTCCGGGACAACGCGGGGTTCGGATTGACTGGCCCATGGTGCGCTGCGCTGGAAGGACATCGCATCGCTCAGGACCAGGTCGTCATCCGCGCCATTCCCGATGCCGGTATCCGTGTCCGGGTCGTGCTCAGACAGATGAAAAATCTTACCTGTATTTTGCTTATAGCCTGCAGATAACGCATCAGAATGTTCGCGGTAGAGCCGAACCAGCTCCTTGCGCAGCATGCCGCCGGCCTTGGCCCGCACCGTCTCGATCCGTTGGACCACGGCGCTCTCGGAAATATCGAGTTTTGCGGCGATTTCCTTGCTCGTCCAACCTTCGCAGAGCAGGTCCATAGTCTCCCGCTGTTTGACGGTAAGGCTCTCGAACAGCTCTGCGTAGTTGGAGGCGAGCGACTGTCTCATATACGCATCAGTACTATGAGATGCGTGATCATGTCTACAATTGGCAGATGTGTCAGCCGTTCGAAATCTGGCCTGCAGAGGCATGACGCCCCATCCCATTTGCGCAGGCTTGGAGGCAGCGCCACGCACAACAGAGCGCGCGCTCAGACGTCCCTCAACGAGCCGCCTTGTGCTGCAGATGCGCCTTAGCTGGAGGCTGGCACGACAACCGCCGGAGCGGCCGAGCTTTCGAGATAGTCCTCGTAATCAGCCTCGACCGGATCGAGCCCGTCGGTCACGGTGAGCACATAGTTGCCGACCGAACCACCCAGCCCACTGACCTTGATCCGCAAGGAATCGAGCAGCTCTTCGCTGCCCGCGATGGTCGACAGGTCGACCGGGATCATGGCGTTGAGGTCACCCGCGCCATCGTCGTCCGACTCCACTACGGCAAAGCCGAGCGGGGTATCGAAGCCCAGCTCCAGATAGGGATCGAGCGAATTGGCAAAGTCAGGATCGTCGCTGGTAGCTGCGATCATCCGCACGGTGACTTCGCCGCCGCCATCGCGAATCGCCGACAGCGCGCTGTCTGACAGTTGATAGAGGATCGAGCTGGGATCGAGATCGCCATTCTCATAGCCCGCGCCAATGCGCCCGGTTGCGCTATCGCCGATGGCAACCACCTGCAGCGGCGCCTGAACCGTAGGTTCGCGCCGCGGACCGACCCGCAAGGTATAGCCGCCGACGCTGCCGCTAAGGCCGCTGGCGACAATGGTGTAGGTCTCATCGCCGGTCATGACGTAGCGGAGCAGCGAATTGAGATCGTTACCGCCGTCATCGTCCTCGGCCACGGTCTGGCCACTGGCATCGCGCAGTGCGAGATAAGGGTCCAGCTCGTTGCCAATGTCGGTATCGGCCACCATCGCCACTTCAAGCAGCAGGCCTTCTTCGCCGGGAAACGTGAACAGGTGCTCCTCGCCGCCGAAGATCTGCCCGGTTTCCTCGGAATTCCAGCTGACCGCGCGCACATCCTGCGGATCGTAGTCGAGCGTGGTCAGCCTGAGATCGAAGGTACCCGGGGCGATGAAGGTGCCAGCGGCCTCTTCGACGACATCGGCAGCGGCGTCTTCGCCGGCCACATCACCGGCAAAGGAGGTGACTTCGATGCGCAGACGCATCGCCACTGTGTCGGAGATCACGGCGCGCGAGTTCAGCCCCTCGCCGCCATCGTCATCCTCGACGAGCAGGTCGCCGGACTCGGCATTGTAGACGCGCAACACGGGATCGAGTTCGCTGGTCGAGAAAACATCGATGCGCATCGCGTCGTCGGCCGGCTTCGAGACTTCGAACAGCACCGGTTCGCCATCGTAGATGCCGTTGAAGACGCGCGTATCGCTCTCTTCATGGTCGAGGTCGCGAACCTGCTGCGCTGCGGCCGGAGCCGCCATTGCTGCGCTCGCAAGCAAGGCCGCCATCACAAAACCTGCACGCATCGTATTGTCTCCCTCGTCCGGAATTCTGCCCGGAGCCCATATGCACCACAGACCTTGCTGGCAAATGAAAGCCTGAAACTATGCGGTTTTAGGCCGTGAGATGAGCAACCAGCGCGCGCACCTTCTTCTGGCGCCATTGCGGGCGCGGGGCGACCAGCCAGAACGCGCGGCGACAGCTCACTGTCTCGCCCACGGCAACCAGGACACCGCTCGCCAGCGCTTCGGTCACCAGCGGCAGCGGCATAAACGCGGTGCCCAGCCCAGCCAGAGCCGCCGACAGCGCCTGCCCGGCATTGCCCGCCTGCAGCACCACCGGCGCATCGTCAGCCGGCTCAAACCCCGGCCAGCTGATCCAGCCTTCCTGACCGCCCGGCGCGGCCACCGCCACGCGCTCGCCCGGTGCCAGCTGCACCCCTTCAAGCTCACCCGGCCCTTCGACCAGCCGCACCGCCAGATCGAGGTTGGCCTCGGTGAAATCGGCATTCTCGTCGCCCGCCAGCGCGAAGCGGACCTCAGGGTTCGCCGCGCGGAACGAGGCCATCCGCGGCGCCAGCCACTGGGCGAAAAACTCACGCGGGGCGGCCACGGCATAGGTGGATGAGCCCTGCCCGGCCTGCATCGCCTGAACGCTTTCCTCAAACCGCAGGAAGCCTTCGCGCAGCGGCTCCAGGCCCGCCTGCGCCTCCTCGGTCAGTTCGAGGCCCTTGCTGGTGCGGCGGAACAGCACCACACCGAGCACGTCTTCCAGCGCGCGGATCTGCTGGCCGACAGCGGCGGGCGTTACCGCCAGCTCATCGGCTGCGCGGGTGAAGCTCAGGTGCCGGGCGGCAGCATCGAATACGCGCAGGGCGTTCAGGGGCAGGTGTGTGCGTTTCATGTCTCGGGCGCGCGGTCTATGCCTGCGGGCGCGGCCCGGCAAGCCCTCTAGTGCGTGCTTTCGGCAGGGGCTTCGAGCACAAAATAGGGGATCGCGACCTCGAACACCGAACCATCTGCGTGGGTGAAGGCATAGTGCCCCTCCATCGCGCCGTGGCGCGTGTTCAGCTCGCAACCGGAAACGTAGTCGTGCGTTTGCCCCGGCGCGAGCACGGGCATTTCGCCAACCACGCCCTCGCCATCGACCACGTTGATCATCCCGTCAGCATCGGAAATGCGCCAGTGGCGGGTACGCAGCTGGATCGTCTCGTCGCGGTGGTTTTCAATGCGAATGTGATAGACCCAGAACCAGCGGGCCGCCTCCACGCGCGATTGCTCGGGCATGAAGCTCACCGCCACGCGCACGGTGACACCGTGGGTGGTGGCAGCATACTGAAACAGCGAGTGGAGCATGGCATCGGTCATTACAGACGCAGCCTAACGCCTTCGCCGCAAGGAGCAAGGACTTCGCGGCAAGCGGCGCGCGCAGATGGCGGCTCAGCCCTGCCCCACAACCACCTCTGGCCCGCACGAAAGCTCCCACCTTACGCCGTCACGCGGATATTCGAGCAAGACCTCGGCCGAGAGCGAGCGCCGCGGAATGTCGCTGATCAGGCTGGTGCCAAAGCCGGTCCGTTGCGGGGCAGCGACCGGCGGGCCACCTTCCTCGTGCCAGAACATGGAGAAACCGGCAGGGCCATCGCCATCGGCAGGGCGTAAATCCCAGCCGATCGTGACCTTGCCTCCGTCGCACGAAAGCGCGCCATGCTTGAGCGAATTGGTCGCCAGTTCGTGCAGCGCCATGCCGATCACCTCGGCCGCGCGCGGCTTGAGCGAGACGGCTGGCCCATCGAGCATCAGCCCACCCGGCGCCGTCTCGACGAAGCGCAACTGCTGCTGCGTCAGTTCGAGCACCGGCACGTCGCGCCACTCGCGCCGCACGAGAATATCCTGGTTGACCGCCAGCGAGCGCACCCGTTCCTCGAACCGGGCGACGAACCCGGCGTCGTCAGGCGCAGTGCGGCGGGCCAGCGCCTGCACGATCGCCAGCATGTTCTTCGAGCGGTGGTTCACTTCCATCAGCAGCACGCGGATCTGTTCGGCCTGCTCGCGATGTTCGGTGATGTCAGTGTTGGTGCCGAACCAGAATTGCACCTCGCCATCGTCGCCGCGCACCGGCAATGCGCGCGACAGATACCAGCGATATTCGCCGTCCTTGCGGCGTAGAGGGAAGGTATCTTCCCAGCGTTCCTTCGCTGCAAGACTCTCGCGATAGCCCGTCAGCACCCGCTCGACATGATCGGGATGCTGTATCGACGTCCAGCCGAACCCCTGCATGGTTTCAAAGTCGGTGCCGGTGTAGTCGTACCAGCGCCGGTTGAACCAGAAGATCTTGCCGTCCGGGTTTGCCATCCAGGCAAGCTGGCTGATGTTGTCGGCCAGCATGCGAAAGCGAAGGTCGGCCTCGCGGATGCGGCGCTGGCTTTCGAGGTAGGGGCCAGCATTGCGGGCAATCTTGCTCACGCCAACGATATTGCCCGCTTCATCGCGCACCGGCGAAACCGTGGCCGAAATGTCCATCAGCGTGCCGTCTTTGTGCAGGCGCTTGGTGAAGAACTGGCCGACCACTTCGCCCTGGCGGATGCGTGCGAGAATGGCGTCTTCCTCGTCCGGGCGATCGTCCGGCAGCAGCCCCCTGGTCGATTGCCCAACCATTTCGGCAGACGAATAGCCGAACAGCTTCTCGGCAGCCGTGTTCCAGCCGATGATCGTGCCATCGATTCGCTTCGCCACGATCGCATCGTGGCAGGATTCAACGAGGCAGGCGTAATAGTCTGGATTCATGGGCACGTTGTGAGAAGCTTTGCCAGTTTGTGAAACGCAGATTATGCGCGTTTCAGCTAGCCCGCACCACACATTTATCGAAGCAGGCGATCAAATGCCTGCCGCGTCGAACGCCCGGCCCAGATCCTCGATCAGGTCGAGCGGGTCTTCGAGCCCGATGTTGATCCGGATCATGCCCTCGCCCACGCCCATGTCTGCGCGGCCCTCCGGCCCCATGCTGTGATGGGTGGAGCTTGCCGGATGGCAGGCGAGCGACTTCGAATCGCCGATGTTGTTCGAGATATCGACCAGCTGCATCGCGTCGAGCACGGCAAAGGCCTTCTCGCGCCCGCCGTCGACAACGAAGCTGAAGATCGGCCCGAAGGCATCCATCTGGCTGGCCGCCAGCTCATGCTGGTCAAAGCTCGGCAGACCGGGATAGAGCACCTCCACCCCGCGCCCTTCGACGAACTTCGCCACTTCCAAAGCATTCTCGCTCTGCTGGAAGGCCCGCAGCGACAGCGTCTCCAGACCTTTCAGCACCACCCATGCGTTGAACGGGGCGCAGATCGGGCCGGTGTTGCGCAGGAACGGCGAGAGCACCTCGTGGATAAAGTCGTTCGAACCGCAAACGGCGCCCACCAGCACGCGGCCCTGCCCGTCCATCAGCTTGGTGGCCGAATAGGCGACGAGGTCCGCCCCATATTCGAGCGGGCGCTGCAAAGCGCTGGTGGCAAAGGCATTGTCGACCAGCGTTGTGATGCCGTGGGCCTTGGCCAGGCCGCAGACGAACCGCAGGTCAACCACGTCGAGCGTCGGGTTGGCCGGGGTCTCGAAGAAGAACACCTTGGTGTTGGGCTGGATCGCGGCTTCCCAGGCGGCATTGTCGCGCCCGTCGACCACCGTGTGGGTGATGCCGAAACGCGCCAGCACGTTCGTCATAATCCACCGGCACGACCCGAAAGCCACCTTCGCCACCACCACGTGATCGCCTGCCGAAAGCTGGCACAGCAGCGCCGAGGTCATCGCCGCCATGCCCGAGGCCTGAACCTTGCACGCCTCGGCCCCCTCCATCGCCGCGATCCGCTCTTCGAGCATCGCCACGGTGGGGTTCTGGAAGCGCGAATAGACCATGCCCTCGGCCTCGCCGGCAAAGCGGTCGGCCACTTCCTGCGCGCTGTCGTAGGAGTAGCCGCTGTTGAGATAGAGCGCCTCGCTCGTCTCGCCGTGGTCCGAACGCCAGGTGCCCGAACGCACGGCGCGGGTAGCGGGGCGCCAGTTGCTGGTCTGGCTGCGATCTATGCCGGTGGTCTTCTTCATGATGCGCCGCCGTTTACGGACATGCGACCGATTTGCCAATTGCCCTTGGTGCCGCGCCCTCTTATTCGCTGAAGCGATGAGACGGCTGCTTGCCCCACCCCACCGCTCCAGCGATCCGATCCTGTGGCACGGCCTTATCGCATTGGCGTTCCTGGTGCTGGTGCTGATCCGGATCAAAATCCCCTCGACGCCCTATTTCGACGAGGTCCACTATCTTCCGGCGGCGCGCCGTTTTCTCGACCTGTCGCACGTGGCCAACCTCGAACATCCGCCGCTTGGCAAGGAGCTGATCGCGCTGTCGATCTGGCTGTTCGGCGATGGCCCGTTCGGCTGGCGCGCGCTGTCGGCGCTGTTTGGCACGCTGGCGCTATTCGCGGCGATGCGCGCCATGTGGCTGACCGGTCGCGCGGGCACGGCAAGCGTGCTCACCGGGCTGTTCGCGGGCACGAACTTCATCCTGTTCATCCAGTCCCGCATCGCCATGCTCGACATATTCATGGCCTCGTTCCTGATGCTGGCGACGTGGATGGTCGTGGGCGCATGGCGTCAGAACGAAACCGCGCGCTGGCGGCTGGCAATCGGCGGCGTGGCTCTTGGCGCCGCGATGGCCTGCAAGTGGAACGCGGTACCGCTCGCCGTATTGCCCGGCCTGACCTTCCTCGCCATCCGCATGCGCGAGGCAGGCTGGCAAGTGTTCACGGGCACGCGCTATCCGCCGATCCGCGGCATGGCCTTGTGGGAAGCGGCGCTGTGGCTGGGCGTGCTCCCGCTCGCAGTCTATTGGGCCAGCTTCCTGCCCTATGGCGCCTTCACCGATCCGGGCAGCACCGGCGATGGTATTGTCGCGCTCCACCGCCATATGCTCGACCTGCAGCAAGAGGTGCTCAAACCCCACCCCTATCAAAGCGTGTGGTGGCAGTGGATCTTCAACAGCCGGGTGATCTGGTATCTTTATGAGGTGATTGACGGGGCGCAGCGCGGCGTGATGTTGATCGGCAACCCCGTGACCATGATCGCTGGCCTGCCTGCGCTGGCATGGTGCCTGTGGGCGGGCGTGAAAGACGGACGGCGCGATTGCCTGGGCGTGGCGGTGCTCTATCTCGTCAGCATGGCGCTATGGTTGGTGGCGCCCAAGCCGGTGCAGTTCTACTTTCACTATTTCCTGCCAGCGATGTTCCTTTCCGCAGCATTGGCCCTGGCAGTCGAACATCTGTGGCAGCGCGGCGAAAGGCTGATCCCGGCGGCGATCACGCTGGGCGCACTGGTGGCCTTCGCGTTCTGGTATCCCGTGCTCAGCGCCGCACCGCTGGAGAATGACAAGTCGTTCCTCGTATGGGCATGGTTCGAGGGCTGGCGCTGAGGTCAAGAAAAAGGCCGGCACCGCCCATGCGATACCGGCCTTTTCGGCTTGTTCAGTCCATCGGGCTTACGCGAGTGCGCGCGAGTCCGACTTGGGGCCGAACAGGAACCAGGCGAGGAAGCCGAGGATCGGCAGCACGACAATGCCGATGGTCCAAAGCACCTTGCTGAGGGTCGAGGTCGGGCTCGATACGATGTTAACAATGGCCCAGATGTCGAGCAAAAGCACGACGACGCCGAAGATAAATTCCATGGTTCGCTCCTGAATTTGGAGCCGCAAACGTTTGCGGCAATTATAACTCAGGAACTACCGAAGGCCCGCTCCGGTTCCTTCCGATTACCTACTTAAAGTCGCGCGAGCACCGCATCGCCCACTTCGGTCGTTCCCGCAGAGCCGCCCAGATCGGCGCCGGTGATGCCGTCGGCCAGCGCCTGCGACACGGCCTTTTCGATCCGCACGGCAGCCTCTTCCAGCCCGAACGAGTGGCGCAGCAGCATGGCCAGCGACAGGATCATCGCCATCGGGTTGGCCTTGCCCTGCCCGGCGATATCGGGGGCGCTGCCGTGGATCGGCTCGTAGAGGCCGAAGGTGCCCTTCTCGGTCTGCCGCTCGCCCAGCGCAGCGCTGGCGAGCAGGCCGATCGAGCCTACGCACATGCTCGCCTGATCGGACAGGATGTCGCCGAACAGGTTGCCGGTCACAATCACGTCGAACTGGCCGGGGTTGCGCACCAGCTGCATCGCCGCGTTGTCGACATACATGTGGCTGAGTTCGACATCGGGATAGTCGGCACTGACTTCGATCACCACGTCGCGCCACAGCTGGCTGGTTTCGAGCACATTGGCCTTGTCGACGCTGCACAGCTTGCCCTTGCGCCCTTGCGCGGCGCGGAAGGCGACATGGGCGATGCGGCGCACCTCGTCCTCGGTATAGGACATGAAGTCATAGCCCTGACGCTGCCCGTCTTCGAGCACGCGCTGGGCCTTTTCGCCGAAATAGACGTCACCGTTCAGCTCGCGCACGATCAGCAGGTCGATGGCGCTCGCCACTTCGGGCTTGAGCGCGCTCATATGTTCGAGGCCCTTGAACATCGTCGCCGGACGCAGGTTGGCGAACAGGCCGAGCGCGGAGCGCAGGCCGAGGATCGCCTGCTCAGGGCGCAGGTGGCGTTCGAGGTTGTCGCAATCGGGATCGCCCACTGCGCCGAACAGCACGGCATCGCTGGTGCGTGCAAGGTCAAGCGTTTCGGGCGGCAACGGGTGGCCGTGTTTCTTGTAGGCAGTGCCACCGACATCGGCGATGGCTGTCTCGATGCCAAGGTCAAGCGCGGCCAGCACGCGCAGTGCCTCGGCCATGATTTCGGGGCCAATCCCGTCACCGGGCAAGCAAGCGATCATCATCGTATTCTTTCCAACAGGTCTCTCAGGCGTGAGCGCGCGGCCATAACATCGCCGCGCGTGCCCGCAAGCAGGTAGTGCGCGATTGGTGGGCCAAGTGCATCCATTGCCGTCAGCACATCGCCGGTGTCACCCGCCGGGCGTTCAACCCGCCCGCCATAGCCCAGCTCGCGCAGCACCAGCGATTCGTAGCCCACCAGCGCCGAGGCCCAGCCGCGCGCCGAGGGGGCGTGACAGATCGCCTCCAGCAGCGCCTCCAGCGCGGCATGAATCGCGGGATAGGGATATCGCTCGGGCAAAGCGCTGGCGGTGAGCGCGGTGACCCAGGCGATGGCGGCGGCGGGCAGCGGCTCGGCCAGCCAGGGCCCGCGGCTGGTCAGCAGTTCGAGCCTTGCGAAGGGAAGCTGGCTTTCCGAGCGCGCCGAAATTTCCGCAGCGACGACATTTCCCGGCAGCACCACGGGCCGCAACTGCCGCCCGCGTCCGCCCGCGACATAGGCGGCGACAAGGCCATGCTCCGCGGTCAGCAGCCGCGCGATCACGGCGGTCTCGCCGTGGGCACGGGCGGCAACGAGGATGGCTGGGGCGCGCAGTTTCATGGCGCCGCAGCGACTACTCCCCCGCCGCGCTCACGCCAAGCTGCTGTTCAAGGAAACGCGCCTGCTCGCGGTAGTAGAACCGCCGGTTGGCCAGCTTGCGCCAGCCGTGGCCTTCGTCGGGGATGCGGATGAATTCGGCGGTGATCCCGTTTTCGCGCAAGGCCGTCACCATCACCTCGGTCTCGGAAATGTCGATCCGCGGGTCCATCGCGCCGTGCGAATAGAGCACCGGCACCGCGATGCGGTCGGCACGAAACACCGGGCTCATTGCGCCGTAAAAGTCGCGCCAACGCTGCTCGGTAATATCCCCATATTCGATCCGATCGCTGGCCTTGAGCGCGGGCGAGGCCACCTCAAGCGCAGTGATCCAGTTGCCGACCCCATAGAGCGATACCCCGGCGGCAAAGGCATCGGGATATTCGGAGAGCACGGCATTGACCATGTAGCCGCCATAGGAGCCGCCCATCACCGCCGCCCTCTCGCCATCGATCAGGCCATCGGCAGCAAGCGCAGCCTTGAGGTCAACCAGATCGCGCACCGAATCGAGCCGCTTCTCGCGGTCATCGAGCGTCGAATAGGTCCGGCCCAGCCCGGTTGAGCCGCGCACATTGGGCTGGAACACCGCCACCCCGCGCGCGACGTGGTATTGCGCCACCGCGTCCCAATTCGGCGACGACTGCCCCGACGGTCCGCCATGAACGTCAAACACGACCGGCGGCGCATCGGCCCCCGTCCCGGCCCCGCGCGGGAGATAGAGCAAGCCTTGCAGCTCCACCCCGTCGCGCGCCGGATAGCGCACCACCTGCGGCCGCACGAGACTGGCCGGATTGACCCCGGCCAAGCTCGAGTCAAACACCCGCCGCGCACTCAGGTCTCCCGTGTCGACCACATAGATATCACCGGGGGTGCGCCAGCCGTTCACGCGCACCATCAGGCTGCTTTCCGCGCAGTCGATATCGTAGGTGCCCTCAGGCAGCCTTTCGACGCTCTTGGCCCCATCGCCGTTATCGACCCACAGGGTGTCGAACCCGTCGCGGCTGACAACATAGGCCAGCCCCTTCGCGCACACGGCAATGTCGCTGACATCGGCGTCGCCCTCGGCCACCACCGTGCCGGACATGCTGGCGATATCGAACATCGTCAGCGCACCGAATTCGCGCCCTGAATTGCTCGACATAAAGAAGGCCGAGCTATCGGGCACCCATGCAAAACCGCCGAGCGTGTGGCTGGCGCGGTCGTCCAGCGGCGGTGCATCGATGGTGGTCAGCTCGCCGCTGGCAAGATCAAGCAGCGAGAGGTTATCGGCATCCTCGCCCACCGTCTCGGCGACGATGGCATAGCGCCCGTCGGGCGAAACCGACTCCGCGATGGTGCCATAGTGACCCTCATAAACCAGCTGCGAATTTCCTTGGAGGTCAGCTTGATAGATGTCGTAGTCAAGACCGTTCCTGAGCGTGGAGGAATAGACGAAGCGGCCATCCTCGGCGAACCCGCCGAACGAGCGGAAGTCCCCCTCAGCAGCGGGCAGGATCGAGCGTTCGCGGGTGCCGTCGAGGCTGATCGCAAAGTAGCCCGGCTGCTCGTTGCCGTCGCGGTCAGCCGAATAGAACAGGCCCGAACCATCGGGCAGCCAGCGGAACATGCTCACCCCGGTGGCAAAGGTGAGCTGACGCGGCTGACCGCCGCTCGCGGGCAGCACCCACAGTTCGGGCTGTCCGGTCACGCGCTGAATGAAGGCGATGGTCTGCCCGTCGGGCGAAAGCCGAGCCGCGGTGGCGCCGCTGGCGAGGAGATAGCGCGCAATATCAACCGGCTGCTGCCCCGCCAGCCCGATGTCCGCTGCGGCTCCATCGGGTTCGATCGCTGCAATCGACAAGTCGGGGCCCGTCTGCCCGCCGAAAGCGCTATCCTGCGCGAGGGCGGGCACGGTCACCGCAACGGCGGCAGAGGCAGTAAGAAGGAGGCTGGCGAAGTGGCGCATGCAGATTGGGCTCCCTGATTGACAGGCAAGCAAAAGAGCATGCTTTCAGCTGAAACGAAAGTCGCATAGCGCCGCCTTGGCGCTACAAATGCGCAATCAGGAGAGCTTGGCCTCAAGCGCGGCGATGCGCGCGGCCAGCGCCTCGTTCTCTTCGCGGGCCTTGGCGGCCATGTCCTTCACCGCGTCAAATTCCTCGCGGCTGACGAAATCGAGACCGCCGAGCGATTCCTTCATCTTCTCACGCGCGTTATCGCGCGCCTCGCGGCTCATCCCGGCCAGCGTACCGGCGGCAGAATTGGCGAGTTTGACGAAGTCGGCGATGATCGGGTTCTGGCTCTGCATGACTGCTAAATGATCCTTGGGCGCACAATTCGCAAGGTGTTGGTTACTTCATTTCGATCCGCTGCACCGCGTTGTTCAGCGCCTCGTCCGACGCATCAGGGTTCAGTTGCAGGAACTGCAGGTTGAGCACCGTGGCAAACAGGATCCAGGCGAGATAGGGCAGCAACAGCAGCCCCGCCCAGCGCCGCACCTGGAAGAACAGGTAGATCGTGACCATCACGGCCACGTCGAGCAGCACGATCACCACCAGCGCCCCGGCAATGTTGTGCCACAGGAAAAACATCGGCGACCACAGCAGGTTAAGGCACAGCTGCACCACGAAAGCGATAATCGCCCCGTTGCGGAAGCGCGATCCGAAGGCGGAACAGACCCCGGCCAACGCCAGACCCATCGCAACATAAAGGATCGACCACACGATGCCGAAAGCGGCTGGCGGCGGGTATATGTCGGGCTTGCGCAACATCGTGAACCACGGGTTGCCATCCCCGCTTCCCGCCAACTGGCCAGACAGGAATCCGAGCAGCACGACCGCCGGAACGAGAAACAAAGACCAGCGGACTAGGCTGGCGCGCAACTGTGCCGGGCTGGCAAGACGATTCATCGTTCCCCCGTATGCGATTCGGACAGGTGATCCACGTAGGGTTGTGCCGTGTGTCGCATCCGCCCGCAACCCGCGGTTTGCCCCCATTTAGTCGGAATCGGGGCCTTTTTTGCGATCGCGCCATGCATTGACGAGAAATTCGACGTTTCCTTCGGTCCCGGTGATGGGGCTTGGCGCGAGGCCCTCGATAATCCACCCGGCATTTTCGAGCCAATCGCACACCTCGCGGCAGACCCGTTCATGCAGCGCCGGATCGCGCACGATCCCACCCTTGCCGACCTCACCGCGCGCGACCTCGAACTGCGGCTTGATCAGCGCGACCAGCCGGCATTCCTCCGCCGCCAACGCCAGCGGCACCTCCAGCACCTTGGCAAGGCCAATAAAGCTCGCATCGCAGACCACCCAATTGCAGGGGCGGTCGATCTGCGCCGTGGTCAGTTCGCGCGCATTGGTCTGTTCGAGCAGGGTGATGCGCTCGTCCTGCCGCAGCTTCCAGTCGAGCTGGTTGGTGCCGACATCGACCGCGAACACATGCTCCGCCCCATGATGGAGCAGAACCTGTGTAAAGCCGCCGGTCGACGAGCCGATATCCATCGCCACCGCGCCCGTGGGATCGAGCCCGAAGTGCTTGATCGCGTGATCGAGCTTGATCCCGCCGCGCCCCACCCATGGATGGTCCTTGCCCTTCACGCTGATGGCGGTGTCGACGGGCAGTTGCTGGCCCGGTTTGTCGATCCGGCTATCGCCGCCCTTGGCGTCCACCCGGAACACCAGCCCCGCCATTACCAGCGCCGCGGCGCGGGTGCGGCTTTCGGCCAGCCCCCGTTCCACCAGCAGTTGATCGATCCTCATGCGAGATGTCTTGCGCTCGGCCATGTGGGCCGCGATAGGAGGCACCGCGTACGCTTGCCAAGAGCCAAGCTGTGCGCGGACGATGAAATTCCTGCGTCCGGAGAAGCGCTTCATGACCGACAGACCGCCCCTCACCCCTGCTGGCAAGACCACCCGCCGCCTTGCGCTTGGCGGCGCGGGGCTTGCCGCGCTGGCAGGTCTCGGCCTGTGCCTCGGTGCCTGCGCGCCGAGCACTCCTGCGCCGGTGGCGGCACCCGCTCCGGCCCCGCGTCCTGCCCCAACTCCCGCACCGGCCCCCGCGCCGCAACCGCAACCCACGGCCGCTCCGCCGCAGGTCGTCACGCCCGCCTACGATAACTGGATGGACGCCCCGCAAACGCCGGGTGACTGGTCATTCCGGCTAATCTCCACTGGCGCGCTGGCGCAGTTCGGCACCGATCCGGCCAATCCGCTGTTCGGGCTCGAATGCGTGAGAGCGACCGGGCAAGTGTTGCTCCATATGCCGAGGGTAACCGGCGGCGCGCTGCTGCTCCACACCGAGACCATCGACCGCACCCTGGAGCCAGCGACCATACCGGGCGGCCCGGCCTATGCCCGCTATATCCTTTCAGCGCGCGATCCGCTGCTTGATGCGATAGTCTTTTCCAAGGGCCGCTTCGCCGCCATCGCGAACGGCGGCCCCGCCTACTTCCTGCCCGCCTGGCCCGAGGTCACGCGCGTAGTGGAAGAGTGCAGGCTCTAGCTTGTTGAGCGCAGCCCCATCCGGGGCTGCATCCTCGGCGTTGATCGCCCTGCCCTTGCAGGCTGCCGTGCACCTGCTGGCGGGCCGAGCCTGCGCGCAAAAGTAACGATGGCAAACCCGCAAAACCGCAACAAAACCGTCAAGAAAGCGGCTTGCGGGCAGGCGCTCTATTCTGACTGTGAAAAAGAATAAAACAAGCCTTGTCTTGTGCAGCTGCACGATTCACAAAGGACACAAGGCCAGCGGTTATCGCGGTCTTCGCCCCCGGTGAAACGGTTTTGGGTGTTGGCTAATTTAGCGCGAAAGGAGGTGATCCGATGTCTCATGGTTCAGCAGGGAGGTCGGTTAGTTTCCGCACGGGGCACTATCGGGTCTGAGCAACCCGGTAGAGGCTTACGTGGGCGGCACTTCCGGCCGCTGACCATGCGAAGGGCTGTTTCCGCTGAGGTGGAAGCAGCCCTTCTCATTTGGGCAACGATATCCGGGCGCAGCCCCGCTCCACAGAGCACCCTTCAAATTCACGCATCAACAGGCTAGACAATGCGCTGACACAAGCCATTTTGATGGAAAGTTTCTTCGCATCTTGCATTAGTATAATTTTCTGTCATTAGCGCCCATTCCACAGCAAGGACCACATAGTATGGCGACGCTCGCCGAAAGCCCGATTGCCTTTGAGACCGTGCCGCATCCGGCCCCTACCCCCGCTGATGAGCGCTCCGCGCGCATCGCCGAGCCGGGCTTTGGCACCGTATTCAGCGATCACATGGTCTCGATCGACTGGAACGAGGCGCACGGCTGGCACAACGCAAAGGTCGGTCCGCTCGAAGCAATCCCGCTGCACCCGGCGTCCAGCGTGCTGCACTATGCGCAGGAGATCTTCGAGGGCCTCAAGGCCTATCGCCTCGACGATGGCACCATGGCGCTGTTCCGCCCCGAAGAGAACGCGCGCCGCTTCAATGCTTCTGCGCAGCGGCTCGCCATGCCCGAGATTCCCGAAGAGACTTTCGTCGAGGCCGTTCGCCTCGCGGTCGAGGCCGACAAGGACTGGTTCCCCCCGGTTGACGGCGGCTCGCTCTATATCCGCCCCTTCATGTTCGCGACCGAGCACTTCCTTGGCGTGCGTCCGGCCAAGAACTACAAGTTCCTCGTGATCTGCTCGCCAGCGGGCAACTATTTCAAGTCGGGCGCGCCGGCGGTCAGCGTCTGGGTGTCGGACTATACCCGCGCAGCGCCGGGCGGCACGGGCGCTGCCAAGTGCGGCGGCAACTATGCCGCCAGCCTCGTGCCCACCAAGGAGGCCTTCGCGCAGCATCACGATCAGGTGGTGTTCCTCGATGCGGCCGAGCACAAATGGATCGAGGAACTGGGCGGCATGAACCTGTTCTTCGTGTTCGACGATGGGACCATGGTGACCCCACCGCTGAGCGGCACGATCCTGCCCGGCATCACCCGCGACAGCCTGATCACGCTTGCCCGCGATGAGGGGCTGGCCGTGCGTGAGGAGCGCTATTCGATCGAGCAGTGGCAGGCCGATGCGGCTTCAGGCCATCTGGTCGAGACCTTTGCTTGTGGCACCGCCGCCGTGGTCACCCCGGTCGGCACCGTCGCGGGTCGCGAGCACAACTTCACCATCGGCACGGGCGGCCCCGGCCAGCTGACCGGACGGCTGAAGCAGCGGCTGGTCGATATCCAGCGCGGCAAGGCCACCGATCCGCACGGCTGGGTCATGAAGCTGGACTAAGCGCAATGAAGATGTTGCAGGCGTTCCGCGTGGTCGCCTTTATCGAAGGGATCACCACGATCCTGCTGTTCCTCGTCGCCATGCCGCTGAAATACGGGCTTGGCTACGAGACGCTGATCCGCCCCTTCGGCATGGCGCATGGCGTGGCCTGGATCGCCTATGTGGTGGCCATGGCCGTGTGCCTGCCTTTCAAGGGCTTCACCATCGCCGAATGGCTGCGCACCTTCGTCTTCGCGCTGTTCCCGACCGGCACCTTCCTTAACGACCCGCTGATCGCGCGCCGTCAGGAACAGCTCTCCCGCGCCTGATCAGATCGAGCGCGGGTAGATCGGGAGGATATCGACCGGGATGTCGTTCATCCCGGCGATCACATCTTCGGCATGCTCGTCGAGATGGGCATATTTGGCGAAGAAAGCCTTGGTGCCCTCGTAATCGCCCTTGGCCTGGAGCATCAGCTCTTCGGCGAGCAGGTCACGCAGGCCGGTTTGCAGCTTTGCCATGTCGATCACATAGTGGCCCGCGTCGGCGTCCCAGGCGAAGGCGCCCTTGTCGAGCAGGTAGCCATATTGCACCGCCGAGCCCTTGCCGTGAGCTTCCTCGATGCCGAAGCGCACCGAGCGGAAAATCCCGGCGAAGTAGGTCGCCAGCAGCTCTTCCTTCTCCGCCTCGGGCAGTTCGCCGAGCTGCATCATGTACAGCAGGTTGTACATGCCCATGACATCAGCCTTGCTTTCCTCCAGCGCCGAATACTGCTCTTTCAGCTCGGCGTTGACGGTGGTTTCGCGGCCATCGACCGTGATCGTGCCGGGCCCGAGCGAGTGGCTGAGTTCGTGGAACAGCGTGAACAGCGTCATGTACTTGCGGCTGACCAGCGCGGCCTGATCAGCGCTCAGCACGACATCAGCGATAGGATCGAGGATGCGGTCGAACTTGGCGCCCAGCACATTGGCGAGGATGACCTTCTTCGCGCCCTTGGCCTCGCGCACACGCTCGTCATTCGGCAGGTTGAAGGCGATGGTCTGCACGCCGGGCACGTTATCGCCCCCGCCCTGCACCTGATCGGCGACCGAGATCGGGCTTTCGAACCCGCGCGAGAAATTCTTGTATTCGTCCTCGATGGGCAGATTGCCCTCCATGTCGCGCAGATAGCCGACATAGCGGCGCAGCGCGGCGCTCTCTTCCGGGCTGCGCAGCGTGACGAAGCTCTCGAAGGCGGTCTTGGTGCCGTAAAGCCGGTCGGTGTAGACCTCGTAGGGCCCGATCGCGACTTCAATGGGGGTGTCCTTGAGGTCCATCCAGGCCATTTCGCTTTCGAAATAGTCATCACTTTCAAAGCTATCAGCACGAAGGCTGAGAAACTTCTTGAGGCTGGGGTTGGAGGTGATCTCAGCCGCTTCACGCAGCAGCTGCGCGGCGGGTTTCAGCCACTCGGCATATTCCACCGAATAGGGCACGGCGACATAGCCGCCCTCGCCATCGCGCTTCACCACCGTATAGGGGCTCATCAGCGCATCCTTCTGGTCGGGATGCGCTTCGAGGTAGGCGTTGAACTCCTCGCGGTTGATATCGACCGGATAGAAGCCCGCGCCTTCGGGCCACTCGGCATCACCATAGAACGGCTTGTTATCAGCCACCGAATCCCACGGGCCGAAATTGCGATCGAACATCTCGAGCGTGTCATCATCGCCCGCGGCGACCAGCTCCTCGCGCATGGTCGGCAGATCTGCCCCGCGCTGGCGCAGGTAGATCTCGCTCATCAGGCGGCTCGCGTCGATGAGCTTGTTGACGACCTGCTTCTCCTCGTCGGTGAGGTAGGAGGTGTCGACCTGCATCTCAACCGGGACGATCGAATCGCGGCTCGCCTGCATCGAGTATCCGCCCGTGTCAGCCGGCTGCTCGCCCGAGGAACAGGCAGCAAGGGCAAGGGTCAGCGGCAGGAGAGACTTGGCAAGACGGCGCATGAGGCAGGCATCCATGTGGCAACAATTGAAACTTGTTGCCTGCCTAGGACGCTTGGCCGCGCGAGTCCATCGCCTCGCGGCGCAGCGAAGGATCAGGCCTCGCGGTCGTTCCAGCGCCAGCGCGCCGATTCGCCGCGCACCTCGTCGACCATCTGGTCAGCCAGACGTAGCGTCTCGGTGAGATCGACATCGGCCTCCGGCGCAGGCGGAGCCAGCACCGCCGACAAGGCACTTTTGGAAACGAGGAACACGTCGCGGCGGGTCACGCCCTCGGCGGCGACATCGGCAAAGGCGCGCTGCACGTCGCCATTGGCCTTGTGGACGGCAATGCGCGCCTCACCCGTTGCGACATCGGCGAAGGCATAGACACCCTCGCCATCGGTCAGCGTCGTGCGATCACCCAGCGACACTTCGATCCCCGCCACCGGCAGGCCGCGCGCATCGATCACGCTGCCCGACAGCTCACCGGCAAAGGCGGCAGTGGGAGCGGCGGCGAGAACGGCGGCAACAAGGCAAAGACCAAAGCGCATAGAACAGACCCATCCGGCGCGGGCCCTATCGCCCGCAGCACATGAAGGCTGCTCAAGCCGAGTTTGATGACAGCATTATTGCACTTGGTGACTTTTTCGCGTCATCCGTGAGGCCGCGCGGTGACCTAATCCAGCGCGCGCAGGATCAGGTCGCTCGCCCGTTCGCCGATCATAATGCTGGTGGCATTGGTGTTGCCCTGCGGCAGCGTCGGCATGATCGAGGCATCGGCCACGAACAGCCCTTCCACCCCGATCACCGCACAATCCGGCCCGACCACCGCCAGCGGATCGTCCGCCGCGCCCATCTTTGCCGTTCCGACCGGATGGTACATCGGGATCGTCGCCAGGCCGAGATAGCTCGACAGGCCTTCCGCATCGGCAAAGTCCGGTCCGGGGCGCACCTCGCTGGTGACAAGGCCGGCCATCGCCGCCTGATCCATCACCTTGCGCGCGACCTCCAGCCCCTCGACCAGCTGCGCACGGTCGTCGTCATCCCCGAGCAACTGGTGCGTGATCACCGGCGGCGCTTCGGCATCGCCAGAGGCCAGCGTGATCGCACCGCGCGAGGCCGGACGCATCAGGCCCACCAGCGTCGTCACCGCGCTGCCCTCGCGCAGGGCGAGGTTGCCATCGGGCGTAATGTCGAAGGCAAAGGCCGAGAAGGCGAGCTGTATATTCGGCGCGGGCAGCTCCTCGCGCGTTTTCACGAAGGCCTGTGCATGGCCGATCCCCGTGGTGAGCGCACCGCTGCGCTTGGCCAGGAACCCGAGCACCGACTTCGCCCCGCCAACACCGCGCGCATCGTTGTTGAGCGTATGGGCCGAGACCTCATTCACAAGGTGCACCGCCGGATGCTCCTGCAGGTTCTGCCCTACCCCCGCCCGATCAGCGATCACGTCAATGCCGTGCTGTTTCAGTTGCGCACCCGGCCCGACGCCCGACAACATCAGCAAGCGCGGCGTGTTCAGCGCGCCCGCCGAGAGCACCACGCCTTCGCGCGCCTCCAGCACCTGCTCCTCGCCCATGCAGCGGATCGTCACGCCCGTGGCGCGCTTGCCGGTAAAGTTCACGCGCAGCACCTGCGCCTCGGTCCGGATGTCGAGAGTCCTGGGACGGTGCTTCAGATAGCCCGTGGTCGGCGAGCGCAAGCCGTTGCGCTGCGACAGCTGGATATAGTCGACGCCTTCGCTCTGTTCGCCGTTCAGGTCGCTCGAGCGCGGATAGCCCGCCTCCTCGACCGCCGCGATCCAGCTATCGGTAACGGCATAACGCGAACGCACTTCGGAGACCGCAATTGGCCCGCCGGTGCCGCGCCACGGGTCTTTCCCGCGCTCGTTGTCCTCCAGCCGTTTGAAGTACGGCAACACGCTGGCATAGTCCCAGCCCTTGGCGCCCAGTTCGGCCCAGTGGTCATAGTCCCAGGCCGCGCCGCGGATGAACATCATCCCGTTGATCGCGCTGCCCCCGCCGAGCCGCTTACCCGCTGGCCAGACGTCGGGCCTGCCGCCCACGCTCGGGTCCGGCTCGGCCTTGTACATCCAGTCGAAGTTCGGCGTGTGGACGATCCCGCTCATCAGCGCGGGCACCTTCGAGCGCACATCGAACTTGCCGCTGCCCGCCTCGATCAGGGTCACGCGCTTGCCTGCCTCGGCCAGCCGCACCGCCAGCGGCAGGCCCGCCGAGCCGCCGCCAACCACGATAATATCTGTCTCTCTGGTCATCGTAACTCCCGTTACGATTGCATTGCCGCATGTGGTCGCTCGCGGCAAGAGGGTGAGCGGCCTGGCTGGGGCTGGCGTGCGGCGAAAGCCCAGCCCGCAGCCGGGTCAAGAAATGCTATGCTTGCGAAGCCGGTGGCGGCGGACCATCTACCCGGCAACACCTGACCCCTGTGGGAGACGAGACCATGTCCGATACCTATACCCCGCCCGAAGTGTGGACCACAGACGCCGAGAATGGCGGCCAGTTCGCAGGCATAAACCGCCCCACCGCCGGCGCGCGCGAGGAGACAGTGCTCCCGGTCGGCGAGCATCCGTTCCAGCTCTATTCGCTCGGCACGCCCAACGGGGTAAAGGCCACGATCATGTTCGAGGAGCTGCTCGAAGCAGGCCATGTCGAGGCCGAATACGACGCCTGGATGATCAAGATTTTCAACGGCGACCAGTTCGGCTCGGGCTTTGTCGATATCAACCCGAACTCGAAGATCCCTGCCCTCGTTGACCGCACGGGCGTGGAACCGGTGCGCGTGTTCGAAAGCGGCTCGATCCTCGTCCACCTCGCCGAGAAGTACGACTTCCTGCTGCCCGCCTCGGGCCGCGGACGCACCGAGGTGTTCAACTGGCTGATGTGGCAGATGGGCAGCGCCCCGTTCATCGGCGGCGGCTTCGGGCACTTCTATGTCTATGCGCCCGAGCGCTACAAGTATCCGATCGACCGCTACGCGATGGAGACCAAGCGGCTGTTCTCGGTGGCGGATAATCAGCTGGGCGAGACCGAATACCTCGCCGGGGGCAACTATTCGATTGCCGACATCGCCGCCTACACCTGGCTCGGCAACCTCTATCACGGCGCTTACAACGGCGCGGACAAGTTCCTCCAGCTGCACGAATTCGAAAACGTGGGCCGCTGGGTGAAGGCGATCGACGCGCGTCCGGGCGTGATTCGCGGGCGGCTGGTCAACACGCAGGCGATGGAAGAGCGGCACTCGGCGGCCGATTTCGACAAGGTCGAAGACCGGAGCCTGTTCGATCCGGTGCGCAAACGCGCCGACGTCTGACCTGCGACTTGCGCACGCGGTCGGGGCCGCTATATGGCACCCCTTCCGCGAGCGCTGCTGGGGCGTCGCCAAGTGGTAAGGCAGCGGCTTTTGGTGCCGCCATTCGCAGGTTCGAATCCTGCCGCCCCAGCCAATTCTCGGTTTCACACAAGGTTACGAAGCCCCACCCCGCGACCGGAAACCGTGCATGTCGCGGGTTCAGCTCAATGCCCGCACGGGTCCGGGCGCGGTGAGACGGGAAGCCAGGCGCGAACCGGCGCTCGAAGCCATCAGGCGAAACGAAGCACAAGGTGCGCGGCCCAGATTTTGCCGGTCTGCACAGTGCCCTAATAGCCGTCGTCGCCAGCTCCAGGGCTCATCCCGGAAAGCTGCCGTTGGTATAGAGGGCTCCGCCTTACAGAAAAACGTATCTGACACCTGAAAACTGAACCAAATACGGTTGGAGTTTTCTCCGCAGCCGTCCTTGGCTGCACAAACTATTCGTTAATTCTCTTTTCTCCCGCTGCCGTTTGAAAATTCTTGAAAATTTAACATAGGAATTTCTAAGGGAGGTGACGGGATCATGTACCTGATCCCGCGAAGAGGGGAAATGAATGTTAAATTCTAGTACTATTCGTAATATTGTCACTGTGTCGGCGATTTCTTTGGTGGTTAGCGCCTGCGGTTCGGGTGGCGATACCGGCGGAGCGGGATCATCCGACATGAGCCTTTCGGCAGGCCCTGATGTCTGCTTCAACGCTGTGGCCGACCAGATCGGAAGCGATGCGAAGGTTTCGGAAATCACATCCATGTTCAGCGCCGGACCTGACGTTGACTCTTCGGCCAGCGAACCTGCCGGGACCATGACGGTGTGCACCGCCTATTATCAGAATCCCGACGATCCGCGCAAACTGCTGAGCATCAGCTACGTGCCTGCCCTGGGCGAGTTCACCGATCCTGCCGACGTCGAAGTAAGCGTGAGTGGTGATGCTGCAGACTTCAACCTGGAGGACTACCTCGTCCCTCTGTCAGAGGTAAAGGCCGGCGCGTTGTCGGCGGTGTTCGACGCGAATGAAGCGCAGTTGGCTGACAAGTACAGCGCCTATGCATGGACCGGTGTGCAACTGGCCGATCCGGGCACATTCAATGACGAATTTGCCTTGCGGATTGCCTATGAAGGTCGCCTCAAGTCCAATGACGTCAAGGATGATGGCTATGCCATGGTCGCGCTCGATGGAACGACCGTGACCGACAACAACCTGTTCGACTGACGAGCGGAGCGGCGCGCCTGACCAATGCGGCTAAAAACCCTCAGGCGCGCCGCCCCGACATTGTCTCAGTTCTGACTGCTCAACGGAATTTGGCGTGGCGTGGCTTCACCGGTGTCGCGCATATATGCACAATAGACCCGTTCGCGCCTGCGCTCGCCGCTGGGCAGTGTCACCTCATATTCGATGTCGTAGTAGGTCATCGCGGGCGTTTCGCCCGGATCCTCCCGGGCTTCGATCAGATGATACCGGCTTTGCAATGGCAAGGCATCCCTCGTCGCCTGTTCGCAAGCCGACTGTGCACTATCGCATCCGGCAAGTGCTAGTGCCGCAGCAAGCACGATAGACTGTCGAACTGTCATAGCTCCAGACACAGTACGCGATTACGTCTGCCTGGAAAGTGCTTCCGTTCTCGCGCGGGGATTACCTCGCCAGCTTCGACATCGCTGAGTTCCCATCTTCGGCCTCGGAGAGTCGCCAAACCAGGCAGATTGCCCTATGCAGAGGCTATGTCAGATCGGCATGAAGACTCCGTCGAAGAGGTCTTGCAGTCCTCCTCAAGCGCCGCGCAGTCCTTTGTTGCGGCAAGCTGGTGTCGCTCGGGCCTCAAGCATGGGCTCGATGCCGGAGCGGAGCGCGAGCCGGAGCTGGTGTCCGGCGCCGAGCTGACCCAACGACTTGAGCGCCATGGCCTGTTGCTCGAAGTGGCTCGTCCGCTGCTCGACCAGTTGTACCAGACCGTTGCCGCCACCGGCTGCGCGGTCATGCTGTCCGACAGTGACGGCGTCATCCTCGAATCCCGCAGCCAGACGGGTGATCGCGCAATGTTCGACCAGGTCGGACTGACCCCGGGCGGGGTGTGGAGCGAAGGCCGCGAAGGCACCAACGGGATCGGCACCTGCCTCGTCGAGGGGCGGCCGGTCACGATCCACCGCGATGAGCATTTCGCCTCGCGCAATATCGGGATCAGCTGCATGGATGCGCCCGTGCGCGATGCAGCGGGGCAGCTCGTCGGGGCGCTCGACATCTCCAATTGCCGGGACGATCACAGCCCGGCGATGGGGGCGCTGATCCAGAAGATCGTGCAGGACGCGGCGCGCCGGATCGAAAGCGGCGTATTCCGCAAGTTCTTCGCAGGCCACCGCATCATCGATGCGAACCTGCCGGGCGGCGATGCGGCGTTGTTGGCGGTGGACCGTGACGATCTGGTGATCGGGGCGACCTATGCCGCGCGTCATCGTCTCAACCTGTCCGATGCGTGCCTGACCGGATCGCGCAGCGCGGCGGACATTCTCGGCGACGAAGAGACGGCGTCCTTCCACGACTCGGAAAGGGCGGTGCTGCGGCGCGCGCTTGCGCAGGCCGATGGCAACGCCACGCGCGCCGCCAAAGCGCTCGGGATCGGGCGCGCGACGCTCTATCGGCGGATGGAGAAGGTCGGTCTGACGCGCAGCTGACGCTTCGTTTTTCAAACTGTCTCGATAGCGAGACAGTTGCGCAGACCATCCGCCCAGCGGCACTTTCCAGCACGGCATTTTCGCGGAACCATCATCCTCACGACCGGGACTGCCCGGCAATTTCGAGAGGATGACATCATGGACATGCAGACCAACCCCGCCGCTTCGATGACCGCTCCGTTCGCAGAGCGGTACGATAACTTCATCGGCGGCCAATGGGTCGCGCCCAGGGACGGGCGCTATTTCGACAATATCTCCTCGATCACCGGCAAGCCGGTCGGCCAGGTCGCGCGCAGTCAGGCGGTGGATGTGGAGGCCGCGCTGGATGCAGCGCATGCCGCGAAGGATGCCTGGGGCCGCGCCAGCGTCGCCGAGCGCGCGCTGATCCTCAACCGGATCGCCGACCGGATGGAGGACAATCTCGCCAAGCTCGCCATCGCGGAAACCTGGGACAACGGCAAACCGCTGCGTGAGACGATGGCCGCCGACATCCCGCTGGCGATCGACCATTTCCGCTATTTCGCGGGCTGCATCCGCGCGCAGGAAGGCGGCATTTCGGAAATCGACCACGATACCGTAGCTTACCATTTCCACGAGCCGCTGGGTGTGGTCGGCCAGATCATCCCGTGGAACTTCCCGATCCTGATGGCGGTGTGGAAGCTAGCCCCGGCGCTGGCGGCGGGCAATTGCGTGGTGCTCAAACCCGCCGAGCAGACCCCGGCATCGATCATGGTGCTGATGGAGCTGATCGGTGACCTGCTGCCCGCCGGGGTGGTCAATGTGGTCAACGGGTTCGGTGTGGAAGCGGGCAAGCCGCTCGCCAGCAGCAACCGGATCGCCAAGATCGCCTTTACCGGTGAGACCACGACGGGCCGCCTGATCATGCAATATGCCACCGAGAACCTGATCCCGGTGACGCTGGAACTGGGCGGAAAGAGCCCGAACATCTTCTTCGAAGACGTGTGCCGCGAGGATGACGACTATCTCGACAAGGCGATCGAAGGCTTCGCGATGTTCGCGCTCAATCAGGGCGAGGTGTGCACCTGCCCCAGCCGCGCGCTGGTCCACGAGAGCATCTACGACCGCTTTATGGAAAAGGCGATTGCCCGCGTCGAGGCGATCAAGGCAGGCAATCCGCTCGACATGGAGACCATGATCGGCGCGCAGGCCTCCTCCGAACAGCAGCAGAAGATCCTCTCCTATATCGACATCGGCAAGCAGGAGGGCGCGCAGCTGCTTACCGGCGGCGAAGCTGCCCGATTCGAAGGCGAGATCGCGGACGGTTACTACGTCAAGCCGACCGTGTTCCGCGGCAACAACCGGATGCGCATCTTCCAGGAGGAGATCTTCGGCCCCGTCCTCTCGGTCACGACCTTCAAGGATCAGGACGAGGCGCTGCAGATCGCCAACGACACGCTCTATGGCCTGGGCGCAGGCGTGTGGAGCCGCGATGCGAACACCTGCTACCGCTTCGGCCGCGCGATCCAGGCCGGGCGCGTGTGGACCAACTGCTACCACGCCTATCCCGCGCACGCGGCGTTCGGCGGCTACAAGCAGTCGGGCATCGGGCGCGAAAACCACCGCATGATGCTCGACCACTATCAGCAGACCAAGAACATGCTGGTCAGCTACAGCGCGAAGAAGCTCGGCTTCTTCTGAGACGACAGGCCGGTGCGGTGGCGGCCCGCCGCACCATTTTCACAAGAACGCGAAATTCAGGAAAGACGCCATGAGCAAGACCATGAAAGCCGCCGTCGTACGGGCATTCGGCGAACCGCTGCGGATCGAGGAAGTCCCCGTCCCCGAAGTCGGCCCCGGCATGATCCAGGTGGCGATCCAGGCCTCGGGCGTGTGTCATACCGATCTGCACGCGGCGGAGGGTGATTGGCCGGTCAAGCCCGAGCCGCCCTTCATCCCGGGGCATGAGGGTGTCGGCTTCGTGTCCGCCGTCGGCAAGGGTGTCACTCATGTGAAGGAAGGCGACCGGGTTGGCGTTCCCTGGCTTTACTCCGCATGCGGCCATTGTGTGCATTGCCTGGGCGGCTGGGAGACGCTGTGCGAAAGCCAGCTCAACACCGGCTATTCGGTCAATGGTGGGTTCGCCGACTATGTGCTGGCCGACCCGAACTATGTCGGCCACCTGCCCGATAATATCGGCTTCAACGAGATCGCCCCGGTCCTGTGCGCAGGCGTCACGGTCTACAAGGGTCTGAAGATGACCGACACCAAGCCGGGCGATGCGGTGGTTATCTCGGGCATCGGCGGGCTGGGCCACATGGCGGTGCAATATGCGGTGGCGATGGGGCTGAACGTGGTCGCGGTGGACGTTGACGATGCCAAGCTCGATCTGGCGCGCAGGCTGGGTGCGAAGGAGACGGTCAACGCTCGGACCGATAATGACCCCGCCGCCACCGTGAAGCGGCTGACCGGCGGCGGTGCGCGCGGCGCGCTGGTGACCGCCGTGAGCGAGAAGGCGTTCGAACAGGCGGTTGGCATGATCGGGCGCGGCGGAACCCTCGCACTCAACGGCCTGCCGCCGGGTGATTTCCCACTCAACATCTTCGGCATGGTGCTGAACGGCATCACCGTGCGCGGCTCCATCGTCGGCACCCGGCTGGACCTTCAGGAATCGCTGGACTTCGCCGCCGATGGCAAGGTGGCGGCGACGATCTCCACCGCCCGGCTGGAGGACATCAATTCGGTGTTCGACCAGATGCACAAGGGCCAGATCGAAGGGCGCGTGGTCCTCGATATGACACGGTAAGAGCAGAAGGCATGTCGAGCCTGAAGGCGATCGGTCGACCGCTTTCGGGTTCCTGTCAGGCTAAAGGGCCCGCGTGGCTTACCCCGCTTGCTTCACCAGTGGCTCGCTGAGATGAGCGCGCTGCGATGCCAAGAATAACTCCACGTTCTGGAGCGGTGGTGACAACAAGAAGCCCTGTCCGAAGCAGCAGTTCTTCCTTTTGAGCAGATCGAGCTGCCTCGCGCTTTCGATGCCTTCCGCGATCACCGGAATGCCCATCGCCTCGCACATGCCGAGAACCGCGCCGACGATAGCGCGCGAATGGCTGTTGTCTTCAAGGCTGGTCACAAACGAGCGATCGATCTTGATCTTATCGAACGGAAAGATGTGCAGATAGCTCAGCGAGGCATAGCCGGTGCCAAAATCGTCAAGCGCGATGCAGATCCCCATCGCCGACAGGCGCCGCAGAACCAGCAAGGCCTTGTGCTTGTCCTCGATCAGCAAGTTCTCGGTAACTTCGATCTCCAGCCGTTTGGGAGGCAGTCCGGTTTCCATCAGAACAGAATGCACCAGTTGCGGCAAGTCCCCTTCGTTGAGCTGGACCGGAGAGAGATTGACCGCAACATGAAGAGGTTCCGGCCATGCCTTGGCGGCGAGGCACGCTTCTCGTAGGACCCACTCGCCAAAATCCCTGATCAGTCCGCCCTGCTCGGCAATCGGAATGAATGTTTCGGGACTGATCGTGCCCAGCTCGGGATGGTGCCAGCGTGCTAATGCCTCGAAGCCAACCAGCTTGTTGTCCGCCAGCCTGAATTGCGGCTGATAGACGAGTTTCAACTCACCTGACTTGCTGGCCAACGCCGCACACAGATCGTTTTCCAAACGGCGCCGCTGCTCAATCGCCTCCGTCATGGAGACATCGAAGGCGCAGGCCTTGCCTCTGCCGCCCTGCTTGGCCTTGTACAGCGCCAGATCGGCATTGCGCATCAGGCATTCGGCATCGCTGGCATTCTCAGGGCTGACATCGTCAGGGAAGAGCGCATATCCGATGCTGGCTCCCGCCGAAATGACCTCGTCGTCATTGTGAAGCAGCGCGCTGGAGACTTCGACCAACCTGGCAGCGCACCGATGCGCCGCCTCGGCCGAAGGCAGATCGGCTTGCAGCAGCGCGAATTCATCGCCGCCGATCCGGGCGATTGTATCACCCTCCCCTGCAACCGAACCGAACGCTTCGGCCAGATTGACCAGTAAGGCATCGCCGGCGAGATGTCCGTATCGGTCGTTGATCTCCTTGAAGCTGTCGAGATCGATCAGATGCAAAGCGAAGGGCTTGCCCGAAGTCTCAGCTGCGGCAATCAGCTCTTGCAGTTCCTGCTGAAAATACCCTCGATTATACAATCCTGTCAGCGAGTCACGTTGGGCCAGGAAGTTCACGCGCTCCTGAGCCGCAATGCGCTCGAAAACCAGCGTGCAGAGCTGAGCGCAAATGTCGACGATACGCACGTGGAAAGCCTTGGGCGTGATTGGGCTCACCGAATAGAATGCAAAGACGCCTTCGACAGTGCCGTCACTTCCCTTGATCGGCGTCGACCAGACTGACCGGTATTCGAGATCGGCGGCAATTTCCCGGTAAGGCGCCCACAGCGGATCGACCCGGATATCCGAGACATTGACCTGTTCCCCCAACCATGCGGCGGTGCCGCACGATCCCGTCACCGGCCCGACTTCAAGGTCCTCGATTGCATCGCAATACCATTGCGGAAGGTCGGGTGCGGCCAGCAACTTCAGGTGGCCACCTTCATCGATCAGGGAGACCGCCATGTGCATGTCGGGGACTAGCTGCTGAACTTCCGTGCACACGACCTCCATCATCGCTCGCAAATCCTTGCCGTGCACGAGATCGCGCAGCAGCCTGTGCTGCAGCGTTGCGTGAATCTTGGAGAACGTGATGTCTGAAAGCGTTGCGACAATGTAGGATGACAGGTCACTATCGTCGATGACGACATTGGCTGTCATACTGACCCACTTGGGTTCGCCGCGCACATCATAGACAAGAATGTCGCCCTGATAAGCACCCTGTGCTTTGAGCGTGGCCAGCGCCTGCGCCAGACTTGCCCTCATATCGCCGACGTCCGGAAGGCTGTCCCTGATCCTTCGCCCGATAATGTCCGCAGGTTCGTGCCCAATCAGCCGCGTATAGGCTGCGTTGACGAAGGCAACGCAGCCGTTCATGTCGGTTGCAACTACAGCTTGATCCAGACTGTTGGTTGCCAACCTGATCAGATCGTACTTCTTCTGAGTCACGTCCATCGTTTGATGGTGACACTATTGTGTAAACAATTGTCTACGAAGTGGATTCTTCAGCAGAGATGCTGGGATGACACCCTTCGAATCAATGCTGCGAAGATGTCTTCCATCTCCTCCTTGATCCGATAGAGCACTGTTCGAACGCGGCCTGTTGCCGCTACCTTTTGGAGCAGGCGAGCAAGAAGCTCACGGTCGCCATTCAGGCGAGCCCCAACCTATGCGCCATCGAGCCTGATGCAACGAAAGCCGATGTGATTGGTCGAGCTGTCAATGGCCTGCCCCTGCCGGGCCGAGGGGCGATAGCGCTGGCAATATGTCTCGGCGCACAGGTGAGAGCCGCCCTTGGTCACCCGGCGCGGAATCTTGAGCTGCGGCGAACAGGGATCGAAGCTCTCGCGCTTGGCCGCTCCGCGCGGATTGGCCACGGTGCAGCAGGCATCGGGCCGCTTCTTGGGCGTCTGCGTGGGCTGGCCATACCAGTCGCCGGTCCATTCCCAGACGTTGCCGATCGTGTCGTAAAGGCCATAGGCATTTGGCGGGAAGCTCCGCACCGGGCTGGTGCGTTCCCAGCCGTCTTCGCAGGTGTTCTCATGCGGAAACTGGCCCTGCCAGTAGTTCGCCATCATCCGGCCTCCCGGGGCCAGCTCGTCTCCCCACTGATATTCACGGCCATCGTCATGGCCGCCGCGGGCGGCGAATTCCCACTGGGCTTCGCTTGGCAAGGTTTTGCCCGCCCAGGTGGCATAGGCTTTCGCATCGGCGTGGGTAACGTGAACGACCGGGTGATCGAGCATCGCATCGATCGAACTGTCCGGCCCGAGCGGATGCCGCCAGTCCGCCCCGAGGCAGAACTGCCACCATCGCGTCCAGTCCTGCAGGCCGACCGGCTGGTGTGGCGGGGAAAAGACCAGCGAGCCGGGCTTCGCAAGTTCGGGATCCATGCCCGGATAGTCGGCCGGATCAGGGGCCAGTTCAGCGAAAGTCACATGCCCTGTGGCGTCCACGAATTCGGCAAATTGCGCGTTGGTCACCGGCGTTTCATCAATCCAGAACGCATCGACCCGCACCCGCCGCAGCGGCCGCTCCTCGGGATAGAAACGTTCGGACCCCATCGTGAAGACACCGCCCTCGATGCGGACCATGCCTTCCGGCGAATTCTTGTTGCTCGGCTTCATCTTGCAGACTCTCGCGCAGTTGGCGCCCCGCGCCAAGCCCGAAGGCTCCGACGGCGCGGGATTTTCAGGCCTATTGGCTCAGGCGCTTGGAATTCGGATCGATGCGGGCCATTTCCGGGTTTCTGAGCGCGGGGTCCCAGTGCTCTGCAATCTTGCCGTTCTCAAGGCGGAAGGTATCAAACCAGCTGGTGTAATAGAGGCCGGTTTCCTCGCTCTCCTCGCGCCGCACGAAAACGAAGGTGACCATGTCGCGTTCGGCGATGATCGACACCAGCGGCAGCGATATGGTCTCCTCGATCTCGCGCTCGGGCCGCGAATTGCGGATGAACTCTTCCAGCGCGGCCGCGCCGCTGGCTGCATTGGGGTTATGCTGGATGTAGTCGTCGGCAATGAAATCGCGCACCCGGTCCGCGCGCCCGGCCTGTAGCACCGTGCGGTACATGTCGTAGCAAAAGCGCTTGTTGGCCGCGAGTTGCGGGTCGTCGCTGGCAAGCAGCTGTTCGTGATCGACCGCCACAACCGGCGGCGCGAAACCCTCAGCCGCCTCGGCAGCGGGCTTCAGTTGGGTGACCTTGGTCATACTTCTCACACCTTGTCGTAGTGGAACGGGGCGATCAGCGGCTCGGGGTAGCATTCGTACTGCATCGTCGGCGGCAGATCAGGCTGAAGGCCGTCGATCGAGCGCAAAAGCGGCACGCCTTCCTTGTTCCACCCACGGTCGAACTCGACATAGATGTTCATGTAGCCGTGGAGCATGGCGATCTTCCATTCGCCGTCGACGCGCTTGTATTCGTTCTCGTAGGTCGCCTCACCCCAGCGCGCCTCGTTGCCGAGCGAGCCGACCATCATGAAGGTGCGCCAGCGCGCCTTGGCGGTGCCCGCTTGGCTATCGACATGGATCACCGGCTGCAGCTGCATGTGGTTGTAGAGCATGCCCTTGCCGTAGGGCGGCAGGTGATGGAGGTATTCGCGCACCCGCTCGCGGCCAACGAACACGCCGCGTCCGGCCAGTTCGAGCGTGCCATCCTCGGCGAACAGCTCGGCCGCCTTGTCCCACAGTCCCTTGTCGACATAGTAGCCATAGGCCGCCTGCAGGTTCTGCACCGACTGGAAATCGCGCGAGTGGCGCACCTCCGCTTCGAGTTCGGCCTGCCGCTCCTTAAGGGCCGCGAGTTCGGCGAGCACTTCGCTCATCTGATCAGACATGGTCTCTCCTGTTATTCCTGCGCCAGGTCTTCAAAAGACCGGGCTTCGATAAAGCTGCGAATATCGTTGAGCTGGCCGGACGTTAGCTTGTCGGCGAAGCTCGGCATCCCGTTGGGTGCGAGCGCGCCGCCCAGCACGACGGCGGAAAATGCCTCGCTCGGCACCACGCCCGAAGCGCGCAGATCGGGATAGGCGCCCGCACTCACCACCCCCGTGCCGTGGCAACGCAGGCAATAGCGCGCGTAGAGCTTGTTGCCCCGTGCGATCGCGGCTTCGTCCTCCGGTCGGGCGGAAACGATAGCGCGACGCGGGGCTTCTGGCGGCGTGAAGGCAGGCAGTGTCTGTTCGCCGTCAAGCGCGAACACCAGCAACCGGTTCGGCCCGACCGACTTGCCTGCCTGCAAGGCCATCACTCCGCCAGTGAGCGGCCAGCCGCCGCCCCAGCCCGAGAGCACGGCGATGTATTGCACCCCGTCGATGGCATAGGAGATCGGCGGAGCGATCACCGCCGTTTGTGCATCGAAAGACCACAATTCCTCGCCGTTCGCCGCATCGTAGGCGACGAGTTCACGCGCGGTGTTGCCAGCGAAGACCAGCCCACCTGCAGTGGCGAGCACACCGCCATTGAACGGGGCAACCTGATTGACGCGCCAGACTTGCTCCTGCTTCACCGGGTCCCAGGCGATCAGATAGCCCTTCATCCTGGCATAGAGTTCGTCGCGCTGCTCTTTGGTCATCGCGCCGCCGCCATCCATGGCCACGCCCGAGGTATAGGCACCGATCACCTGCTCTTCGTCGGCAGCGGCATAGGGCATCCCCACATCCTGCGCGGGGATATAGACGAGGCCGGTATCGGGGCTGAAGGCCATCGGCGGCCAGTTGTGCCCGCCGCCGGAACTCGGGAACTGGAACGAAGGCTCGCCGGTGCGATAATAGCGCGCCGAGGGGGCTTCGATTGGGCGACCTGTCTTGGGATCGAGGCCGGTGGCCCAGGTCACGTTGACGAACGGCTTGCCCGAAATGAACTCGCCCGTCTCGCGGTCGAGCACGTAGAAAAAGCCGTTCTTGGGTGCCTGCATCAGCACCTTGCGCAGCTTCCCGTCGATTTCGAGATCGGCGAGGATGATGTTCTGGGTGGCAGTATAGTCCCAGCTTTCGGCGGGGGTGGTCTGGAAGTGCCAGCGGTATTCGCCGGTCTTCGCATCGACCGCGACGATGGAGGACAGGAACAGGTTGTCGCCCTTCCCGTCGGAGCGCATCTGGTGGTTCCACGGCGATCCGTTGCCGACACCAATATAGACGAGGCCAAGCTCGGGATCGTACTCGATGGCGTCCCAGGCGGTGCCGCCGCCGCCATATTTCCACCATTCGCCGGCCCATGTGTCGGCAGCCATGTCCATCGCGCTGTCGCTGGCGGCATTGTCTGGCACGCCGGGCTCTCCTGGCACGGTGTAGAAGCGCCATGCCTGCTCGCCGCTGTCCGCGTGGTAAGCCGTCACAAAGCCGCGCGCGCCAAATTCTGCGCCGCCATTGCCGATCAGGACCAAGTCACCAACCACGCGCGGCGCGCCGGTGATCGTGTAGTTCTCGGCCAGCGGGTCGGACTGGTCGATGGTCTGCACCTCCCACACGGGCGTGCCGCTCTGCGCGTCGAGCGCAATCAGCCGCCCGTCGAGCGCGCCGACGAACACCTTGCCATCGTCCACCGCCACGCCGCGCGAAACCGGCCCGCAGCAGCCGCGCGCAGACGCTGCGCGCACCTGCGGATCGTATTCCCACAGCAGCTCGCCGCTGGTGGCATCGACCGCCTGCACCACGTCATAAGCGCTGACGAGATAGAGCACCCCGCCCACCATGATCGGGGTCGCTTCCTGCCCCCGGTCAGTGCCGAGGTCGTGGGAGAAGACAAGGCCCAGCCGCTCGACATTGCTGGTGTCGATCTGCTCGATGTCAGCGAACCGCTGCGCCATCTCGTCGAGCCCGTGCATCGACCACTCGGCATCGGCTGTCTGACTGCTGTCGCAGCTTGCCAGCGCAAGGGCGAGCACGAGGCCGCCAAGAGCTTTGCCGAGGGCTGATGTCATGCGAACTTCCTAGCCAATACGGAACGTGTTGCCATCTGCATTACCTTGCAGCGGCGGGGGTGGCCCTGCAACCGCGCGGGATTGGGTCGGAACGCGGTTGCAGGGCCTCGGGATCGCGGTTGGGTTAGAACCGCTTGGTGGCACTCACCGACCACTCGCGCGGGCGGCCGGGCTGGCCCATCGAGAAGCCGCCCTGAGCATTGTCGAAAGCACCCACGAAATAGTATTCGTCGGTGATGTTGGTGACCGCGACCGACAGGTCGAGATCGCCTTGGCCATTGGTCCAGGTCACACGCCCGTTGAGCAGGGTGTAGCCATCCACACGCGAGTTGGGCGTGTTGCCCGAGTTCACGAAGAAGTGTGACTGGTAGGACAGGTCGACCCGCGGGGTCAGTGTCGAGCCATTGCCGAACTCATGCTCATAGGAGGTGCCGACGGAGTACTTCCACTTGCTGGTGAACGGCGCCACCGCATCGAGCGTCACACCGCTGACCGCCGGGTTGAGGCTGGTGTAGTCGAAATCGAGATAACTGAGCGTGCCCTCCACGTTCCAGCCCGCGAGCGGCTCGACCTGCGTTTCAACCTCGAAGCCAAGCACCTCGGCATCGCCGGCATTGGCCGTCATCGCACAGGGGAACGGCGCGCCGCCCGGCGTGAACTGCGGACACGAGTTCAGAACCAGCTGGATGTCGCTGTAGTCATTGAAATAGGCCGATGCGTTCAGCCGCAGCATGCCGAACAGGTCGCTCTTCAGGCCCAGTTCGTAGGCCTTGAGCGATTCTGCATTGAACGAGGTGACCTGCGTGGTGAAGTAGGGGCGCGGGTTGATGCCGCCGCCCTTGTAGCCGGTCGAGAACTGGCCATAGACCATGACCTCTGGCGTGATCTCGTACTGCAGGTTGGCGCGGTAGTCCCAGCGGACTTCCTGATAGCTGCCCACGCGCCCATCGAGCCCGCCAACGCGCGGAACGCCGGGGGAACCATCGACATAACGGCGCGAGAACTTGTAGTCCTTGCTCTCGTCGGTCCGACGCACGCCGCCGTTGAGGGTAAGGCCGTCGAGCAGTTCCCACGAAGCCTGCGCGAAGAAGGCCAGCGACTTCGCATTCACGATCTCGCCGAGGCTGGCGAATTGCAGCCCGGCAGTGCGCAGGTCCTGCACGTAAGGGAAATCGGTGTCCTGCTGAGAGAAGTAGCCGCCGACAGTCCAGAAAACGCGGTCGTTGGCGAAGGAGCCGCCAAGCCGCAGTTCCTGACTATAGAACGACACGTTGAGATCGTTGTAGCTGTTGTTCAGCACCAGCGGCGAAAGGTCGCTGTCGTTGGAGAACTGCGAGCTGAAATCGCGGTAGCCCGAGATCGAGGTCAGTTGCAGGTTCTCCGCCAGGTCGAATTCGCCGAGCAGCGAGATGCCGAAGCCCTCGTAGCGGGTCTTCAGATCGCGCGTGGTATCGAACAGGAAGCCGTTGGCAGGATCAGCCGGAGCGAAGCCGGTTTCGTAGTTACAGTAGGGCCCGCAGATGAAGCGGTCATCCCACGTAACGCCGGTGTAGTCGCCCTGCACGCGGGCAAGCTGGTCAGGTCTCAGCGGGTAGGTCGCGCGCAAGATCGCGGCGCTCGGGCGGCGGGTGTCGCTGACGTAATCCGCCGACAGCATCAGGTCGACCGCATTGCTGGGGTTGTAACGCAGCTGCGCGCGAACGGCCTGATAGTTCACATCGCCATCACGGTCGATCAGGCAGTCATCGCTGCCCACGCGGGCGGGGATGCCGCCGGTGGTCGGGTTGTTGACGCTGCCCTGCGGGTTGACGCAGCCGAAGTCGAGCACGTCGATATAGCCGTCCTGACGCTTGGCCGAACCCGACACGCGCACCGACAGATCTTCGGCCAGACCAAAGTCGAAGTTGCCGCGCAGGTCCATGCGGTTGCGGCTGCCATAGGTGCCCGAGATCATGCCCGTGTTGGAGCCAGTCGGACGTTTCGAATAGAGCTTCAGCGCACCGCCAATCGAGTTCCGCCCCGAGAGCGTGCCCTGCGGACCGCGCAGGATCTCGACGCGGTCGATATCGAGCAGGTCGAACACCGCGCCGGTCAGCGAGGGATAGTACACATCATCGACATAGACGCCGACGCCCGGCTCAACCGCAGGGTTGAAGTCATACTGGCCCACGCCGCGGATCGAGACCGCCAGCGAGGGGCCGAAGCTACCCGTACCCGGCTGCAGGTTCACACCCGGCGCCTGGCCCGCGATCTGCGAGACGTCAGACTGGCTGCGCGAGGCCAGATCGTCGCCCGAGATGGCGGTGATCGCGATGGGCGTATCCTGCAGGCTTTGTTCGCGGAACTGCGCGGTCACGACGATCGTGTTGCTGCCCTCGGATTCGTCCTGCGCCCAGGCGCTGCCAGGCACCATCGCGGCCCCTGCAACGGCAAGCGCCATGAGTGATGTGCGAGATAGGATCTTCGGCTGTGTCATTGTTGTTTCCTCCCAGATAGCCACTCCCCGGCCTCTTCAGCGCGGGGTTATGGTGATGTTTTCGATAGTGCAGTCACAGGTGCGCGGGCCGGTGCGGTCGTCGATCAGCGGCCTGCCGATCAGCGCCGCGCCGTTGAAGACGCGGTAGAACCGGTCGTCACTCGCCTCGGCGACGGGCTGGCCGTCGACCATCAACGACAGGTCGACACCGTTCCCGTCCGGCGTGAAAGAAACGGTGATCGCATGATCGCCCGGCGCGAGCGGCGATGGCGCGCGCACGGTCATGCGCTCTTCCTCGCGCCCGGTCGGATCGTAGATGAAGACCGGAACGCCTTCCTCCAGCGCCAGCCGGTAGCCGGTGAAGCGCATGCCCATGCCAAACACCGGGCCGCTATCGTCCGCGCTGTTGGTCGTGAGCTTGGCGGTGGCCTCCCAGTTGGGGGTAACATTCGGCCAGGCCGCAATCGGATAGCGCGCGTCGCCGGGATAGTAGGTGTAGCTGTCCGAAGGTTCTACCGCGTGCGGGCGGTTAGACGGGCTGAGCCGCGCAAGATAGTCAGAGGCCAGCGGGTACACGTTATAGCGCTGCGCCGCGGCATCGAAGTCGGCCTGCAGTTCGGCCAATTTGCCGGGGTGCTGGCTGGCGATGTTGTGAACCTGCGAATAGTCCACGTCGAGGTTGTACAGCTCCCACGGCAGGCTGGCGGGGTCGTAATCGGGAATGCGCCATGGGTCCCAGGTCACGCCGGTCGCGGCGAGCCAGCCATCCTTGTAGAAGCCGCGGCTGCCGAGCATCTCGTAGTATTGCTCGGTGTGCTCGCTTGGCGCCTGTCCGTCGGTGAAGCTTTCCGCGAACGACACCCCGTCGATCGGCTGTTGCTCGACCCCGTCGACCACCTCTGGCGGGGTGATGCCGATGGCTTCGTAGATCGTCGGCGCAAGGTCGATCACATGGGTATATTGCGGGCGGATCGCCCCGCGTTCAGCGATGCGTGCAGGCCACGAGACCGCCAGCGCATTGCGCGTGCCGCCAAGGTGCGAGGCGACGGCCTTGCCCCACGGAAACGGCGTGTTGAGCGCGAAGGCCCAGCCGGCGGGATAGTTGCCGAAGCTGTCTTCGCCGCCAGCATCGTCGATCCGCGCGGTGAGTTCTTCGTCGGTGCTCTCGATCTGCGCGAAGCCCTCGTAGGCGTTCATCGATCCGGCCAGCTCGTGGATCGCTGCGCCGTTGTCGCCCTGAACGTAGAGGATCAGAGTGTTGTCGAGTTCGCCGGTTTCGCGCAGCGCATCGAGCACCCGGCCGAACTGGAAGTCCATGTAAGCCATCTGCGCCACCGCCACTTCCATCAGGCGCGCGTAGTTGTTGCGCTGGCTGTCGGTGAGGCTGTCCCACGAGGGCATGTTGGCAGGGCGCGGGGCCATTTCGGCGTCTGCCGGAATGATCCCCATGGCCTTCTGGCGCGCGAATATCTGTTCGCGCAGCACGTCCCAGCCCTCGTCGAACTGGCCGGCAAACTTCTCGATCCATTCGCGCGGGGCCTGCTGCGGGGCGTGCATGGTGCCGGGCGCGAAGTAGAGCAGGAAGGGTTTGTCGTCCTCGAGACTGTCCTGCATGTGGATCCAGTCGACCATATGGTCGGCCAGATCGCGGTCGAGGAAATAGGTCTCGTCGGTGGGATCGCGGCGGATGGGGTTGCGGTTCTCGACCAGCTCGGGGTTGATCTGGTCAGCCGCCGGGCCGTTGAACCCGTAAAAGTAATCAAACCCGAAGCCGTTGGGCCAATGATTGAACGGGCCGAGCGGGCCGGTTTCCCATTCGGGCGTATTGTGGTTCTTGCCGAAGAAGGCCGTCTCGTAGCCGTTCATCTTCAGCACGTCGCCGATGGTCGCGGCGCTATCGGGGATGACCGAGGTATAGCCCGGCTCGTCCACCGCGACGTTCGCGATCGCGCCAAAGCCGACCGCGTGATGGTTCCGCCCGGTCAGCAGTGCAGCGCGGGTGGGCGAGCACATCGCGGTCACGTGGAAGCGGGTGTAGGTAATCCCGTTCTGCATCACCGAATCGAAGGCGGGTGTGGGGATCGGGCCGCCAAGGCCGCTCGCCGCGGAAAAGCCGACATCGTCGGTCAGCACGACCAGCACATTGGGCGCACCGGCAGGAGCCTCGGCGGGCTTGGGGAAATAGCGGAAACCGTCGGCGGCAGGTGTCTGTTCAGCTGCCGACTGCGCGCGCACCGGCGCAAAGGTCGTAGTGGCAAGTGCAGCTGCGAGCACGGTGTGGCCCAACAGTCGATGGACCCGCGCCGCAGCCTTGCGGGCGTTAGAATCAGCCATCCAGGAATCCTCATTGCTTGTTATCGACCAGCGCAATCGCTGTGCGCGGCTTGCAAAGCAACGACTCGGCAGGCTATCATTTATATCCTTTAGGCTATTACTGTATCGCTCCTGCCCATGCCCTTCACGCTCCGACAACTTGAGGTTTTCGCCGAGGCGGCGAAGGATGAGAACTTCCGCAAGACCGCAGACCGACTGGGCATCGCGCAGCCTTCGATCAGCAAACACATCAAGGCGCTCGAACGCGAGGCGGGAGGTACGCTGTTCGAACGCCAGCGCGGATCAGCAGCACGGCTGTCACCTCTGGGAGAGGAAATGCTCGAGCGTGCTCGCTCGATGCTCAAGATGGCGGGCAAATTGCGCGAAGGCAGTCAGTCAGCGCCAGATGCCCTGCTCTCTTTGCGCGTGGCGGCCGGGCACTATCTGCTCGACCAATGGCTGCGCCCTGCCCTGCGCGAACTGCTGGTGCATCATGACATGCCCGAAATACAATTCATACAAGCGCTGGAGCGCGAAGCCGTGCTCGCCATGTTGCGCGCTGGCGAGGCCGATTGCGGATTCTATCACGGCGATCCGGCCAACACGGACGAATTCGCGACTCGTGTGCTACGAAATTCAACGGTTGGCCTCTATGCGTCGCCAGAGCTGGCCGCCAGGGTTCACACCTTGCCGCAGGATCTGGTCGCCTGCCCCTTCGTGTTATCGCCCGCGGGAACGGATGCGGAAAACTATCAGCTTCGCCAACTCGAATCCGTCGGCATCACGCCGCGAACGATTGCCGCTCGCTCGCAATACACTGAATACCAGCTGGAACTGGTTCGTGCAGGCAGAGGCCTTGGCCTGCTGTTTGACGGCGACACCGAAAGCCAGGTCGCGGCCGGAGAACTCGTGCGATTCCCGCTGACCTTTGCGTCCGGCAGCCGCTGTCTGGTGACGAGCCTTGCCACACCCCCCGATCCACGTCTGGCAACTGCGATCGAACTCATGTGCAGCTTTCTGGCCAAACCTTCGATCCAACCGGCGGGTTAGTCGCAGTCGCAGGCTGCCAACGAAGCCGTTGCCATGCCCAGCCGCCCCTGCGATCCTGCGTTCCGATCAAGGGAGCATACCAACATGGCACCACCGGCAGCACGCCTCGCATTCTTCAAGCTTAACGTCGCCGACCTCGCCGAAGCGCGCAGCTTCTGGGAGCGCGCCTTCGGTTTTGCGCTGGTGGGCGGCTACGACATGCCCGAATTCGCCGAGGACATCATGTCTATCCCCGGTGAAGACGGTGCCCCGCAGCTGATGCTGGTGCAGAGCAAACCGGCGGGCGACGTGAGCGTCGGGCCGGGCCATGGCCCCATCGGGCTGGTGTGCCCCGATATCGCGGCGAGCTTCGCCCACGCACTGGACGAAGGGGCAAGCGCCTTGATGCAACCCACCGACGTTGGCGGAGTGATCGTTGCCATGCTCACCTCGCCGCAAGGGCACCAGATCGAACTGGTGCAGATCCTCGACTAACTTGCGCTAGGTCGCCGCCGGTGCGGCCCTCTTGGACCGGCCACCGATCTTGCCGCCGTTGGCCACGCCGAGCGCGAACACCAGCACCGCAATCATCAGCGCGGGAACAGCCGTGGCGGTCATGATGACCGGCAGGCTCAGCCCCAGCGCCAGCGCCTGTCCGCCCAGCGCCGGGAACACGATCCCACCAAGCCGCCCGAAGCCGCCCGCCCAGCCGATGCCCGAACTGCGCATCTCGGGCGGGTAGGCCATTGTCGCCATGTTGTTGATCCCGGTCTGGCCGCCGACCTGGCAGAAGTTCCAGACGATCAGCGCAGTGACAAAGGCCACGGCAGCTCCCGGAGGAATCTGCCCGATCATGAAGATCGCTACGGCATCGACGAGGAAATAGCTGGTGATGAGCCAGTATGGGTTCACCCGGTCCATCATCCAGCCCATGATCAGCGTGCCCATCGCACCGCCGAAATAGCCGATGATCATGTAGAAGGCGAAGGTCTCGATCGGCAGACCGGCCAGCTCCTGCATGAAGGTGGCCAGCCAGTTCGCCAGCAGCGCGATGTTGCCGAGCGAGAAGAAGCACAACGCAAACAGCAGCACCGTCTGCACCAGATAGCGCTTGCCGAACATCGCCAGCGGGCCAAGCGGGCTGACCTCGTCCTGATCGCCCATGTGGAACAGCGCGCCGGCCGGAATCGGCGTCTGCGGGTCAAGCGCCTGTATCTGCGCCGGGATGCGCGGATCGGCGGGGTTGCGGTTAACGCGGTAGGCCAGGCTTTCGCGGACCATCAACAGCAGCAGCAGCGCGATCAGCGGCACCAGGCCGCCAGCGATGAAGAACCCTTCCCAACCCAGATCATCGAGGAACCAGGCCACCATTACGCCCGAACCGAGGTTACCGCCCGAAAAGCACACCAGCGCAATCGACATGAACAGCGCCCGGCGCGCCTTGGGGGTCGCTTCGGAAAGGAACGCCAGCCCCACCGGCAACATGGCGGAGAAGAAAATGCCGGAAATGCCGCGCAGCACCGTCAGCATGGTGAACCCGGTGGAAAAAGCGGCCCACAGCGACAACGATCCGAACCCGACCAAACAGAGCGCGAGCACCGGCTTGCGCCCGATCCGGTCGGCCAGCGGCGGCATGATGAACGCGCCGATGGCCATGCCGATCTGCTGATAATTGACGACCGGCTGCATATCGACCGGCGTTCCGCCCAGCCCCTCGGCGATGGCGGGGAGAATCTTGCCGAGGAAGTACATGTCGAACCCGTCGAGGAACAGGATCACCGACACGATGACGAGCAGGAAATACTCCCGTGCACCCACGGGGCGCTCGTCAATGAACTTCGCTACGTCAAATTTTTCACCGGTGGCATTGTCCGCCGCCATAGCCCTCTCCCGTGGACTTTTCTCCAAGCGGGCAGAGTGGCCGTGCGGACGGACATCGTCAACGCGCTATTCTAGCGGCGCCTGCGGATTGTTGGGCACCAGCACCAGTTCGCCCTGCTCGATCCGCACCGAAGCAAGGCGCGAAAGCAGGTTCATGCCGATCACGTTGGTCTCGCCCAGCCCCGGCGCAATGATCGCATCGAGCCCACGCGCGGCGACATTGCCGAAGCGCAGTTCGTCGATCGAGGTAATCTGCGCGGCGACCGGGCCATTGGCGGTCTGCATCCGGATTGGCAGTGCCCCGTCGCGGGGAGAAAGACCTGCCCGCTCGGCAGTATCCTGCGAAATCGCGGTCAGCGTGGCGCCGGTGTCGACGAGGAAGTGGGCTTCGTGGCCGTTAATCCGCGCGCGCAGCCAATAGTGCCCATCGGGCGCCTGCGGCACGCGCGTTTCGCCGCCTTCGACCACCTGTTCGGGCAGACCAATCTCGGGCACCGCCATCGAAAAGCGCGGATCGAGCCGCGACAGCTGCACCACGACCAGCACCAGCACCCCCATCAGCGCCAGCGTGCTGACCGTGCGCAGCAGGCGGCCGATGGCGGGCAGCCCCCGCCCCACCAGCGAACCGAGAATGCCCAGCGCCATCGCTCCCACGGCGACCATCAGCAAGCCGGAGCGGGGCAACTCGCGCACCGAGAGCGCGATCTGCTCGGAAAGGGCGGACCAGTCCATAAGCAACCGATATAACGCCAACTTGATGAATTACGACTGTCGGCCCTTCCCTCGTGGATATCAGGGAGCCTTGCGTGGCACGCCGGCCCGGGCAAGGATCAGGGAAAAGCGGTCCTGGCTGTCCGTCCAGCGTTCGACCGGAGTCCAGTGCCCGGCCAGCAGCAGCGTGTTGGCACTGCGCAGATCGAACTTGTGGCTGTTCTCGGTGTGGATGGTCTCGCCTGCCCGCATGGAAAAGGAACGCCCGGCGACGGTGAAGGCAATCTCGGCCCGCGCCTCCAGGTGCATCTCGATCCGGGCATAGGTATCATTCCAGCGCGCCCGGTGGGCGAAGGCAGCAATCGGTATATCGCCGCCCAACTCGCGGTTGATGCGCTTCAGAAGGTTGCGGTTGAAGGCTGCGGTAACCCCGGCAGCATCGTCGTAAGCTGCTGTGAGCACCTCGATATCCTTGATCAGGTCGACCCCGATCAGCAGCAGCGCATCGCCCCCCAGCGTCATCCGCATGGTGCGCAGCAGATCGACCGCAGCGCGCGGGACCATGTTGCCGATGGTCGAGCCGGGGAAGAAACCGAGCTTGGCCATATGGTGCAATTCGTCCGGCAGCGTGACCTTCGCCGTGAAGTCAGCCTCGACCGGATGCACCGGAAGCCCGGGAAACTTCGCCGCCAGCGCCGCCGAGGATTCGCGCAGGAAATCGCCCGCAATGTCGAGCGGGACATAGGCGCCCGGACGGATCGCATCGAGCAGCAACGGGGTCTTGAGCGAGGAGCCCGAGCCGAACTCGACCACCGCCCGGCCCGGCCCGATGAGGGGAGCAAAGTCGGCCCCGCGCTCGCGCAGGATCTCGGTCTCCGCGCGGGTCGGATAGTATTCGGGCAGCTGGGTAATGTCCTCGAACAGGCGTGAGCCTTCGTCGTCGTAGAACCAGCGCGCAGGGATCGCCTTTTGCGGCGCGCCCAGCCCTTCAAGCACGTCGGCACGAAAGGCCCGGTCGACGCCGTCATCGTCGAGATCGACCATACGCATGTCGGGGCGAATATCGGTCTGAGCCGCCATCAAATGTCCTTTGCGAGGCGCAGGCCGGTGAATTGCCAGCGTTGCTGCGGGTAGAAGAAATTGCGGTAGGAGGCACGCGAATGGCCGCGCACGGTGGCGCAGCTCGCGCCTTTGAGCACCCATTGTCCGGCCATGAATTTGCCGTTGTATTCGCCCACCGCGCCCTCAGCCGGAGCGAAGCGCGGATAGGGCAGATAACCCGAGCGGGTGAACTGCCAGACATCGCCGAACAGTTCCCCCGTGCCCGCCGGCAGCGGCGGCGCGGCGCCGTCGAGCTGGGTGCCTGAACTCGCGGAAAAGCCGGGCCGATTGTCGCCGCTGGTATCCTGACCGCGCGCGATGGCTTCCCACTCGAACTCAGTCGGCAAACGAGCACCCGCCCAGGTGGCGAAGGCATCGGCCTCGTAATAGGAGATATGCGCGACAGGCGCATCGGGATCGCGCGGCTGCCAGCCGGAGTGCGTGAATTGCGCGTCATCGCGCCAGTAAAGCGGCGCGGTAATGCCCTTGCGCTGGACCCAGGCCCAGCCGTCCGACAGCCACAGCGCGGCAGTGCGATAGCCACCATCGTCGATAAAGGCCTGCCACTCGCCATTGGTTACCAGCCGCTTCGACAGCGCAAACGGCTCGAGCATGGTGCGGTGGACAGGCCCCTCGTTATCGAACGCGAAGCCCTCCTCCTGATGCCCCACGCGGGCGATCCCGCCGGGGTGCGAGAGCCAGCCGTCGCGTTGCTCGCTGGCGCGGGGCGGCGCTGCGGTGTCCTCCCACATTGCAGGTCCGAGCGGATTGGAGAACAGCGCGTGCTTGATGTCGGTCAGCAACAGTTCGATGTGCTGCTGTTCATGCGCCAGACCCAGTTCGATAAGGTCGGCGCATTCGGGCCGCTCGAACAGGCTCTCCATCGTCGCATCGACATCGGCGCGCCATTCGAGGATCTGCGCGAGCGTGGGCCGCGACAGCATTCCGCGCCGCGCACGCAGCAGCCGCTCGCCCTCGGCCTCGTAGTAAGAGTTGAACAGGAACGGCCAGCGCTCGTTGAACAGTTCGTAGCCCGCCAAATGGTCGCGCAGGAGAAAGGTCTCCCAGAACCACGTGACATGGGCGGCGTGCCACTTCGCAGGCGATGCATCGGGCATCGACTGGATCGTGACATCGGCTTCGCTCAGCGGCTTGAGCAGCGCTTCTGTCAGCGCGCGAGTAGCGCTATAGCGTTCTGCCAGCGGGCTGCCGGGGGCTAATACGGGGTGGGTTGCGGCAGCGGCCAAGGCCCTCTCCTCGTGGTGTCGCAGTGGTGCTTCCCACGACCCGAATAGCCGAAAGCTAGCATCACCGTAAACCCGCCCGCCCTCGCCAGGTTCCGGAATTCGCAATCAAAAAGGGCCGGCGAGTTTCCTCGCCGACCCTTTGGAATGCCTTTTTTGCGGCCTCGTGTCAGGCCGCGTCGCGCTCACGTTCGGCCAGTTCGAGGTTGAGCATTTCGGCCAGTGTAAAGGCCAGCTCAAGCGACTGCGCAGCGTTGAGGCGCGGATCGCAATGGGTGTGATAGCGGTCCGCAAGACCGGCATCGGTGATAGCCACGGCGCCGCCCGTGCATTCAGTCACGTCCTGCCCCGTCATCTCGATATGGATGCCGCCAGCATGGGTGCCCTCGGCCCGGTGCACGGCGAAGAAGCCCTTCACCTCGCTAAGGATGCGCTCGAACGGACGCGTCTTGTAGCCCGAGTCGGACTTGATGACGTTGCCGTGCATCGGATCGCAGCTCCACACCACCGGATGGCCTTCGCGGGCCACGGCGCGCACCAGCGGGGCAAGCCCGGCTTCGACCTTCTCGTGGCCGAAGCGGCTGATGAGCGTGATCCGCCCGGCTTCGCGGCCGGGGTTCAGCACGTCGAGCATTTCAAGCAGGGCATCGGGCTCAAGGCTCGGGCCGCACTTCACGCCGATCGGGTTGTTCACCCCGCGCAGGAATTCGACATGCGCCGAATCGATGAAACGGGTGCGGTCGCCAATCCACAGCATGTGCGCCGAACAGTCGAACCATTCACCGCTCAGCGAATCCTGCCGCGTCAGCGCCTGCTCGTAGGGAAGCAGCAGCGCCTCGTGGCTGGTGTAGAAGCTGGCCGCCTTGAGCGCGGGCTCGTGCTCGATGTCGATGCCGCAGGCTTCCATGAAGTCGAGCGCCTCACCAATCCGGTCGGCGATCGACTGATACTGATCGGCCCAGGCGCTGCGGCCCATGAAGTCGAGCGTCCAGCGATGCACCTGGCGCAGGTTGGCATAGCCACCGCCAGCAAAGGCGCGCAGCAGGTTCAGCGTCGCCGCCGACTGGCTGTAGGCGCGGATCATGCGCTCGGGATCGTTGGCGCGGCTTTCCACGCCGAAGTCGATCCCGTTGATGATGTCACCGAAATAGCTCGGCGCAGTGATATCGCCCTGTGTTTCAGTCGGCGCGCTGCGCGGCTTGGCGAACTGCCCGGCCATGCGGCCCACCTTCACCACCGGCATCTTGCTGGCAAAGGTCAGCACCGCCGCCATTTGCAGGATCACGCGGAAGGTGTCGCGAATGTTGTTGGGGCTGAACTCGGCAAAGCTCTCGGCACAGTCGCCACCCTGCAGCAGGAAGGCCTCGCCCGCTGCTGCCTTGCCCAGCTCCGCCTTCAGCGCGCGGGCCTCGCCCGCAAACACCAGCGGAGGATATCCGGCCAGCGTCTGCTCGGCGGCGGTGAGTGCCGCCTGATCCTCGTAATGCGGGATGTGCTTCGCCGTGAAACGGTCACCGCGCCAGCTCTCGGGAGTCCAGTTGTGTGCCACGTGTCTTTCCTGCCAATGCCGTCCTCGCGCCCGGCAAATGCGCCAACAATTCAAACAAATTGTGCGAGGAAGGGCCCAACATAGGCTCGCGAAAGCCCGGTGGCAAAGGTTACTTGCGATACCACGCGCGGCTGGCGCGGCATTTATCCGATGACTGTAAGCGGCTCGCTCGTTTGCCCCCTGCCCTTATCGGCCCGCCACCCCAGCATCGCTGGAGGGCATAATCGCCACCTTGAAGCCGCCGTGGCCGACCAGATACTGCTCCGCCAGCGCGCGGATTTCCTCGGGCGTTGCTTCGGCATAGTCGCTCCACAACGTGTTGAGCGCCAGCAGCCGTTGCGGGTCGAAAGTCGCGCCCTCAAGCTGGTTGAGCCAGAAGGTATGCCCGGTCTGGGCCCGGCTGATATATTGCTTCACCGGCTCCACCACGCGCTCCAGCTCGTCGGCGGTCGGGCCGTTGGTGGCGAGATCGCGCGCAATAGCCTCGGCTTCCTCGAAGAAGCCCGGCACCTGCGAAGGCTCGATCTGCACCAGTGCGAAGATCATGCCGCCGGTGTCGACGTCCTTGGGCCAGGTCGAGTTGACGATCGGCGAATAGGCAGCGCCCATCCGCTCGCGCAGATTGTCGAGCAGGCGGATCGAATAGATCCGGCCCAGCAGATCAAGCTTGCGGCTTTCGCTCAGCCCCGCCGAGCCGCCGCCGGTGGGCCAGGCAATCACGGCTGCGGCCTGATCGGCATCGCCATTGTGGGTCAGCACCAGAGGCTCGGCGTTGGCGGCAGGGAAGCTGACCGAACGGCTGACAACCTCGGGCGGCAACGGCGAACGCGGTGCCAGCGCGCCAAAGGTGCGCGACAGTGCGGCGATGGTCGCCTCGCGGTCGACATCTCCGAACACGTCAACCTCGATCGGTCCCTGCGCCAGCAGACGTTCCCACACGGCGCGGAACTGCTCGGGCGTGACAGCCGCGATGTCGTCCGGGTCGGCGGTGGCGAAGCGCGGGTCACGGTCGCGCAGCAACCAGTCGAGATCGCGGTTGAGCACGCCGGAGGGATCAGCACCATAGCTGTCATAGGCAAGCCGGGCGCTGGCCTTAGCGCGGGTTAGCGGAGCCTCGTCCCAGCTCGGCATGGCGAGCTTGGCGGCGAACAGATAGAGCTGGTCGGCCAGGTCTTCCTGCCGGGTCGCCCCCTCGAACACGAAGGTGCCATCCTCGATCCGGAACTGGAAGCCCAGCTTGCGGCCAGAGGCGAGCTTATCGAGATCGTTCTGACCAAGCGGGCCGATGCCCGAATTGATCAGCGCCATCTGGCCAAGCTGGGCATAGGCGGCCTCGTCGTCCGCGAACCCGCGCCAACCAGCGCCGAAACGCACCCGCACCGTGACCCGGCCCGGCTCGTTATCGCGCGAATAGAGCATCGCACGCACGCCGTTGGCGAACTTGATTGCCTCGGTGTCGAACACGCCAAGCTGCGCGCGCTGGGTCGGCGGTGCAGGTTCACCGATGGCGGGCAGATCGGCAAAGTCGATGGTCGAGCCATCGTCGCGCGCCACGTCGCTCGCCTCGACCGGCGCAGCAAGTGCCTCGCGCAGCTGCTCGGGTGTGGCCTCGCCCTCCTGCGGGGTAAGCATGATTGCGCGCACCACATCGCCTTCAAACAGGCTGCGAGTGGCCTGAAGCAGCTGATCGGGCGTGAAGCGGTCCTTCATCGAGCGGAACACGTCGAGGAAGGTCTGCGGCGAGGCAACGGCCTCGCGGATCTCGACCGCGCCCACCAGCGTATCGGCGAGCTGGCTGCCTGCCTGAATGCGCGCCTGCTCCACGCCATTGACGAAGGAAATATCGAAATCGGCGACCACACGGTCGATCTCGGCCTGGCTCGGCGGTTCGGCCAGTGCGTCGGCGATCACGCTGCGCACGTCGGCCAGTGCGGCCTCCCAATCCTCATCGAGCGGGGCGAGCGAGACATAGGTGCCGTCGACCGAGCGCGCGACCTTCTGCCGCGAAACCTGCGCGTAAAGGTAATGACCACCAGCGCGCGCACGGTTTTCCAGCCGACGGTTGACGATGCCCGCCGCCAGTTGGTTGAGCAGCACGCCGCGGTTGTATTCGATGTTGTCGGTCACCTGCACCCAGGGGCGCATGATCGCATAGTTGATAGCCCGCGCCTGCCCCGGCTCGACGATCACGGCCGTCTCGCCCACGGGCACGCCGTCAGCCCCGGCCAAAGCATCGGCTGGCGCTACGGGATCGCCGAAGTCAGGAGCTTCGGTCGGCTCTCCGGGAACCTGCCAGTCGCTGAACTCGCGCTCGATCAGCGCGGCCAGCACCTGCGGATCGGCATCGGCCACGAGCACGACGACGGCATTTTCAGGGCGATACCAGCGCTGGTGAAAGGCGCGCACGCTTTCCTGCGTTGCGGCCTGCAAGGTCTCGATGGTGCCGATCGGGTTGCGGTCGGCCATCCGCTGCCCGGCAAAGAAGGTGCTCTGCGAAGCCTCGCCGATGCGGCGGTTGGCCCCCGCACCATCGCGCATCTCGGCGAGCACGATCGGCAGGTCGGCGGCAAGGTTGTCGCTGCTGAGCGTGGGCGCCTCGATCATGCCGGCAAACAGACGCACGCTGTCAAACAGCTTGGTCCGGTCGGCATTGGGCAGGTCAAGCTTGTAGACCGTCTGCGTGGGGCCGGTGGAGGCGTTGGTGTCAGCCCCAAGGCTCGCGCCCAGCCGCTGGAAATAGGGGATCGCCTCACCCGAAGCGAAATCGCGCGACTGGCGGAAGGTCATGTGCTCGAGCAGGTGGGCAAAGCCGCGCTCACTGTCGGTCTCGTTGAGCGAACCTGCATCGATGGCGATGCGGAAGCTGGCCTGGCATGGCGGCACGCCGTTTTCGCGCACGGCATAGCGTACGCCGTTGGGCAGTTCGCCCATCAGCCATTCGTCATCGATGGGAATATCGGTGCCGCGGAAGATCCACGGATCGTCGGGCCGCGCATATTTCGGCACATCCTCGCCAGGAATCGCGTGAATCGTGCAAGTGGCGCCGCTTTGTGCCTGCGCCGCAACGGGAGCGACCAGCGGAGCAACAAGGGCAAACGGGGCGAGAGCGCGAACGCAGCGCAAGAGAATGCTCATGGGCTGCACCTAACGGACAAACTTATGAAGGGACAGTGAATGCAATACTTACTCCGGGCCCTCCCTTGCCGCCGCCCGGCCCTGCCCCTACATCCTGCCCATGTTCATCGAGACCGAAACCACGCCCAACCCCGCCACGCTCAAGTTCCTGCCCGGACGCGCGGTGATGCCCTCCGGAACGCGCGACTTCGCCAGCCCCGAGGATGCCGAAGCATCTCCTCTGGCAGAGGCGCTGTTCGATTCGGGCGAAGTAACGGGCGTGTTCTTCGGATCGGACTTCGTTTCGGTCACCGCCGCACCGGGCGCGGACTGGTCGGCGCTGAAGCCGCAGGTGGTCGCCGTGCTGCTTGACCACTTCGTGAGCGAGGCCCCGCTGTTTACCGGCGGCGATGCCAGTGGCTTCTCCGTTCCGGCCGAGGACGAGGCGGAAATGCTCGGCGATGATGAGGGCACCGAAGACGTGGTCGCCCAGATCAAGGAACTGATCGAGACCCGCGTGCGCCCCGCCGTGGCAGGCGACGGCGGCGATATCCGCTATCGCGGCTTCCGCAGCGGCGTGGTCTATCTGCAGATGCAGGGGGCCTGCTCGGGCTGCCCCAGCTCCACCGCCACGCTCAAGCACGGGATCGAAGGGCTGCTCAAGCACTACGTACCCGAAGTCACCGAAGTGAGGGCCGCCTGATGCATAGCCCTCTGCCCGATGCCGCGCTCGACCAGCTTTTCCGCGAGGCGCGCACTTACCAGTGGTTCGATGATCGCGAAGTCACCGATAGCCAGATGGCCGCTATCTGGGACCTTATGAAGATGGCGCCTACTTCGATGAACCAGCTTCCCGCGCGGATCGTCTGGTGCAAATCAGACGAGGCCAAGGCACGCCTCGCCAGCCACGCTGCGGAGGGCAACGTCGAGAAGATCAAGCAGGCCCCGGTCTGCGCAATCATTGCCATGGACGAGGAGTTCCACGAGCACCTGCCGCGCTTTGCCCCGCACATGGAAAACGCCAAGGCCGCGTTCGACGGCGAGGAAAAGCGCGAGATGCGCAAAGTCTCCGCCTTCCGCAACGGCACCTTGCAGGGCGGCTACTTCATCATGGCAGCACGCGCGCTGGGGCTCGATTGCGGGCCGATGTCGGGGTTCGATAACGCTGCCGTCGATGCCGACTTCTTCGCGAATGATCCGGCCTGGAAGAGCAACTTCATCTGCTCGGTTGGCTATGGCGATCGTGAAAAAGTGTTCCCCCGGGCCCCTCGCCCTGCATTCGAGGACTTCAATCGTCTGCTGTAATCCGTAAGAAGAGCGGATGATTACTCTGGCGATAGACTGCGCGACCGAAGCCTGTTCGGTTGCCCTGTTCGATGAGACGAAGCTGGTCGACGGCCGTTTCGACACAATCGGGCGCGGCCATGCTGAGCGGCTGGTGCCGATGATCGCGGAACTGCCTGACAAGGGCCGTGCCGAACGCATTCTCGTCTCACTTGGCCCCGGCAGCTTCACCGGCGTGCGTATAGGGCTTGCCGCCGCCCGCGCACTTGGGCTCGCCTGGCAGGCACAAGTGCTCGGCTATCCGACGCTGACGCTGGTCGCCGCTATGGCCGACGCCAAGTTGCCAGACACTCCCGTTACCGTGTGCATGAATGGCGGCCACGGGGAATACTTCGTGCAGAACTTCGCCAGCGGAGCCGAGGTTCAGGACAATGTCCGCTCGCTGCCCCCCGCCGATGCCGCCGCGGCCTGCCGCCACGCCACTATTGCCGGCAACCGCGCAGACGCGCTTGCCGAGCAGCTCGGCGATGGCCGCCTCGCGCTCGACATGCTGCCCGACGCGCGCGCCGCCCATCTGCTGGACGAGAGCCATTTCACCACCGCGCTTGCCCCGGTCTATGGCCGCGCACCCGATGCCCGTCTGCCGCAGGCCCGGGCATGATGGTCGATTCGCTCGACGCCATCATGCATGTGATGGAGGCCGCCTTCGACCCGGCCTATGGCGAGGCGTGGAACCGTCGGCAGGTGTCCGATGCGCTGATCCTGGCCAACACCCATTGCGTGGTGGTGGCCGCTGACCCCTCCCAGCCTCTGCGCGAAGCCAGCGATGCCGCCGGTTTTGCCTTGCTGCGACAAGCCGCTGACGAGGAGGAGTTGCTGCTGCTCGCCGTGTCGCCGGAGCACCGCCGAAAGGGCGTAGGCCGCCGCCTGCTGGAACTGGCGATGGCCGAAGCGCGTGCACGCGGATCCGCGCACCTGTTTCTCGAAATGCGCGACGGCAATCCGGCCGAACATCTCTACCGAGAATTCGGCTTCGAACAGATCGGCCGCCGCCCCGGTTACTATCGCGGTGCCGCTGACGGCCCGATCGATGCCGTGACTTTTGCCAAGCACCTATAAACGTTCATCATAAAGTAAACGCTTCCGAAGACAGGTGGGAACCTTGGCCACCACTTGTCATTTCCTTTTCACTGCTACATAGGCCTTGTCTTCGCCTGGAAAGAAAATAAATTAGGCGTACACGTGGTCGCAGAACCGAGGAATTTATGGATACAAATACTAACGAAAACCGCGAGATGCTCATCACACTTGCCGCCGACATCGTTACGGCGCATGTGGCAAACAACTCTGTCGAAGTGAGCGACGTTCCGGTTCTAATCGAAAGCGTTTACGGCGCACTTGCCAAGCTCGGCAATGAAACCGTCGAAGAAGCCAAGCCTGAACCGGCCGTTTCGATCCGCGCGTCTATCAAGCCTGACTATCTGATCTGCCTGGAAGACGGCAAGAAGATGAAGATGCTCAAGCGGCACCTGAAGACCGCCTACGACATGACTCCCGAAGAGTATCGCGAGCGTTGGAATCTTCCCGCCGACTATCCGATGGTCGCGCCGAACTATGCTGCGACCCGTCGCGAACTGGCCAAGAAGATCGGCCTCGGCCGCAAGCCGGGCCAGCGCCGTGGCCGCCGCAAGGCCACCGCGACGACGTCCTGATCTGGCTCCGGACAAATTCCGGCAAATACTTGAGCACTACGCCCCGGCCACCTATGGTCCGGGGCGTTTGCATTTCTGCCTTACCGAAAAGAGGCCGCCCTTGCCCCAGACCATCGATCTCGAAGCCCTCTGCGCCGAGCGCGGCCTTCGCATTACTGATCAGCGCCGCGTTATCGCAAAAGTCCTGTCGGACAGTTCCGATCACCCCGATGTCGAGGCGCTGCACGCGCGCGCATCCGCCATCGATCCCAAGATCTCGATCGCCACGGTCTATCGCACTGTGCGCCTGTTCGAAGAGGCAGGCATCCTCGATCGGCATGACTTCGGCGATGGCCGTTCGCGCTACGAACCCGTGCCCGAAGCGCACCACGATCACCTGATCGACGTGGAGACGGGCAAGGTTGTCGAGTTTGTCGATCCCGAGCTGGAGGCGCTGCAGAAGCAGATCGCCGAGAAGCTGGGCTATCGCCTCGTCGATCACCGCATGGAGCTGTATGGCGTGCGGATCGACCGCGAAGACAAGGCCTAGAGACGGCGCGCGTGTGAAGCCCGATCGCGCCGCCATCGCCGCGGGTGCGAAGCCGCATATTTCGCCGCATGGCTGGCTGCGAATCGGTCTGCGGGTCTTGGGACTGCTGCTGGCGCTGCTGGTCTGCGTACCGCTGCATTATCTGTGGCGAATCACAGCCTATGGTTCGCCCTTCCCCAAACTGTTCCTTTACTTAGCCGCACGGATCTGCGGCGCGCGGGTGAAACGGCGCGGCACGGCGCTGCGGCGGGATGTTGTGTTTCTTGCCAACCATGTGTCGTGGATCGACATCCTCGCGCTGGCGGGTGCGAGCGGCACAGCCTTTGTCGCCAAGGCCGAATTGCAAAAAGCCCCGGTGGTGGGCTGGCTGGCAGGTCTCAACCGCACGGTTTACGTCCAGCGCGAGGCGCGGATGGACGTGGCCGACCAGATCAACGCCGTGCGCGAGGCGCTGATGGACAACTGGTCCGTCACCATTTTCCCCGAAGGCACCACCACCGACGGGCAATCACTGCTCCCGTTCAAGACCTCGATGCTGAAGATGCTCGAACCGCCGCCGACGGGCGTTTTGGTGCAGCCGGTGTTTATCGATTATGGCGCCATGGGCGAAGAAATCGGCTGGATTGGCGAGGAAACGGGCGTGAACAATGCGCTGCGGTTACTTGCCCGACCTGGCTCGTTCCGGGTGGACCTCCACTTCCTCGATCCCTTCCCGCCTGAAGACCATGGCAAGGGCAGCCGCAAGCTGATCGCGGCCAAAGCGCGCAAGATGATCGAGGCTGAGCTGGTCCGCACACTGGGCAAGCCCCCGCGTGACTTTGCGCACGAAGTCGCACCGATCCGTTACCAGCCCAAGCCTCCACCCGACGACCCGCCGACCTGATCTTTCACCTCCGGCGTTTTTCCTGTATCGGCCCCCTTCTCATGAAACCGACCACCACTCCCAAGACCTACCGGGTCAAAAGCTTCGGCTGCCAGATGAACGTCTACGATGGCGAGCGCATGGGCGAACTGCTCGAAGCGCAAGGCATCACGGCTGCACCCGAGGGCGAAGACGCTGACCTCGTCGTGCTCAACACCTGCCATATCCGCGAGAAGGCCACCGAAAAGGTCTATTCGGACATCGGCCGCCTCGTGAAATCGGGCGAAGAGGCCGGCAAGAAGCCGATGATCGCCGTCGCGGGCTGCGTTGCGCAGGCCGAAGGCGAAGAGATCATGGCCCGCGCTCCGGCGGTCGGCATGGTGGTTGGTCCGCAGGCCTATCACCGCTTGGGTGACATGGTGAAGGACGCCGCCGCAGGGCGCCGCAGCACCGACACCGACATGCCCGAGGACGCCAAGTTTGCTGCGCTCCCCGCCCGCCGCAAGGTGGCCGCCAGCGCTTTCCTCACGGTGCAGGAAGGCTGCGACAAGTTCTGTACCTACTGCGTGGTTCCCTATACGCGCGGAGCAGAAATTTCGCGCCCGTACAGGGACTTGCTGCTTGAGGCGGAGAAACTGGTGGAAGCCGGTGCACGCGAGCTGACGCTGCTTGGGCAGAACGTCAATGCCTGGAGCGGCGAGGACGACAAGGGCCGCGCCGTCGGCTTCGACGGACTGATCCGCGCGCTGGCCGAACTGCCCGACCTGCAGCGCATCCGCTACACCACCAGCCACCCCAACGACATGACCGATGGGCTGATCGCCGCCCATGGCGAGGTCGAGAAGCTGATGCCTTACCTGCACTTGCCGGTGCAATCCGGCTCGGACCGGGTGCTCAAGGCGATGAACCGCAGCCACACGGCCGAGAGCTATCTCAAGCTGCTCGACCGCTTCCGCGAAGTGCGGCCCGATATTGCCCTGTCAGGCGACTTCATCGTCGGCTTTCCCGGCGAAACCGAGGCCGAGTTCGAAGAGACCCTGGCGCTGGTCGACACGGTGAAATACGCCGCAGCCTATAGCTTTAAGTATTCGCCCCGCCCCGGCACGCCCGCCGCCAGCATGGACGGCCAGATCGCCCCCGAAGTGATGAACGAGCGGCTCCAGCGCTTGCAGGCCGCGCTTAATCGTCACCAGCTCGCCTTCAACGAGGCCTCTGTCGGCAAGACCTGCAAGGTGCTGATCGAGCGCAAGGGCAAACACCCGGGCCAATGGCTCGGCAAGTCGCCGTGGCTGCAATCGGTGTTCTTCGAGGGCGATTGCGCGATGGGTGATGTGGTCGAGGTCGAACTGGTGCAGGCCGGGCCGAATTCGCTTGCCGGGCGCCTGCTCCAACCCGCGCAGGCCTGACACCACTCAAGGCATTTCCATGACTTTCCACCGCCTTCCACAGGCGGTGCGCTTGTCTGCGGCCCGATCAGTCCTATTCTCATAAGGACAAGCGAAGAAAGGACTCGATGGCCCGCAAAGCTCACCGTGGCACCAACACCGGACGCGCTGCCGCGATCGCTCACCCCGAAGACCGCCGCGACGCCTCGCGCCGTGCTCGTCTTGAGGTCATCTTCGACGAACAGGCCGCGCTCGGCATGCTGTTCGGCGAATTCGACGCCAACCTCGTCCATCTCGAGAACCGGCTGGGCGTGTTCATCGCCGCCCGCGGTGACCGGGTGGTGATTGAGGGCAGCGAAGACGAAGTGGCCCGCGCCCGCGACGTCCTCCTGAAAATGCACGAGAAACTGTTGCAGGGCGAAGAGATGGACGCAGGCGCCATCGAAGCGCTGATCGCAATGAGCAACGAGCCTACGCTCGAAGGCATTATCACCGGCGATGCCAAGACCCCGCCGATCATGATCCGCACGCGCAAGAAGACGATCACCCCGCGCAGCGCGATGCAGGGCGACTATATGCGCCAGCTCGCCAGCCGCGACGTGATTTTCGCGCTCGGCCCGGCCGGCACCGGCAAGACCTATCTCGCCGTGGCGCAGGCGGTTTCTCAGCTGATCACTGGCTCGGTGCAGCGGCTGATCCTGTCGCGTCCGGCGGTGGAGGCGGGTGAAAAACTCGGCTTCCTGCCCGGCGACATGAAGGACAAGGTCGATCCCTACCTGCGCCCGCTTTACGATGCGCTGTTCGACTGCATGCCGCCCGAACAGGTGGAGCGGCGGATCGCCTCGGGCGAAATCGAGATCGCACCGATCGCCTTCATGCGCGGGCGCACGCTGGCCGATGCCTTCGTGATCCTCGACGAGGCGCAGAACACCACGCGCGAACAGATGAAGATGTTCCTCACCCGCTTTGGCCAGAACAGCCGGATGGTGATCTGCGGCGACCCGCGTCAGGTCGACATTCCCGGCGGCGACCGCATGAGCGGCCTCGCCGACGCGGTCGAACGGCTGGAGGGTGTCGAGGGTATCGGCGTCACCCGCTTCACCGCTGCCGACGTGGTAAGACACCCGATTGTGGGACGGATCGTCGAAGCCTACGAAGGGCCGGACGCCAAGTAGGAAGAGCCAGGTCCGCTCATCCTGAGCCTGTCGAAGGAACGCCACCCCAAGCCCATGGAAGGCGGTGACTGCCCCTCGACAAGCTCAGGCCGAGCGGATGTGGCAATTTGGGCTAAGACTAACGGAAGTACATGGACCTCGAAATCGACATTGAAGGCTGGCCTGCGGGCCAATGGGACGTGCTGGCCGAACGTGTGGCCGAGGCCGCGTGCAAAGTCGCGCCCGAACTGGCCAACCCGCGCCTCGTTACCAGCCTCATCTTCACCTCCGACGAAGAGGTGCACGACCTCAACCGCGAATGGCGCCAACGCGACAACCCCACCAACGTGCTCTCGTTCCCGATGCTCGAACGCGAAGACCTCATCCATCTGGACCCGGACGGCCCGCCCGAAATGCTCGGCGACCTTGCCCTCGCCCATGGCGTCTGCGCGCGCGAGGCGGCGGATAAGGGCGTGCCGCTCGATCATCACGCCGCGCATCTGATCGTCCACGGCCTGCTCCATCTGGCCGGGCACGATCACGAGATTTCCGATGCCGATGCCGAGGAAATGGAAGCGCTCGAAGTGAAGGCGCTTGCACTTCTGGCCATTGCTGACCCATATGCAGCCGACCACCAATAAACAGGGACATAACGACAGGGCTATGCCCGAACCCGGACAAAGCGAGCAGTCTCCCGCAGGAGACGAGGACAGTAGTAGCAGCGGCGGCCTGTGGGGCGCGCTGCGCTCCCTGTTCGACAACGGTGCCGACACCAGCCTGAGAGCCCAGATCGAAGAGGCTATCGACGATCACGAGGACGAGAACGGTCGCGGCGAAAGCGGCTCCGGCAAGGGCGATCTCTCGCAGGTCGAGCTGGTCATGCTCCGCAACCTGCTGCACTTTTCCGAGCACGATGCTGACGATGTCGCCATCCCCCGCTCCGAAATCATCGCCCTGCCCGCCGAGGCGAGCTGGGACGAGATGGTCGCGCAGTTCGCCGAACATGGTGTGTCGCGCATGCCGGTCTACCGCGAGAAGCTCGACGACGTCATCGGCATGATGCACATCAAGGATGTGTTCTCCTACCTCGCCAGCGGGGCGGCCCCGCCCTCCGACTGGACCATGATGATGCGCGAGCCGCTCTATGTCCCGCAGTCGCGCGGCGCGCTTGACGTGCTGGCCGACATGCGCACCAAGCGCACCCATCTCGCCATCGTGCTCGACGAGTTTTCGGGTACCGACGGGATCATCACCATCGAAGACCTGGTCGAGGAAATCATCGGCGAGATCGAGGACGAGCACGACGATGAACGCGTGGAGCAGGTGGTCAAGCTCGAGGATGGCCTGTGGGACTGCGATGCTCGTGCCGAACTTGATGACGTGGCCGAACTGGTGGGCGATCCGCGTCTCGCCGAGATCGAGGAATCCGTGGACACGCTCGGCGGCCTGGCCTTTGTGCTGGCCGAGCAGGTGCCGCAACCGGGCACCGTGCTCGAACATCCGGCAGGCTGGCGGATCGAGGTGATCGAGGGTGACGAAACCCATGTCACCCGCCTGCGCCTGCACGCACCAACGCCAGCAAGCGACGAAAACACCGATAGTTAAACTTCTTTTACCAACAAATTTTGCAGCGCACTCGCCAAAATGCTGCACATGCGATATTGCCCCCGTTGGGAGAGAGTGAGCGATTTAGAAAGGCCCCATGCGTCGCCTGCCCCCTTTGCGCGCCCTCGAGGCTTTTGTTCGAACTGTCCGGCTCGGCTCCGCGCGTGCCGCGGCGAGTGAACTTGGCCTGAGTCCGTCAGCGCTGTCACGCCGGATCGCCAGTCTGGAAGACTTCACCGGGCGCAAGATGTTCAGCCGTCAGGGCCAGGCCATGCGGCTGACCGAGGAAGGCCGCCAGTTCTACGACAAGGTCTCCCCTCATCTCGAAGCCCTGGCCACTGCGGTCGAGGCGCAATCGGAAAACCTGCAGCTGTTGCGGCTGCGGCTTGGCGTGACCCCTCTGTTCGGCACCCAGCGGCTGTTCCCGCGTCTGCCCGAGCTGCGCCGGCTGCACCCGCGCCTGCACCTCGACATCGACACCAGCCCCAACCAGCTCGGCCGCATTGGCGATACGCTTGATGCCGTGATCGGGCTGGTCCACGAGCCGGACCCGTCGTTCCACTCGGTCAAGCTGGACCAGAACACGATCCATGCCATCGCCAACCGCGAGCTGGTGGCCGAGATCGGATCGGAGCCTGACGAGAAGATTCTGAGCGAGCAGACATTCCTGGTCCACACCGACATGCACCTGAGCTTCGAGGCGTGGAAGACCGCCCTCGGGATGGAAAATCTGCAGCCGATGGCGGTCGATCACTACGATTCAGGGCAGCTCATCCTCGAAGCCGCCGCGCAGGGCCTTGGCATTGCCGTGATGCATGACGACCACTTGGCGCGTAACAACGACCCCCGGCTGGCCAAGCTCTACGACATCAACGTGCCCAGCCCCTATTCCTATTGCTTCTTGTGCCGCCCGGCCGATCTGGCGCTGCGCCCTGTGCGGCTGTTTCACGACTGGCTGGTCGGTGCCGGGCTCTAGCTGCTGCAAAATACTTTCGAAACATAATGAAATAGGGCAAGATCGCCCGGTCATTCGAAAAGGGGAGAGATCATGAAACTGAAGACCGCCTTGCTGGCAGCAGCGCTCGGCCTTGCGACCATGCCATTTGCCGCGCAGGCACAAATGCGCGCGCTTTCCGATCCGGTGGTGCCCCACCCTGATCCCGAGAGCCTGTTCACCAGCGATGATCCGGTGCTGAACCGCAACAAGCAGGCGGCCCTTCATATCCAGCGCAACCTGCTCAAATGCAACGAGTGGAGCCGCGCGGACGAATGGCTGACCGATGCCTATATCCAGCACAATCCCATGGCCGCATCGGGGCTTGAAGGGGTGATGTACTACTTCACCCAGGTCGCCAAGCGCCCGGAGCTTGATCCTTGCCCCGCGCTTTCGGCGGAAGACCCCAACGGCGTTGTCGCGGTGCAGGCAGAGGGCGACTATGTAACGATCCTCACGCGCCGGATCGTGCCCTATGCCGACGATCCCTCGCAGAGCTACACCACGACCTGGTTCGATACCTGGCGCTTCGTCGACGGTAAGGCTGACGAGCACTGGGACCCTGCCACCCTGCCCGCCGCCGCACCCCCGCAGGCGACCACGCTTACGCCCGAAGCTGCCGCACAGCAGCTGGCCGACCGCAGCGCGATCGAAGAGCTGATGTGGAACTATGTCCGTGCGATCGATACCTGGGATGCTGACGCCTATGCGGAAGTCTTCACCCCGGACGGCGCCTTCGGACAGACCAAGGGGCGCGAAGCGCTGCACAACATGGTCACCTCGATGGCCGCCGGCCGGGCCGAACGCGCGGCCAAGGGCGAAGACGTACCCCCGCTCCATCACGTGATGAGCAACCAGACGATCGACTTCGTCAGTCCCACCCACGCGGTGGTCAATTACTACTGGCAGACGGTCTCGCGCGGCTCGCCGGGCGGTCCGCGTCCGGTGATGCTGGCCCAAGGCTGGGGCCGCGACGATGTGGTGAAGCAGGATGGCCGCTGGCTGATCGACAACCGCAACGTGGCGCCTGACGCCGAAACGGACTGATCGCCAGCCTTACAGCTACGTGCATACAAGAAGGGGCGCCTCGCAAGGCGCCCCTTTTTCGTTGTGCCGATAGGCAGTCAGATCAGGCGACGGTGGCCTTGACGATCACGCCGGGTTCGCGGGGCGGCTCGCCCACCGGCAGCGCGTCGACATGTTCCATGCCTTCGATCACTTCCCCCCAGACCGTGTACTGACGGTCAAGGAAGCGGGCGTCGTCGTTGCAGATGAAGAACTGCGAGTTGGCCGAGTTCGGATCGTTGGTGCGCGCCATCGAGCAGGTGCCGCGCTTGTGCGGGGCATCGGAGAACTCCTGTTCGAGGTTGGGCTTGTCCGAGCCCGACATGCCGGTGCCGGTGGGATCGCCGCCCTGGGCCATGAAGTTCGAGATCACGCGGTGGAACACCACGCCATCGTAGAAGCCTTCCTTGGCCAGTTCGGTGATGCGGGCAACGTGGTTGGGAGCAAGGTCGCTGCGCAGCTTGATCTTGACGTCGCCGCCTTTGTTGTCGCCGCAGTCGAGCGTGAAGGTAAGCGTTTCTTCGGACATGCAAATATCTCCTCGTGGATCTTGCGGGCCGATATAGGGTGGATGCCCGCAATGTCACCCGTAGTTTGCCCGCGCCAATCGCTCAGCGGCGCAATAGGGCGAAGGCGCGCTTGCTTTTATACCGCGCTGCAATAGACCGAGCCCGATGGCCGATTCCGATCTTCTCGACCCCGAAGACACCGCGCCCGCGCGCGAAGAAGGCGAGCAGTTCGACGAGGACAACCGCCTGAAGCCGGAATTCGTGCGCGAAGTGCGCGATGCCCTGGCCGAACAGGACGAATCCGCCGCCTACGCGCTGGTCGAACCGCTGCACCCGGCTGACATCGCCGACTTGCTCGAACTGCTCGCGCCCGAAGAACGGCGCGAGCTGGCCAGCGCCATCACCGACCTGATGACGGTCGAAGTGGTGGCCGAACTCAACGACTACGTCCGCGACGACATGGTCGAGGCGCTACCGGCCGCCGCCGTCGCCATTATCGCCAAACAGCTCGACACCGACGACGCGGTGCAGCTGATCGAAGACCTCAACGACGCCGACCAACAGGCCATTCTCGCCGAACTGGGCCCGGAAAATCGCGCCGCGATCGAAAGCGCGCTCGCCTACGAGGACGAGACCGCCGGTCGCCTGATGCAGCGCGAGCTGGTCGCGGTGCCCGAACACCTCACGGTGGGCGACCTGATCGACTACATGCGCGACAACGAGGACTTGCCGACCGAATTCTGGGAGGTCTTCGTCGTTGACCACCGGATGCGGCCCGTCGGCACCTGCCAGCTCTCGTGGATTTTGACGACGCCGCGCCACATTCCGCTGTACGATGTGATGAAGCGTGACCAAACGCTGATCTCGGTTGATACGGACCAGGAAGAGGTCGCACTAAGATTCCAGAAATACGCGCTTATTTCCGCCGCCGTGGTGGACGAGAGCGGACGACTGGTCGGCCAGATGACGGTCGACGACGTGGTCCACATCATTCAGGAAGAGGCCGGCGAAGACGCCCTGCTGATGAGCGGTGCGGGCGAAGGCGACATCAACGAGCCGATCCGCGATGCCTATTCGGCGCGTGTGCGCTGGCTGATCGCGAACCTCGGCACCGCGCTGATCGCCAGCCTCATTATCGCCGCCTTCGGGGCCGCGATCGAACAGCTGGTGGCATTGGCAATTCTGATGCCGATCGTCGCCTCGATTGGCGGCAATGCTGGCACGCAGACGATGGCCGTCACCGTGCGCGCCATCGCCACAAACCAGCTCACCCAGTCGAACACCGCGCGCATCCTTTGGCGAGAAACGCGTGTGGCCATGCTCAACGGGATCACCGTGGCGGCCCTGATCGGGATTGCCACGGCGGTGATCTTCACGCCTGAGCTGGGCGTGGTGATCTGCGCGGCGGTCATCATCAACATCATCACTGCGGGGCTGGCGGGCGTGCTGGTGCCAGTGGTGTTCGAGCGTCTCGATCAGGACCCGGCGGTGGCTTCCAGCGTGTTCGTGACGATGATCACCGATTCGATGGGTTTCTTCGCTTTCCTCGGCCTTGCGGTGGCGGCGGGCTTGGCGGGCTGACACACCCGCCCTATCTTCTCTCCCATGCCGCTGCACATGACCAAGATCGCCTATCGCGCCACATCCATGCGTGATCTGGAAAGCTGGTTTGACGGGCAAAGCCCCGACAAGCGCCTGCGCACCCGCTATCTGCCCAAGCGACACGAGGAAATGAAGGGCGGCTCGCTCTACTGGATTTACGACCGCGCCATGGTCGCCCGCTCCGCCATTCTCGGTTTCGAGGAGCGGCCCGACGGGCACTGGGACATCGTGCTCGAAAACCGGCTCCATCTCGTCCACCCCAAGGCCAAGCGCGCGCATCAGGGCTGGCGCTATCTCGCCGATGAAGACGCGCCGAAGGATCTCATCGAGGGCGAGGTTGCCGGCGACGTACTGCCCGGCAAGCTGGTGAGCGAACTGAGCAAGCTGGGGCTGGTTTAGCGCCAGCCTTCGCTCAGGCCATGGCCTCCATGCTGGCGATCTTCACCAGCGCCTGAGCATATTGCTCGGGCGGAGCGGCACCCTGAAGGATATATTTGCCTGCCACCACCATGGTCGGAACCGAGGTGATCTGGTTTTCGGCCGCGCGCCGCTCTTCCATCCGCACCGGTTCCGAAAGCGCCGGATCGTCAAGCGCCTCGCTGGCAGCGGCCCGGTCAAAGCCCTCAGCTTCGGCCAGATCGAGCAGCACCGCGCGATCCGAAATGTTCTGACGCAGCTGAAAATAGGCGCGGAACAGCGCCTGCTTGAGCGCCACCTGCCGCGCCGGTTCGGCCACGGTCAGCGCCCAGCGCAGCAGCTTGTGCGCGTCGTGGCTGTTCCAGACCATCAGCACCGGCTCATCGCCCTCGCCCTGCCATGTCATCGGAAAGCCCGCCTCTTCACCCGCCTGTTCGACATGGCGGCGCATTTGCAGGACGTCGGCCGGGCTCTTGTTGTAGGCCTTGGCGAGCAGGTCGATCTGGTTGTGGCCTTCGGGAGCCATGTCGGGGTTCAGCTCAAAGGGCATGAAGCGGATCGTGACATCGACCTCGCCCTTCAGGCTCTCGACCGCGCTGAGGAACTGCGCAGTGCCAATGGCGCACCACGGGCAGACCACGTCGGACCACACATCAACCGTTATCTCGTCTGCCATCAGCCTCGCTCCAGCCACCAGTTGAGAAGATGCCATGCAATAGCCGTGGGCGGCGGCGGAAGGAAAGACTTGTCCTCGCCCGGCACCTGCGCGTCCATCGCCGTGGCCACTTCGGCGCGGGTGAACCAGCGCGCATCGGCAATTTCGGTCTCGTCGATGGTAAGCTCGCGCCCCTGCGCCGTGCCATGGCAGCCGAGCATGAGCTGGCTCGGGAACGGCCATGGCTGGCTGGCAATGTAGCCAACATCGCTCACAACGACGCCGACCTCCTCCAGCACCTCGCGCGCCACGCCCTGTTCGACGCTTTCGCCAGGCTCGATAAAGCCCGCCAGCGCCGAATAGCGCCGCTCAGGAAAGCGGGTTCCGCGCCCCAGCAAGAGATCACCTTCATGCTCTACCAGCATGATCGCAACCGGGTCGGTGCGCGGGAAGTGCTGTGCCCCGCAGGCGTCGCAATTGCGCTGCCAGCCGCCCTTGGCAATCTGCGTCGGACCGCCGCAATTGGCGCAGAAACGGTGCCGCGCGTGCCAATCGACCAGACTGCGTGCACCGCCGTAGATGGCCAGATCGCGCGGCGGCAACAGCGACAGCGCGTCCCACGCGGGCCGCTGCTCATAGGCTGGCCGGGTGTCGCCCGCGGCAGGAATGGGAGCGAACAAAGGCGCTTCGCCATCGAGCCCGAGAAACACGACCTCGCTCACTTCGGTCAGGCCAGAGGCATCGCCCCAGGTGAGCGCGTTGTCGCTTCCAAGCACCGGGTTCAGCCCCTCCATCGCCAGCAAGCGTGCCAGCGGCGAGAGGCGCAGTTCGGCCAACCGGGCAGGATTGGCGCGGGCATGGTCGTCACGGTTGAGGCCATGCTCGCAAAAGGCGATGGTCATTGCGTCATGGCCGCCGCATCTGCTGCCACCGCCAGCGGGAAGGCGTCCTGCATGGCTTGGTCCGCAGGCATATATTGCGTCATGAACGTCTGCCGCAGCCCCATGTTCATGTTGACCAGACCCGCCGTCCCCGCCGCGCCGTACCAGCCGAACAGGCCCGCTGTATCGCCCATGCCGACCAATCCGCCAGCACCGAAGCCGAAGGCGCGGCCGCCGCTCGAAAAGCCGCCATCGGGCGCGAGCGTATCGGGAAACAGGTTGCTGGTGGCGAGCCGCACGGCAGGCTCGCTCATCACCCGCTGGCCCTCGATCTCGCCATATCCGGCGAGCATCATCAGGAACCGGTCATAGTCACGCGGCGAGGAGACCAGCCCCGCTCCGCCGAACGGGAAGGCTGGCTTGTCGAGATAGATCGAATTGTCGGGCAGATCGATCGCCAGCGGCTCGCCGTCGAGCAGGAAGTAGTTGGCGGTGAGCCGCTCCTTCTGGCTTTCGGGTACCTGGAACCAGGTGCTCGACATGTCGCACGGATCGAAGATGCGTTCCTGCAGGAAAGCGTCGAAGCTCTTGCCGCTGACCACTTCGATCACCCGGCCCATCAAGTCGAGCCCGACCGAATAGGACCAGTGCGTGCCCGGTTGATAGACCAGCGGCATCTGCGCCAATGCGTCGGCGAACACTTCGAGGCTGGGCGCAGGCGGCGAGTTGAGACCGCCCGGAACCTCCAGCCGCGACACTTGCCCTGGATTCAACCCGTTCTCGGCATAGGCCTGCGCCAACGGCCCCTGCTGCACGATCGAATAGCCAAGGCCAGAGGTGTGCGTGAGCAGGTGGCGGATCGTGATCGGGCGCACCGCGGGTTCGAGATTGTCAGCAGTGATCGGCCCGTCGTAGACCTTCTGCACCTGCATATTGGCAAAGGCCGGCAGGATCTCGGCCAGAGGCTGGTCGAGCGAGAGAAGGCCGTCGTCGATCAGCATGATCGCGGCCATGCCAGTGATCGGCTTGGTCATCGAGTAGATGCGATAGAGGCTGTCGGCATTGGCACGAATACCGCTGGTGAAGGTCGTGTCGCCCTTGCCCATGTATTCTGGCAAGCTCTGCCCCCAGCCGAGCGCGACGACCGCATTGGAGACCTTTCCGGTGTCCACGAAGTCGCTTAGAAAGCGGGCCACGCGCGGCCATTGCGCGCTGGCGTCCTGCGCAAAGGCCGCCTGCCCCAGGGGCAGCCCTCCGGCAAGCGCGCCCGCCCCCAGCATGGCACCGCCACGCAACAGCGAGCGGCGGGAAAAATCGAACTGTGTGGCTGACGCGACCATTGCGGAGCTCCTTTCGCAAGCAGAGATTTGCCGGGTAGGTAAGGCTGGCCAAGGCAGGCAGCAAGCGCGAAAGCCATGGTGCTTGATTGGCGCATGTGTGTTGCCTATGTAAGACACATGTTCAATGTGCTTTCGATCCTGATCGGCCTCGTATCGCTGGTCATCGTCATTCCCTCGCAGATTCCGCTGCTGGGCTGGGGCAACTGGGTTGCGCTGCCTCTGGTGGTGATCGGAATTGCTTTCGGCGCGCTGTCGAGCAGCAATGGCGGGCGCAACTTCTGCCTGATCATCTTTATTGTGGCGGTTATCCGACTGGCGCTGGGCGGCGGCGTAATCTAGCGCTCGGCCAAAGCCAGCGCGGCGGCCTTCGCGAACAGCGTGGGCAGACCTGCCTCGTCAATCCGGTGGAGCGGCCACCATTCGCCGTCTCCCTCTGGTGCTGGTTCGTCACCCGCGTGAACAGCAAGTCCCATTTCGAGATGGAAGTGGGTGAAGCTATGCCGCACCAGCCCGCCTGCGCGCCACGCACCAGCCAGCGGCGCCACGCCCGAACCGTCACCGCGCGCCGACCAGCCGTCATCGGGCAGTGCGCGCATCCCGCCGAGCATGCCCTTGCCCGGTCGCTTGACCAGCCACACCGCGCCCTCGCGCTCGATCCAGAAGGCGGTGCCGGAGCGCGTCGGCTTGGCCTTCTTCGCAGCCTTCACGGGCAACCGCGTGGGATCGCCAGCTTCGCGCGCTTCACAGATCTCCTGCCACGGGCACAGCAGGCACTGCGCATCGCGCGCGCGGCATAGCGAGCTGCCAAGGTCCATCATGGCCTGTGCAAAGTCGCCCGCGCGCCGCTCCGGCGTGATCGTGTCGAGCGCGGCGCGGATCGCTTTCTTCGCGCCGGGCAAAGGCTCCTCGATGGCGAACAGCCGCGCCACCACCCGCTCGACATTGGCGTCGATCACGAGCGCGCGGCGTTCGAAGGCGATCGCGGCAACGGCAGCGGCGGTATAGTCGCCCAGCCCCGGCAACTTGCGCAGTTCGGCCTCGGTGGTGGGAAAGCTGCCAGCCTGCGACACCTCGCGCGCGGCCTTCACCAGATTGCGCGCCCGCGAATAATACCCCAGCCCCGCCCAGGCGGCCATCACCTCCTCCTCCGGCGCGGCGGCAAGCGCGGCGACATCGGGCCAGCGGGTGGTGAACTTCTCGAAATAGGGAATGACGGCAGCGACCGTGGTCTGCTGCAGCATCACCTCGGACAGCCACACGTGATAGGGATCAGGCAGCGGCGCACCCGGGCGCGCCCGCCACGGCAGTTCGCGGGCGTGGCGGTCATACCAGTCGAGAAGGAGGTCGGCAGCCCTATCGCGCATTGGCATGCTATGGCATGAGCGGCGCAATCATGGAACGTGACGATCCTCCCAAACCCCGCAAAGTGTCGGGGAAAAGCGGCAAGAAGCAGACACCGCGCGCCTATCAGCGCCCGCGTGGCGGCCCACCGCGGCAGGTGTCGGACCTTGTGCCGCAGATCGGACGCGCTGCATTCCGGCGCTTCGGCTTCGTGCAAAGCTCGGTGGTCACGCGCTGGAACGAGATCGTGGGCGAACATCACGCCAAGGTCTGCGCGCCCGAAAGCATCCGGTTTCCGCCCGGCGAGAAGGCCGAGGGCATGCTCAACCTGGTGGTTGCACCGGGCCATGCACCGCTGATCCAGCACGTCATCCCCGAGATTATTGAGCGGGTGAACCGGTTCTTCGGCTATCGCGCGGTGGCGCGGGTGAAGATGCGGCAAGGAAGCGTTCAGTCACATTCTGCTCAAGCCGCGAAGGGTGGTCCGCCCTCGCTGAAACCGATTCCTATGGAATTGGGCGACAGCCTGCGCGATATTGGCGACCCGGAATTGCGCACGGTGCTCGAATCGTTAGCGCGAGGCTTTGGATCGGAAGAGGACGAGACATAGTGATAAGACATGCTCTGATTGCACCAATGATAGTGGCCGGTGCCATGGTGGCAAGCGCGCCCGCTGCGGCGCAGGACTGGTCCGCACAGGTCACCCCTACCGAGCGCGGCTATCTGATCGGCAACCCCGATGCTCCGGTGCAGCTTATCACCTTCGTCAGCTACACCTGCTCGCACTGCAAGACGTTCGAGCAGGACGCCGAAGCGGAGCTGAAGTCGTCCTACATCGACAAAGGCAGCACGGCGGTCGAAGTGCGCTCGGCTCTTCGCAACATTGTCGACCTGGCTGCAACAATGCTCACCACCTGCGGGCCGGCCGACCGTTTCCTCGGCAACCACGAGGCCTTCTTCGCCACTCAGGACGAATGGCTCGCCAAGGCCCGCGATCTCACGCCCGAGCAGCAGGCTAGCTGGCAGAGCGGCGCTCTCGGCGAGCGGATGAAGGCGATCGCCACCGACCTCGGCTTTTACCCGATGATGGAAGCACGCGGCTATACCAGTGCCGAGATCGATGCTTGCCTCGCCGACGAACAGCACGCGGCCGCAATCGCGAACAATTCGTCGGCCGACTACACCGACTACCCCTATCCCGGCACCCCGAGCTTCGTGGTGAACGGCACGCTGCTTGACAATGTTCACTCGTGGCAGGGGCTCAAGCCCGAGCTCTCACCCGACCATCTCTAAGTAACCACGCCTGTGGGCAACCCTGTGCAAAACGGCGTTGCCGCGCGGCTATGCGCACTCTAGCCATTTGACAGCCCAGCCCCGGGCACTAGCCTTCTTTTCCTCATCCGAAACGGGAACCCAATTCGATGACCAAACCCAGCATGTTTCTCCGCGCCGCGCTGGCGCTGCCCCTCGCTCTGGCGCTCGCCTCGTGCGGCGAAGAGGCGACCGATGCCAGCGCGCTCGAAGGCGCGCCTGTCGCTGCCGTGGCGCCGCCCGAAGGCACCACCTGGAACCAGACCGTCGTGCGCACCGAACAGGGTGGCTGGAAGGTTGGCAATCCCGATGCGCCGATCAAGCTGCTTGAATACGGTTCGCTCACCTGCCCGGCATGCGCCGCCTTTTCGGTCGATGGTTCGGCCCAGCTGCATGAACGCTACATCGAGAGCGGCCGCGTCAACTACGAGTTCCGCTCGCTCCTGATCCACGGCATTGCCGACCTACTGCTTACGCGCATGCTCGAATGTGCGCCGAAGGAAGCAGCGGTGCCGCTGGCCGATCAGGTCTGGGCCAACCTCGAAGGTGTGCTCGCCGGCTTCCAGTCCAATCAGGACGCCCTCCAACAGGCGATGGACCTGCCTGACGACCAGCGCTACGTCGCCATGGCGCAGGCCAGCGGGGTGACCGACTTCTTCGCCGCGCGCGGCATCAGCACCGAACAGACGCAGGCTTGCCTGTCCGATGCCGCTGCAGTTGAGGCCCTGGCCGAAAGCACGCAGGCCGCCGCCACCGAAGACAACGTCACTTCGACCCCCACGTTCTTCCTCAATGGCCAGATGCTTGAAGACCGCAACTGGGTAAGCGTGGAACCGGCCCTGCAACGCGCCGGCGCCCGCGACGAGTAAGCGCGGGGGCGCGGGCGCGGCAGGATGGAAATCCGCAAGCTCAGGCTGAGCGGTTTCAAGAGCTTCGTCGAGCCTGCCGAATTGCGTGTCGAACCGGGGCTGACGGGCGTCGTCGGCCCCAACGGTTGCGGCAAGTCCAACCTGCTCGAAGCGATCCGCTGGGTGATGGGCGAGAACTCGCCCAAGTCGATGCGCTCGGGCGGAATGGAAGACGTCATCTTCGCCGGCACCGAAGCGCGTCCGCCGCGTGATTTCGCCGAGGTCGTGCTCGATGCACGCGACGATGAGAACGAAGAGCTGGTCGTCACCCGCCGGATCGAGCGCGGTGCAGGCAGCGCCTACCGCGTGAACGGGCGCGACGTGCGCGCGAAGGACGTGGCGCTCGTGTTCGCCGATGCCGCCACCGGTGCCCATTCGCCCGCGCTCGTCTCGCAAGGCAAGATCGCCCAGGTAGTCGCCGCCAAGCCCGCCGAACGGCGCATGATGCTGGAAGAAGCGGCAGGGATCGCCGGGCTGCACGTGCGGCGGCGCGATGCCGAGAACAAGCTGCGCAACACCGAGAAGAACCTCGAACGCCTGTCCGACCTGATGGCCGGGCTCGACAGCCAGATCACCAGCCTGCGCCGTCAGGCCCGGCAGGCCGAGCGTTATCGTGAACTCAGCGACCAGATCCGCGTGGCCGAAGCACGGGTTCTCTTTGCCCGCTGGCGCGATGCCGCTGCCGCCGCCGAGGCCGCGCGCAAGGAAGCCAAGGCCACCGACGCCCGCGTGAGCGAAGCACAGGCCGCAGCGACAGCAGCTGAGAAAGAGCAGCGCGAACTGGCTGAAAAGCTCATCGAACTGCGCGATGAGCTGGCCGACCGCCGCGACGATGCCAGCGCGCACGGGCACCGCATGGCTGCGCTTTCGACCCAGCTCGAAGCCGCCGAACAGCGCCTCAAGGATCTCGACCGCCAGCACCAACGGCTGGAGGAGGACCGCTTCGATGCCGACCGCATGACGCGCGACGCTGCCGAAGCGCTCAAGCGGCTCGAAGCAGAGCTGGCGGCGGGCGAAAAAGCCTTGGCAGCGGATGAGGAGCGTCGCCCCGCTTTTGCACGCGATGTCGAGCGGACGGAAAGCGCCGGGCGCGCCGCCGAACTCGCGCTCGCCAAGGCCACAGCCGACAACGCCGGGGTTGAAGCCGACTGGCGCGTGGCCGAATCCGAGCTGGCGCAGGCGCGCGGGCGCGTCGAGCGGTTGCAGGCCGAAGCGGCGCGGCTCGAACAGCAGCGGGCAGCACTGGCCGGAGAAAGCGATCCCGAGGCCGAGCTGACCGCGGCGAAGGCACGCGCCGAAGAAGCTGGCACGGCGCTGGTGCAACGGCGCGAGGCGCTGACCACCGCCCAGGCGCGCAAGGACGAGCTGGCGAAGGCGCGCGACGAGGCTGCTTCAGCGGTGTCATCGGCCAAGGCCGAACTGGCTGGCGTCGAGCGCGAATGGCAAGCCCTCAAGCGCGACCGCGAGGCCCGGGCGAAGCAGCAGGCAGGCCGCAAGGGTCTGCCCGCCGCGCTTGATCGGGTCTCGGCCAAGCCCGGCTACGAACGCGCGCTTGCCGCCGTGCTGGGGCGCGATGCCAAGGCCCCGCTTGGCGCGCCCGAGGGCAAGGTCGAAGGGCGGTTCTGGGGCGGCTCGCAGCCCCCTGCCCCGATCGCCACGTCGATCGTCCATCACCTTGGCGACGTGCCCGAGCAGCTCGCCGCGCGGTTGGCGCTGGTCCACTTTGCCGAGACCGACGATGGCCGCGCGCTCAGCCCGGGCGAATGGCTGGTCACCCGCGATGGCGCGCTGCGCCGGTGGGACGGCTTTGTTGCACGCGGCGAAGGGGCTGCCGAGGCGGCGCGGCTGGAGGCGGACAACCGCTTTGCCGAACTCGATGCACAGGTTCCCTCGCTACGCGATGCCGCAGAGCGCGCAGAAGCGGCGCAGGGAGAGACGCAGCAAGCACTGGCAACTCTACAACGCGAGCTGGTGGCAATGGAACGCGCGGTCAATGAGGCCGCCGAAGCCGAACGCGCTGCCCTGCGCGCGCAGGATCAGGCCGAAGCGCGGCGTGAACGTCTCGCCGCGCGCAGGGCCGAGCTGGCCGAAACGGGCGACGACCTCGCCGAACGTCTCGCCCAGGCCGAGGCCGAGGTGGGATCAGCGAAAGCGCGGCTCAGCGCGTTGCCCGATCCGGCAGAAGGACGCGCGGCGCTCGAAAGCGCGCGGGCGACAAACGAGGCCGCGCGCGAGGCACAGCAAGCCGCCCTCGCCGCCCTTGCCGCGCACGATCAGGCGCTGGCCGTGGGGCGCGAGCGGGTGTCCTCGCAGCGCGGCGACATGAAGAGCTGGCAAACCCGCGCTGGCGACGCCGCACAGCGGCTCGCGGGGATGGAAGCGCGGTTCGAGGAAATCGCCGAGGAGCGCGCCGTGGTCGCGGCCAAGCCCGCTGGGCTGATTCGCGAGATCGAGAGCGGCGAGTTGGTGCGCGAACGGCTTGCTGCCGACCTCGCCAAGGCCGAAGAAGCCGTCAGCGCGGCGGACGGGCAAGCGCGGGCGGCGGACAACCGCTTGCGCGAGGCGACTGAAGCGCTCGCCGCTGCGCGCGAACAGCGCGCCGGAGCCGCCGCCCGCGCAGAGAACGAGGAAAGCCGCCGCGAAGAGATGGCGCGCCAATCGGGCGAACGGTTCCAGTCCCCGCCCCCGCTGTTGCCCGGCAAGTTTGGGTTTGAAGCCGATGCCGTGCGCAATGCGGGGCTGGAATCCGAGGAGATGGAACGGCTGGTGGCGAGCCGCGAGCGGATCGGCCCGGTCAACCTCGTCGCCGCCGACGAGCTGGTGCGGATCGAGGCCGAGCACGGCACCAGCGCCGAAGAACAAGCTGAACTGGCCGAGGCCGTGAACCGGCTGCGCGCGTCAATCGGCAACCTCAACCGCGAAGGCCGCGAACGGTTGCGCGCCGCCTTCGAGGAGGTGAACGAACACTTCCAGCGCCTGTTCACCCGGCTGTTCGAAGGCGGCAAGGCTCATCTCGCGCTGATCGATTCGGATGATGTGCTGGAGGCCGGCCTCGAAATCTACGCACAACCGCCGGGCAAGCGGCTGCAATCGCTGAGCCTTTTGTCTGGCGGCGAACAGGCACTAACCGCAACCGCGCTTATCTTTGGCCTGTTCCTAACCAATCCGGCACCTATCTGCGTGCTCGACGAGGTCGACGCGCCGCTCGACGATGCCAATATCGACCGCTTTTGCGACCTGCTCGACTGGATGACACAGGCAACCGCGACCCGCTATCTCGTCGTGACCCACAATGCCGTGACCATGAGCCGGATGCACCGCCTGTTCGGCGTAACCATGGTGGAGCGCGGGGTGTCGCGGCTGGTCAGCGTCGATCTGGGCGAGGCCGAAAAGCTGGTGGCGGAATAGGCTCAGCCGCCTTTGTCGCGCAACTGGCCGATAACCTTGTGCATGATGGCAAGGAAGGCGGCCTCCTCTTCAGGTGAGAGCCCGTTCAGGGCCACCGCATTGACCTCGGCCGCGGCAGCGATGGCCTCCTCCTTCTTGGCCTGCGCCAGCGCGGTAAGCCTGATGCGCTGAACGCGTCCGTCGTGCTCGTCCTGCTCGCGCCGGATCAGGCCATCGCGCTCCATCCGGGCAAGCGTGTTCGCCACGGTCGCCTGCTCAATATCGAGCCGCTCCCGTAGTTCCTTCTGCGTCAGGCCATCGCCTTCCCACAGTTCGAGCAAAGCCGGAAAGGCACCAGTGGTGAGCCCGGCGGGATTGATCCGCTGCGACAAGGCACGCGCAAACAGCCGCGCCATGTGGTTCACCAGATATCCTGCGGAGGTGTCTTTCGAAAAGGTCATGTCGCGCACACTATATATTTACATAGCTGACTATGCAACTATATAGCTTGCTATATTGATTCGGAGAAAAGCGCATGGTTCGTCTCGTACATCCCCTCGCCGGGGTGCTCGCCCTCGCCACCATCGGCCTGTTCTGGACCGCGACGGTAAGTGTCGAACTGCTTGGCACCACGGCACAGGTCGCCGCCGTAAAGGGCGCCATTCCTTGGGGTTTCCTGGTTCTGATCCCCGCCTTGATCGTCACCGGCGGCTCGGGCTCATGGCTCGCACGCGGCAGGCGCAGCGGGCTCCTCTCCACCAAGCAGCGGCGGATGAAGATGATCGCCGCGAACGGCCTGCTGGTGCTGGTTCCGAGCGCCTTGTGGCTGGCGGCAAGCGCCGCGCAAGGGCGCTTCGATGGCCTGTTCGTCGCCGTTCAGGCGCTGGAGCTAGCCGCTGGCGCGCTCAACATCACCTTGCTGTCGCTCAACATGCGCGACGGCCTGCGGATGACTGGACGGCGGCCCGCCAAGCGCTAACGCCGCTCGGCGCGGCTCTATTTCTGCGCGAACCAGATCACGTGGCGTGGCCCCTTGCCGTTGCTGCGCGCCCGCACGATCTGTTCATCCACCTCGAAACGGGCCCGGCGCAGGCGCGCAGTGAATGCCGGATCTGGCGCAGCAGACCAGATCGCCAGCACGCCGCCCGGCTTCAGCGCGCGCTTGGCAATCTGCAGACCCTCACGCGAATAGAGCCGCTCGTTCGCCTCGCGCACCAGCCCGTCCGGCCCGTTATCGACATCGAGGAGGATCGCATCGCAGCTGTTCTGACGAATACCGGCGATCGCATCAGCCACGTCAGCCATGTGCAACAGCACGCGCGGATCATCGAGACCACCTGCAGTAAGCTCTGCCATCGGACCTTTGGCCCAGGCAATAATCTCGGGGACCAGCTCGGCCACGGCCACCCGTGCATCGGCCCCCAGCACCTTCAGCGCGGCGCGCAGGGTGAAACCCATGCCATAGCCGCCAATCAGCCACTGCTGGTTAGGGCGGCCCTGAAGCCGCTCGGCGGTGACCGTCGCCAGCGCCTCTTCCGAGCCTGACATACGGCTGTTCATCAGCTCATTGCGGTCGAGCTGGATCATGAAATCGGCGCCGCGGCGCATCAGACGCAGTTCTGCGCCACCGGGCACTTGCGCGGTATCGAGGTGTTCGAGCGGAATCATCGCCCCGCCCTAACGCCGCTTTGCGCGGTTTGGCCAGCAATTTGCCCGCACATCCACCACGCAATAAGCGATGCCAGCAGAATTAGTCGTCAGCCGGTGGTGTCCAGTCGGGCAGCGGATCGATAACAGCATAGCTCTCCGCACTCGGCTCACCTTCCAGCGGCGGCAGGTCGATCACCGGTCGCGGCACCTTGGATTCGGGGATGCGGTTGAGAAGGTTACGGATCAGGGTCAGCCGCCCCTGCTTCTGGTCATTGAAATCGACCAGCGTCCAAGGCGCATTGGGCCGGTGCGTTGCCCGCAACATGGCTTCGCGCGCCTCGGTATAGGCGTCATATAGCTCCCGACTGGCCACATCGATGGGCGAGAGCTTCCATCCCTTGAGCGGATCGTCACGCCGTTCGTCAAAGCGCTCCTCCTGCTTGGCCTGATCGGTCGTCAGCCAATACTTGATGAGGATGATGCCATCATCGGTGAGCAGCTTTTCGAAGGTGGGCGTGGCCTGGAGGAAAGCATCGACCTCAGCCTCATCGGCAAAGCCCATCACCTGTTCGACCCCGGCGCGGTTGTACCACGAGCGGTCGAACAGCACGATTTCGCCTTTGCTGGGCAGGTGCTCGACATAGCGCTGGAAGTACCACTCGCCGGCTTCGCGCTCGGTCGGCTTGCCAAGGGCCACGGTGCGCACCTGGCGCGGGTTGAGGTGCTCGCGGATTGCAGCGATCACCCCGCCCTTGCCCGCGCTGTCGCGCCCTTCGAACAGGACCACGATACGCGTGCCGCTTTCGGCCACCCAGCGGGCGAGGTCGACCAGCTCACGGCTCATTTCCTTGAGCGCGTGCTTGTAAACCTTCTTGTCGAGCTTGCTCAAGCGAGAGGCCCTAGCTGAGCACCATGCGCGGGCCAGTGCCCGTCGTGCCCATGCGATCGTCCTTGTTGTAGAGCTGGCACTTGTCGAGACTGAGGCAGCCGCAACCAATGCAGTCATCAAGCTTGGCGCGGGTTCGCGTAAGCAGCGTGATTTTCTCGTCGATCGCCGCGCGCATCCGCTGCGACAGCTGCCGCCAGTCGAGCACCGAGGGGGTGCGCCCCTCTGGCAAGCTGGCGAGCTGTTCTTCGATTTCGGTGAGTGAAAGCCCCAGTTTCTGCGCGATCAGCACGAAGCTGACGCGGCGGATATCCGAGCGCAGGAAGCGGCGCTGGTTGCCGCTGGTGCGGATCGACCGGATCAGGCCCTTTTCCTCGTAAAAACGCAGGGCCGAAACGGCAACCCCAGTGCGCGCAGCAAGCTGACCGATCCCGATCGTACCGTTCTTGGGAATGGTTCGATCGAGCGGACCAGGGGCGTCCATCGGTTTTGCGACTGATGCCATATTTGCAAACCTCATGTTCGAATCGCGCTTGACCTCAAGTTAACTTGAGGTCGTATCAATGACAAGGCGGCGATTCGCCATCCAAAAAAGCGTTAGAAAATGGCACAATATCGAGAAAAGTGCCGCGAAGGAGCGTTAATATGCCCGAAGGAAGAATCGAACATGTCAACCTTACGGTAAGCAATATCCCCCGTTCGGCCCAATTGTTCAAGGACCTTCTAGGTTGGGAGGAGCGCTGGCGCGGGCCCGCCTCGCATGGCGGCGAAACGATGCATGTCGGCAACGCCACAAGCTATCTCGCGCTCTACTATGATGGTGCCACGCATGAGGGGCAGATAAAGGGCAAGCCGATGAACCATGTCGGCCTGCTGGTCGACGACCTCGACGCGGCGGAAGCGGTTGTGCGAGATCAGGGCCTGAAGCCTTTTGGGCACGACGACTATGAACCGGGCAAGAGGTTCTATTTCTTCGACTGGGACGGGATCGAATTCGAGGTGGTTAGCTACGGCTGAAGCGCGTTCATCGCCCGGGCGGCGTCACACCTGTTCGCTAGCGCCCAGCTCGTAGAGCGTGATGTGCCGGTCGCAGAATCCCAGCGCGTCACGCACCTTGGACCAGCGGCGCATATGCTCACTGGCGAAATGGGCATCGAGCGCCGCGCGGTCGTCCCACAGTTCGGTGACGTGGAACAGGCCGGGCTCGGTCACGTCCTCGGCGTAGCTGTAGCCGCGACACCCGGCCTCCTGGCGCGTCGCGACGATCACCTCATGCATCAGCGGCAGGGCTTGCGCCTTGTGTTCGGCTGGAAAGCGGAAATGGCCGATCAGGGCCAGCACTAGAAGCTCTTGGCCTCGTAGAGCCGGTTGATGTCGCCGCCCCATTCACCGGCAAACTTCTCGAGCAGCACTTCGGCCGGCACCTTGCCGCGTTCGACAATCTCGCGTAGCGGATCGAGGAAGCCGCTTTCGTTGTCGCCCATCGAATTGCTGCGCCCACGCGCCACCAACCCGGCATGAGCGATTTCGAGCACCTCACCGGCAAGATCACGCAAGGTGCCTCCACCCGGCACCGCGGCCGACAGGCCCTGCGCAGGCACGGCATCGCGTAGCGCTTCACGCTGTTCCATAGTCCAGTGCTTGACCAGATCCCACGCCGCATCGAGCGCCGTCTGGTCATAGAGCAGGCCAACCCACAGCGCAGGCAGCGCGCAGATGCGGTTCCACGGGCCGCCATCGGCCCCGCGCATTTCAAGGAAGCTCTTCAGGCGCACTTCGGGGAAAGCCGTGCTGAGGTGATCTTCCCAGTCGGCCTCGGTCGGCAGTTCGCCCGGCAGCGCAGGCAGCTCGCCCTTGAGGAAATCGCGGAACGACTGACCAGCCGCATCGATATAGCGGCCCTCGCGGAACACGAAATACATCGGCACGTCGAGCATATAGTCGACATAGCGTTCGTAGCCGAAGCCCTCGTCGAACACGAAGGGCAGCATGCCGGTGCGCTGCGGATCGGTGTCGGTCCAGATGTGGCTGCGGTAGGAGAGGAAGCCGTTGGGCTTGCCCTCGGTGAAGGGCGAATTGGCGAACAGCGCGGTCGCGACCGGCTGCAGGGCGAGGCCCGTGCGGAACTTCTGCGCCATGTCGGCTTCGCTCGAATAGTCGAGGTTCACCTGAATGGTGCAGGTGCGCAGCATCATGTCGAGCCCGAGAGTGCCCACGCGCGGCATGTGCCGCATCATGATCTCATAGCGCTGCTTGGGCATGACCGGCAGCTCGGCCCGCGTCTTGTCGGGCCACATGCCAAGGCCGAGGAAGCCGACCCCGAATTTCTCGCCCACGGCGCGGCACTGGTCGAGATGGCGGCCGGTTTCAGCGCAGGTCTGGTGCAGGCTTTCAAGCGGCGCGCCCGACAGTTCGAGCTGGCCCGCCGGTTCGAGGCTGATGGTGCCGTCCGCGCCCGACATCGCAATCACATCGGGGGTGCCGTCCGGCCCTTCTTCGATCACGGGCTCCCAGCCGAATTCCTGCATTGCCAGCAGGATATCGCGGATACCGCCCGGTTCGTGGTAACTCGGCGCGGCCTTGTCGCTGCGGCGATAGACGAGCTTTTCATGCTCGGTCCCGATTCGCCATCGCGAGGCGGGCTTTTCGCCTGCCTGCATCGGCGCGATCAACTGAGCGCGGTTTTCAATCCGCGGCTCTTCCCCTCCTGAAGCCTTACGCGTGCTCATGGCCCCGCCCCTAGCGCAAAAGTCGCGCTGTGCCAGCGCCCAATTCGATCCGACCCGTCATGCCCAGTCCCCTGCAAGCCCCATATACAGGGCACTGGCCGCTATCGCGGCGGTCTCGCCGCGCAGAATACGCGGTCCGAGCGAGATGGGGCGTGTTTGCGGCATGGCAAGGACTGCTTCGCGTTCTGCCTCGTCAAACCCGCCTTCAGGGCCGATTAGCAGCGCCGCCGGGCCTTTGTGCTTCGCGAAGACTTCAGCAACAGGCGGCCCGCCTGTTTCGTCGGCGAAGAACAGCGTTCGTTCGGCAGGCCAATCGCGCAACAGGGCATCGAGCTTCACCGGTGTGGCAAGCTGAGGCAGCGCAGTGCGCGCGCATTGCTCCGCCGCCTCGACGAGGATCGTGCGCGCGCGGTCGGGGTTAAGCTTATCTGCGACGCAGCGGCGCATGACCACGGGCTGGACGCGCGCGGCGCCCAGTTCGCTCGCCTTTTCCAGCACCACGTCGAACCGATCCTTCTTGAGCAACGCAGGGCAGAGCCAGAAATCGGGCACCTGTTCGCGCGGGTGCAGCATCTGCTCAGCCACGAGCGTCACCTCGCGCTTGCCAGCGCTTTCCACCCGCATGGCCCACTCGCCCGTCATGTCGTCGCACAGGATCACTGCGTCGCCCACGCTCACGCGCATCACGCGCCCGAGATAGTGCGCTTGCGGCCCCTCGATCCTGACCTGCGCGCCCTCCCCCAGCTCCTGCTCGACAAACAGGCGGGGGGCGCTTCGGGGCGGCCAGGCGGGGGTCATGGGGGAATGCTGATCGGCCATTGTCTCATCCTATAGGAAGGGTGTAGCGCCAGCGCCATGGCTGCTGACACCATCACCCCCGATAGCGAGCATCGCGGCCTTGTCGCGCTGCTGCCCGCTGCGGCGCGCGACTACGCCCTGCTGGCGCGGTTCGACCGGCCGATTGGTTTCTGGCTGCTCTATTGGCCCTGCGCCTGGGGGCTGCTGCTCACTGGCGCGCCGTGGCGCCTGCAATGGCCGCTCCTGCTGTGGACGCTGCTCGGCGCGATCGCGATGCGCGGTGCCGGATGCGTCTATAACGATATCGTCGATGCCGATCTCGACCGGCAGGTCGCCCGCACCGCCAGCCGCCCGATCGCAAGCGGCCGGGTAAGCAAGCGCGCGGCCTGGATCTGGCTGCTTTCGCTGGCTGCGGTCGGCCTTGTGGTGCTGTTACAACTACGCTGGCAGGCGCAGCTCGTCGCACTGAGCAGCCTTGCGCTGGTGGCGGCATACCCGTTCATGAAGCGGATCATGGGCTGGCCGCAGGCGTGGCTTGGGCTGGTGTTCACATGGGGCGCTCCAACCGGCTGGGTAGCGCTCCGCAGCGACGGGCTGGAAGTGATGGCCGCGCTCTATGCCGGTGCGATGCTGTGGTGCATCGGCTACGACACCATCTATGCCTTGCAGGACCGCGAGGACGACGCGCTTGTGGGCATTCGCAGTTCGGCGCTGACGCTGGGCAGCAAGGTGAAGGCTGGCGTGATAGGGTTCTACACCGGAGCCATTGCGCTGTGGGCGCTGGCCTTCTGGCTGTTGCGGCCCGATTGGCTGAGCTTGCTCGCCTTGGTGCCGGTGGCAGCGCATCTGGGCTGGCAGGCGCTCAGCCTCGATCCGAGCGACGGGGCTAACCCGCTAGCGCGTTTCCGGTCGAACCGGTTTGCCGGGCTGCTGCTGGCGCTGGCCTGCTTCGTGGTTGGCAACGCCTAAGCCCTGCGATCCGCGCATCCAGAGCTTATTGAAGGATCATCCCCACCTTCGAAAACCTGGCGCGTGGCCCGAAGGAAAGCCAGCCCTTCGACAAGCTCGGGGCGAGCGGATGCGGAGAATGCCCCCCCTACTCGGCCGGTTGCGCTACCATTCCCCGGCGCGGGTTCATCCGTTTGAAAAACCGCGTCAACGGCGCGGTGATCAGGCCATGTTCGCTCATCCACGCGTAGTATTCGCGATACTTGGGATCTTCGCCGAGCAGATGCGCTTCTTCGGTCCGTGCGCGCCAGTAGTAGATCCCGCTCACCAGCCCCAGGAACACGGTGTTGCGCACCGCGTCGACCAGCGAATTGCTCGTGACAAGGAACGGCAGCACCGAGAACCACCAGAACGCATTCTTCGACAGATAGGCCGGATGGCGGCTGAAGCGGTACGGTCCGTGCGTGAGCACACCGCGATAGGTGAGGTTCGAAAAGCGGATGCCGAAGGCAACCGTCGCCCAGGCATAGATCGCCGTCAGGAAAGCCAGCCACATGGCCCATACCCACAGCAAGGTGGTGTGGCCCTCGAACCAGTGCCCCCAGCCCGCAGTATTGTATTCGTACTGGATCGCGCCGCCATTGCCCATGAAGCCATAGACGAACGGCGGATAACACAGCAGCGCGGCCAGCCAGCCGGCCAGAAACGGATTGCCCGAACGGATATGCGCATCGAGCGGGCGCATCGTCAGCAGATAGCCGACCGTGCCTATCTGCACGTCAATCACGAACAGGAATTCAAACATCATCAGGCCGAAGCGGAACGGATCGTTCAGCGCCTCGCCAATGTTTACCTCCACCACATGGGCAAAGCCGATCGGCAAAATCGAGATCATGAAGGCCGAGAAGAAGCCCTTGATCGCCCATGCGCGCCAGTGCTTCTTCACCTCGTCCATGTCGAAGGCTTCGCGCCCGATCAGCATTGCGCCAAAGTGCCAGGCATGGTCACGCGGCTTGATCATCACGCGGTCGAGCATCAGCACATAGGGCACCGAGAGGATGAACATCGGCACGATCGCGAAGCCGATCACCTCCATGGCGAAAACATATTGCCCTTCCCAGTACCAGCGACCGAGATAGTAGACGACGCCGATCACCGCCCAGGTCGCCCACAGGCCCGCAAGCTTGGTGACCGAAATATCGATGGTTTCTTCGAGCGGCCGCCGGTTGGCCCAGTCGATCCCCGTGGAGGGACGCCGGTGCACCTTGTCGACCACAATCGACCATGTCGCCATGGCAAGGCCCGTCAGAACCATCGTCAGCAGCGCAGCGCTGGGGCCAGACAGGGGGCCGCGGCCCACCCCGATGCCAACGATGGGCGCGATAGTGGGCCAGGCCCGCGCGATCAGGATACACGCGATCAGCGTAACGAGGCCAACCAGCCCGACGCCGGTGGAAACGTCACTGACAGGTCGACTGGCGGGCGAAATGGCGGCTTTGCTCATACTGCCGCCATAGGCACATGAGGGTTAACGACGCGATAAATACGGCGAGGCCGCAGCACGAGGGCTCAGCGGAAGGCCGTGATCCTGCCGCTATCGTCGAGGATGTAGAGCGTCTGATCGGCCACCACCGGCGGCAGCGATACGCCTTCCTTCAGCTCGGTGAACAGCGTGTCGGTGCCGCTCATCACGTCAACCGTGCGCACTTCGCCGCGTGAGCTGGCGATCCAGAGCTTGTTGTTGGCGAGCACCGGGCCAGTCCAGAAAATCGGGCCTTCGCGGTCCTTCGGCTTACGCCAGCGGTCAAGCTGGTTCATCCAGCGAATGCGGCCAGTGCTGCGCTGAATCGCGAGAATGCGCGAATCGTCAGTCAGGGTGAAGACCCATTCGCCAACCACGCTGGGCGTGGAAATCCCTGCGAGACTAAGCTCCCAGATACGCTGGCCGGTGGTCAGCTGATAGGCGGCCATGCGTCCGCCCTGCCCAAGCGCATAGACCTGACCACCATCGATAATCGGATCGGCATCAACGTCGGTCAAGGTGCCGACCTGAGTCGAGATCGAGGTGCGCGCAAGCGCGTCGGACCACAGGTTGCGGCCATTTTCATAGCGATAGGCAATCAGCTCGCCCGACGAATAGCCGGCCACGACCGTGCCCTGCCCGGCAGCCGGAGCTGCCACGCCGAATACGCCCGCCTGCCCGGTCGCCGCAGAATCCTGCCACTCGACCGCGCCATCGGCGGTCGCGAGCGCGTAAATCTGGTTGTCCTGCGTCATCACGAACACGGAATTGAACGCTACGGTCGGCGCGCCGCGCAGCGGGCCAGAGGGCTTCACGCGCCAAATCTCGGTGCCATCGGAAGCGTTGAGCGCAACGACATCGCCCACCCCGTTGGTCGCATAGATGCGGCCATCGTCATAGGCAGCGCCGCCGCCGAAGGTCGCGTCTTCCAGGTCGCCCGAAACGCGGATCTGGTGTTCCCAGCGCTTGGCGCCGGTCTGCGCATCGAAAGCGTAGATCACGGCGGAGGTATCAACGGCGAATACCATCCCCTCTGCCACCACTGGCGCGGAGGCGAGGCGGCGGGTCTTGGTGCTGCCGGCGATGTCGGCAGTCCACGCGCGGGTGGGGTTGGTCCCCAGCGCAAGGTGGCCTGCCACCTTGGCGGCGTTACCACCGGCCTGCGGCCAGCTCTCGTTTACGCGCGCTGGCGGCACGATGACCGCTGTGGATGCCAGAGCAGGATCGGCCTCAACCGCCGTAGCGATGCGCGACAGGATCGGGGTACGCTCACCGTGGGTGGGCGTGCGCGGCTCTTCCTTGCCGCTGAACATGCCGCAACCGGCCAGCGCCAACGCCAGCATGGGAGTGGCCAGAAGTCCTACATTACGGTTCATTGCGAGCCTCCAGCCTGCTGCGGTCCGGCCGCGCCGAGTTCTTCCAGCATGGCATCAACATCATCGATTGCATCGTGGCCAAGCAGGCCTGCCAGCTGCCGGGTGCGCGAGCGCAGACTTTCCGGAACGTCCTCGTCCTTGGCAATGGCGACGAGCAACGGCCCGGCCTGATCGGGCTTGTCCTGCGCGAGGTAGGCAAAAGCCACGAGCTCGCCTGCACTGCCAAACCACGGGCTGTCTGCCGTCGCGAGCGGGCCGAGCTGGTCGATCACCGCCTGCGGCTCCATATTGTCAAAGTTGGCGGCGACCATGCGGACCTTGGCAAGATCGCGGATTTCCTGCGGCTGCTTGGGGTCGTTGGCGACCTGGCCGTAAAGGCCGACGGCCTCGTCGGTCTTGTTCTGACCCAGCGCGATCCCGGCCTGCAACAGGCGCGCCATTCCGGCTGCCCCTTCGCTGCCACTCGCGACAATCTGGGCCAGCTCATCGTCGGCAACGTCGGTATTGCCCGCTTCCAGCTCGTCCAGCGCGGCGACCAGCTGCTCGGAGCTTTCCTCCAGCGCGCTTTCCTGCTGCCCTGACCAGATCAGCCAGCCACCGAATGCGGCCAGCGCCAGCACCACGAAAATGCCGATTGGCCAGCCGAATTTCTTAACGAAGTCAGCCACTTCATCCTGACGGACAGCCTCATCCACTTCGCGCATGAAGACATCGTCGGTCGCGCTCTTGCGGGTATTTGGCGAACTGGGCGTATCGGTCGGAGTGCTGGCCACGGGTCTGTTTCGATCTGTCCTGCTTGGGGCGGATAAGTCGCGCTCTTTAGGGGGGCGGCTGGGAACTGGCAATAACTGTGTCGGTGCTGTGCCCAGCTGACCCGGCGCGGGTGAACCGAGAATGAAGGCCTAAGCCGAGGCCTCATCGGCCTTGGTAAAGGCATTGCGGTCCATCAGGCCCCAGTAAAGCGCGCGGTAACGCTCCACCATGCGCCGCTCGTCAAATTCGGCGCGAGCCTTGTCGCGGTTGGCCTGCCCGATCCGTTTGCGCACGGCGGGATCGCGGGCCAAGCTGTCGAGCGTCTTCGTCAGCGCGTCCTGATCGCCCGCTTCGAACAGCAGGGGGCCGTTGTCTGACGCCACCATCGAGGCGATATCACCCACGCGCGGTGCCACGGCGGGCAAACCCGCTGCCATCGCCTCGATCAGGGAAATCGGTTGCTGCTCGGACTGCGAGGACAGCGCGAACACATCGAACAGGCCGACCAGCTTCTGCGGCTCGGCGACAAAGCCGGGCAGATGCACGCGGTCTTCCACGCCGAGGCTTTCGGCCAGCGCAAGCAGGCTCTCGCGCTCCGGTCCCTCGCCCGCGATCACCAGCTGCCATTCGGGCGGAACATAGGTCATGGCGCGGATCAGCATGTCGAGCTGCTTGACCTTGCGCAGGCCTGCCAGCGTCCCGATCCAGAACTCGTCCTTGTGCTTGATCAGGCGGGGTAAAATGTCGCGCTTGGGCGGCGCGGCGAAGGCGCGGGTGTCGATGCCGTTGGCGATCCGTTGCACGCGGCTGCGCGGTTGCTGCCATACGTCAAGCGCAATGGTCTCCAATGTGTGCGAGGGCACCACCAGCGCCGCCGTCCGCCCGAGCGCAATGCGGCGATAGAAGTTGCGCCGCCACTTGAGGCCGCCCGCCTCGTCTTCGTTGAAGCCGTCCTCGTGATGGACCAGCGGGGGCAGCTTGAACATGTCGGCAAACAGCGTGTGGGCCATCACCGCGTCGATCGCGCCCCAGTTGTAAGTGCAGATCAGGTCATAACCGGCCATGGCCTCGGCCAGCTTCTTGAAGCGCCCCGGCGTCGGCTTGCCGGTGAGCGAGGGAAACTTCGGCCAGCTGACCTTCGCCGCCTTGCCCAGCAGGTGTGCAGCCCCGCGCCGTTCGGGGTCGCCCGACACGATGGCGTGTTCGGCGATTTTGCCCCAGTGGTTGATGAGGCGCACGCAGCGCACTTCCTTGCCTCCGGCATCGAAAGTCGAGTGCAGGTGCAATATCCGCGGAGCCTTGCTCATGCGCCAAGCACCCGCTCGAGCAGCCGCGCTATGGCTGCCTGCGCCTCGGGCTCGGCCAGCGTCGGCGCGTGGCCCACGCGCGGCACGGTCACGCAGTCGAACCCGGCCAGCCGCTGACCCATGGCGGCAAAGGTCGCGGGCGAGAGCAGATCCGAGAGTTCGCCGCGCAGTACCAGCCCCGGCCTTCCGCCCAGCGCCTCAAACGCAGGCCACAGGTCGAGGTTGTCAAGCGCGGCGGGGTCGGAGAACGGCTCGGCAATCTTCATGTCGTAGTCGTAGGCAATGCGGCCGTTGTTGCCCACGCACATCATCCGCTTGGCGAGCGTGAGCCAGTCCTCGATGGCATAGTCGGGATAGATGTGCAGCGAGCTTTCGCGCAGGGCGCGCGCGGCGTGCATCCAGGTCGGGAAGCTGCGGCCCTGCCCCACATAGTCGCGGATGCGCTCCATCCCCTCGGTCTCGATCACCGGGCCGATATCGTTAAGCACCGCGCCCGCCAGCAGGTCGGGCCGTTGCAGCGCAAGCAGAGTCGTGACAATTCCGCCAAGCGACGTGCCGATGGCGACCACCTTGGTGAGCTTCAGCTCATCGACCAGCGCCAGCACGTCGTCCACATAGGTGAGCGGAACGTAGCTATCCGATTCCTTGGCATAGTCGCTGTCGCCCCGTCCGCGGAACTCAGGCGCAAGCACGCGCCACTCGCCAGCGAAGGCCTCCGCCACCGGCTCGAAATCACGCGCATTGCGGGTGAGGCCGGGCAGACACAGGATCGCGGGGCGGTCGGCCGGGCCGGGATAGTCGCGTGCGTGGAGCTTCAGCCCTTCGGCGCTTTCCCAATACAGATCCGCATATTCGCTCGTCGTCATGGCGTGCACTGCCACCTTTGTCTTGCGTGGGCCGGTTGCGCCACGGCGCTGCGATGGCCACTTATGCGCTTATGCGTCAAGCCCCTCCCGCAGCAGCCTACCGTGCCGACCCGCAAATCACCGGAGTGGCCGACTTCCTCGCCGACCCGGTCGAGGCGGCGACATTCCCCGAGGCAACCCTGCGTTTCCGCAACCAGCGGCATGACCGGACGGTCGGTCTCGACACGCTTTCCGACGAGCAATGGATCGCCCATTTTGGCCGCTTCGAGGCCCTGCCCGACAACCTGCCCCAGCCGCTCGCCTTGCGTTATCACGGCCACCAGTTCCGCACCTACAACCCGGAGATTGGCGACGGACGCGGGTTCCTGTTCGCGCAGCTGCGCGACGGGGCGGACCGCCTGCTTGACCTCGGCACCAAGGGCAGCGGGCAGACCCCGTGGAGCCGCTCGGGCGATGGCCGCCTGACGCTGAAAGGCGCGGTGCGCGAGATTCTTGCCACCGAGATGCTCGAAGCGCTGGGGGTGAACACCAGCAAGACCTTCTCGGTGATCGAAACCGGCGAGAGCCTGTGGCGCAACGACGAGCCCAGCCCGACCCGCTCGGCGGTGCTGGTGCGCCTCTCCCACTCGCACATCCGCATAGGCAGCTTTCAGCGGCTGCTGGTGCTGGAAGAGCACGAACACCTTGCACAACTGGTCGACTATTGCCTGGCGCAGTTTCCCGGCCCCCTTCCCCCTGAGGATGCACCCGAGCGTGACAATCCGGCAGTGATCCTGCTGCATCAGGCCGCCGAACGCCTTGCCGATCTTGCCGCCAGCTACATGGTCGCGGGCTTCGTCCACGGCGTGCTCAACACCGATAACATCAACCTCACCGGCGAAAGCTTTGACTACGGCCCCTGGCGCTTCCTGCCCAAGTGGGACCCGCAGTTCACCGCCGCCTATTTCGACCATCAGGGCCTCTATGCCTTCGGTCGCCAGCCCGAGGCGATACGCTGGAACCTGGCCCAGCTCGCCATCGCCCTGCGCCCGCTGGCCGACAGCGACGCGCTGCTGGCGGCGCTCAACCGCTTCGGCCCGCTCTACGAAGCGTCCATGCTGCGGCGCTTCTGCTGGCGGCTGGGTGTCGAAAGCGGCGGCGAGGAGGCTGACCGCGCGCTGGTCAGCGCAGCCGAGGTGGTGATGCGCGAAGGACAGATCGGGCCTGATTCCTTCTTCCACCGCCATCGCGGTGGGCGCGCTGGTGAAGGCGCATTGGCCGAGGCTTTGACGGGCCGCAACGCGCTGCCGTCAGACAGCGCCTATTGGGATAGTGCTGAGACCGAATCGATGCTGATCGAGGAGGTCGAGGCGATCTGGGACGCCATCGCGCAGAACGACGACTGGGAGCCACTCGCGGCCAAGCTTGCGCGGGTGCGCGCGCTGGGTGACGCTCTGGGTGATGCGCCCGCACCAATGGGCCATGTACCGCCTCAGCCAGCGTGACTTTGCGTGTTGGCAAATGTGGCCTTAAGAAACAGATGAAACCAAGTCTGAAGGAAACGAGACCTTGTCCGACGTGCCTAACCTGATTTCCTATGAACCGGCCACCGGGGCCGAGCTGTGGCGCGCGCCGCACGGCAATGTCGACGAACTGGTCGCGCGTGCCCGCGAGGCTTGGCCCGCCTGGGCTTCGCAGCCGCTCGCCACCCGGATCGAGCGGATGCGCCGCTTCGCCAACGAAGTGCGCAAGGATCAGGACGAGTTCGCCGAACTGATCGCGCGCGAAACCGGCAAGCCCTTGTGGGAAGCGCGCACCGAGGTCGAGGCGGTGATGGCCAAGGTCGAAATTTCGGTCCGCGCCTATGCCGAGCGTACCGGCCAGCGCAAACTCGACAGCGCGCTCCAGGGCGCCGCCGCGTTGCGGCACAAGCCGCACGGTGTGATGGCGGTGCTCGGGCCGTACAATTTCCCCGCCCACCTGCCCAACGGCCACATCATCCCTGCCCTGATCGCGGGCAACGCGGTCATCCTCAAGCCGAGCGAGAAGACGCCAGCCGTCGGCGAAAAGCTGCTCTCGTTCTTCGTGCGCGCGGGCGTGCCCGAAGCCGTGGTGCAGCTGCTGATCGGCGGGCCTGACGAAGGCAAGGACCTGGTCGCCCATCCCGATGTCGATGGCGTGCTGTTCACCGGCTCGGCGCAGGTTGGCATTGCCATCAACCGCAAGCTGGCGACCGAACCGGGCAAGATCGTCGCGCTCGAGATGGGCGGGAACAATCCGCTGGTGGTGTGGGATACGCCCAAGATCGACGATGTCGCCGCCTTGATCGTCCAAAGCGCCTTCACCACCGCCGGCCAGCGCTGCACCGCCGCGCGGCGGCTGATCGTGAAGAACTCGATGTACGACGACGTGATCGGCGCGGTGAAGGCGCTGACCGAGCGCATCGTGATCGGCGAGCCGTTCGACGATCCGCAGCCCTTTATCGGCCCGGTGATCGACATGCACACCGCCGACCAGCTGACCGAGAGCTTCCTGTACCTGATCTCGAATGGCGGCAAGGCGATCACCCACATGCGCCGTCCGCGCGAAGGTCTGCCCTTTGTGACCCCGGCGCTGGTCGACGTGACCGGCATGGCCGAGCGCCCCGACGTCGAGCTGTTCGGCCCCCTGCTACAGGTGATAAGGGTCGACGACTTCGACGATGCCATCGCCGAGGCGAACAACACCCGGTTCGGCCTTTCGGCCTCGCTGGTCGGGGGCGATCCGGCGCAGTACAGCCGCTTCTGGGCCAATATCCGCGCAGGGATCGTAAACTGGAACCGGCCCACCAACGGGGCCTCGTCGGCAGCGCCGTTCGGCGGGGTCGGCTTTTCGGGCAATCACCGCCCGGCCGCCTTCTATGCCGCCGACTATTGTGCCTACCCCGTCACCAGCACCGAGATGGAACAACCCCGCGCGAGCGTGGGCGTTGGTTTTAGCGAAGTCTGAGCAAGCCCCCTTGCCTATCAGGGCGCCCGCGCGCAGATCTGCGCCGCGAGCGCCCCGGCGATGCCTTCCGCAGTCCGACCTGGAAGGCCCGCTGCCGCGCCGCCCGACAGGGGAACAGGCGACGCGCCATCGACTGATCGAGATAAATCGCATCTCGATTCGCAACCTATCTAGCGCAACCAGGCTGAACCGGCGGCAACAGCGCGGCAAGCTTGCCGGAAGCAGAGCTTGCTCCTACCGCTTGAGGTGAAATGACCCAATCGACCATCGGCAGCAGACGCGCGCTCACTTTCGCCCTCGGCGCCCATGCGATCTGGGGCTCGATGCCGCTCTATCTGCAGCTGGTCCACAATGTGCCGGTGTTCGAATATGTCGCCTGGCGCACGCTGTTCACCCTGCCGCTATGCCTTGCGATCATCGCCTTTCGCAGCGGAATGGGTGAGCTGGCCGCCGTGCTTGCCGACCGTCGCGCCATGCTCACACTGCTGGCGAGCGCCGGGCTGATCGCGGTGAACTGGTGCCTCTATGTCTGGGCGATCCAGACCGACCACGTCTATGCCGCCAGCCTTGGCTATTACATCCTGCCCCTGACCATGATGCTACTGGGGCTGGTGTTCCTCGGCGAGAAGCTGACGCGGCGGCAATGGGGCGCGGTGGCGCTGGCGGGGATCGGGGTCGCGGCCCTGTCTGCAGGGGCGCTGACGACCTTGTGGGTAAGCCTGACCTTGGCCACCAGCTTTGGCATCTATGGCCTGCTGCGTAAGACCGTGGCGGCCGGGCCGGTGGTGGGCCTCGCAGTCGAATCGATGGTGCTGGCACCGCTCGCGATCGGCTTTCTTCTCTGGAGCGCGAACATGGGGCCCGGGCTCGCCATGGGCCGCGACGGGCTGGAAACCTTCGGCATGGTGCTTGGCGGACCGATGACCGCCGTGCCGCTGCTGCTCTTCGCCACTGCGGCACGGGCCATGCCCTACACCGTGATGGGCTTCCTGCAGTTTCTCTCACCCACGCTGGTGTTCCTGCTCGGCCTGTTCGTGTTCGGCGAGGAGCTGCACCCAGCGCAGTTGGCCTGCTTCATCGCTATCTGGGCAGCGGCCACGCTGTTCACATGGGACCTGGTGCGATCGTCGCGCCGCCCCGCAGCGCGCCCGGCCTAGTCCGCCAGCTTCCAGCCGAGCGTTTCACCCGCGTGGAAGGGCACATAGTGCGTGCCTGCCAGTTCGACCGTGGCGGGCACCTGCTGTTCCTCGCGCACCAGCGTGACCGTCTTTTCGCTGACCGTCAGGCCATAAAAAGCCGGACCGTTACGGCTGGCAAAGCCCTCGAACTTGTCGAGCGCGTCTTCTTCGTCGAACACCGTGGCGTAGCTTTCGAGCGCATAGGGCGCGTTGAAGATCCCGGCACAGCCGCAGGCGGTCTCCTTTGCCTCGCGCGCATGGGGGGCGCTGTCGGTGCCGAGGAAGACCCGCGCATTGCCTGAGGTGGCAAGGCGGCGCAGGCTCAGCCGGTGATGCTCACGCTTGGCCACCGGCAGGCAATAGGCGTGCGGCCTGATCCCGCCGACCAGCATGGCATTGCGGTTGATGTGGAGGTGCTGCGGCGTGATCGTGGCGGCAACGTTCGCGCCGGAGGCCTCGACAAAGTCCGCCGCTTCTTCGGTGGTGATATGTTCGAACACCACCTTCAGCTCGGGCAGGTCGCGCACCAACGGCGCCAGCGTGCGTTCGATGAACACGGCCTCGCGATCGAAAATGTCGATGTCGGCATGTGTCACTTCGCCATGGACGCAGAACACCATCCCGATCTCGGCCATGGTCTCAAGCACCTTGCGGACATTGGCGAGGTCGGTCACGCCCGAGGCTGAATTGGTGGTGGCCCCGGCGGGATAGAGCTTGGCCGCGGTAAAAATGCCTGCCTCAAACCCGGCGCGGATATCGGCGGGGTCGGTGGCGTCGGTGAGATAGGCGGTCATCAGCGGAGTGAACGCCGCCCCCTCGGGCAGCGCGGCCACAATGCGGTCGCGATAGGCAACGGCGGCATCGCTGGTGGTCACCGGCGGGACGAGGTTGGGCATAACGATCGCGCGGCCAAACTGGCGCGCGGTATAGGGCAGCACGCCCTCCATCACCGCGCCATCGCGCAGGTGCAGGTGCCAATCGTCGGGACGGGGGATCGTGATCGTGTCGGTCATGAGCGCGCTCTGCCACACGGCGCGGCGAACGAACAGTCCCCGGCTTGCACGCACTGCTGCTTGCTCCCACCTATGGTGGCATGACTGCCCTGCCCCTTTCCCACCGCGCCGTTATCCGGCTCTCCCCACAAGACAGCGAAGAGGACGTTGCCCAGTTCCTGCAAGGCCTCGTCACCAACGACGTGGCCGGGCCGCTCCCGGTCTATGCCGCGCTGCTGACGGCGCAGGGCAAGACGATGTTCGATTTCCTCGTCTGGCGCGAAGGGGACGATCTTCTGCTCGACTGCGAGGCCGAGCACGCCGACGAGCTGGCGAAGCGACTGTCGCTCTATCGCCTGCGCCGCAAGATCGCGATTGCGCGCGATCCGGCGCTCACCGTGTGGTGGTCGCCCGATGCGGCCGATGGGGCCGCCACAACGCCTGACCCGCGCCTTTCCGCGCTGGGTTGGCGCGGCCTTGGCCCGGCCCCCGCCGAAGATGCGGCCCCCGGCGACGCAGCCTGGCTGGCCCATCGCCTGACCTGTGGCGTGCCAGAGGGCCGCGCGGAACTGAGCGACATTCTGTGGCTCGAAACCAATGCGGTTGAACTCAATGGCGTGAGCTTCACCAAGGGCTGTTATGTCGGGCAGGAAAACACCGCCCGGATGAACTGGCGGCAGAAAGTCAACCGGCGGCTGGTGGTCGTCCCGCTCGACCGCTCTGAAGAGAAGCGCAGAAAGGCCGCGTATTCCGAACTGGGCTATGCCGTCGATCACCTGCGAATCGAGGGTATCCCGAATGATCTGGTGCCAGCCTGGCTACCGCTTGGCTCCGATGTCTAGGACGGCTCCAGCCGCGAACGCGTAATGGCGATCAGGTCTTCCCCATGGCGCCGCGCCGCGCCTCGGTCGACCTCCAATGAACCGGCAAGCTCGTCTCCCATCAATGACCTGCCAAGCGCCATCAACACCAGCGCATATGTCAGCTCGCGCCGCTTGACCGCTTCGCCCTCGGCCATGTCCTCAGGCAGGGACTGGTCGATCAGGTCCCGAACCATTTCGAGAATCGGATCGAGCGCCCCTTTGTTGCCCGTACAAAGCATCCAGGCGGCTAGCGCACCGCCCCCGCCCGTACCGAACGCATCGAATACAAGGTCAACCATCTTGCGAGGGGCCGGATCGGTTCGCTGCAGCAATCGTCCCGCTTCTGCCAATTCGTCGCAGATCGCTGTGGCGAGATAGTTGGCCAAAGCAAGTTGCAGCCCGGCAGCGGAGCCGAAGTGGTGAAGCAGGTTTGCATGAGTGCGGTTCACCCGCGCGGCCACCGCCTTCAACGTCACCGCCTGAGGGCCTTCTTCTAGGAGCAATGCACGCGCGGCTTCCAGCGCAGCGGCGCGACTTTCCTGAGCACTCAACCGACGGCGGCTCAAAACCACTCCTAACCCTACAATCCCACAGCTCGTTCTACGACAAACCAGAACTTCCGGTTTGGGTCCGCGAGCCAATAAGGTTATTTTAGTATCCGATATTACCACCTATTCAAAGTAGAATGTAAACGTAGGTATTTACTGACATTTTTGTAAATTACGGCACCGCGACAGCATTGGCGGACTTCGCCAGGCTCACGCGATAACGCTGCATGGGCACGCGCTGCCCGCCGCGCCCCGCGCTGACTGCCTCTCCGAGCCGTGGCTCGCGCTGAAAGCCGCACCTTCTCAGAACCTTACCCGAGGCGGGGTTGTCGACGAAGTGACCGGCCCGGGCTTCGCGCACGCCAAGCGCGCGGGCTGTGGCCAGCACCGCGCCCACCGCCTCGCTACCATAACCCTGCCGCTGCCGGCTACGGGCGATCCAGTATCCCATCTCGTAGGCGTCTTCGTGCGCCGCGCCGCGCATACCAATCGTGCCGATCAGGGGCGCGCCGTCCTTGCCGGGCAAGGTGATGGCGAACAGCATCTCATCAGCCTTGCGCGGCTGATTGCAGAACGTGCGGGCGTCTTCAGCCCGATAGGGCCACGGCGCAGTCGCCAGCATCCGCACGATGCTCTCATCGGCAACCCCGGCGAAAACCTCGCGCCAGTCTTCGGGAAAGATCGGCCGCAACATCAGCCGTTCGCTTCTTATGAACATCGCAGTTCCCCTCGCCAGCCCGCATGCCCGGGCCTGCTGCAAGCGGAAGGAGAAACGCAAAAAAGGAGACGGGGCGGCCCCATCTCCTTCCAGTGCCGGGCTATTCGCCGCCCGACTGGGGCCATCCCGGTGGATGGCCCGCTATCGCCATCCGTTATTCGGCAGCTTCTGCCATCGCGTCGACCGATACGTACTTGCGGCCGAGCTTACCGTCGTGAAAGCGCACGACGCCCTGAGCGGTGGCAAACAGGGTGTGATCGCGGCCAATGCCGACGTTCGCGCCCGGATAGAAACGGGTGCCGCGCTGACGCACGAGAATGTTGCCGCCGAGCACCTGCTGCCCGCCGAACTTCTTCACGCCTAAGCGCTTGCTTTCCGAATCGCGACCGTTGCGCGACGAGCCACCAGCTTTTTTATGTGCCATTGTGCCTTACTCCGTAATCCAGCCCGGACGTGCCGGGATTATTCCTTGTCGGCCGCTGCGGCGGGCGCAGCGTCCTTGGCCGGCGCGGCCTTGCGGGCCTTCGGCGCAGCCTTCTTCTCGGACGTGTCCTTCACCGGGGCATCGGCCTTCTTCGCGGCAGCCTTCTTGGCAGCCGGCTTGCCTTCACCCACGCCAAGGATACGCAGCAGGGTCATCTGCTGGCGATGGCCGTTCTTGCGCCGATAGTTGTGACGACGACGCTTCTTGAAGACGAGAACCTTCTCGCTCTTGGCTTGGGCGATGATCTCGGCCGAAACCGTGACCTTGCCAGCATCGGCTAGGCTCTCGCCCTCGCCAGCCAGCAGGATATCGTCCAGCACGACTGTGTCGCCAGCGTCACCCGCCAGCTTCTCAACCGCGATCTTGTCTCCTTCGGCGACGCGATACTGCTTGCCGCCCGTGCGCACTACTGCGAACATGGTGCTATAATCCGTTTCATCTGGTGTCGTTCTTGCCTGGGCCGGACCTTATCGGACCTGTCCCCGCGCAAACAACAAAAAAGGGCGCCCCTCGGGCACCGCAAGAGCGCTGCCGTTAGGCGATGCCCCAGATGCTGTCAATGCCGAGAAGGCCAGCAGGGGCAAAAATTGCCGGGCTGGAAAGCCGCGTCGACGCAGGCTAGTGCGATTGGCAGATGATTGCCAGAATCGCCATGTTGTTCGTCGCGGCCGCGCCGCTTGCGCTGGGGGCCTGCGCCACGCCTCCGGGCGAATACCCGTCGCTTGCCCAGCGCGAGATCGAGCGGGTCAGCTATGTGATGACCCCGCCCCAGACCACACCAACGCCGCCGCAAAGCCCCGCCCAGCCGGTTCTGGCAGAGGCGCGCGACCTGCTTGCTTCTGTACGCACGGCGCACACCGCGTTCCTGGCCGACGAAGGTGCCGTCCGGTCACAAGTTGCTGCAGCGCGCGGGGCAGAATCGGGCAGCGATGCCTGGTCTCTGGCGGAAGTGGCGCTGGCAGGACTTATCACCCAGCGCAGCCGAGCCATGGTCTCCCTTGCCGATCTCGACCAGCTGTTCATCACGGCCAGCATTGCCGGCGAATCGACCGAGACCATCGAGGCAGCGCGCAGCGAGGCAGAAGGTTTGATCGCCAACGAAGATGCGATCCTGACCGACCTCTCGGCGCAGCTGGCCCCCTAATAAAGAAAATGCGCGGGGCCGCCCTCGTGGCCCCGCGCAACTCTGATTACTGTGCCCAAATGGCAGCTGCTGATGGCAATGCCCCTAAGCCAGAGCAGCTATCGCCGCCGAACCCAGCGCCCAGAGAAAGATCAGGACCGGGAGATAATAGTCCTGAACTCGTGAACCCCGACCGCTCACACGGTCAGGCAAATCAGTTCGGGTGCCGATCAATTCAGCGGCTGCAATCGTGGCCAATCCCGCCATCGATCCGCTTTGTTTCGCCATCTGCTCGGCTCCCTTGCTTTGCGGAAACCGGTGTGGCGCTATCGCTAGCGTCTATCTTTGATCGCCATCAAATCGAAGCAATCAACTGTTCCAGCGAGCGAGATCCGAGTGATCCTGGTCGCGCGGTTCGATCCAGTGCCAGCCGTCGGCACGCTGTTCGCGCTTCCAGAACCAGCTGTCGGACTTGAGGTGGTCCATGCAGTAGTCGACCGCGGCAATGGCCCCGCGCCGGTGATGCGCACAGGCCGCGACCATCACGATCGGCTCGCCCGGTTCCATCACGCCGTAGCGGTGCATCACCAGCAGGCCGAGCAGCTCGAACCGATGCGCAGCCTCCTCGGCCAGCGCCTCCATGCCCGGGCGGGTCATCTTCTCGTAATGCAGCAGTTCGAGCGCGCGCACATCGTCATCGGCGCGCACGGCCCCAATGAAGCTCGCCAGCCCGCCGTAGCCGGGATGGGCATTAGTGAACGGTCCCAAGAGCGCGCCAGGGTTGAATGGCTTGTCAAGCAGGTGAACATGAAGCGCCATGTCAGCCTCCGGAGACCGGCGGCAAAAGCGCGATCTCGCTACCATCGGGTGCGGCAAGCGTGGTCTTGTCGGCAACCAGCGCACCGTCGAGCGCAAGCTTGACCTTGTCGCCCTGCACCTGCGCGGCGAGCTGCGGCCCGACTGCGGTAAGCAGCCCGTCCCAGTCGAGCGGACCGGCAACGTCGCGCTCATCTGCGCCAGCAAGGTCGGCCAGTTTGCCGAGGAAGACCAGTCTTACCGCCATCAGCCGCCCGTCACCGACATGTGCCGCGGCTGCGCCGGGGCGCTGCCCTCGGCGATCTGGAAGTGGTGCTTCTCGGGCTTGATCCGCATGGCCTCGTCAAGCGCCTCGGCCAGCCGCGCATCGGGCGTGTCGGAACGCAGCGCGGCGCGCAGGTCGACCATTTCGGCTCCGCCGAGGCAGGCATAGAGCTGCCCAGTGGCGGTGATGCGGATGCGGTTGCACGAGGCGCAGAAATTGTTGGTCAGCGGGGTGATGAAACCGAGCCTGCCGCCGGTCTCCTCCACCCGCACATAGCGCGCCGGTCCGCCAGTCGAATCGGCGATCTCGGTCAGCGTCCAGCGCTGCTCGAGCCGGTCGCGCACGGCGGGAAGCGGCAGGTAGTGATCGGAGCGCTCGCCCTCGATCTCGCCCAGCGGCATAATCTCGATCAGCGTCATGTCCGCCCCGCGCGCATGAGCCCATTCGACGAGGAAGGGTATTTCCTTCTCGTTGAGGCCCTTCAGCGCCACGGTGTTAAGCTTGACCTTGAGCCCGGCATCCTGCGCCGCCGCGATCCCGCGCAGCACCTGCACCAGCCGATCACGGCGCGAAAGCTGCTCGAACAGCGCGCTGTCCATCGTATCAAGGCTAACGTTGATGCGGCGAATACCGGCGGCGAACAGGTCCTCGGCGAATTCCTCGAGCCGGGTGCCGTTGGTGGTCAGCGTCAGCTCGTCGAGCCCGTCGCCAATCTTGCGACCAAGCGCGCGAATCAGTTCGATCACATCGCGGCGTACCAGCGGCTCACCCCCGGTGAGGCGGATCTTGGTGATCCCGCGGTCGATCATCGCGAGCGAAAGCTTGTGCAGCTCTTCGAGGCTCAGCACGTCCTTCTTGGGCAGGAACTGCATCGCCTCAGGCATGCAATAGGTGCAGCGCAGATCACACCGGTCGGTCACCGATAGGCGGAGATAGGAGATCCTGCGCTGGAAGGCGTCGACCAAGGGCTGGCTACATGACATTCCCCCCTTCTTAGCTATTCTCAAACGGAATGTCATCCAGTGCGAGAATTTGTCCGGTAACGCCCGGCGCATGTTGGAGGTAGTTGATGGTCTCCGCCCGCGCCTCAAGCGCAGCGCTATCGCTGGCGACAGCATTCACGCGCACCGGTGCCAGCTCGCGCGCCAGTTGCCCCACCACCGCTTGGCGCCAGCTTGCATGGGTGTAGTCGGCAATGGCGAAGTCGATCACCACCAGCGGGCGCTCCTTCGCCTGCTCGCGCACCAGCGGCACCAGGCTGGCATGAAACTGCGCAGCCGCATCGAGCGCACCTTCCGGCAAATCGCGCGCATCAACGATTGCCGGTGCGCTCATCGGCGGTCGCGGTGGAGCGTGATGCCGATCTTCTCGTCCGCCTCGGACAGCGCCAGCTTCACGATCTTGACCGTCACCGCCTCCACCCGCTCGTCCTGTAGGAACAGCGTTTCGCACACGTGATCGGCCACGGCCTCGATCAACTGGTAATGCGTGTCGCCAAGCGCGTCAGAGCAGGCGAACTTCAGGTCCATGTAGTTCTTGCTCGCGCTCAGCGGCGTCTCGGGCACGAAACGTTCGGGCGGGCAACGGAAGCGCACCTGCACAGTGAAGCGCAAAGGCTGCGGGCGGCCTGTCTCTTCCGAATAGATGCCCGTGTGGACATCATGTTCGAAATCGGCCAGTTCGAGTGTGAGGCTGTCTGCCATGGCGCGCCGCATGGCAGCAGTGCGGAACCTTGGCAAGCACCCCTGTGTTGCCAGGCTGAGTCTATATCGGCACCGTTGACGCGGGACAGCGAATGTGAGCTTTCTAGCGCGCACGAAAAATCCAAGGGTAGCAGCGATGAACCAGACCACAGAAATCGAGACCGGCCAGCCGCTCAACGGCCCCACCCTTGGCGCCAAGATTGCGCGCGGCTTGGGTGCCTTCGCCCTCGGCGGCGCGCTACTGGCAATTGTCATCGCGCTCGGCGGGCTGACGCTGGCGCGGTATGACATCATCGACAAGATCGCCGGTTTCCGGGCCTTCATGATGATGATGTGGCCTGCCGGCGTGCTGGCCATCGTGGCCCTGCTGGCGCTGATTATCGGCTTCGTGGTCAAGGGCGGCGGTAAGCGCTGGAAAGCCGGCCTCGCCCTCGTGCTGAGCGCTGGGCTGGTGCTGGTGATGTACACCCAGGTGATGATCCCGGGCAGCGAAGCGCCTCCGATCCACGACGTCAGTACCGACCTCAACAACATGCCGCAGTTCGTCGCGCTCGACGTGGCACCGGTCAGCACCGGACCTTTCTCGGAAGAGGAATGGCTGGAATTCCACAAGGACGCCTATTCCGATGTCGAGCCGATCCTGATCGATCGCAGCCCGGAAGAAGTGCTGGCCGCCGCGCGCGTGCTGATGGAGCAGCGCGGGTGGACGGTCGCACCCAATCAGCCGATCAAGGAACAGATCGAGGCGACTGCCTATGCCGGCTACCTTCGCTTCCGCGACGATGTGGTGCTGCGGGTGACCCCGGTGATGGACGGCTCGACCCGCGTCGACATGCGCTCGGTCAGCCGCGTGGGTGTGAGCGACCTCGGCTACAACGCCAAGCGCATCCGCGACTTCCTGAAAGACCTCTCGGCGGCCTAGTCGTTCGCCCAGCGGGCAAAAATGGCGGTGGGCAGCAGGCGGCCATCGGGCCCGTCCTCGCGCACCGCCAGTTCGCCATATTCAATCCGCCCTGGCAGACCGGCAAAGGCCTCAGCCAAGAGCCCCGCCAACGCGAGCGAACTCATCCGCACGGCATAGACGGTGAGAAACAGGAAGCGGCTGTCGGCATCGAGCAGATGACGGCAATCGCCGATCAGGCCGGGCAGGCCCTCTTCAAGACGCCAGGTTTCGTTCTTGGGCCCGCGACCGAACTTCGGCGGGTCGAGGATGATCCCGTCATAACGGTTTTCGCGCCGCACTTCGCGGGCGACGAACTTGACGCAATCGTCGATCAGCCAGCGCACCGGGCGCTCTTCCATGCCGGAAAGCGCCGCGTTGTCGCGCGCCTGAGCGACCGATTTCTTGCTCGCATCGACATGGGTGACCGCCCCGCACTGGCTGAGCGCAAGACTGCCAACGCCGGTATAGCCGAACAGGTTAAGCGCGCTGGCATCGGCCTTGCCTTCCAGCATTGCCCGCATCCAGCTCCACACCGGTGCCATATCGGGAAAGAAGCCAAGATGGCGGAACGGGGTACACTGCGCGGTAAAGCGAACCTCTTCCCAACCCAGCGGCCAGCCCGCTTCCGGCACCGGCTTGGCAAACTGCCAGCGCCCACCACCATCTTCATCCGAGCCCGGGACGAACTCTGCATGTGCATCCCACTCGGCGAGGTGCGGCGCCCACATCGCCTGCGGCTCGGGACGGATAAAGCGATAGTCACCATAGCGTTCGAACTTGCGCCCATGGCCCGAGTCGACAAGGCCGTAGTCGGCCCAGCCCTCGCCCGCCATGACCAGCGGCGCTGCGACAAGCTCAGCCATCAGGCCGACGGCGTCGCGTGCGCCTCGATGAAGTCGCGCACGGCATCATAGTCACCCGGCAAGCGTTCGTATTGCTCGGCCCGCTCGAACAGGTCGCCCATCCGGCCCGGCAAGGTCGGACGCGTGCCGGTTGCCCGCTCCACCGCGTCGCGGAACTTAGCCGGGTGCGCGGTTGCCAGCGTGACCACGGGGATCGCCGGATCGATTTCGGCCGCACGCGCGGCGTGGAGGCCAATCGCGGTATGCGGATCGATCACCTGCCCGCATTTCTCGTGGGCCCAGGCCATCGCCTGAACCATATCGTTGGCATCGGCGCGCGCGCTGGTGAACAGCGCGGCGGCGCCTTCGCGCTGGGCATTGGTAAGCTGCATGGCCTTGGTGCTTTCGAAGCCCGCCATCTGCTCGGCCAGCGCCTTGCCGTCGCGCCCGCCGACATCGAACAGCAGCCGCTCGAAGTTCGAGGAAACCTGAATGTCCATGCTCGGCGCGGCGGTGGGCGTGACTGTTCCTGCCGAATAGTCGCCGGTGCTGAGCGCGCGGTGAAGGATGTCGTTCACATTGGTGGCGACGATCAGGCGCTCGATCGGCAGCCCCATCTGCGCCGCGACATAGCCCGCGAACACGTCGCCGAAATTGCCCGTCGGCACCGAGAAGGCGACCTTGCGCTGCGGCGCACCGAGCTGAAGCGCGGCAGCGAAATAGTAGACCACCTGCGCCATCAGCCGCGCCCAGTTGATCGAGTTCACCGCGCTGATGCGGAAACGCCCGGTCATGTGGCTGTCGACGAACATGCGCTTCACCATCGCCTGCGCGTCATCGAAGCTGCCGTCGATGGCGATGTTGTGGACGTTGGGCGCAAGCACCGTGGTCATCTGGCGACGCTGCACGTCGCTCACCCGGCCATCAGGATGAAGCATGAAGATATCGACCCGCTCGCGCCCTGCCACCGCATCGATCGCGGCAGAGCCGGTGTCGCCGCTGGTCGCGCCGACGATGGTGAGGTGATCCTCACGCTTGGCAAGGAAGTGCTCGAACAGACGGCCCAGCAACTGCAGCGCCACGTCCTTGAAGGCGAGCGTCGGGCCGTGGAACAGCTCGAGCAGCCAGTGCTGCTGATCGAACTGGGCAAGCGGCGTCACCGCCTGATGCGCAAAGCGGCCATAGGCGCGGGTGCACAAGGCGCGCAGCTCATCCTCGGTGAGGCTGGGCGTGACGAAGGGCAGCATGACCTTCACCGCCAGCTCGACATACGAAAGGCCCGCCATGGCGGCGATCTCGGCCTCGCTAAAGCGCGGCCATGCCTCGGGCACGTAAAGTCCGCCATCGGACGCGAGGCCAGCGAGGGTCACGCCCTCGAAATCGAGCGACGGCGCATTGCCGCGGGTGGAGACGTATTTCATCGGAAAGAGCGGTTAGCGGCGAGGAGCCTCGCCCGCAAGCTATGCCTTAGGCCGCCGTGCTATCGCGTTGCTGGCGGCGCAAGGCGAGCACATAGATCACCAGCGCGGTGAGCGCGAAAAAGAACCACTGCACGGCATAGGCGAGGTGATTGTTCGGCATGTCGTGGGGATCAGGCCGGGCAATCGGCTGCAAGCCCGCAATGCCCTCGCTCGCGACCACCTTGTAGTCGTCGCCAAGCCGGACGAGCACGCCGGTGACTTCTCCGCCAGCGAAGGAAGGGTCGCGCGGGGCCTGCGACCATCCGATGTCGGCAAACACCGCTGGCTTGCCCGCATGGCAGAGATAGCGATGGACGTAGCCTGCCACGTCGTCAGCGCTGCGCCCGGCCACAGCGTTCCAGTCGGTTGGTTGGGCGCAGGCGATCCGCACCCGGCGATAGGCCAGGCGGTCGGCATCGGCGAGCGAGGTCAGATCCACGACCGACGAGCTTTGCGCATTGCGCGAGAAGTCCGCGATCATCGCTTCCTTCTGCCCGAGCCGGTCAAGTTGCCAGAAGCCGAGCGCGACCATGGTCGCGGCAGCAGCCAGCACCACCAGTGTCGGAACAATCGGCCAGCGGCGGATGCCGAAGATCATTCCTCCGCCTTGTGCTCGTGGCGATGCTCTTCGGCGCGGCGGGAGAACTCGCTGGCCAGCAGCCATGCCTTGCACAGCCGCAGCCCGAGAATCACGCCTCCGGTCGTGATCGGCACCCACAGGATCACATGCACCCACCATGGCGGCTCAAACGAGAGCTGCAGCCACAGCGCGCCGATCACCACCAGCGCGCCCACGATCATGGTCAGGAAAGCGGCAGGGCCGTCGCCAACGTTGAAGCGCGAATAGTCGAGCCCGCACGAGGAGCACTTGTCGGCAAAGCGGGTGATGCCTGCGAACATGGTCTTCGCGCCGCAGCGCGGACACAAACCGAAAAGGGCAGCCTCACCGATGGTGGGCTGCCCCTTCGCGTTATCGTGGGCGTCGCTCACGAACAGGCCTTAGTGATACTCGGCACCCCAGCCACCCCACACGTAAACCACGAGGAAGAGGAACAGCCAGACCACGTCGACGAAGTGCCAGTACCAGGCGGCAGCTTCGAAGCCGAAGTGCTGACGCGGGGTGAAGTGGCCCTTGTAGGTGCGGCGCAGGCAGACGATCAGGAAGATCGTGCCGACGAGCACGTGGAAGCCGTGGAAGCCAGTCGCCATGTAGAAGGCCGAGCTATAGGTGTTGCCACCGAAGCCGAACGGCGCATGGCCATATTCGTAAACCTGGACCGAGGTGAACAGGATACCCAGCAGGATCGTCAGCCACAGGCCCTTCTTCAGGCCGTCGCGATCACCGTGGATCAGGCAGTGGTGCGCCCAGGTAACCGTGGTGCCCGAGCACAGCAGGATCAGCGTGTTGAGCAGCGGCAGATCGAACGGGTTCATCACCGCCTCAATCGCCTTGGGCGGCCAGACGCCGTCGATCACGTCGGACATGGTCGAGGGGAACAGCGCGAAATCGAACCACGACCAGAACCAGCCGACGAAGAACATCACCTCAGAGGCGATGAACAGGATCATGCCGTAACGCATGTGCAGCTGCACCACGGGAGTGTGATCACCCGCCTGCGCCTCGTTCACGATCTTCGAAAACCAACCGAAGAACGTGGCGATCAGCCCGACAACGCCGAGGCCCAGCACCAGGTGCCAGTTCGGGAAGTAGTCCGAGTGCATGAACATGACCATGCCGCTGGTGAACACCAGCCCGGACATCGCACCGGTGAACGGCCAGATGTCAGGCGGCAGGATATGATAGTCGTGGTTCTTGGCACCGGCCATTTGTCTGTCTTCCCTGATCGGCAGATTTATACATGCCCTTAGAACGCGCTTGCGGCGCGGTCCAGAGCCTAACTCTCGCCTTCCCCCTCGCTCGCCGACCCCTGATCGAGAGCGCGATGGAAGGTATAGGACAAGGTGATCTGTTCCACCTCATCCATATTCGGATCATCCAGTGCCGCCGGATCGACATAGTAGAGCACCGGCATACGCACTTCCTGCCCCGGCTGGAGCACCTGCTCGGTAAAGCAGAAGCACTGGATCTTGTTGAAATAGGCGCCGGCCTGCTCGGGCTCGACGTTGAAGGTCGCCGTGCCCGTGATCGGCACCGACGAATTGTTGCGGGCGACGAAAATCGCCATGTCGCGTTGGCCGACGGTCACCGTGTCGGTACGCTGGAGCGGCGCGAAGTCCCACGGCATGTCGCGTTCGGTGTTGGCATCGAAGCGAATCGAATAGGTCGTGGCACCGGCGCTATCGGCAAAGCGGGCAGCGGCTGCGGCGTCGGCCTCAGTCGCGCGCTGCGTGGTTCCGGCAAAACCGGTCACCTGACAGAACAGGCGATAAAGCGGGACCGAGGCAAAGCCCAGGCCCAGCATCCCCAGCGCCGCCAGAAAGGCAAACATCATCGTGCGCCGATTGCGTGTATCGAGGGTGGCTGCGTGCGACATCAGTTTCCTCCGATCCGAGCGATAGTGATGAAATAGAACAGCACCACCAAGCCAAACAGCCCCAGTGCGATCACCCCATTGCGCGCCTTGCGGCGGCGGATGAACTCTTCCTGTTCTTCGGGCGTCATGCCAGCACCATCCTATCAACCACCAGAGCCGCAAACAGCGCAAACAGATAGAGCACCGAGAAAGCAAACAGCTGCTTTTCAGGCTTCATGGTATCGCCCGGCTGCGACTGACGGAACGCGACACGTGCCGAAAGTGCCAGAAACACGGCGGAAAGCACAAAGGCAGCGGCACCATAAATGGCCCCGGTGCCGCCGATAGCCCAAGGGGCCAGCGCCACGCCAAGAAGGATCACGGCATAGACGAGAATCTGCTGCCGGGTGGAGCGTTCCCCGGCGACCACCGGCATCATCGGAATGCCTGCCTTGGCATAGTCCGTCTTCACGAACAGCGCGAGCGCCCAGAAGTGCGGCGGGGTCCAGGTGAAGATGATCGCGAACAGCAGCACGGGCATCAACGTGATGTGCCCCGTCACGGCGATCCAGCCGATCAGCGGCGGAAAGGCCCCGGCGCCGCCGCCGATAACGATGTTCTGCGGCGTGCGCGGCTTCAGCCACATGGTGTAAATCACCGAGTAATAGACAATGGACAGCGCCAGCACGCCCGCCGCAAGCGGATGCACGGCCAGCCCCATCACGATAACCGAGGTAAAGCACAGGAACAGGCCGAAGTCGCGCGCATCCTCGCGCCGCATCCGCCCGCCCGGCAGCGGCCGATTCGCGGTGCGCTTCATCAGCGCATCGATATCGGCTTCCCACCACTGGTTAAGCACAGCCGCCCCGCCCGCGCCCATGGCAATGCACAGGATCGCGGCAAAGCCGAGCACCGGGTGAATATGCCCAGGCGCGGCGAGCAGACCGCACAGTCCGGTAAACACCACGAGGCTCATCACGCGCGGCTTGGTCAGCGCGAGGAAGTCGCGCCAGTCGGCCGGCAAGGTGGGAGCAAAGGTGGCGGTTGTGGTGTTCACGTCGGGTCCTTGGCGAAAGGGCGCCCCGTCACCGGCGCGCCCCTTCTGGTTGGTGTCAGACAGAAGGCGCGGCTCAGGCAGTCGCGGGCTTTGTCGAGATATGGTCATCCGCGCTGTGATGATCCTCGATCACCGGCAGCGTTTCGAACTGGTGGTACGGCGGCGGGCTGCTGAGGCTCCACTCGAGCGTCGTGGCGCCCTCGCCCCAGTAGTTGCTGGGGGCCTTCTTGCCAGCCACGAAGGCGTAGATGATGTTCACGAAGAACACCGCCACCGACACCAGCGTGATGGCATAGCCGACGCTGGCAACGTGGTTCCACTCGGCATAGGCCGCAGTGAAGTCCGGATAGCGGCGCGCCATGCCCTGCAGCCCGAGGAAGTGCATCGGGAAGAAGATCATGTTCACGCCGACGAAGAAGATCCAGAACTGCAGGTGCGACAGGAACTCCGAGTGCATCTTGCCGCTCATCTTCGGGAACCAGTAGTAGAACCCGGCGAACATCGAGGTCACCGCACCCAGCGACAGCACGTAGTGGAAGTGAGCAACCACGTAGTAGGTGTCGTGAAGGTTGTCATCGATGCCGCCATTGGCGAGCACGACGCCGGTCACACCGCCAACGGTGAACAGGAAGATGAAGCCCATGGCCCAGACCATCGGCGACTTGAACTGGATCGAACCACCCCACATCGTCGCGATCCAGGAGAAGATCTTGATGCCAGTCGGCACGGCGATGACCATGGTCGCGGCGGTGAAGTACATCTTCGTGTTCACGTCGAGGCCGACCGTATACATGTGGTGCGCCCACACGATGAAGCCGACCACGCCGATC